>ERZ1370068.10157-contig-8879_pt1 | contig 61714 bp, 111 predicted proteins | sample MGYA00561227_ERZ1370068 | MGnify/ENA primary metagenome ERZ1370068 (study PRJEB38410, sample SAMEA6850437) | metagenome | study: Metagenomic assessment of the ecological functions of the soil: analysis of the soil microbiota associated with the...
TTGCTACGCCACGTATTGCTTAACACACATGGCGAAATCGCCGCGCCGACAGGGTCGCAAATAAAGCAATGGCCGCCATGCCAGCCGACACCGACTCGCTGACCCTTGCTCCACTGAGAGACATCACTCCCGACTTCGTCAACGCGTCCGGCAATCTCATGACCTGAGTACGCCGGATACTTTAGCCCGGGCCAGACGCCATCTTTCACCAGCACGTCGCTGTGACAGATCCCGCAGGCTTCGATCTTGACTCCGAACTTCTTTTGGGCCACGGCTGCGGAAGCTCGCGTTCGACTAACTCCCAGTCTCCCTGTGCTCGGCTGATTCTGCGCGGCCTTCATTGTCTTGCTCATGGTCATCTCAATTCATCTGTGGTTCTATCGCTCCAAAATTCTCCGCGCCACAATACCCTTGCGTCTCAATTGCTCGAGACGCCAAAGATTGAGCCAATCGATAGTCATATCTAAGTTCTTCCGACCTGCCGCTGCGCGCTGGCCAAACAAAAATAACGAAAGGTTGAGCGGAAACAAACCACCGGGCAAAACGATTGTGACATTTGTGTGACAGATTCTGATCAGATTCCGTTTTCGGAGCGGTCGCTTGTCTCCACATCATACTGCGGCCTAGGCTGCGACCAGCGATTACTAACCACATTCATACTAGCTGAATCAATCAGGAGCCTTCCAATTGAGGGACAGAGAAACGCGGGTGAAAGAGCGCGCGCCGGATTCTTTCATGATTGTTCCTCCGATGATCCTGTTTCTTATCTTCGTTAGGCCAGGAATCCTGAGCTGAACATCGAGCGTTTGTGTGGCTAGGATAGGACACCGTGTTTTCCGCACAATTCTTGCTGCATTGGCGAACGTTGGCTACGCACATGATCTGTTGCGCTCCCGTATGGTCCGGCCACGAAAGGGGACTCAACCAGTCCCGGCGGCGCCGGCCATCTTCCGCAGTTCTCAGACCGTTCTTTCGCCCGAACCCTAACCAACGCTTGTTTTAGGCCGTTTGAACGCCTTTCCGATACCGGTGTGCTCAGCAAACCCCTCGGGTCGAACGCTCCACGGCCCCAAAGTTTTTGGTTTTCCCGTATGACGGACACATCCCCGCCGCCTCGACTCGCGAATTCTAACCGACTCACTCCTTAGTTTTGGCCACAACCGCGATCAGCCGCCAATCACCTTCCTTGCCATGAAAAAACGGCCCTCGACCGCGATACTCCTCGATGCGCCCGAAAGCCATTCCGAGCCGAATGGCCGCGGACTCAACTCCAAACAACTCCTCACCGCCTTGACCGCCTCTTTAGGAATGGCGATTTTCGGCGCGGCTCCCGGATGATTGGACCGGGCGTGGCCGGGAAGATCGCCGACACCTTTAACGAGGTCATCGGGATGAACCAGCGGATGGCGCGGGAACTGGACCGGATCAGCCGCGTGGTTGGCAAGGAAGGCGCGAATCTCGCAGCGGGCGTCGATCGGGAACGTCTCGGATTGCTGGGCCGAATCGATCGGGTCGGTGAATGACGCTCATCGGCGACCTGGTTAACCCCACGAGTGAAATGGCCGCGGGTGATCGGCGCGGTGGCGAAAGGCGATCTTTCGAAAACGATGACGACTGAGATCGAAGGTCGCCCGTTGCGAAGGTGAATTCCTGCGCACGGCCAAGACGGTGAACACGATGGTGGATCAGCTGCGGCGCGTTTGCGTCGGAGGTGACGCGCGTGGCGCGCGAGGTCGGCACGGAAGGCAAGCTCGGCGGCCAGGCGCAAGGTCAAGGGCGTCGCCGGGACCTGGAAGGATTTGACCGAGAACGTGAACCTGATGGCCGGCAACCTCACCGCCCAGGTGCGTAACATCGCGACCGTGACCACGGCGGTCGCGAACGGCGACTTGACCAAGAAGATCACGGTCGACGTCAAAGGCGAGTTCCTCGAGTTGAAGGACACGGTCAACGTGATGGTGGATCAGCTCCGTTCATTCGCCTCGGAAGTGACGCGCGTGGCGCGCGAAGTCGGTTCCGAAGGAATCCTCGGCGGCCAGGCGCGGGTCGAAGGCGTGTCGCGGCACCTGGAAGGATCTGACTGACTCGGTGAACTTCATGGCCCGCAATCTGACCGGCCAGGTGCGCAACATTGCCGAAGTGACGACCGCGGTCGCGACCGGCGATCTTTCGAAGAAGATCACGGTTGACGTGAAGGGCGAAATTCTCGAGCTGAAGAACACGATCAACACCATGGTCGACCAGCTCAGCTCGTTCGCCTCGGAAGTCACGCGTGTGGCACGCGAGGTCGGCACGGAAGGAAAACTCGGCGGTCAGGCGGATGTGAAAGGTGTCGCCGGCACCTGGAAGGACCTGACTGACTCGGTGAATTCGATGGCCGGTAACTTGACCGGGCAGGTGCGTAACATCGCGGAAGTCACGACGGCGGTCGCGAACGGCGACCTTGTCCAAGAAGATCACGGTCGATGTGCGCGGCGAAATTTTGGAGCTGAAAGACACCATCAACACGATGGTGGACCAGCTCCGTTCGTTCGCGTCGGAAGTGACGCGCGTGGCGCGCGAAGTGGGTTCGGAAGGAAAACTGGGTGGCCAGGCCGATGTGCGCGGAGTCGCCGGCACGTGGAAGGATCTTGACCGACAACGTCAACATGATGGCCGGCAATCTGACCGGCGCAGGTGCGTAACATCGCCGAAGTCACGACCGCGATCGCGAACGGCGATCTTGTCCCGAAAGATCACGGTCGATGTGCAGTGGCGAGATCCTGGAGATGAAGAATACGATCAACACGCTGGTTGATCGGCTTCGGTTCGTTCGCTTCTGAAGTGACACGTGTGGCGCGCGAAGTCGGTTCGGAAGGAATCCTCGGCGGCCAGGCCGAAGTGCGCGGTGTTTCCGGCACCTGGAAAGACCTGACTGACTCGGTGAACTTCATGGCCGGCAATCTCGACCGCGCAGGTGCGTAACATTGCCCTGGTGACGACGGCGGTCGCGAACGGCGATCTTGTCGAAGAAAATCACGGTCGATGTAAAGGGCGAAATTCTCGGAACTGAAAAACACCATCAACACGATGGTGGACCAGCTCAGTTCCTTCGCGCTCGGAAGTGACCCGCGTGGCCCGCGAAGTGGGCACGGAAGGAAAACTCGGCGGTCAGGCCGACGTGAAAGATGTCGCCGGAACCTGGAAGGATTTGACTGACTCAGTGAACTCGATGGCCGGCAACCTGACCGGTCAGGTGCGTAACATTGCCGACGTTACAACGGCGGTCGCGCAACGGCGATCTTTCGAAGAAAATCACGGTCGATGTGAAGGGTGAGATTCTGGAGCTGAAGGACACGATTAACACCATGGTCGATCAGCTCTAGCTCGTTCGCGGCGGAAGTGACCCGCGTGGCGCGCGAAGTGGGCACGGAAGGAAAACTTGGCGGTCAGGCCGACGTGCGCGGCGTGGCCGGCACCTGGAAGGACCTCACCGACTCGGTGAATTTCATGGCCGGCAACCTGACCGGCCAGGTGCGTAACATTGCGGAGGTTACGACCGCGGTCGCGAACGGCGATCTTTCCAAGAAAATCACGGTCGATGTGAAGGGTGAGATTCTCGAGCTGAAGAACACCATCAACACGATGGTGGATCAGCTCTAGCTCCTTCGCGGCGGAAGTGACGCGCGTGGCCCGCGAAGTGGGCACGGAAGGAAAGCTCGGCGGTCAGGCGCGAGGTGAACGGTGTCGCGGGCACCTGGAAAGATCTCACTGATTCGGTGAACTCGATGGCCGGTAACCTGACCGGCCAGGTGCGTAACATCGCGGAAGTGACGACGGCGGTCGCGAACGGCGACTTGTCGAAGAAGATCACTGTCGATGTCCGCGGAGAAATTCTGCAGCTCAAGGACACGATCAACACGATGGTGGATCAGCTGCGTTCGTTCGCTTCGGAAGTGACGCGTGTGGCGCGCGAAGTGGGTACGCGAAGGAAAACTGGGCGGCCAGGCGGACGTGCGCGGTGTCGCTGGCAACGTGGAAGGATCTGACCGACTCAGTGAACTCGATGGCCGGTAACCTGACCGGCCAGGTGCGTAACATCGCGGAAGTTACGACGGCGGTCGCGAACGGCGACCTCTCCAAGAAAATCACCGTCGATGTAAAGGGCGAAATCCTGGAGCTGAAGAACACGATCAACACGATGGTCGATCAGCTTAGCTCGTTCGCGGCGGAAGTAACTCGTGTGGCCCGCGAAGTCGGTAGCGGAAGGAAAACTGGGCGGTCAGGCGGATGTGCGCGGCGTCGCCGGAACGTGGAAGGATCTGACCGACTCGGTGAACTCGATGGCCGGTAACCTGACCGGTCAGGTGCGTAACATCGCGGAAGTTACAACCGCGGTCGCGAACGGCGACTTGTCGAAGAAGATCACCGTCGATGTGCGCGGCGAAATTCTGGAGCTGAAGGACACGATCAACACGATGGTGGATCAGCTCCGTTCGTTCGCTTCGGAAGTGACGCGCGTGGCGCGCGAAGTGGGTTCGGAAGGGGCGCTCGGCGGCCAGGCGCGCGTGGAAGGCGTTTCCGGCACCTGGAAAGACCTGACCGACTCAGTGAATTTCATGGCGTCGAACCTGACGACGCAGGTGCGCAACATTGCCGCGGTTACGACCGCGGTCGCGAAGCGGTGACCTTGTCGAAGAAGATCACCGTCGATGTGAAGGGCGAAATTCTCGGAGCTGAAAGAACACCGTCAACACGATGGTGGATCAGCTGAACTCCTTCGCCTCGGAAGTAACGCGTGTGGCGCGCGAAGTCGGCACCGAAGGAAAGCTCGGCGGCCAGGCGGTCGTGAAGGGCGTCGCCGGCACCTGGAAGGATCTTGACCGACAGCGTGAATTTCATGGCCGGCAACCTGACGAACCAGGTGCGCGGCATCGCCAAGGTCGTGACCGCGGTCGCGAACGGCGACTTGAAGCAAAAGCTGCTCGTCGAAGCGAAAGGCGAAATCGCCGCGAACTGGCGGACACGATCAACAGCATGACCGACACGCTCGCGACCTTTGCCGACCAGGTGACAACCGTGGCGCGCGAGGTGGGCGTGGAAGGAAAACTCGGCGGCCAGGCGAACGTGCCCGGCGCCGCGGGGACATGGCGCGATCTGACCGACAACGTGAATCAGCTGGCCGCGCAACCTGACGCACACAGTTGCGCGCGATCGCGGATGTGGCGACCGCGGTGACGAAGGGCGACCTGACGCGATCGATTCAAGTCGATGCGCAGGGCGAAGTCGCGTTCGTGAAGGACAACATCAACGAGATGATTCGGCAACCTGAAGCGACACGACCTTGCGCAACAACGAGCAGGACTGGCTCAAGACGAACCTCGCGAAGTTCACCCGCATGCTTCAGGGCCAGAAGGATCTGCTCACGGTCGGCCGGCTGATTCTGTCCGAGCTGGCGCCGGTCGTCTCCGCGCAACAGGGCGTGTTCTACATCATGAACGGATCACGCAGGATGAACCGGAGCTGAAGCTGCTGGCGAGCTACGCCTATCGCGAACGCAAGGGCGTGAACAACGCGCTTCAAGCTCGGCGAAGGACTTGTCGGCCAGGCGGCGCTGGAGAAAGAACGCATCCTCCTCACAAACGTGCCGCCCGATTACGTTCAGATCAGCTCCGGCCTCGGCGAAGCGCGCGCCGACGAACATCGTGGTCCTGCCGATTCTCTTCGAAGGCCAGGTGAAAGCAGTGATGGAACTTTCCTCAGCTCGAGCAGTTTCAATCCGACGCACCAGGCGTTTCTCGATCAGCTCACCGAAAGTATCGGCATCGTCTTGAACACGATCGAGGCGAACACGCTGCACGGAAGATCTGCTCAAGCAGTCGCAATCGCTCGCCGCCGAGTTGCAAAGCCGGCAGGAGGAACTACAGCAGACCAACCAGGAGCTGGAGGAAAAGGCGCGACAACTCTTCGAGCAAAACGCCGAGGTCGAGACGCAAGAACCGCGAAGTCGAGCAGGCGCGCCAGGCGCTGGAAGGCAAAGCGCAACAGCTCGCGCTCACCTCGCGCTACAAGTCCGAGTTCCTCGCGAACATGTCCCACGAGTTGCGCACGCCGCTGAACAGCCTGCTCATTCTCGCCGATCAGCTTTCGTCGAATCCGGATGGCAACCTGACCGCGAAACAGGTGGAGTTTGCGCGCACCATTCGCGGTTCCGGCAAAGACCTGCTTGAAGCTGATCAACGACATTCTCGATCTCTCGAAGATCGAATCGGGCACCGTCACGCTCGACGTCGGCGAAGTGCGCTTCGAAGAACTGCGCCAGAGCATGGAGCGAACCTTCCGGCACGTCGCCGAAGACAAAGGTCTGAGCTTCACAGATCGCGATCGATCCGAGCCTGCCCTCGGCGGTTTCGACGGACCGCGCAACGGCTCGAACAGGTGTTGAAGAACCTGCTCTCGAATGCGTTCAAGTTTACCGAGCGCGGCTATGTAAATCTTGCGCGTGCTCCGGGCGACGGAAGGTTGGAGCCGAAGAACACGAAGTGCTCGAGCGCGCTGATTCAGCGTTCTGGCGTTTTCAGTTAACGACAGCGGCATCGGAATTCCGGCGGACAAACAGATCGACGATCTTCGAAGCCGTTCCAGCAGGCGGACGGAAGCACGAGCCGGAAATACGGCGGCACTGGCCTTGGTCTCGCGATCAGCCGTGAGTTGGCTCGCGTGCTCGGCGGCGAGATCAAGATTGAAAGCCGCAGAAGGGCGGGGCAGCACGTTCACGCTTTTCCTTCCGCAAAATTACAGCGCGGTGCCTTCGAAGTTACAGGTCATCCCGCGAGATGTAGGGACTAGCAGGATTGAAGATCGGAACGGCCAGGAGACGGCATGCAACCGACTGGAGTTCGCGGTGAGCCGACGATCGCGCGCAACATCCTTGCCAGGCGATAAGGCGGTTCTTGATCATTGAAGACGACCGCGATTTCGCCCAGTGGCTGGTCGACTGACATCGCGCGAGAAAGGATTCAAAGCGGTCGCCACCGCCGCGCGGCAATCAGGGTCTGGAATTGGTGCGCGAGTTTCACGCCGGCGGCAGTGTCACCTCGACCTGAACTCTCCCGGATATCAGCTGGCTGGAATGTTCTCGATCGGCTGAAAGATGATCTCAGCACGCGGCACATTCCGGTTTTCATCATCTCGACCGCGAATCAGCAACCGGAGAATGCGCTCAAGCACGGTGCGCTGCGCTTCCTCACGAAGCCGATCGCGCCTGAGCCAGTTGAGGAAATCTTCGCCAAGGTTCGGCAGATGACTGAGAACCGCAGGCGAAAGAAGCTGCTCGTGATCGAAGACGACGAGAACCAGCGTAACATCATCTCGCGACTTAATCGGCAACGGAACCGCGCATCTGATCGAAGCCGCTAATGCCGATGAAGCGCTGCGGCAGCTAAGTCAGGAAAAGTTCGATTGCGTGGTGCTCGACTTGATGCTGCCTGACATGTCGGGCTTCGAGTTGATCGACAAGATCCGCGGCGAGAACGCGCATCTGCCGATCATCGTTTACACCGCCGAAAGACCTCTCGCAGGAAGAGGAAGAGAGGCTCAATCGCATCGCGCAGACCACGATCGTTAAGGACGTGCGCAGTCCCGGAACGCCTCTTCGATCAGACCGCGCTCTGGCTCCATCGCGAGACGTCCGCGCGTTGCCGGAAGACAAGCGCGAGATGTTGCAACGCTTACACGATCCGGATGCCATTCTGCGCCGGCAAGAAGGTGCTGATCGTGGACGACGATGTGCGCAACATCTTCGCCATGACAAGCATGCTGGAACGCTACAAAATGGAGGTAGTCGTTCGGCGGAGACAGGCAAGGACGCGATCGGGAAGTTGCAGAGCGAAGCTGAGGCATCGATCTCGTGCTCATGGACATCATGCTGCCGGAGATGGACGGTTACGAAGACCATGCGGACCATCCGTTCGATGTATGGCTTCGAGCACACTTCCGATCATCGCTCTGACCGCCAAAGCGATGAAGAGGCGACCGCGAGAAATGCATCGAAGCCGGGCGCGAGCGATTACATAGCCAAGCCGGTGGATACCGAACGTTCTGCACTCTTGCTCCGAAGTTGGCTGCATCGTTAGACATGCCTAGCGAATTCCATCCGCGCAGACGGCGCGGACAGAGAAGGTCAACATCCTGATCTGTCGACGATCGGCGCGGACAAGCTCCTCGGCCCACGAGTCGTGCTCGCGGAGCTGAACCAGAACCTGGTGCGGGCGACTTCGGGGACGGAAGGCGTTGCGATGTCTTCTGCGAGCAGGATTTCGCGGTCATCCTGCTCGACGTCAACATGCCGGTGATGGATGGATTCGAAACTGCCACGCTCATTCGGCAGCGCCAGCGCTAACGGAGACGACGCCGATCATCTTCATCAGCGCGGTCAACGACACCGAGACCCATGTCTCGCGCGGCTATTCGCTTAGGCGCGGTCGATTACATCCTCACCCCGGTCGTTCCTGAAATCCTGCGCGCGAAGATCGCGGTCTTCGTCGACCTTTACAAGAAGACAGAGCAGGTCAAACGACAGGCGGAAGAGCGCGCGAAATTCATGCGCGAACAAGCCGCCCTTGCCGAAGCGGAGCAACAACAGGAGCGGCTCGCTTATCTCGCCGAAGCCAGCAACGTGCTCGCGACCTCGCTCGAAACTGCGTGAGACCTTTCAGAATCTCGCCCGGCTGGTTGTTCCGCAGGCTGGCTGACTTCTGCCTCGTCTTTGCCCTCGACGATGCCGCGCGAGCTGGGCCAGGTCGCAATGGCTCACGCTAATGTAACTCCGAAACCAGAGTTAGCGCAGCTGATTGAAAAATTTCCGTCAAGCGGTGCGGCCAAAAATGCTGCGCCGGCATACCTTCGAGACCGGTAAGTCGACGACATGTTGCGATCTCGCAGAGTAGCAAATTGAATGAGATTTTTGCCGATAAAGACGATCGTGCGTTCGTGCGCTCGTTCGCGGTTGTCTCCTGTCTTCGGCGATCGCGATTCGGACACTCGACCGCGTGCACGGGGCGATTCTCATGTTTGGCCTGACGACCACCGTGCCTGTGGAGCGATCGAGCTATCTGTCGCCGAGGAACTATCGCAACGAGCGGCACTCGCTTTGGAAAACGGTCGCCTTTACAATGGTCGCACAGGAAGCGCGCATGGAAGCGGAACGCGCAAATCGAGCGAAGGATGGATTCCTCGCCATGTTAAGTCATGAGTTACGAACGCCGCTAACTCCCGTGCTAACTTCGCTGCTGGCCCTGGAGCACGATGATCTGCCCGACGAAGTCCAGCCGGCGCTGCAAATGATCCGGCGCAACGTTGAATTGGAAGCGCGTTTGATCGACGACTTACTCGATCTGACCCGAATCAGCAAAGGCAAAGTCCAGCTCAGCCTCGAGACGGTCGACGCCCACCTGCTTCTCCGCAATGCGCTCGAGATTTGCCAATCCGAGATCGACCACAAGGGCTGATTCTGAATTTGCAGCTGGCCGCGGAGCCGCGTCTATCTGGAGGCAGACCCGGCCCGACTCCAGCAGGTCTTTTGGAACCTGATCAAGAATGCCGTCAAGTTTACTCCGAAAGGCGGACGACTGACGTTACGCACGGGGAACGATGATCAGAATCCGGCTGCAAGTTGAGATATCTCGGACACTGGTTGTGGGATCGATGACCGGTCACTTCCGAAAATCTTCAACGCTTTTGAACAAGGCGAGCGCACGCGTCAGGGCGGCCTGGGTCTTGGGCTCGCGATCAGCAAGGCGCTGGTCGAAAACCCACGGGGGCGCCTGACCGCGGCCAGCCCGGCCGTGGTCAGGCGCGCGACTTTCACCGCTGTCTTTCCGTTGAGCGACCGCGAGATATACCAGACGACAAATGGCGTCGCCCCGCGTCCGCCGAACGCAAATCGCTGCGCATTCTTTTTGGTGGAAGATCACGAAGACACGAATCGTTCACTGACTCAGCTGCTGCAACGCCGCGGGTATCAAGTCCTGTCCGCGTGCACGGTTGCCAACGCAATCAGGGGTTGCGGCGGCGCAGGATTTCGATGTTCTGGTCAGCGACATTGGGCTTCCCGATGGCAGCGGGGTTGATCTTATCCGGCAACTGAGACACGAGCGACCAATCTTTGGAATTGCCCTTACCGGTTTCGGAATGGAGGAAGATATTCGCCGCAGCCACCAGGGCGGCTTTGAATATCACCTGATCAAGCCCGTGGGACCTCAACCGGCTGGATACTTTGATCCAGAAGTCTTCGGAGCGGTCTGTTGGTTCTGCGGTCGCGCGAAAGAGCTTAAGCTGACTTCCCCCGGGCTTTTCGTCCCGGAACGGGATCTCTTATTCGTCGCGGTTCCAGAGTGACGGCCCACGGGAAGCGGACATTCGCGTCTCTCGTCTGGATGCCGTTACCATTCCGGCTGAGTTAAACAGCCGATTATGATCGCGACGTAGAGCGCAAGGGATGGCCAAGACGCTGAACAGAATCAGATATCCCATAGTTTTTCTCCTTTACGCGATGGTAGTGCGCGGAGGCAGGCGCTCGCCTTGCATCTCTTGGCATTCGCTTTGCAATAATTGACCAAGCGCCGAGGCCGAACTCGCGCGCGCCGGGTGACCGCGACGCGTCAAGGATGTGCGCATGGGGACGTGCCCATCGCGTCTGCTCAGAATTTTCTTTGCGGGCCCGAGCAGATCTTATTCACTCGGGCAAGCAAGGCTCGACTAAAATTAGCAAAGGATGCAGAGTTCTCGGTCCAGTTTTCGGTTTGGTTTGAATATGAGCCACGATGCCGAAAACTCAGATCTGCTCCTCCAGATTCCCGGCGAGCGAGGATACATTGCCGAGCCCGTCACGATCTGAAAGCGCGGAAGTATATCCGCGAATGTTCCGATGAAGCTCTTTCCCTGACCAAGGTGGCGAGCCTTGTGCAGATTAATCCAAATTACTTCAGCGAAAAATTCAAGGAGGTCACCGGCCTAAACTTTGTCAGGTTACCTTGCCCGCATCCGCGTCGCCAAGGCGATGGAGCAGCTGCAAAATCACGATCTGCGCGTGAGTGAGATTGCCTTTGGCGTCGGTTTTCAATCGCTCTCGCAGTTTAACCGCGTCTTCAAACGAATCTGCGGCTGCTCGCCGACCGACTTTCGCGTCGGGCAGACTGATCGAGCTATGCCTAACGGGATGCTTCACAATCGGCACGCCAAGGAAGGGGCTTAGCCGAAATGGCTCAGTTGACTGCATAACCGGTAGGCTGTTATTTGGTGCATAAAAGTGCGTAGTCAGGCGCTCGAAATTTTCTTAGAACACTGCCGCAGACCATGTGGCACACGAGATTAGCTCGGTGGATCCACGACCGGCGCGAAAGTTGTTTTGGAGCGCCGGGGTCGCTTTCGCGGTCAGCGGTTATTCTTCTCTCCTGCGAGGGCCTGAACAGCGGCCGGAGTACATGATCGCGCCGCCGCAGATCGCGGGCGCGGAATATGTCGGCTCGGAAAAAGTGCGCCGAGTGCCACGAAGATGTGACCCTGTAATTTCGCACGGCGACGCACGCCCGCCTGAAAGCTCCGGGCGAGAACTCCAAGAACATCGGTTGCGAGTCATGCCATGGGCCGGGCAGCCTCCCGTGAATAGCGGCGGCGCAAATCACACCATTATCAATCCGCGGAAGTCACCCGAGACTTGTTTCCAGTGTCACCTGGAAGTGCGGGCGCAATTCCAGCTTCCTCATCGCCATCCGGTGCTCGAAGGAAAAATGAGTTGCGCGGATTGCCACTAACCCGCACGTCGGGCTCGCGGTCAAGGGCGGGGAACAAATGTTCAGCAATCAATTCGGGGCGGCAGCTTCGCTTTTCTCAGTCAGAACGAGACTTGTTTCCAGTGCCACACCACGCCACTGCGCGGTCGTTTGTCTATGAGCACGAGGCGCTGCGCCAGGGTTATGTGGTTTGTCATTCGCCGCACGGCTCTGTCAATCAGCGGATGCTGAACACGCGGAACCAGACCCTTTGCCTCAAGTGTCATCTCCAACAGCAGACTGAGCCGGGGCACATTTTCATCGGTGACGTCGATCACAGCAGTCTTCCTCCAGCAGGGAACCTGTTGGTCGGCTGGATGTCATGAAAGAGCCGCATGGCTCCAACGTCACGCCCTTGTTCCGATACTAACGAACATATGATCACGAGGGCGGCATTCCGGGTTCGAGGCAGCAGGACTCGCGGTGGCGTTCGCCCTTGGCACTGGAGTTAGTCACCTTGCCTTTGAGGGGGATGTTCCTGCTTCCAGCGAGGGCAAGTCGGTGGCGACCGCGACCACGACGGAAGAACCCGAGGAATACAAGAACTGGATCGGAGTTCGAGTTTGCGGAGTGGCGGTCGAAGGGGACAAGGCGCAGTTCGAGCAGGAACATCGAATCCCGGGAGACCCAGGTGTATGGCGGGATTACGGATCTGCATTTCGAGGAAGCGTTTGGCAAGGATGTTCAACTGACCCTCGATGGCCATGCCATCTTTGGTACCAATGATTACGGCCTGCGCTTCAATCTTTCGAAACAAGCTCGGCTATATCGAAGTCGGTTACGACGAGTTTCGGAGCTGCTACGACGGTAACGGCGGCTTCTTCCCGCCTAACGGCCAATTCTTTAATCCTCGTTTTCCCGAGATGCACATCGATCGGGGGACGTCTGGGTCGAGCTAGGGACTTAGAGTCCCAGATTTGCCCCGCGATTTACGATTCGTTACACCCACGAATTTCGACAGGGGCAAAGGACTCCACGATGTGGGGCGATACGAATCTGACTGGCATTACCGGTGCGACCCGGAAAATCGCGCCCGCCTTTCGCGACATTGATGAAACGCGTGACATCCTTGCTTTCGATATCTCGAAGACATTCGGGAACACCGATGTCCTCCTCGGAATGCGCTACGAGCATAACGAGAATGATGATTCGTTGAACATGGTCCGCGGAGCCGGCCAGCTCCCACCGGCAGTGCCACCGCCTGGCCAGCAGCGTTTTGTCACCCAGCGCCAAAAAGACGACGTCGATCTCTTCAGTGGTCACGGGATTATTGAGACCCGGTTCAATGAATGGCTCTGGTTTACCGCCGGCTATTCCTACACTGGCTTCCAAAACGATCTCTCCGGGACCCGTCTTTACGGAACTGACTTTAATGCCGCTTTTGGTGAGCCGGTCCCCACCCTTAGTAAGCCGGGACCACGCTTTCATTGGTCTCTCTGGAACGGCCGAAGTAAGAAGCACGTCTTTAATGCCAATCTTTTCTGGATGCCGATCAAGGAGCTCGATGTGCTTGGTGGCTTCCGTTATACCCATGAAAGAGAGAGACAGCTCCGGGAGTTTTCTTGCGCTCGAGCCAACGGCGAACCTTCCTCCGTTTAACGACTTGAATCCGGAAGGCGGTTTTCATTTCGGAACGCCAATTCCGGAATCTGGCGCCAGGTCAGCCGATTACGATCGCTTTGGCCGAACGGCTGGAGCTGCGCTACACCGGCATCCGGGACTGGCTGGTCTACTTTCAAGGCGAATGGGAAGAGGAGTGGGGTCATGTGGATGAATTTCACACGGACGAAGAAGTCCCCTTGAACAAGGATGCCGATTCGCTTCTTCAAAAATATACCTTCGGCGCCAATTGGTATCCGACCACGAGCCTGAGTCTTTCCGGACAGTATTATCACAAGATAGCTTCCTATGGTGATGATATCGTGACGGCTTCGTTTCCCAGGTTGATTGACCAGGATTGGAACACGGATGACTTTAACATCCGGGTGACCTTCCCGGCCCAAACTCCCAATTTCGCTCGGCGCGCTTGCCCTCGTCACGCGTTACGATTTTCTTCGCACCTCGATCGACGGCCAATGGGAGATATTTTCCGATGGCGAACTCTTGAACGAACAGCAGACCGGTCTGATTACCAAGCATGTGATCAGTGAGTCAGTTAACTGGACACCCGCCGCGCGATTGTATTTTCAGACTGATTTTCCTACGTCTGGGACAAGACTCACACGCCCGCAAGCGACATCAATCTCGATCCGAATACCGGCCCGACGGTTCTGGACTTTACCAATAACTATTGGACGGTGACGGCGAGCGTGGGTTACATCATCAATGACAAGACCGACTTGCATTTGGAATATTCGTATTACCAGCGCTGATGACTACGTGAATAATTCTCTCTTTGGCTTACCCTACGGCGCGGGAGCTACCGAGCACATGGTCTCGGCTACTTTAAACCGCCAGATCAATAAGCAGGTCCGGCTGCAGCTCAAAATATACCTACTACAATTACGACGACGACACCTCCGGCGGCCACAATAACTACCGGGCGCACTCGATATTTTCCGGCTTGCAATTTCGTTTTTAGGGATGAAACCAATCAATATGGAAAAAATCGCTTCTGATATTCAGCCTCACACTCGCACTACTCCCTTTCGTCGCGGGCGGCCGATGCCAGCGCCAACTGGAATAGCAATTGCATGCAGTGTCACGGCAAGACCGGCGCAGCCGACACCAAGATGGGAATGAAGGTGGGCGCCAGAGATCCTGACTGATCCCAAGGTGCAGGCTTCGTTTACTGATGAGAAGGCCGCCAAGTCGATCAAAGAGGGGATGAAAGAAACGGTAAGACCGTCATGAAGGCATTTGGCGACAAGTTGAAGCGATGCCGAGATTAGAGGCCTTGGTTGCCTACGTTCGGTCCTTGAAGAAGTAGGCTGGTGGTCCGGTCCGCTTGGCGTCCGAGTTCTACTTCAAGCTTTGCAGGTAGGCGACGAGTGCTTTTAGCTGTTCGTCCGAGAGGTTGACAGGGGGGCATTTCACCTTCGACCATCTCCTTGGTCGGCTGCCGAAGTATATTCGCTATTTCCTCGGCCGATTTCTTTGTCCCAAAGCCGATCAACTTCGTGCTCGCATCGGTTCCGATGCCGTTTGCTCCATGGCAGGCGTCACATGACTCACCCTCGTAAATCTTTTTCCCCTCCGCCGCCAGCGGGTCCAAAGTTATGGTGGCCGGCGCGGAGAGGGCGCTCGAGGAAGGCTCCGGTTCGAATGACTCGTGCATGAAGGCTTCGGTATCCTTCTGTTGCCGGGCGACCTGTTTCGCCACCGCGGGATCGAGCGCATCGTCGCGCTTACTCAGGATTCCAAAAGAGTAATCAGGACTCCAAGGGATGATAAGATAACTCCCAACGGCCAGTGGTCGTTTCCAAGGCCGACGTTCCAGGCGGCGATCGATAAACGGAAGCGCCAATACCAGGGCGCGGTCAGGCCCGGAATCACTACGATCCCAAACACCGCATGCGGTCCTTTGAAGTATTTAAGCCATTGGAAAATCGGGAGGTAATACCATTCCGGCCGCGGCACATGTTGGGTATCAGCCGGATTCGCCTTCTGGCCCTAATTCCATCGGATGGAAGTGCGCCAGTAAGCCAAGGACGCGCAAATCATGAGGAGAGCGACCGCCGTATCCATTAGCCACCTGTCGCGGATAGAATCGCTCGGGTCGGTAGCTTAGGATTGACCGGATCTTCGCTCTGGCGGTCCGCAGCCCCGGCTTTGCGAAACGAGATAAACATGCGACGCGACGGAGCCCATGATTGCTGCCCGGTAAGAGGAAGACATGCGCGACGAAAAAGCGGGATAAGGTCAGCGTTCCCATTTCGTTTCCGCCGCGCATGAAGGCGTTTCAGGGCCGAACCAATCCACGGGACTTCGCTGGCCATGTTCGTCCCGACCGTGGTGGCAAAGTAGGCTTTTGGTCCACATGGCAGAAGGTAGCCGGTGAAAGCCATCGCCAGCATCAAGCCAGAAGAGGCGCACCCCGAGATCCAGAGCACTTCGCGTCGGCCTTTGTGCATGCACCGTAAAGAAAGGTTTGTGTCAAATGAAGGAGCAGTCACGATGATCACCGCACTCGAGCCATAAGCGTGGAGGCTGCGCAGAAAGGAACCACCGGTAACCTCCTTGACGATATAGGCTACGGTGGTGTGGGCGTGATCCGCGCTCGGGACATAGTAAAGGGATAGAAATACCCCGGTAACTCGTCTGGGAAATGAAGAAAAGAGGACGGAGCCAAAGACATAGGCCCAGCGCGCGCCACGCCGGGATCGGTTCGTCGAGGGCCTCGTGCATGAGCGCATCCAGGCCAATGCGGCGATCGACCCATTGAGCCCGCGTCGCTAAAGATTGGCGCTGGGCTGCGCCAGGCTGTCTTGCGCCTGTTTTCGTTAGGCATGGGTGGCGTTTAGGACAAGATCTCTTTCGCTGCCACCAGCTGGCGAAAATACTGATAGCGAACCTTCAGGATGCGCGTCTTCGATCTTGAACTCGAGGTCATCCATCGACCGTGGTGACGGCCCAGAGATTCTCGTTCCATCTATCGCGAAGACCGCGGTGTGGCACGGACAGATAAACTGCCCTCGGCTTCCAACCCACGGGATGGAACAGCCAAGATGCGGGCAAATCGGAGAGAGCACCCGCAGCTTTGCGTCCTTTGGCGGGAGAATGTAGATCGCCTTCTCGGAAACAATTTTCCGCCAGCCGTCGACCTGCTCGACCGTGATTGGTTTCTTCACCGGCTGATTGCTGGAGGTAAACTCATCAACCTTTCCGACATCGGACCAGTTAATCCCGGTGGTCTTGGTCAGCAGCGGGTGAAGGGGCGAAGCGGATCAGAGGTATCGAAAGCGCCGCCCCCATCACGATGGTACCGGAATCAAGCAGCACCCCGAGAAAGGAACGCCGTGAGACCTTTTGCTCGTCCGGTCTGGCGGCGCCGCCGGTCGAATGCTGGGACGTTCCATCCATCGCAATCGATTCCTTGCCTTAACATGGAGGGCATAGGTCGAACAAAAAAGCCCTTCGCCGACTCCGCGCCCGGAAATTTCCGAAAAAATGCGCAGTCAGGCGAGGTTGATCCTTTATCTGGGAAAGCTGAGGCTCTTTCGCGATGGTTGTGAGCACATTCTGGCAAAGATGCGGCGGTAGCTCTTGGGTGGCATTGCTCCTTGCGTGACGACATTGTTTGGCGCCGGGCGCTGAAAGGTCAGCCGACCTACTGGCTAACTCGCAGAACGATCTTCGCTGCGCTGGGGTCAAGGGGCGGATTGATCACCCGGCATACGATCCGGGGCATGAGCGGGTTATTTGTCTGTGCCTTGGGCAACGACAGCGTCGAAGTGATTGATCTTCGCGCGCGGTAAGCGCGTGCATTCAATCATCTGGTCTCGGGTCGCCGCAGGGAGACTGCTTATGGATCCGAAACCTGCGCGCCTCTACGTGGCCAACGACCAAGGTGGGATCGTGAAAGTCTACGACCCGGAATCATTTCGGCCCTGGGCGAAGTGAACCTCCAGGATGACGCGGATAACACTTCGCTACGACGACGCTGCCAACCGAATCTATGTCGGATTCGGCGAAGGCGGGATCGCGATCATTAACGCGGCGAGGAGGAAAACAAATCGGTGCGATCAAACTTTCCGCGCATCCGGAAGCGTTCGAGTTGGAAACGAAAGCGACCGCGAATCTTTGTTAACCTTACCCAATCGCCGCCTCGTGGCGGTGATTGATCGCGGCAAAGGCGCAGTTGTCAGTTCATGGCCGCCGGGTTCTGCGCTCGCCAATTTTCCCGATGGTCCTCGACGAAATGAATCATCGTCTGATGATTGGCTGTCGATCGCCCTCAAAGCTGATCGTGCTGAACAGTGATTCCGGCGATTTGGTCGCAGAACTCGGTATTTCAGGTGATCCGGACGACCTCTTTACGATCGTAAACGGGGTTGTATCTATGCGATCTGCGGCGCCGGAAAAATCGAGGTCGTCGAACAAACTAACCGGATTCCTATCGCGTAATCTGCCAGGGTGGCGACTGCTCCCGGGCCCGCACCGGACTTTTGTGCCGGAACGGAAGACCTTGTTTGTCGCGGTTCCGCATCGCGACACGCAGGAGGCTGAGATCCGCGCCTATGAGGAGTTGAGATAGTTTTTGGCGTTCACCAGGCTAATCCGACCTCGATAAATGGTCCGCGGCCACGAGTGATCAACCCGTGGCCGCACTGAGGAACTTCAGCCGAGAAGCAGGTCAGCGTCTGCACGTTCTAGCCGCGTCGCGGTGAGTGTGCCGTCATCTTCGAAGAGGAAGTTTCCATTTACGTCGTAGAAATCCCTGGCGTAGGTGCCCGAGTAGCTCTGGTCATCAGCGGTCACGTTCGCAGTCAGGTTTTCATTCCAGTAGCCAGGTGTTCACGCCGGTGCTGTCGAAGGTCCAAGCGACGTGATAGAGGTGCACGGTTCCGTTGGGTGTCACTTTGCATACGTGCCCTGGCACGCACCGGAGCCGATGTTAGGTGTTTCCGATATCCAGACCGTCACTGAACCATTGATCATGAAGTGAGGACCTCCGGACCACCGGTGGTACTCACGTAATGGACGCTCCACAAGCCGACGATGGAAGGATGAGCGGCGGCTTGGGCCACGGGCGCGAGCCCGAGACCGAGCGAGGACTCATGCGGTCAGCAGGGCCGGAATGGTTCATATCCGGCAACGAGTGTGTTGAGTTTGCCGCGTTTGTTTTGCTGGTTGTTCACTTCTCTTTTCAAACGGAAACAATTTCCGGGCGCTGCAGAGAATTTGCGGCTGCGGAAGCGGAGCTTCCAAAGACGATAGTGCGCATTCCCAAGCCACAGCTTGGGAACGAGGAACCTGTAGCCGTCTCCGCTATCTGCAAGGCGCGAAGGTCTCCACAGTGGCACAGTGTTGTGACCGTCTTCCTCCCACCAGCGTCTTAGCCTCGCGGGCAACGCCACGCAGTGAGGATCTGCGCACCGAGAGGCGCGTTCCCAGGCTCGCCATTGCAGGACCGGGCAGCCAGGCGGCGGATCCTGGGCTGAGCGAGGGGAGCGATCGGTTCGTTAGGCCCGGCCCACGGGCAGGTTTTTAATCAGTTGCTCGTTCGCCCGATTGTTCGATCGCTTCGCGAGTCAGGTAAGGATTGGATTAAGGTCCGACCTCTGCCGCAGACGGAATATAAGAGCCGGTTACGATGACTGCGCTCGCCCTCGGGCGCCGCGGTCGGGCTGAGGCGAGGGCTCCTGGCCAAAGGCGGGGGTAACTAAGAGGAAGAGCGCGACCCAAAGCTGGAGCTGGGACAACAGGGTAGGAAGCGCATCCGTCACCTGGCGCTGACGCGTCCTCCTTCGAAGCTCCGCATTCGCGGAGCCGCGTTACGGCCCTCGAAAGAGGGATTGGGCGAGGGCGATATCGAATTGATAACACTGCGGTGGCCGTGCCGATCATAACCAGCGGAGTTCTGGTCACAGAGTTAGCCTCGAACCTCGTGGTCATATGTCCATTAGTCGTTAGGCTGACCTTTGGTCGGTGTAATCCTGTTGGTTAGGCCGGCATGTTTATGTCTCTCGCTTGGCTTAAGGTGCGAGCGACGCGCACAATCTTGTCGAAGCGCGGATCGCCCCTGAGCGGGTCCCAGTAAGGGTTGAGACACAGATCGCCGTAGGTTGCGCCAGCAGGAATTTTCGCAAGAACTTCAAGTTGCTGAAAGGCAAGGTCGCGCTCGCCGGTCAACGCGCAAATCGACCGCATAAGCAATAAAGCGCGTCCCCACCATCAAGGGAGTTTTTGCCAACAGGCAGAAGCTGCCACTGCCCGGCGGGCCTCGCTGAGCGCATCTTCTTTTCGCCCAAGGTAGGCGTCGACCAGACCCAGGCGCACTGAGCGCCAGGCCGACATCAGGTTGCGACCGCATCTAATTCTTCCTGCTCTGCACGGGCGGCGACAAAGGCGGCGCGCGCCGCCAGCAGTATCTCCTTTCATGCGAGCAACCAAACCCGCCCAAAGGAATGACTCAATGGAACGTCACCCATTCGATGTGGCATTGATAGGCTTCTTCCACGCGTCGCCGCGGCCAGAGCGCGACCAGCCGCGTCCGGATCGCGTTCAGATGCGCCAAGCCAAAAGCACTGTTCCGCCAGATACTCAGCCGTGGGTGGATCATCTGCCACGAAGCTCATGCAGCAGCGCACTATGTAATGGCCGGGTATCGGCTCGCGAGGCGAGCATCGATATACGCGCGAGGCACCGAGTACCGATGCCGTTTGGCTTGAGAGCGGCCCGGCGATCTATGACCTCGGAGAGGATCTCCATAGGAGCGCATCAAAAATATAAGTCGATATGAGAGCCGTGTCAGAGGGACCGTGTTTCGTGGGTCTAGCTCGGCTGGAACGTTCCAACTCGCGCACCAGCATCGGACCATCGACCCTGCCGGCGGTCGGTGAGTCCGGCTATCTTGGCGATGCGGGAATTGTTCGGCAAAGGTGTGGCTGTGCAATCGCCAGTTCGGCGCGGGCACGATCGTAATCGGAGTATCCCCAGTAAAGGTGCAGCGCGAGAGGAAGGTGCGCCTCACCCGAATCTGGTCCCAGCCGAAGGGCGGAGCTTCACTGCGGAATCCGCCTGGGCCAGCCGTCCGCGTGTCCGATCTCCTTGAGGTAGAGATAATCATGGGCCTGGGCCAGCTTGCAATACGCGAGTAGGAACGAGGGATCGCGCGCAATTGCCGCTTCCAGAAATTGTATGCCGCTCACCGCATCCTGATTCAAATCCGGGTCATCGAGGGCTGGGTCGATCAAAGCCACCGCGCGGACATAAAGGTCATAGGCGAGAGAGGTCTTTGGTCGGCGGCTTTTCGATGGCTGCCTGTTTCGACTGGGCGAGAGTTTGGCGTGAAGCTGCTCGGCGATGGTTTCGACAATTCACTCTGCACCGCGAAAACATCCGTCAGATCGCGGTCGTAAGTTTCACCAAAGATGGCTGTCGGTTTGGGGCGTCGATTAACTGGGCCACGACTCCGGATGTGATTACCTACGCGCTGGACGCTTCCTTCAACGATGTTGGCCACCTGCGAGGGCCTTGCCGATCTGCTTGATGTTACGCGGCGCGTTGCCTTCATATTGCGCGACTGAAGTTCGACTGATGACTTTCAAGTCGGCAATGCGGGCAAGGTCGGAGAGAGTTTCGTCTGGACGCCGCTGGCGAAGTAAGCGTTCTCCTTTTCCGTGCTGAGGTTAGCGAATGGAAGGACTGCGACCGACTTTTCCGGAGGGTTAAGCGTCCGTGCCTTCTGGTGGTAAACGTAATAGCGCAGCTCCGCCATATGAAGAATGAGTGCGCCGAGGGTGACGGCAGCGATCCGGCGTGGACGGCGCGGTTGGTCGATGGCAGCCAGGCAACGCTTCAAGCTCGGGCAATAAGGCTCAGGGCAGATTGCGGTCGTTCCTCTGGGTCCGTGGCGAGCGTGCGGCAGAGGAGTTTGATCAGGCGAGCGGAGATTTTTCTCGCAGAGAGCTGTTCCACTGGCAGACGTGTTTTTGCCTGGAAAACGCGAACTTCCTCGATGGTTTTGCCTGGGAGAGGAAGCTCGCCGGCCAACGTACGTAAAGGGTGACGCCCAACGGAATAAAGGTCTGACCGGGCGTCGACTGGCGCGCCCGCCAGCGGTGTTCCGGGCTGGCAAAGGTGGGATACCGACGAAGCCGCCATGGGTCAGGGTCACCATCGACCCCCGGCGAGTGGCTTTGGCGAGACCGAAATCGAGGCCCTGGCGTCGACCTAGTACCTCCGACATCGGTGGGCGAAAGCATGATGTTGAGGGTTTGAGGTCGCGATGAACCAGGCCATGACCGGCGGCGGCGACCAGCGCCTTTGTGACCTGATCGTGATCTCGAGGGCTCGTCTCCCTTGAGCGGGCCTCTCCGCTCGACAAATGCGGCCAGGGTTTCGCCCTCGATCAATTCCATCGCGTAATAGCAACGGTTGTTTCGCTCGAAACCCCAAACTAGAAAAGACACTCGCTACGTTTGATGGCGAAACGCGCCGCAGCGCGCGCCACGGAGAAAACGCTCGCGAGTGGCCTGCGCACCGGAGCTCTCAGCGGGCAGCTCGATCACTTTCAAGGCGACTTCGCGTTCCAGGACCTGGTCCTCTGCGCGATAGGTAATCCCCATTGCCCCATGACCTAACTCGACCGGAGAACCATCTGCATGCCACTCAATCTCAAAATCGCCAAAAACTAGCTGCCCCGGCTGAATCGCTGCTCCGCCGTCGGCCTCATCCAGTCCGATGGAAGCGAGGCAGACGAGGCAGTTACCTTTCCATTGAGCGGGTGTCCGCAGGTCGGTCGAACAAATCGCAGGCGAGGCGGTAACCACAGCGTCTATCGCTAAACCTAACTCCCGCGAGAACGCGAAACAGCTCGTGTAACTCTCCGGTGACCTCGGCATCGGTGGCGACGGTGCGGCGGACCTCGGCACGAAGAAATTCGCGATACCGTGCGCGCAACCGCGTAAATGCGACTGCGCAAAGTCGAGGCTGGAAGTGTTGGTCGGCGGCAAGGTTATCGTAGGTAGTAAAGGGTCCTGGCTTCCGGAGAGAAAGACCTTCAGCCTAGCGAAGAGCTTTTGTTTGCCCTCGGCTTTCTGTTCGTCTTCCAGCCGGTCCATCGCGGTTTCAGCTATCGTCTCCGCCCAGGTGCGCTCGGAACAAAAGGTCTGGGTTCACCGGTTGAGTGTTTGTCGCATGAGCTTGAAAGAGCGACTCTGCCGCTTCCGTTCGACTCTCATCTAACGATAGAAACTCCAGCTGACCGCCGCGCTTCCAGGTTTGCTCACGCTCATAAACGTGACCGAGGAAGTTCTTCAGTGAAGCGAGAAGAAGCCTGAAACTTTCCTTTGGTCCGATCGGCCCGGGCATAAATCTTGTTTCGATCAGGTGCGCGAAGAAGCCCTGAGTCGAGGTCCTGGCATCGTGCGGGCTATGACCGCGGCTGCGCACATAAGTATAGAGGGGCGCCCAATAGAGTCTGGCAAAGTTGATCGAGCGCCAGAGCGAGCGATCGTCGACTCGGCTTCGCCCCAGCAGCCGCCACGATCACGCTCCAGTGCGTAGACGCAAAAAGGTTCGCCCGGCGCCAATGGTTCGGTAATAGCCGCATCCGCGTCCTCTATCAAAACTCGGACGCCTGAGGGCAGCTAGTCTGGTCGCTGCCGGCATCTGTTTCCACGGGAGGGAAGGCGACTTCGCAGTCCGATGAGGAAGGCTGGTTGCCATTGCCCTTTCCGATACCCCTTTTCTCCCAGTTGTATTGCAAGTTGCGGTCGTTTTCGTTAAAACCGTGGAATGCGCGTCGCCAGCTGATTCCGCCCTGATCAAGAGGTTTTAACCTCGATTCGCTGGACCCCTTGTCCCGGCTGCAGCCGGGGAAGGGACGACCCCTAAGCCAGTCTTATCAGGCGCTCTCCGAACTCGCCGGATCTGATCGGCGGCCAATCTATCTTTCTCTCATAACAGTCGATCGCCCGCGGACGCTCAAGACCCGACCCAGGGATTCTTTGCCGATCTCATCGCCGATCGCACTTATGCAAGGGCGGATCGCGAGAAAGGCCGCTTCTGTTCTTTTCTCCTCAGCGCGCTGAAACATTTCGTAGCTGGACTCACCCGACCGCGAACAGGCGCGAAAACGCAGGTCGGAACTAATTTCAGCCTTTAAATGGAACCGCGCAGCGGGAAGTAGAGCACAGCCGTAATCATCGCCGGAGGGTGTGTCCGATCTTCTCTACGAACGGGCCTAGGCAGCCGCATTCTATTCCGGCGAAACGATCGATCGTTTGGCTGAGGAATGTGCCGTTAGCGGAAAGTCGAAACTCTATGGGTCACTCAGACCTGGCTATGTCGCAATCGATCGCAAAGAAGCGGTGCCTTGCGACGAGTTATCGAAGCGACTCGCCCGGCCGCTGGCTACCTTGCGAAGTGATCTTGCCCGGTTACGTGCCCGTTGATCGAGTGATCTTGCGCGAAGAAGTCGGCCCAGCACCGTTGCTACCCCGGCGAAATCGATCGTGAGCCGCGATATCTCTGCGGGTTGATTGCTGGCAGCTAGGCCAGCCCAAAAGCTGGTCGTGGGAACAGTGACTCCGGCGACTTTGGCTGCAGAACTCGGTATTTCTGGTGATCCGGACGACCTCTTCTACGATCGTAAACGGGGTTGTATCTATGCGATCTGCGGCGCCGTGCAAAATCGAGATCATCAACTGTTGACGCCAATCTCTACAAAGTTTCGGGCACGATTGAAACCGCGCCCGGCGCGCGCACGGGCTTGTTCATCCCCGAGCGTGACACCTTATTTGTTGCCGTTCCCCCATCATGGTGCGCATGAGGCAGAGATCCGCGCTACCGGGTGGAATGAGCTGATCGTCTGGCGCCGTCTTGGTAAACCGTCCGATGCCGCCAGGCGCGCGATCGCTTTTCGGGAAGCTTTCATTCCACCCGCGGAATTTCTTTAGTCCCGCATGGAGGATGGCGACGCGGAATCAACCCGGCGGGAAACCTGGTTCGCGATAGTTAGGGTGACGCTTTGATTGTGCAACTGCCATCTCTTGTCTTTTGGACAGTTCGTTAGCCCGGGCGCGATAGCCGATGTGGCTGTCCATTTGGCAATCGCACCAGATCAGCATTGCCAATCCCAGCAAACGTCTGTTTCCAACCATTCCCGCTCTCCAGGTTGACCACTGGTCGTCCTACCCGTCTCGATGGCCACTGGGATGCCAACCATGCCGGAACTCATCCGACGCGGCGACGATCGTATAAGTGCCTTCGGCAGAGTCACTCGCGCCGGTTCCTCGTCGGATTGGCAACGCCTGCTTGAAGAGTGTGCCATCAGCGGCAATAGACGTCATAGTCGGTATGGATCGAGCAACGAGGGGCCATCGTCGTTAGTCACCCAGGTTGTCCGCGCTATAGACGTGCAAGAAAACCCATTCCGGTCTGGGGTCGCCGCCACAAAGGCGGGACCAATGGTTTCGTGCACGATCGTCGGAGGCGCAGAAGCGCAACTGGCTTCGAGGATCGCGATCACCGCTGGAGAGGACTGTGTCGGAACACGGGCTGATCAGCGACTCGGTTCTGCGGAATTGCTAATTGCAGCTTTATAAGCGGAAGTATTCGTTCGGTTATTGTTCTTGGTTGAGCTTGTTTCTGTTTTGCGATTGGTGCATCGCGTTCAACAGTGAATACTCCGAAGCTCGGTCTTTATATTCCCGGCCGCTACCACAAGGCAGACGGCGAAGGGTAATGTGTAGAATTCGGGACAATAAAAACGCAGCCGCCTCGATCTGATAAAGAATCGTTGGGCGACGCAAATGTTTACGGAGCCATGGGCGCCGCCCTCTCGTTCCCAAAGACGGCGCAGTTGGAGGCAACGTCTGCGGATGCCGGGGAAGTGATCTTCGATTCCTCTGTTTGTTCCGAGGTGCCGTGGGATTATTTGGTCGCTCTTCGGCTGCCCGCGCTAATTCTCGGTGGAACGGTTCGCTGGCCTAACTGCGGGTGGTGGCATTGCGATTCCGCACCAATCCTCCAACGTTGTAACTATTTAACGATTTAACAATTTAACCTTAGTAACTCTGGTAACGTTGTAACCGCCGCGAAGCACCTACCGCGACTGCGTGGGCCCCCGATTGATTCCCAGGCAATCACGCCCGGATGGGCCGAGACGCGCAGATACTGCACCGGCGGCTCCTCGTCGCTCGTCTCCAACGAGCCGGCCCGGGTTGGCGTCAGAGGCTGCATTTCCGGGATGTCGTGCGCGGCGATCGCACCCGCGGCTTTTTGCAAAGCCTTTTCATCGATTTCCGCCTCCTGGCTTTGCGCCTTGATGTAGATGGGGCGCATTTTGTCCTTGTTGTGAGGGTGAACCAGGAATTCGAAGAGATACGTTTTCATACCATCTGCCAGTTTGTGATCAGAAAACGATTATTGGAAAGAGAAATTGCGTTTCAGTCCCAAGTTGGAGCTTGAAACGCAATAATCTTGGAAGCTCTGCTTCCAGATCGAGGGCGGATCGAGCAGTCCTTGCGCGATATCCGTTTGCGATGTCCATCCCAAGAATCGCCCGACGGAGCGGCCGATCCACCTGATCTGTTAGTTCCTCGCCGCCAGGCGGCGCAGTGCCTTCCGCTTAAATCGCTTGGTTTTCGATTCGCCGGGATGTTAACTGGGACAACTCATGAACTGGGAAATGCTGACGGCGGTTGGCCAACTCGCGGCGGTCTTTGTCGGAATCCCGTCCCTTATTTATCTCGCGATCCAGATTCGCGCCCAGACAAGTGAACGCCGGCAGTCGGCGGTGAACGCACTCACGGTCCAATGGGGTGATCTCACTCGCGCCTTGCATGAGAGTGCCGAGTTTACGGCCATCTATCTTCGCGGTCTCGAGTCATTCAGCGACTTGGACCCGGTTTCAAAGCTGCGCTTTAGCGCGCTTCTTCAATCGCTTCTTCAAAAACTTCCAGGCGATGTATTTCTCGCGCTGCGACGGGATCCCGGCCGCCGCGTCCTTGTAGGGCGAGGTGGAGCGGACGATGAGCGACCCGCCTGCTTATCCCGGGACGCGCCAATGGTGGGCGATAAGAAAACACTGGCAGACAGAAGAATTCGGGCGGATGGTCGATGCGATTATTGCCAGGGAACGATAAACCCGCGGCTTACGCGAGTTATGGTGTGGGAGTGAGTCCCGCGAAGCGAGGCAGTGGGAAACAGGCAACTCGACGGAATAGTTGGTTACCGCCTACTGGTCATTAACGGTGCGCGATTCCATCGAGGGCCGTAGCCGCGTTCTCTAAAACAATTTAGGCCGGACTTTCAATCGAAAATCGAAAGTCGAAAGTCGAAAATTGGTCGATACGCCTACCTGGTGTCTTCCACCCAGCTGACGATCTCGTAGTTATTAATAATGCCACTTGAGGCGAGGGCAGCATCGTAGTGGAGGTTAGTCACGCCAGTCATTGAAACCGTTTTGCCAACGACCGATCCAAAGACATGACCGGTATTGCCACCGCCGTTCACGGTGACGTCATAGTCGGGTGCATAGACTGCGGCCGTAATCTGGCCGTTGCCGCCAAGGTTGACGTGCGGGGTGACACCCCCGGTAGGTTGAATGCCATAAAGGAGAAGGTCGGCTGGTTGGTTTGCTGGATTGACCATACCCTCTGCCAGCGATATCAACATTGCCTTGGAAGTAGATCTTCGCTTTGACACCATCGCCAAGGACAATCTGAGCATTACCGGTGACCGAAATATCACCAGTGACATAGATCTCAACATAAGACGATGCTGCCGTCGGCATTGCCCGCAATGGTTAGGGTCTGGCTGCCGCTCGGCGAGACGCTGTTCAATCGATAACGCGAAGCGGCGGCGCCCTGAACGCTGCTGGCGTTAACCGTGGCGGTGCCATTGACAAGCGCGGGCATGGCCGTAATCGACGGACCAGTTAGGCGCGCCAATCGGGATTGGTTCCTGGTAAAAGTCGGTTCGCTGCACGCCCGGTGATGTTGGCCACGCCCGTCACTGTGCCCGAGTTAGTTGAGACATCGCCATAGATATGGGCGTTGCCGGCTTGAGATCAAATTTCCATCGGTCGCGATATTGCCGTAATTCTGGCGCTTGTTGACGTCATATAGGCCATTGGTGGACTTGTTAGGGTCGCGAGAGTCGTAACCGATCAATCTCGATGTTTTGATTGTTCAGGTTCAGGTGAGCCAACCGAAAGAATGGCCTGACTAAAGGACGAAAGCGGCGCGACCACGGCTTCGACCCGGCGAGAAGCGTGCGGGCTGTTGTCCTCACTCGTGAAGAGGTTATCGATGAAACGCTGGACGCGGAGGGTAAGTTTCCGCAGGCGGTTATCTGCCTTGTTGAAACCGGTCCGCGGCGGTCCGGTGAGGCGGCATCGTGCCGAAGGGTGCGGAATACGATAATACTGCCAGCCATTAGTCGAATCGAGCAACTCTGCCGGGAGCGTCAACGTTCACTCTCGATGGTCATCGGCGTTCCCGCGAGACCGGCATTTGGAATGGTCGTCAGGCCATGACTCACCACCCCGTTGCCGGGGGTATCGGTCCAACCCTGCCAGGCATAGTTAGGTGCGGGATAAAGTGACTTGCGTAATTCTACCACCGCGAGGTCGACTCCGGATTCCCTCCGATAAGTGCTTCCTGCCAGGCCGCGGTTTGCAATCCGACCTGGAAACGTCCGGAAACAGCCCGCATTACCTCCGGTAGCAAAGAGAAAGGATGGCAATCACCAACACCGTCCAGAGGAGAACGCTACCGCTTTCTTCAAACTGGTGCATTTCTTTTCATGATCAATAGACGCTGCTGGCGATGTCGGCCCGACTGTTCCGCAACAAGGTCGTATTAAAGATAGCGGTTGCGGCCGTGGCATTCTGGGATGCGCCGGCGGAGGTGAAGATCGGATTAAAGGTGACCTTGGTGGTCACGACCTTGCCGAGATCTAGTGAGCGTGAAGATAAAATCGCTCACATTCGCGGCGATCGCAGTTGCAGGGTCAGTGCCTTGTTGTCGATAGATCGTGCCGTTGAAAGGTAATAACGAATCGTGATCGAGCTGCCATCGCTGCCGTAATAAATCCGCCTTCACCGTCGAGCTGCGGCGTCTGCGGGCTTACCCATTGCTGTCGTAGTAGGAAGGAATGGTGATGGTTGTATTATTCTGCGTCGAGGTGACCGTGAGCGCGCTTCTTAAATCGCGCGCGAGATAATCGGAAATCCGCATCGCGTCGGTATGATTGGTCGCGAAATCGGTCGTGGCGGCAAGAAGTTTCGTTCAGGCTGGTGAAGCCCATGAGGAGGCCGAGACTGATCGCGCTGAAGATCGTCAGCGCGATCATCGTTTCCCTGGAGGAGAAACCCCGCTTGGGACCGTTGCAGCTTGCTCATCGCGCAACTCCACCCTTTGGCCAGGATCGCTACGATCTGTCTGGTGACAGAGCGACTGTTTGGCGCTCCGACGTAATTTACCGTCCAGATGACCTTGATCGCAGTTTTCAGTGAGGAGGGTTGGGTTTTCGTTAACAATGGTGGCAGTGCCGTTGCTTCGAGTCAGCTGAGTATTACCGACGTTGGTGCTGCCGTAGGGCGGTGATGGTCAGGGTTTCGACAGATTCTTGAGCGGGGTGCTGCCGGCCACGGCGGTATTAAGGAGATTATCATGCAACCAGTCGGGGTCGGTGACTTCATGCCAGTTGGCGATGCGCATCGATTCCATCCGCTGCTGCAGGACCTGGCTCGCGGCGATCGACTCTTTGGAGCAGCGAATCGTGTCCATCGTTCCCACGTTGAGGGTGAAGAGGGAGGAAAGAGAACACGGCAGCGAGCGGCGGCGGCGACGGTCGTTTCCATGAGGGTAAACGCGGCCGTGGGATCCGGAATGGTGCCCCAGTTGCATATAATCCGGCTGAATAGAGCAGAAAAAGTGCCGCGCGCCATTTCCATATTCCATATTATAGGGACGTTAGGTGGTGTGGCCTGGGAATTTTCCGCACCCCGAGAGACGCGTCCAGGACGCCCCTTTTCCCGCGAATTCCTGGCTTAACATTGTCGGCGTTGCGCCCAACCATTCCCGGCGGACCCGTTTTCCGTCTTTCAACTTCTCCGCAGCCGAGCATTGCCGCCCGACACGTGCCTGGCGGCTTACGGAACCGTAACGGATGGCAACAGGGCTGAACTCCGCCTGACGTCCCAAGCGACATCAGCTATTTGACAGATGTTGTAAAGTCATTGACATTGTTCAACGAATTGTTAAGGACAACGACAATGAAAGGAAACCTGCGCCGCAGAATTGATGGAGTTAAGGCCTCACCCCGACGGAGGCGCAGATTTATGTGACGCTTGTTCAAAACGGCGCAATGGGCGCGAGCGCGATCGCAGCTGCCGACTGGTTTGGCACGGACGGCGGTCTATCCCAATCTCGGGTCCCTCGTCGATAAAGGCCTTGCTGACGCGGGCGAGGGTTATGGAAGTCGGTTTTCGGCGGTCCCAGCCGATCAAGCATTACCGCTCCTGATGGCGGCGGATAAGGAAACGCTGCTTTATCGAGAACGCCTTACAATGGAAGTGATCGATCGAATTTCAGCTTTGGAAGAACGAGCGGAAACGGCCCCGAACGAAGTGATTCTGAAGTGCTTCGCAGTGCACGGGCAGTTGCTGATCGCTTCGAACGCCTGGAGCTAGAAGCGGAACGACAGATCGATATTTGGACGAAGCCACCGTTCTTTAGTCGTAATGGTAACCCTTCGATAAAAAGGCGCTGCGTCGCGGCCTGGAAGGCAAGAAGCCTGCATGAAAAGGCAGCTCTCGACGATCCCGCGATTAAACCCTTCATCTCCGGTTGGCTCGCTGCCGGAGAAGAAGCACGTATTTACGATGGCGAGCTTCCTCACAAGCTTGCGATCTTCGACGCCTTCAGGTCGTGCTCATGCCCTTAATCAGGCCCGGGGAACAAACAAAGACAATTCTCATCCGCCATGAGGAGCTAGCGCAGAGCCTTAGCTTGGCCTTTCAGTTTATCTGGGACCGGTCCGAGCTCTTATCGCTGGACCTGGCACCTAGCAAAGTGCAGGGCAGAAAAGTCGGTAAGGAGGACGCGCGCGGTCATCGCCGCAGTAAAATGGCCCGCTTTCAATTCGACGCAACCCATGAACGCAAACAGTCGGGGCAGCCTTAAGTAATAAGGAACAAACCCTGCAAACGAAAACCAGCAAAGACAAACGGAAACTAGGCAGTTATGAACAGCGTAAAGAAAACATTCATCCAACCGGACGGGCTCTTGTTCCTACTCACTGAGCTTGTCGACCATGAGCTTCCCACTGCTGGCGCCTGCCGGACGCCGCGGCGGGAGCCTACATCGAAGATCGATCCGCCAGGGTCGATTGATACCATGCTCTAAGCATCAGCGGCGGAAACATTGCCGGCTGGGTACTTCAAGATGCGGGCGGGGATCATGGTTTCCTGCGGGCGGCCGACGGGACGATTACGAGTTTCGATGGGCCGGGATCGTCAGCTACCTTGGCCAGCAGCGTCAACGCCAGTGGGGTGATCACGGGGGATTACCAGGACGCCAACTACTATTCGCACGGCTACGTGCGCTCGGCCGAGCTGGGACGATCACGAGTTTCGATGCGCCGGGAGCGATACAGACTTTTCCCGGTAGCATCAACGCCGAGGGTGTGATCACCGGGACCTCACCAGGGCGGCAGCGGCTTTCACGGCTTCGTGCGGGCGGCCGACGGGACGATCACGAGTTTCGACGTGCCGGGAGCGCCATTTACCTATCCCTTCAGCATCAACGCCAAAGGGGTAATTACGGGAACTACCAGGACATAAACGTCGTGTTCCACGGCTTCCGTGCGGGCGGCCGACGGGACGATCACGGAGTTTCGATGCGCCGGGAGCGATAACCACCGAGCCCTTTAGCATCAACGGGCAGGGGGCGATCACGGGGTTCTACCAGGACAGCAGCTTTGCGGTCCACGGCTTCGTGCGGGCGGCCGACGGGACGATCACGAGTTTCCGATGTGCCGGGATCGACAATCACCGAGCCCGTTAGCATCAGACAAGCAGGGGGCGACCACGGGGTCCTATCGGGACAGCAACTTTGCGGTCCACGGTTTCGTGCGGTCGCCCGGCGGCACGATCAAAACGTTCGATCCGCCATCGTCGGTTTTGACCGATCCTCGGAGCATCAGCGGAACGAACATTGTCGGCGCCTATCAAGATTCGAGCGGCACGAATCATGGCTTCCTGCTGACAGTGCATTCGACGTTGCGCAGGCGCGATCGAGAAGAGAAAGCGATGCGGTGGAGCGATTGAGACACGCTTCGAGTTCGGCTTACTCGGGCATACCCTTTTATTTGGTCGGCTACCAGGTTGAAGATTTCCCGAGTATTATGAAATCGTCTCGGATGTCCTCGGCGTGAATGCAGCACGCCTAAACGTGCGACAACAATGCGATAGGGCGGTGAGTCTCGTCGCCGCAGTCGAGAGTGGGCGCGCCCCGGCGTTCGTCGGCGAATTCATTCTTTGGGATTGCAGGCAATCGGCTACACTTTCCGGACGCGCCAAAGCCTTCTTAGATGCGTGTCGTGGGGTTGCTGAACGCTAGCGCGAGCGTCGCAAGGAACTGGAAAAGTAAATTGTCAAAGGGTATCAAACGAGGATCCTTAACATCCGGAACAAGGGTTAGAGGTCAGCGATCCAAGGCCGGATTTGGCTCATTGTCAAAAGGTTCCAAATGGTCGGTTTTGGGGGCTCGACCCAGGAGAAATCGCCCTGGAGATTTTCGTTTCAGACTAAAGAAAAGCCGCAACTGACAAAAAGGTAACGGACCCCGTAGGCTCCGGGGGTTTCTGTATTACAGAAAGTCGACCAACTGAAAGTGATTAGCCTGGAGCCTAACGGGGAGTGCGCCTGGCATATCGCGATGCCCAACGAAATTCGTCACTTGATTTCTTATCGCCAAGCGGCCTGCCGGGCGATAATAATTGTTCACGAAACCGATTCCAGGGACGCTGCAAGAAGGAGGCGCGCCGTTCCAGACGACGCATTGGACGGTCGTTTTGCAAGCAGGCCAGGCCGAGGCGGATGAAGCTGCGCGGAAAGCACTCGCTACTGTTAGTGAAACTTACTGGCCGCCTCTTTACACTTTCGTTCGACGTCGCGGCGGCGCGAGGGCAAAGTAGTCGGTGCAATCGGTGTCAGCGGTGGTAGCGGCGATCAGGACCATGCCGTCGCGACGGCTGGTGCAGCTGCATCTTAATGATGTCTACAAATGGACGGGGACGACGGGCGACGTTGTCGATCTTCTTCTCTATCTACATAAACCGAAAAGTCATAGATAGGTCGGGCCGCACGACGATCTGTTAGACCAGTTCCCATACCTGGGACCGCCGCACGATCAGCGACTGGATGCGGATTTTGATCAGCTAACCGATGAACAATCCACCCAAGACAGTTATTGTAACAGGAGCGTCGCAAGGCATTGGCGCTGGAATCGTCCGGGCGTTTCTCGCGCGCGGATACGACGTGGTAGGGACCGCCCGGAACGCGACAAAATCGAGGGAGCTTTCAGCTTCCGACCATCTCGCGTTGATCGATGGCGACATAGGTCAATTTGAAACAGCGCAGAAAGTTGCAGAACTCGCGATCGAGAAGTTCGGCTTCGATCGATGCAGTCGTCGCGAACGCCGGCATCTTCGTGGTGAAGCCGTTCACCGAGTATACAGCGGACGATTTTCGCGCGCTCGTCTCGACTAACCTTCGCGGCTTCATTTACATCACGCAGCTTGCGGTCAAACAGATGCAGGCGCAGAAGACCGGCGGCAGCATCGTGAGTATCACGGCCGCGCTGGCCGATAATCCGATCGCCGGCATACCTGCTTCTCTTGCCATGATCACCAAAGGCGGACTTGAAAGCGTCACCCGACATCTGGCGATGGAATACGCAAAGCAACATATTCGATTCAACGCCGTAGCTCCCGGAGTCGTCGACACTCCGCTTCACGCGAACGATCCGAAAGAAGAGTTACGAAAACAGAATCCGATGGGCTCCATCTCGACCGTTGAGGACATTGCCGGCGCGCGTGGTTTACCTAACGGAAGCTAGCCACATCACCGGGGAGGTGCTGCACGTGGACGGCGGTGCGCACATTGGCAAATGGTAACCCAGGAACATTCTCAGCCGGCTAGCGCCGAGCAACGGCTGAAAGAACTTGGCATCAACCTTCCGGCGCCGCCTGAGCCGTTCGGCACCTATGTGGAAGCGGTGCAGACAGGTAATCTGCTTTTTCTAACCGGGATGCTTCCCACGGAAGGCCGGGCGGCGAAATTCATTGGGCGCGTCGGCGCGGAGCTCGATGTGGAAGCGGGTCGCAAAGGCGGCTCACCTCGCGGCGCTCAACGGCCTCGCCGTCGCGCGAAAACATTTGGGATCGCTCGACAAAGTGACGCGGATCGTTCGGCTCGGTGTGTCGGTCGCTACTTCGGGAGACGTGCGCGATCAGCCGAAAGTCGCTGATGCTGCTTCGGACCTGCTGCAGGACGTCTTCGGAAAGACAAGAACCCATGTCGCATGGTTTATGGTGTCGCGAGCCTTCCGCTCGGCACCCCGGTTGAGCTGGAACTTATCTTTCGAGGTGGCTGGAAGTTGAGAGTAACGCTGTGAGTCGATGAATCGAGTCAATGAACAGCATGTGTTCCAGATGCTTGCGCTCGCGTGGCTGGTCGTTTCTGATCGTTCTCAATTGCTCGCACAAGGAAAGGAACGTCCTATGGAACACCCGACTCTTTATCGCACGGTGCAAATTGATGGGCTTGTCGATCTTCTATCGCGAAGCCGGTCCGAAAGACGCGCCCACGCATTCTTCTGCTGCACGGGTTTGCCTTCTTCCTCGCGGATGTTCGAGCCATCTCTTCGCCCGACTTTCCGACCGATTTCATCTGGTCGCGCCGGATTATCCGGGATTCGGCCACAGCGATTGGCCGGACTCAAAACATTCGCCTACACGTTTGATCACATCGCCGAGATCATGAATCATTTCACTGAAGCACTGGGTCTTTCGCGCTACACGCTTTACATGCAGGACTATGGCGGCCCGGTTGGTTTTCGCATGGCGCTTGCGCATCCGGAGCGCGTCGAAGCGCTCATTGTTCAGGACGCGGTGGCGCACAACGACGGCTTGGGCGCGAATTGGAAGACGCGGCGCGAGTTCTGGAAAGATCGCGCGGCGAACGAAACTGCAGCTTCGCACAAATCTCCTCTCACTGCCGACAACGCGGACGCGCCATGATGGAACGATCCCAACGTCGAACGCTACGACCCGGATTTGTGGACCGACGAGTTTTACTTTTTGAATCAAGCCGGGCCAGGCCGACATTCAAAGCGATCTTTTCTACGACTATCGAACAAACGTCGACGCCTACCCGAAATGGCAAGCGTGGATGCGCGAGAAGCAGCCGCGTCTGCTGGTAATCTGGGGTAAGCACGATCTCTCGTTCGATCTCGGTGAACCAGAACGATACCGCAAAGATGTGCCGAAAGCCGAAGTCCACGTCCTCGATGCCGGTCATTTCGCGCTCGACACTGCTGCGGATCAGATCGCGCAGCTCGTTCGTGATTTCATGAAGTAGCAATGGGACGGAAATTAATATGTCCGAAGAAATTGAATATGATCGACGCCGATTTTTGGCTTCGTTGATCATCCCCGAGCAACCTGAGAGGCGGCCGTAATTGATCGCAGCTTAAAAAAGTTAAACGAAGTAGTTGACCGCCTGGTCAAATGCGATTAAAGAGGTGTATGCCCACAGTGAGTAACATGAAGCGAGCGCCTGACCGACGTGGCGATAGAGATGATGTGGGAAAATGGCTATGGCGCCACATCGGTGGATGCAATTTGCGACCGGGCAGGGGCTAAGAAGGGTAGTTTTTATTATTTTTTCAAGTCCAAGTCGGAGCTTGCGGCAGCGGCTCTCGAGGCAGAGTGGAACAAGAACAGGGTGCATATGGATAGCGTCTTTTCCCCGACGGTCCCTCCGATAGAACGGTTTCAGCGATACTTTGATTTTGTGCACGACAGCCTGGCCGCGCGTCAACAGCAGTGTGGCTCGATCGCTCGGTTGTCCGATGCTCTCGATTGGCAGCGAAATTACCACAGGACCAAGTGGTCCGCGAAACGGTCGATCGCATTCTGGATCGGAAGATGAACTATTTCGTTTCCGCGATTCGAGATGCGCATTCTGAGAGGCTTGATTGAGGCGCCGGACCCGCAGGCGAAAGCGAGGGCACTGTTTGCCTGTTATCACGGCATCCTGGCGCAAGCGCGAATCCAAAATGATCTCGATTTGGTTCGTGAGTTCAAGAGCATCGCGATGGACATCTTGGGCGTGAAGCAGACGACTGTTGGCGCGGCGTGAACTTTTCTCTTTTTTGCAGATTTAATAGACGACTAGTCAAATATAACCATCAAGCTCATATGATACCCAATTCATCGACCTTAGCTGATTTCCTCCCGACCGTCTCGGCAGCCCTCGCAGAGTTGAAGTGCGAGTTGCAGCACGATTACGAGCGAGGCTTATCCCTCCTTGCGCAGAGATCATTCATCTCGTGCTCGACGAGGAAGAAGAAAAGCATGGGAGTTATCGGCATTCCCGCATTTTGGTCTTTCCCGACTTGGTCGAAGCGCACATCGCCAGGCTCAATCTTCGGCCAACGGATACACGCCACCAGACGGTGAGGGGATTGCGAGACATCGCTGAATTCCCGATTTATCAACCGGCATTGGCGTAATGTGGATCGTTAAGCTAGCGCTGCGGCGCCGTACTTTCGTGGTGATGGCGCTGCTCATCTTGTTGCTCGGCATCGCGTCGATCAAGCAGATGCCGACCGACATCTTTCCGGAGATCGACATCCCGGTCGTGACCGTGGTCTGGCAGTATGCCGGGCTTTCGCCGGATCAGATGGCGAAACAGATCACAACCTTCAGCGAGTATACAATCTCCTCCGCGGTCGATAATGTGAAAAACATTGAGTCGCAGACGCTCGCCGGCGTTTCTGTGATTCGCATTTTCTTTCAGCCGAACGTGCGCATCGATTCGGCGATCGCGCAGGTGACGGCGGTGTCGCAGACGATTTTGCGGCGCATGCCACCGGGCACGCAGCCGCCATTCATCATCCGGTATAACGCCTCCAGCGTTCCGATTCTGCAGCTCGCGCTCGGCAGCAAGACGCTGAGCGAAGCGCAACTTTATGACTACGGCATCTACCGTGTGCGTCAGGCAATCGCGCCGGTGCGCGGCGCCACGCTGCCGCTTCCGTACGGCGGCAAGCCACGCGCAGATCATGGTCGACCTCGATCCGGATGCGTTGCTCGCAAAGGCCTTTCACCACTCGATGTCAGCAACGCAGTCAGCGCGCAAAACCTCACGCTGCCGACCGGCACGACGAAGATCGGCGATCGCGAATTTATCGTCGGTCTCAACGCCAGCCCCGATACAGTCGCGGCGCTCAACGACATACCAATCAAGCAGGTAAACGGCGCGATGGTTTACCTCCGCGATGTCGCGCACGTGCGCGACGGCTTCGCAGTGCAAACCAACGTCGTGCGCCAGGATGGCAACCGTTCGGCGCTGCTTACAATTTTGAAAAACGGTGGCGCTTCCACGCTCGACATCGTGAACCAAATCAAAGCGCTGCTACCGAGCATGCGTGCAGCCGGCGCCGCCCGGATTGGAAATGACTGAGCTATTCGACCAATCGATTTTCGTGCGACGCGGCAATCAGCGGCGTCGTGAAAGAAGGCGTCATCGCGGCCTTGCTCACAGCCGCCATGATCCTACTCTTTCTCGGCAGTTGGCGGAGCACGTTCATCGTCATCGTTTCCATTCCGCTCTCGATTCTCGCATCGCTCTGCGATCGCTAAGTCTGCTCGGCTACACGCTCAATGTCATGACGCTCTGGGGGTCTCGCGCTCGCCGTCGGCATTCTGGTCGATGACGCGACGGTTGAGACTGGAAAATATCCATCGCAATCTCGCGCAAGGAAAACCGATCCAACGCGCGATCCTCGATGGTGCACGGCAAATCGCTGTGCCCGCGTTTGTTTCCACGATTGCCATCTGCATCGTCTTCGTCTCGGTCCTCTTTCTGACCGGCCCGGCGAAATATCTGTTTACGCCGCTCGCCCTCGCCGTCGTCTTCGCGATGCTCGCGTCGTATCTGCTCTCGCGCACGCTCGTGCCGGTGATGGTTAGAATGCCTTATTCGAGGCCATGAAGGGGAAAAACCGGGGCACAATTTCTTCGCGCGCATTCAACAGTCCTTCGAGAAGCGCTTCGAGAATTTTCGGCAGCGTAGTACGTCGATGCGCTTGCCTGGTCGTTGCAGAATCGCGCGAGCGTCTTTGTTCTGTTTGCGCTTCTTGTCGGCAGCGCATTGCTCATTCTGCCCATCGTTGGACGAGACTTCTTTCCCACCGTCGATGCCGGGGAGTTTCGTTTACATGTGACTGCGCCGCCGGGCACGCGCCTGGAAGAGAATCAGAGCAAGTTTTCTCGCGGGTTGAAGACACCATTCGCCAAGTCGTCCCGCCTAACGACCTCGCGCTCGTGCTCGACAACATCGGCATTCCGCAGAGCGTGAATCTCGCCTTTAGCGATAACTCGACCATCAGCTCGGCCGACGGAGAAATTCTCGTGTCTCTCAAGCCGGGCCATCGCGGTTCGACTCCGAGTTACATGAAGACCCTTCGCGAAAAACTCGCGGCCAATTTTCCGGATCTCAGTTTCTATTTTCAACCCGCCGATATTGTCAGCCAGATCTTGAACTTTGGTTTGCCCGCACCAATCGACATTCAAGTCGCGGGCTACGCCCGAAAACCTAATTATGCGATCGCGCGCGAGATCGAAACACGCGTGAAGAAAATTCCCGGCGCGGTCGACGTTGGCTTTCACCAGGTCACGAATGCTCCCGAGATGCTGGTCAAAGTTGATCGCACACGAGCCCAGGAGCTCGGCTTTACAGAACGCGATATCGCGAACAGTCTGCTCATTTCGCTTAGCGGCACAGGTCAGATAACACCCAACTATTGGGTCGATCCGAAGACTGGAATCAACTATCCCGTGGCCATCCAGACACCGCAGCATCTCGTTGACTCAGTCGACGCGCTCCTCTCAACCTCGCTGGCTGGAAAAGATCAGGAGCATTCGCAGTTGCTAAGCAACGTTGTCTCGCTCGAGCGAGCCGAAACCCCGGCAGTCGTTAGCCACACTAACGTCCAACCGGTCTTCGACATTTACGCCAACGTTCAAGGCGCCGATCTCGGCCGCGTCTCGACATCAGGTCAACCAAATCGTAAACGATTTTCACCCGAAGCTTCCGCCCGGCAGCACGATCAACGTGCGCGGCCAGGTCGAAAGCATGAACACCGCGTTTAACAAACTCGGGCTCGGCCTCATCTTCGCCGCCGCGCTCATCTACTTCCTGATGGTGGTCAATTTCCAGTCGTGGACCGATCCATTCATCATCATCACCGCGCTCCCGGGTGCGTTCGCAGGCATCGTGTGGATGCTTTCTCACGCACACCACCTTCAACGTCGAGTCGATGATGGGCGCAATCATGAGCATCGGTGTCGCGACCGCGAACAGCATCCTCATGATTACTTTCGCGAATGAGCAACTGCGTGAGAGCCGCAGCGCGCCTCGACGCCGCCATCGCCGCGGGTCACACGCGTTTGCGTCCGGTAATCATGACCGCGTTCGCGATGATTATTGGCATGTTGCCAATGGCGCTCGGTCTTGGCGAAGGCGGCGAGCAAAACGCGCCCCTCGGTCGCGCGGTCATCGGCGGTCTCTTGATCGCCACCGTGGCGACGCTCTTTTTCGTCCCCGTCGTCTTCAGCGTGATCCGACACAAGAGTCGGCCGCGGCTAACCAACGACGATCCAGATCTTATCGACATGGAACTTGAGCCAGCAGCTCAGCATTAGGAAAGAAACAGAAATGAACACGCAGAAACTCGCAGGAAAAGTCGCCGTCGTCACCGGAGCCTCGAAGGGAATAGGTGCGGACATCGCCCAACATCTCGCCGCTGAAGGCGCGCGCGTCGTCGTTAACTATGCCAGCTCAAGAGAAGGCGCAGATCGCGTTGTTGATGAGATTACAAAACGCGGCGGGCAAGCAATTGCAGTCCAAGGCGATGTAGGAAGAGACCGACATCGAACGGCTTTTCGCGGCCACGAAGAAGGCGTTCGGCCACCTCGACATTCTGGTTAACAACGCCGGTGTTTATAGCTTCACGCCAATCGAGGCAGTGAGGGAGGACGAGTTTCATCGCCAGTTCAACACGAACGTTCTCGGTCTAATCCTCACGACCCAGGAAGCGCTGAAGCACTTCGGGAGTGAAGGCGGCAGCGTGATCAATATCAGTTCCAGTCGCAAGCTCTGCCACGCCGCCCGCGTCCGTTGTTTACACCGCAACCAAAGGTGCGGTAGATGCCATCACCCGTGTTCTTGCGAAGGAACTCGGACCGAAAAAATCCGATGTGAATGCGATTAATCCTGGTGGCAGTCGAGACCGAGGGTTTCGTGCGCTCGGGAATTCCGGGGACCGACTTCGAAGCCCAAATGATCGCTCAAACGCCGCTTGGGCGCATCGCTCAACCGCGCGATATCGCGCGCAGCTGCGGTCTTCTTGCTTCTTCAGAAAGCGCCTGGGTCACGGGCGAAACACTGCCGGGTCGCCGGAGGTTTTCGTTGATCGCAATCATGCCTAACGAATCAAGCAGCCAGACCTAAGGAGGAATGGAATGACTACCACCGAACCGATGGAAGCTTACAAAGGGAACCTGCAAACAACAGCGAGGAATATTCGCCGCGGTCTGAATTTTCGCGTATTACTCGTGAGCATTCACGGTGCTCGCAGGCGTTGTTCCTGGTTGCAATGTTTCCCGCGCTGGCGGGCCAATGCCGCCCTCACAGCTGCCACGCACGACCAGCGACCGACCGTCAGCGTGGTCGCGCCGCAGCGGCCGGATAACAACGCAAATGTTGTTCTGCCTGGTAGCACCAGGCGATCAAGAGACCGCGATCTATGCGCGCACCAATGGTTATGTGCGCCAATGGCTCGTCGACATCGGCGCCAAAGTTGAAGCGGGACAATTACTCGCTGCGATTGAAACGCCGGAAGTTGATCAGGAATTAAGTCAGGCGCGCGCAGCCGCGGGCAGGCGGCTGCTAATGCACAACTGGCGCGGGCGACGCTGGCGCGTTGGCAGGGAGCTAGTCAATAAGAGGGTCGTTTCCGCTCAGGAGTTCGATGAAAAGAAATCCGGGTTGGACGCACGCCGGGCCCGATCTCGACGCGGCCCAGGCCAGCGGTGCAAAGGCTGGAACAATTACAAGGCTTCCAAAAAGTCGTTGCGCCTTTCGCTGGTATCATAACCGCGCGCAACATCGATAACGGCGCGCTGGTCGCAGCCGGCAGCAACAATGGTCAGAGCGCACCTCTCTTTCGCCTCGCCCAAACAGACTTGCTGCGCATCTACGTTACCGTTCCCGAAAGTAACGCGCGCACAATCGGCCCCGGACAAGAGGCGTCGGTCAGTTTTCGCCAAATTCCAGAGAGATTCAAGGCGAAAGTAGTCCGCACCAGCGGGGCAATTGACCAGCTTCGCGGACACTCCTAACCGAGTTACAATTGCCGAACCCCGATGGCCGGCTGCTTCCCGGCATGTATGCCAGATTAAATTCGCGCTGCCCCAGGATGAACGGACACTTCTCGTTCCTGGCAACGCCGTCATGATGCGCTCCGACGGCGCGAAGGTGCTGACGGTGGACGCGAAGCAAACGATCCGTACTCGCACGGTGAAGCTCGGCCGCGATCTTGGCGACAAGGTTGAGGTCGTGGGAGGCCTTGACCCCAATGATTCGCTCGTAGAGTAACCAAACGATGTCTTGCGCGAAGGAGTCGAGGTAAAGGTGCAGGGACAAGCGACGAAGCTGTAATCTGACCGCTCAACCTTAAACGTTCAATCCAGAAGCCGCTGCGCGACAGCGCTCCCGACTCGTTAGAACGTTGGAAGCCTTGGCAAACGCTGGACGCTGAACGTTTGCTTCCCACCACCCAAAAGCCTAGGGAAGATCAGAGCCCTACGGTACCGGGTAGCGGACAGGATAACGACGTGCGGGTTGTTAGGTAAACTGATGCTCTGCACCGTCTTCGTCGGATCGAGCGCAGAATCGATAGGCGTAAGGTTAAAGGTCCGCCGATCTTTGGTCCCGTTATCGAAGTTTCGGTAAGCCATGGCTACGCCTTCGGATTCGCCCTGATAATTCTGGGGCGTAAACCAGTCGCTGAAGCTCTGTGAAATGGGCGTCGTGGAGGCGTCGGTGTAAGTGACCGTAAAGCTTTGCGACGTCTGGTTTACCCTGGATGCCGGTTCCCATGAGCATCAGGCTCGAAAACTGACCTGCTGGCAGAGTGACTGACTGTCCACTGCATCCCACCGCGTCAGAGTTGATTCAGCGGGCCCGAAATTATGGAGCACATTGTTGAGCACGCGCGAGCTGCCGAGGAGGTTGGCCGAGTAAGAGTAACCCGCGCCATCGAGTCCACCGGTGGTGTAAGTCGTCCCGTCCCGGTAAATGCCATTGAGATTAAACTGCGGCGAAAGGTCGACCTGAGTGCCGGTCCCAATGCTGCCTCCCGCGGCGCTGACCGCCAGAGTAAACGAAAATGTTGCCGTGCTCTCGCCGGATGTGCCGGTAACAGTGACGGTCGTGAATCCAGTGTTCGCGGTTGGGCTCGCTTGAAACAGTATCTTTCGATTGGTCCCTTTTCCCTGAATCATCGCCTGCACACCTTTCGGCAATCTCGAGAGACTTAGATCTACGCGGTCATGAAAAGCCGTTCAGTGGGCGTGATCGTGATCGCGGCTTTGGCGGTTGAGCTTTGATTCAGGAAAACATTGCTCGGCCCCGAGAGCGTAAAGCCGGTGGCGCTGACAGCGTTATTGATCGCCGCGGCGTACTGCGCGGCCAGGCCGTTCACCGACAAAATCATCATAAAGCCAGCCATGAAACCGCCGTTGATGCCGCACTGCGTGTTCCAGCCTGTCATGATGCTCTGCACCTGACTGGGGGTGTCGTTCAAGTCCCACAATCCCGGCCAGACGGGAACATCGCCAAAGTCCCACCCGACACAGGGATTGTTGCCGGCGCCGCCCGCGTAGTGCCTGTAAGTGGACACCGTCGACCGTGCCCGGGAGTTGAGTGTTGATCTGCGCAACGACGTTCTGCCAGTAACTGCTATTGTTAAAGGCATCCGGGTTCACCTTGTAACCCAGTTGGCCGAGCATGACTCCAAACGCGATCGTGGTTGGCGAATCGAAGCTGTTCTCATCATCGAAATCGATCGCATCCAAAGAGGGGATTGGCCGCTTTCAAGGCCGCAAAGTCCTTATGAGAGGAGGTGCTATCCATGCCTGTGCCCTGTGAGTTAACCAGGGCCTTGATATCCCTGCCAAGTCGCCAAAGTTGGACGAGCCGATGCTGAAGGTGATGCGCTTGACGGTTCCTTCCTTCAAGCAAGGCCATGTTGCTTGCGAAATCAGGATGGAGCTGATTCGCCGATATAGACGGCCATTTGAGGTGAGCGGAAATTTCTCCGTTGAGATTCAGGTCACCGTTGGTTTCGACCTCGACACTCAGACAATCACCTCGGTGAAACCGGAGTTTTGAAGCTCGGCAATGTTATTGGCGGCGTTGATGTGCAGTGGCCCGCCGCCAAAGATTCCAGTGAAACCGGTTTGGGCGAGTGCGGTTTCTCCGAGCGAGGTGAGGAAAAGGACGAAGCCCGGAAGAGGGCCGCGCAAACGACGGCAGGAAGCGGAGAGCAGAAAGCAAGCATTGGTAAGGAAATTAGGCGACGCACGTCATCCTATACAGGGTTCCAAGCGGCGCCGTCAACGCAGCGCCACCCGGGGGCGGCAGGCGGAATTTCCGCCAAACGCGGAATTCCCAGATGTTTACGTGCATGGTAATCCTTGCCATCACATGACGTTTTCATTACGATCGCGGGCCGATGTCGAAACCGTCGAAAGCTCGTCCCCGACTTTTGGTCATAGATGCCAACACGCGTTTGCCGCGAAGGGCTCACGGCAATTGTCGGCCGCGACGGCCGCTTTGGAGATCTGCAGCTATACATACAACGGAGAAGCGCGGCGAAACTTGTCAGTCAGCATCGCCCCGACCTGCTCTCCTGATTGACGCCTTCGGAGATGGATTGGAAGGCGTGTGGCTGATCAAAGGGCTTTCCGCAGAGTTCCAATCCACTCGCATTATTGCAGTGTCGCAACGACCGGAAGAGATCTTCGCCGAACGGATCCCTGCGCGCAGGAGCGAGCGGCTATTGGATGAAAAATGGCGGGGAACCGGAACTGATTTCCTGTATCGAGACGGTTCTTTCGGGTCAGATCTATGTTAGCTCGCGGGTGGCGTTGTATGCGGTTCACCGACTCAGTTGCCGGTCAGCACGCTCCGCTCCAACCTGGTCGGTGGCCTAACCGATCGAGAAGCTACATGTCTTTGGCCTTATTGGCAATGGCATGGGCCCCGGCCGGATTGCGGGGGACCTCAACCTGAGTCGGAAAACTATCGAGACCTACCAGGAACGGATCAAGTTGAAGCTTGGTTATGGCGACGCCTTTCAGCTGCGGGTGGGTGCGCGACGCTGGGGTTGAATCGATCGGCGCGTAACCGATCCCCGACGTCAATCGGGGATTTGCCGGACAAAAAAGGGGGGCTGTTCCCCGATTGTTGCCCTTCCAGAATTTGTGGGCATGATGGTCTCTATGAACTGGCTTCCATCAACACCGACCAGATAAGTTTTTCGGCACGACGACTCGTGATCGCCGTCGCGTCATTCGTCACTGCTCTTCCTCGGACCCAGCCCGCTTCGAGCTGATCCTCCGCTGCCAGGAGCGATCTTTACCACCGATAGCACTGTACGCGCCGTCAACCTGAACATCTACGATGATAAGGATGATGTTTACATCGACGGCGGCCCGAAAAATCCAGGTTCAGCCGGTCTTCCCGATGGAAATTATTGCGTTCAAGTCACCGACCCAGCGTGGTCAGACAGTCCTGGGCTTGAGTGATCCCGGAGCAGTCACGGTGGTCGACGGTGAATTTGTCGAGTGCTACCAGCTTTCAGCGATCTTAAAGAGTGCTTCGAGCGGCTTTACCGTGGCCGGTTACGACGACACGCCGAACGAAGGCGGCGAGTGCAAGGTCTGGGTCAGCACCGACTGCAATTTCGACAACAACTCGAGTAAGACCGATAACTTCCAGGTCAAGAAAGACTGCCCGAGGGGCGAAGTCTACCGTCTCCTGTTATTATGATTCAAACACCAACGGCGTCTGGGACGAGGAGCGAACCAAGCCTGAACGGCTGGGAGTTTCATGTCGTTTGCTCACAATAACCTGCATCTGATCAAACACACTCCGCGTGAGGCTTATGTCCGGATTGGCGCCTATACCATTCGTGAAGCTCCGGCGGTCGAACTCAACTGGGTGCATACGAATCCGGCGAAGGTGCAGTTCATGCTCGCTCCAGAAGTCGAACAAGTGGTCGCCTACGGCAATGTTTCTCTGGGAGAAGGCGGAAGTAACTCCATCATTTTCTGGAGCAATAAGAGCGGCCTGAGAACAGTCACAGCCGATGATCTGGCCTTCCTCTCGAGCTTCTCCTCCGCGATGCCAAAGGGTTGGATTTCAATCCAGCGACCCCCAAAGCGCTGGCGGACTGGAGCCTGAACGCGAGCACCACTAACATGGCTTACATGTTATCGACGCAACTGGCCGCGATGCAGCTGAACGTGAGACATGGCTCAGTGAACGGCAACGCCCTGGTCCATGCGCCAGCCTTGTTGGCTTCGTGCCATGGCTGGGCTCAACAGCAACGGCTTCATCAGCGTGAATGACCTGATGGCGGCGGCCGCGGCCGAAGTTCTGGTGCATCCTCAAACCAAAAACGGCAGCCTGGATCGGCTCTATCAGGAGGCGATGAAGCGCGTTCTCGATGATGCCAATAGCATAACAAGAACTTCGTTCAGGCCTCGCCGGGAGTGTTCACCTTCTCGGAGAGAGTGAGGCAAGGCGCGTTAAATCGCGCACCCACCAAGTTAGCTAAGGAAAGGCTTCCTGTTTCAGGGAAGCCTTTTCCCGTTTCTGGCAAGAAAGCGACGCGGCTAGTAATCATTCGCTGGGTTGTCACAACGACACCGGGTAGCTCTTCCATTCCTCCTCTTGTAAGAGGCAGGAATTCATCAGTCCGATCTCCCCTCGTCTCAGACCTAAAGTTACAACTCAGTTACTTTTCGGTGACTTGCGTGCGCGACGCGTCCCGACCAAGGTCCGCGCCAACGCTTTAACCATCATGAGAAAACTCGGCCTATTCAGCATCGGCATCGCCACGATTCCTACCCCTTATCGGTCTCCTTTTTCCGGAGACACGCAGCCTTATTGCGGCGGGCGTCGGCCGCAAACAACTTGGATCTCCGGTTTACGCTATCAGACCCCTGCCACCAGCTCGGAGGCGCCTCTGGCTCTGCGCCTCTTCACCACCGCGGTCAAAGACCGACTCCAAGGGCAAGATCATCACCGGGATCAACAGTGACCCGGTGAAGAACATTGTCGGACCGGAACCGGCCGGTGAGCGCGGTGGGCATCGACCGCTACACCAAGGTCATGTTTGGCGCGCGGTTACATCGACGGCGCGCCCGGACCTGGCACGCGGATCGATCCCGAATAACCCGCAGTCGTCAAGCAGTGGTAACCAGCTTATGGCCGAATCGTCCTCAGCCATTTCGCAGCCAGCCGCGTTCGCTCGCCCTCACCCTGATGGTCGAAAGCTCTATGTCGCCCTGCCCGGCCGCGAAGGTTACCCCGACTGGCGCGTCGCAGTCATGGATAGCACCAGGACACGTCGAGGTGACCAAGTGGATCGATCTCCGGCCGCCCGGGTTCCATCGGCGGTTTGCGTCCTATCAGTGTAAAGATCTCGCCGACTAACACCGCGATTTCCGCCAAACCCTTATGCCGTCGTGCTCAATCAATACGGTAACTTCGCCACCGTCATAGATACCAGCGACCGACACTGATGCTGGGCGATTTTTCTGATCGGAACCTACGCGGAGAAAGCGCGTTTCAACGCCACCGGCACGCGCCTTTATGTGACCGATCGATTACAAGGATGAAGTCCGCGTCTTTCGCATCGATGCCGGCCCGCGATTTTTCCAGATCGCGGAAATCCCGACCGGCAGCACTGAGCTGGAGCGGACCGAACCCGCGCGATCTCGACCTGAGCGCGGACGGTAAGACTCTCTATGTCGCGAACACCGCTCGGACACACGATGGCGGTGATCGACGTGACCAACGACGCCAACCAGTTGGTCAAGAATCATGCCGCTGGGCGGTCTTGCCACCGACGTCAAGATCAGCGGCAAATGGGGCATTGTCTGCGGCCAGGAAACGAACTCAACGGCTGAACGAGTCGGGAGACCGGTCACGGGCTGCCCACACTCGACGCAAACGGCGTGGCGATAAAGAACGACGGCTACACCGCTCGGCTACACGCCCGTGATGAGTGACGCGACCAAGGCGACGACCTTCGATGACATCGGGAGCGAGATTAATATCTTCGACACCACGCACGAATGAGTTTGTTTACCGCTATGTGGACATGGGCCGCGACTTTCTCGCAGCTCGTCATTTCCGGTAGAGGTCGTCGATCTGCAGGATCATGCCGCTGGCCAGCGCCTTGATCCGCGGGCAGCGGACCCGGAGCAGATGTTTGTGCGTAATAACCTGCTCTTTGTCAGCATGCTCCACTCCGATAAAGTTGAAGTGTTCAAGGTCAATCAGGCGCCGACGGATGTCTCCGGCATCCTCACCCAGGCGGGCTTCGATTTCACCGGAGGAATAACGCCGGAAGGAGTGGAAGTTTCACCTGACGGTAAAACAGTTTACGTGGCGAACCTGCAGACCGAAGACATTTCCTTCCTCGGCGTCGACAAGAACGGCAAACTAACGAGGCAAGGTTATCTCGCGGTCGGCGTTACCAACACGACACCTGATCCAACCAAGGGCGGCAACGGGTTCCAACTTGTTCGCGACCGATGAAGAAGTCGGGTTGCGCTGGTTCTTCTCCTCCGCCTACGCTGATGATCCGCCGATTCCTGGGAAGACAACGGTTGGTTTCGATGCCCAGAAGTCGTGCGGCTTCTGCCACTGGGATGGCCGTCAGGACGGCTGCCAGTGGAACGTGGCTGCGAACGCCCTTGGCGGAGTGAAGGTTTGCCCGCAGAACAAGGACATCTCGGATAACTGGCCGGAATGGTATGAAGGGTTGAACAACGATTTCATGGCTTACGCCTCGGCCTGCAACGGCGAAGTGCTGGGCGGCGAGCGCGACCCGATCGCGATCTTTCCCGCAGCCGGACCAAGAGGACCGTTTCGAAGCGCGTGAAGAATGGGTCCTGATAAGACCGAGGCTAATTCCGCCGCAATCGGCAGATCCGATCTCAGTGGCAAAGCCTTCAAGGTCGGCTATTACGACATGGCTTATCTGCAAATTCTTTGGTCGCAGAACGAGACCCGACTCTTCCCGAACCCGCTTGGGCCAGGTTCCAACCTACCAGCCGAGGCAGCCCAGATTGCACGCGGCAAAGATCTCTTTAGTAAGAAAGTTTTGGCGGGCGGCGCTGGCTGTGCCGACTGCCATCGCAACGGCAATCGTCTTCGCGAACGGTGTGCCTAACGACACCTTCCAGGATTTCAACATCCATGAGCCGGGCGTGATTAGTGAAACGACGGTTGACGGCAAGGGCCCGTTCTATCGCCCGGAGAACGATTACTTCTTCACCGCCTTCGAGCCGCCACAGGATGTCGGCACGCCGCAGAACTTCAGCAGCCGGAATACGAAGCATCTCCGCGCCGAGTGGGACGCGGTCCCGCGCTTCCTCCACCACGGGTTTGCCCATACCTTGCGCGAAGTGTTACTGCCCGCCTGACTCACCGTTGCTCCAGCCGGGCGAACGCGGCTTTAACTTCCGCACCGTCCGCACTGATAACAGCCGTGCTACCGGTGTCGCTTTGCCGGGTGAAACCGCGCCCGTGTTACCGACTCAGGTTCCCATTACGGTGCGGCGATACTGACGGCAGCCTCGCGGGCGACGGGAAAGGTCCTATCTACGTGAGTCTGATAGCCCAGTCGTGACCAAGGATGATGGAACCTTGAGATCGATCAGCTCGGCACCAACAATGTGATTCCGCTGACCGTGAGTGGACAGATTAATCCCGGCCTGGCAACGAATCACGTCCAGGTGATCAAGGACACCCATGGTAAGACGTCGAACCTCAGTGCCGCGGACATTGATGCGCTGATTGCCTAGCGTGAAGTCGCTCGATCGTCCGGAAGAAATAGGCGAAGAAACTCAAATGAAATTGATTGATATCTTCGCTTTCTTCGTCGGTGTGACCGGTGTGATTACGGTCATCCTGTCGGTGTTGTTTATAAGTTAGAGAGTAAGTCCGCTTTTTTCGGTGCGGAACGCTTCAGCCGCGGTCACAAGGCCGCGGCTGAAGCCATTTTCAGGATCCGCCGGAGGCGCTTCAAGCCGAATACAATACGAAGCCTGGTCGTGCCATCTTCGCGTCTGTGCTCCGAGCGCTGACAAACAAGGAGCGGCGGTTGGAAAGCCCGGCCGTTGCTTTGCATCCGTTACGGAAAACCGCCGTGGCGCTTGCAAAGCGCCCCTTCTAGCGGATAAGACGACCCTACGGCAAAAACCGTCAACGTCAGGTCGTCCGCATCGCCGCCCGAATAACCGGAGTTATTGCGCCCGGCAGTGAAGACCGAACTGTCGGCTAGATTTGCAAAGGTATCACGCTTCAGCTCCCCAAAATCTAATCCTGTAAAATCCTTAGCTTTAGTCTTGGCTACGGCTAACGCTGCTACGGCGTGATCGAAAAGATCACGTCTTGCTCCATCGGAGCTATTCTTGGAAAAACTTATCGCGCGCAATCACTCGGACGCGCACATCGGGAATACCTGTACTGGCGGGTAACTGCCAGTTGAAGCTTCGGGCGTTTGGCGTTCAGGCCGGTGGTGATCAGGTGAAAGGTCTTGCCACCGTTGGTTGAGACCTGGATGTCGAACGAGCGCAGCCCTGGGGTGCGGAGGCGGTCCAGGTGATGGGAACGGTGCTGCCGCCGGGAAAGCTCGATCCCGGGGTGGGTGAGGTGAGCTGCACCACCGGTGGTTTCAGCCTAAGGCCAGGATCGGGGCGAATCGAGAAATAGCTGTTGGAATAGAACCAGCGAATGTCATTCGAGTTGGAGTAGGATAACACCGCCAGCCTCGCCGTATCCGCATCTTAAAATCGGCAAGGTTGCGTTGCCGCCAAAGAGGCTGATCAGTCCGCCATCGGACTCGAGGAAGATGAAGCCTTCGGTGGTTCCGCGCCATTGGCACTTCCGGTCCAGTTAATTGCCGGCGCGGGATGGCCGCCGATGAAGGTTTGACCCGAATAGTTCGAGGTAATTTGGATATTGCCGTTGATTCGGCCGCTGGGAACAATCAAAGGCGTCTGATCCCAGCCTTGTTGTCCGGAGCCATCAGTAGCTACGATCCGCAGAAACTGGGGAAGATTGGTAGATTGAAAGGCGACTGGCGGCACCGTGACTTCGCGCGAAGTGGCGCTGGCCGGAAGGTTATCGGCCAGAACGATTGGATTCGCGTTGAAATCAAAGTTGGCGCTTTGTGGAGAAAGGAGGATGCGTTGGGTGGAGACGTTTGGATTGTCCGTCACATTCCAGCGCAGAATCAGTTTCTCGCCGGCTTCGGCAACAAATTCCGGTGGCCTGATAATGGTGGTAATGCCATACCAGCTGAAACCGAAAAGGAACCATGCCTACGAACCGGCGGGTTATTGGCAATGTTCGGCGGTGTCGTCAGGAAGGGTTGGAAGTCAACGGCTCCGGTAATGCGATCGCCCATACCACCGGGATTCATTGGCGTGGTCGGACCTGTAGGATCACCCCAGTAATTCAATTCAGCCGGCGCCGTGGCAGCCTTGATTTTCTACACCGGTGTTGTTCCCCTCGAACCAGTTTCCGAGCAAATTTGGGGCACTCATTACGAGCGTTCCCTGTGGTGTCGCTTGAGCGCCGATGGTGTTATCGAAGAAACGGCGTCTTACTCAGCGTGAGAATGCCAAAAGTATTGGTATTCACTCCGGTTCCGTTGTCCTGGATAAGGGAGTTAGAGATCTGCAGGAAATTGTCGGTATTAACCACTCCGGATGTCTGGTGTTTTCGATTGTTACGTAGTCGAGTCTCGATCCTTCGGTCCAATTTGTTTGAAAGATCAGGCCGTCCCAGGGTGCCCCGGGCTGACCGCGTCGAAGGTGATAACCTGGTCGGGCAATCCGTTGGCAATGACTCTGCGAGTGGAAACAATGCTCAGGCCGGCAAGATCCACTTTACCGTCGGATCAAATCTTGACCGTAACTCCCGGATCGATAGTTAGCGGTCCGCCCCCGCTAATCAGACCTGTAACCAGGTAAGGCAGACCGAGATTCGCCCAGCGCATGACGCCCTGGCTGCCGCCGTCGTGGGCCCAAATCATGTTATTGGTGTTACCGCGTAGGTGGAACGGTGGATCCCGGCATTAGTCCGCCTTCTACATCTACAGGATAGAGGTTTCCTGGAGGACATTGAGTTACCGAGGAAAAACTTCCTCCGGTGAGGCTAAGTCCACCCGCCGCTTGAAACATTGGAAGCGCGGACACCATTAACAAACAAAGGCTGAATCGCCTGGAACGTTTCCCGGAGAATACCAAACGGTTGCCCGTCAACCGTGTTTCGCCCCTGGAGAAGAGCATAACCTCGCAGAGACCTGGGTTATCGTATTGGTAAAGGTGCAATCCTTCACGAACCGCATAGGTATCGGTGAATTGCAGCTGGCTATTAACAAAGGTGCACCGGTTCAACTTCACCACCGGCGGCAGACTGGGAGGCAGAATATCGAGCGTATAAAGAATCCCGTTTGGTCCGGTAAAAGTGGTATCCGAAATGGTCATCTTTCCCGGCCCGCCGCGAAGCTGGCCGGTGATGTTGGCGAACTGCATAGTTCACGTTTCCGCCCGCGAGCGTGATCGCCGGTGGAAAGTTACTCGTGGCGCTGATCGTGATCGGGCCGGCCGCCTGGCCTTGCAGCTTCATTGTGCCTGAGACCGTGAGGGTGTGCCCCTGAAACTGAAGAACAACTCCCGGCTGCACAATCACCGTTCCGCCTTTGGGAATGGTGAGCTCGGAACAGATCTGGAAAGGACTGTCCGCTGTCATCCAGGTCACGGTTTGGCCAGGATTGGGAATTGGCGGCTGATTGCACTGTGCAACAGAGCGAGCTGACGTCGCCCAGGAGGAGCAGGGTAATGGGGAGGAACATTCGGCAAGCTACTTGTTTTCATGGCGATAACCTCCGTGGTTGTAACTGCTGTTGGATAACGAGAGAGAGTAGAGCCGTAAGCCGGACTTGTCTCCCCGGTATTGGTGATTTCCTGCTCATATTTTGCTGGCCGCAAAAACACGAGATCTGCGCGTAATCCTGGCTTGACCCGAGATGCTAAAAGGCCGGGCAGGTTAGTTCCTGGTGGAGGCTAACCATTGGTTACAAACGCGTTACCATTCACGATTCGCGCCCCGGACTCAGGTCTCATACAGTCCGCGCCATGAAACTTCCTCTGCCGTCCTTTTGATCACCGCGGCCGCTTCTCGGTGCTCGGCCCCGTCTGCGCCTTCGGCGCGGCACCACCGCCGCCACCAGCACCCATCCTGGTCGCGCCTGCCAGTGGCGCCGCCTTGCCGCAGCCAATCGTCCTCGACTGGGATCCGGTGACCGCGCCCGGTGGGGATATCGGCAGTTACACCTGGCAGATTGGAACAACCTCGGCTTTCACCAAGATCGTTGCCTCGGGATTCAGGAACATCGACGATCCCGGCGTGCCCACACCGACTGACGACAAGGTCAGTGGTTTGCCTAACGGGACCTATTTCTGGCGAGTTAAAGCGACTCAGCTTACGCCCAATGGTGGGGTGGATTCCCCATGGTCAGTTGCACGAACCTTCACCGTTACTGGACCTGGCGCTGCACCAGCCGCGCCAACGTTTATTTCCCCGGCGAACAATGCTCAGTTCCACCTCGTTGAGACCTACAAGATTCAATGGTCGGCGGTTCCCGGCGCGCAATACTACGTTCTCGAAGCAGATGACGAACCCAGCTTTTCCTACCCATTCAACCTCACTCAGTCACCGATCACCTTCGGAACTCAGTTCGGTGGAGGTTGGGGGAATGCACTGACGGTCTATTACCGGGTGCGCGCAGTCTCCGCGGATGGGGTAAGCAGCCTTCCTTCGGCCATCCGACGGTAAAGATTACTGATGCGGCTCCTGTCCCGCCGGCAATTTCATTGGTTGCGCCGGTCGCCGGCGCGACTGTGACACTGCCTTTCTTCTTTGATTGGACAGATACAGCGAACCCACAGGTCCCCGGCTACGAACTTCAAGTCAACACCAGCCCGACTTTCGCCGATAATACAAACGTTCTTACCCTCCCGGGCTGCACCCGGAGTGATTACATGATTACCCAGGACTTGCTCGCACCAGGGAGTTACTACTGGCGGGCACGCGCCTGGCACGGCAACGTGGCAGGTCCTTTTTCCGCTGGGCGTCCCATCACTGTCACCGCGGGACCAAACCCGTCACGACGTCGGGCTTTTCGCCATCCTTTCTGAGCCGATCAACGGTTACGGCGGCAATTCAGTACGGGCGAGAGTTTTGCTTGATAACCCTGCGCCTATCGGCGGGGCGGTCGTAACTCTCTCCACCGATCTACCACAAGCACAAATGCCGGTGACAACGGTGACCATTCCCGCCGGCAAGACGGACGCGATCATCACCCCTATCACAACCGGGCCGGTGCCTAACTTTGGTCTCTCCATCGGCATCATCGGGGACATCTTCGCCGGGTTTGGAGATGGTCGGGAGCAGAATTCGCTCGGCGTTCTTCCTATTCTTTATGGCACCGGGTTGAGCAAGGAAAGTGTCGTGGGCGGAAATCCAGTAACAGGAACAGTTACGCTGCTGAATCCAGCGCCTCCGGAGGAACGACGGTTCGCTTCGTGAGCAGCAACAACAGCCTCGTGACTCCACCGGCGACCATCGTCATTCCTGAAGGCGCAACGGGCGCTGACTTTTCAATTCCAACCAAAATCACTTCGGTCGCGACTCGCGTTATTATCGACACCGGCACGGATGCGGATGGTTATCGCGCACCACAATGCTCGTTGGTGGTAACTCCTGTCGGCAGCCCGACACCGGCCGCGAGTCTGTCTTCACTTAGCTTCAGTCAATCATCGGTCCCGGCAGGCGCCGACGGTCACCGGAACAGTTACTCTCACTTCGCCGGCGCCGGCAGGCGGCGCATTGGTCACTCTTAGCGCCAGCATGGAAGGCCAGGTCATTACCCCGCCAAATGTGACCGTCCCCGCCGGCAACCTGAGCGCGACCTTCACCACCTTGACTGCTCCGCAAACCGCCTTGGCGCGGTATGTGTTGGTCCAGGCTCATTACGGCACTTCGGGTGGCTCGCAAGCGCGCATTCTCGAAGTCGATCCGGCTGCTGGTGCCCCGACGGTGCTCGCGATTGGCCCGGCCGGCCAGGATGTTATTGGCGGCAAACCTGCTGCGCGCCTCGGTCGCATTGGTAATGCCTGCGCCCGTGGAAGGTGGAGTAGTTAGCCTGAGTACCGATAACCCATCCGTTATCCAGGTTCCGCCAAGCGTTACCATCGCCGGCGGAAACAGCGCGGTTAGCTTTACCATTAATACCACCCGGTTTCCGTAATTCCTACCGGCGGCAACGTCTTTGCCACTGCCGGCGGAATAACGAAAGTCTATTTTTGTTACGGTTACGCCTGATCCGAATGCTCCGCCGCTTTTGCAAGGAGTGACGCTTAGCTCCAACAAGCGTGCCCGGCGGAACAAGCTCGACCGGCACAGTGATCCTTGGCAGTCCGGCGCCATCAGGTGGAGTTACCGCCACCCTGTCGACCAGTAATCTCATTGCCAAGCCGCCTCCGATTGTGACCATCCCCGCGGGTCAAACCTCGGCAAATTTCACCGTCACGACCTCAACGGTGACGAGTGACACCGTTGTAGCAATAAGCGCCATTGTGGGCAGCGCGACGAAGTCCGCGAATCTAACTGTGACCAAGGGTGGCGGGACCGCGGCGCTCTCGTCCATCAGTCTCAGTCCGACAACCGTTGTCGGAGGCGGTATCTCGCAAGCGACGGTGACTCTAACGGCCGCGGCACCTTCCGGCGGTGCGGTTGTCAACCTGTCCAGCAGCAATACGTCGGTGGCTACGGTTCCGGCCAGCGTGACCGTTCCCGCTGGTGCAAACCAACGCCAAAGTCACAGTGACCAGCAAGACCGTAACCACCACGTCGAACGTGACCATCACCGCGACCTATAACTCAGTCAGTCGCAATGCGGTCTTGACCGTGAATCCAAGCTCAGGTGGAACATTGCCGGCGCCGACTCTGCTCGCCCCCGCGGCTGAAGCTCGTTTCGCTCCGGGCACAAACATCACCTTTGACTGGAGCGATGTGACTGGTGCCGCGACTCTACACCATCCAGATTGACGATCAGGACAGCTTTTCCAGCCCGATTGTCAACCAAGGTGTGACTCCTTCGCAGTTTAGCACGAGCACGTTGCCGACGGCGACGATGTGGTTCCGGGTGCGCGCCAACGACGCCTCCGGGAACGGCGGAACGTGGTCAGCGATTCGGCGCTTCGAAGTGAAGCGGTAACTTCTGGAGGGACGCTCGACGTGGCGTCGTGGCAACGACTCAGAAGGAAGTTAGAGGTCCTGCCAGCAGCGTTTTCAGTCTTGATTACTGTTCGACCGGTTCGAACCCGGCGAACATCTCCTCCGCTTCGGGCAAGGTCTTGAGCGGGACGCAATCACAAAGCAGCGAAGAATTGCTCCCACATTGCGGAAGCACGTTCGGATTTCTGTGGAGCGGCCTCGATCGCCTCGCGTGATTTCCATTCCGACACTTCGACGATCGTGCCATCACGCGTGCGCATGAGAATGGGCGCCCGGTCGGTGACCAGTTCTTCCTTCCGCAGCGTGGGCACACGGCGGCGCACTAATTCGAGGAGTTCGCTTTCCTTTCCCACTTTCGGTTTTATAAGCAACGATCACGCACACACCTTCTCATGTTCCCTCCCGGTGTAATTTCGATTAAGCAAATCAGAACGCGAGACGGGACTCAAGCCGTTTTCAACACGTTAGGCGCCATGTGCCGTGTAACAGTTCTGTTACTACGCGTCTCTTGAGTTCTTCCGGCTCAAACTGGGAGGATCAGGCATGATTGTGATTCGAATTGCCCATGATCTTTTTCCCAAACGAGTGACTACGCTTGGTTATCGTCGGGCTGCTTATTTTGACTCGCAGTTGGGGCACTGCCGGCCAATGGAGCGAAGTCCCACCCGCGCCTTTTCAACCCTGAAGCCGGGGCGGAGCGACCGATCGTTCACGGCCAGTCGGGAGGCCTCATCTTCGGTTTCGAGATTGATCCATTTGGCCCACCGAAGGCTTGCTTTGTGAAGCGGTTCCTAACTCCGATGGGACCGTCTCGGCCGCGATCGAGACTTTTGATCAAACGACCGGTGAGATCATTCGTGTCCTGAAAAGTTCCCACTCACAGGATGACTTTGTCGCTCTCGGTGTTGCCGGCTCTGTCGGGTTAGTCGAGCGCGAGCATGTGCAAGGCTTCAATGTCCGTCGCACCTTTCAGGTCATAAATCCGCTCTCGCGCAATCAGCTCACCGGCGCCTGGACTCCGCCGATCGACCAACAACTTATCGTTAATCCAGTGTCAAGGCAGCTTTTGACGGGAGCCGCAAACGCCGCCATCTACGCCTTGAGTGTCAATCTCAATGCCAACCCGGTAGTCTTCAGCACGAACCTGGCGGGCAAATCACCTTTGGTCCGGTGATCGAAATTACCGACCTGGATTTTACGGTCGAAGCACCCGCCGGTGATGGCGTTCGATGCGCCGCGCAACCGCGTCCTGCTTGGGCACAACAAGCCATCCGGCTTTATCCTCCCGCCATTGATTGGCGACTGTTGACAGCTAAGTACGGGTGAGTTTCACAAGCGCCGAGGCCTTGGCCTTGGAGTCATTAACGGCATCGCGATCGACTCAGGGAAGACAACATCCTTTGTACCTGACACTTCTTTTGATTCCGCGGTGCAGTTCTATAACCTGAATGATCTCAGCCAGGTCAGCGTTTTCCTTCCCGGTGCTGATCAGCAAACTTCCACGGCCAGTGGCGGCGACATCGAGTTCGATCCGATCAACAAGCTCTTCCTCGTTGCCCAAGCCTTCTCCGGCACGGCGGAAACCGGGAGCAGCATCCAGGTTTATGACCTGGTCGGTAACCTGGTTGAGTCGATCGACGGCCTTAACTTCCAGGGTGAGAGATAACGTCTTCTCCAGTCCACATCACCCTTAATCCTCGCCAAAGGATCGGCTTCGTCAATGGTCCCGAGCTGACCACTGCAATCCAGTCTTTCAGTTACTGAACCTTAGGTCGATCCAAAGGCGGAAGCTAGAATCCACCTGGCTATCTCATAAAAGCGCGTCCTGGTTAAGCGGCCCTCACCTGGCGCTGCGCGTCCTCCTTGGAAAGCCCGGCCTCGCTCTGCGTTTGCGAAGCTGCGTTAGCGGCCCTCGAGGGAGAGGAATGGTGTGAGCGCCTTACGGCTCGGATCAGGCTTCTTGGTACATTTGATGATGCCGCAGAATTGCCCTCACCTGGCGCTACGCGTCCTCCTCTCCCTGCGGGAGAGGACTGAGGTAAGGGTTCCTTTTTCAGCCTGGTGGACGTCTTGTGAGCTGGCTTTTGAGCCCGACCGGTGTTGGCAGAGCCGGGTTAGTGTTGGAGCCGAGTTAGCTTGGCATTATCGAAACCGATGTCCCAGATCCCAAAAGGATAAAAGAAACCGGGGGTGCCGAGTTCTACTCCGAGAGTTTCGACATCTTTCATCAGGGCCTGCCAGTCGGCGTCGGTTCCCGGTGAGCCGTCGCCGCGAGTCACGACCCAACCCGGCGGGATGGTTGGGGAAGCGGCGTTAACCGGGAAGGCATAGGTATGCCAGCCCACGGGGAAATGCGAGATATTGTAGCCCGATGTAGTAGGCATCAACGCCTTTGCTAAAATCGCCGGTGCCGAGAGTGGTGTTGAGGTCGAGAGTTACATTGCGATCCGGCACCCTCGACGCCGCTAAAGATATTCAGGTCAAAGGTTAGTGTGCCAACATTCTTATGGGCGTAGTCACCGAGGAAAACCGTCAGGTCAGTCCCAGGCGGCACATACCATGTGGGAACCGCCGCATCGGCGCTCGCCCGCAGCATGCGCGCCCGGGTTTCCGCCATCGGTTTCCAATGTCGGCGGATTAACGGTCAGATGCCAGTCCCCGTTATCGCTGCCGTCGTCGAATGTCTCGACAAAGGAAGCGTGCAACGTCGGGGGCAAGGCCAAGAAGAAGAAGGAGTGAGAGTAACTGCCAAAATGCGGGGACGACCAACCGAAAAACCACGTGCGAGTTGAACCATTAATCAAATTGGGGATGGCAGTAATGATGTCAACCGGCGCGCAACATACGAAAATGCTGAAACCGCTGCAATAACACTCTGCGCAGCTACGGCCGGGGTTTCACTAGATGAATAACTTGAGATCCAAAGAGCTGCTTTGTAATCTCAAAGTCATAGAATTGTTCTCACTTGTTTTTCCATCCTCGTTCCCGCCCCTCCAGTTCGCTCTCGGAGAAACTCCTCCTGTGGCGAGCATCGAAACGCACTAATCTTGGAAGCTCCGCTTCCCGATCGCGTCTGTGTTCCGAGCGCTGACAAACAAGCGGAGCGGCGGTTGGAAACCGCGCCCTTTCGCATTAGCTGATAAGACGACCTACGGCAAAACCGTGAACGTCAGGTCGTTCGCAACGCCGCCCGAATAACTCACCTCGGAGTTATTGCGCCTGGCAGTGAAGGCCGAACTGTCAGGCGTGCTCGAATTGCCTCCCGTCGATTCCCGCCTCAAACAGCCGTCAAAGTGGCGATGGCGGCTAAGGCGCGCCAGGACTGACTTTGCCGACGCGAGATTTGCGCCAAGCTGTCGAGACCCACTGCACCAAGAGCTAGAAGGCCAAGAGAGCCTTGGTCGGGCGCAGCTAGATCGCTTGTGGACTTCTGCCCGGCCAAGATCGGTTCGCCCGGGTCAGCAAAGGCATAATCCAAAACAGTTTACGTGAGGGTCGAAGCGGGTGCCGCCTCTTGGCGGTGCGCATTCGCACCCATCCGTATTGCACCCCGTTACCGACATCGAATTTGAATCCAACAAACCCCAACCCGGCGGACACGAATTGCCCTCGAGGTCCAATGAGCCCTCCGAAGCGCACTCGATGAAGCGCGCTGCCGGAGACATTGCTGCCGGCAGGCAGATTCGCCGCGTAAAAATTGGTAAAGTCACGGATCGCATGCACTGCGGCGTTCCTGCTGACTTGGACCAAATCTGTAAAATAATGCACGGCGCAGTAGGGACCGACAACGCAAAGCGATAGAATGTCAGACGAGCGCACGGCGTGCGAAGTGGCAATTGCCAGGTCTCAAATACACGACCCTTCAAGTGAATCTGGACCGGGCTGAAATAATGAATCTCCGCCTCTGCGTCGGGCGCAGTTGCTGCCGCCGTCGCCAACCCCGAGCCGTGGCATAGGCCATCCAGCGCGAGTTTGAAACGTTAACTGAGCGGTGTTGGCGGTTGCGGGTTTTCACGGCTATCGAGAGTAGCGATCCCGCGCTGGCTAGGTCAACTCCAATCGATCTCTCGTTCGGCCTATTTCAAATTAAGACACTACCGAACTGTCGGCTAGGTTTGCGAAGGTATCAGGCTTCAGCTGCCCAAATTCAATCCTGCAAAATCCTGTTAATCCTGTCTGGTTTCTTAGGTGGATCGAGCAGTCTCTGCTCGATGACGACCGAAGGAGTGTCTAATCGCCCGACGGAGCGGCCGATCCACCTTGGGTTACAGCACTTTTCTAGTCGCGTAGATCCTGACCTCGAGGCCGTCAACGAAGCATTGATGATCCGGAGGAATTACAGGGCGTGGGCAGGCCATTCCATCTTCGACCGGTAGAGTCGAATAGGAGATCACATTAGCCCGGCGATACCGGTAAGGCAGGTGGGAAACTTGGGCCCGGTACCAGAGAACGCCTGCGAAGGGCAAGAAAGTAATAGCGTTCGAGGAAAAACTCGAACGAGTCTGGCTTGGCTTCGCCAGCTTCGTCTTCCGCGATAGACATAGGTTGCCGGAGCCGCTAGGCCACGCCGCTGACAGTTATAAGTGATGAATTCGTTAGTCTCCGCCTGACATTTGCGCATGGCAATAATTCAGGCCAGTCAGGAGGCGTGCGCCTTCGACTGCCAGCGGCTGGTTGCACTCGAGCGAATAAAACCAGACGCCAGGAGTGCCAGTCGCATCATAAACATAGTACGAACGTTTAACTCTTGAAACTCCGAGAACCGCGGCCAGGCAGGCAGACCTAACAAGCCGCACATTGCGCATGAAGAAGGGAATGATCGCGAGCCAGGTGTCTCCGGCGAAAGTATCGACGAACAAGCCTGGCGGAAGCGTCGACTGGATCAGATCTGGTGAGACCCGCCAGTGCAGGTAAAAAGAAGACTTTCCCAGCGATGAGCCATGACTTGCGGTCGAAGCTATCTGGTTGCCGCGCAATCAGGCGGGCGTTGAGGTCAGGGTTCAAAGGTATGTTGCCTCGGGGCAAAAGGGATGTTTGGGCTTTCTTAAAGTGATAACAAACTGCAACAAAGAAGGATTAGCCTAACGAGTCGAGTGGCGTAAACGACCAAGTGGTGGGGCAATAATTGAAGTCAACAAGGCAAGAACGCCACCAAGGCAGGTGTTGGCGATGCGATGCTCCTTTGTGTTGTTGTTCCTCAACTCGAACGCCGCCCACGCCGCCGATGGAGGCAAATTCTCTCAAAAAACTGACTTCCAGCATGCGATTGATCTGGGCGAGCTCTTGAGATTGATGTTAAAAGGGCTCCGAAAGAACACTCGAAGAACTTATGAACGAAACATCTACTGTGGCGAGCCCGCAATTCCAGATCGTCCATGATCTGGGGCATCCTGATGATCATCAGCGGAGTGTTGGCGATCCGCCTGCCGCTGGTCTCCGTCGATTGGACTCGCAATTCTCGTCGGCTGGCTCTTGCTTGCGAGCGCCGTCTGGCATCTGATTTTTGTCTTTCGTTCCCGGACCTCGGTGGGTCTTCGGGCAACCTCCTCGCGATCGTTTATGGCGCGGTCGGGTTACTGGTTCTTTCAACCCGCTCGCCGAGTGATTTCGTTCACTCTTTTTGCTCGCAATCTTCTGTTGTTGTTGGAGGCGGCTCTTGAACTGGCGATTTATTTCACTGTGCGTCGGACCACTAATGCCGGTTGGGTTTTGCTGGACAGCGTGATCACTCTCATTCTTGCAATGCTTATCTGGGTGCGCTGGCCGTCCAGTTCTGTAGCGGGCAATTGGCACCTTGATGGGCGTCAGCCTGATCTTCAGCGGAATTTCGCGGCTGATGTTGTCATCCTGGAGTTCGGCGGAATCCCGTGAACGGCTGAGGAGCCTTCCCGCTTGAGTGCTGAATGAATCTCAGCGCTTGAAGGAAAGCTGGCCCTGGTTTCAGGGTCGACGCGCGGGAATCGGATTCGCCATCTGCGGCCGCCACTCGCCCGCGAAGGCGCCCTGGGCGTGATCGGTCGCTGGGGCGAAGACCAGAGCGGGTGGAGGAAGCGATCGAGCGTATCCGATCCGCAGACTGGAGAAGCAAAGTTGGAATCGCTGCCCTGCGACCTTAGTCATGCCGGGGCGCTTCCACGAAAGAGGCGGTTGAACTTTTCCTCGGTCGTTGAGGTTCACCGGTGCAGACAATCTCGGAATCGCTGGGCCGAAAACCATTCGAGGAAATCTCTGACTCGGAGGTGGCTTCGATTCTTTGGAGATCAATGTCATGAGCGGGGTGCGCTTTGAGTCGAGCAATACGTAACTGAACGAAGTACAA
>ERZ1370068.5208-contig-424_pt1 | contig 61712 bp, 95 predicted proteins | sample MGYA00561227_ERZ1370068 | MGnify/ENA primary metagenome ERZ1370068 (study PRJEB38410, sample SAMEA6850437) | metagenome | study: Metagenomic assessment of the ecological functions of the soil: analysis of the soil microbiota associated with the...
CGGTGGCGCCGAGATCCTCGTTGAGCCCGGAGGAGAACACCACGTGATGCTCGGTCAGAAGCTTCGCGTAGCGCTCCAGCGTCTGGTCCAGCCCGCCCAGGGGCGAGCCGCGATAGCCCGAGATGAAGGTGGCGGTGCGGAGCCCGCGGCCGCGGTCGGCACGGTGCTGATCGAGGGGCAGGCGAACCAGCGCCTGGATGCCGGAGGAGGAAGACGGTGCCGTCCTCCTGGGTATACTTGGCGTCCAGTGAGAACTCATCGCGCTTCGTGGTCATGGATCCCCTGATGAGGGTCGACGTTCGGGACAGGCGCGGGCTTCGCTGCCGGCCACACATCCTAGGCCGAAAGCCGTAATAAATCAACGTTAGCGCCGCAGGAGCGGCTCGAGATACGGCCAGAGTCGCTCGACGATGATGCGGTAGCCTTCCGCGGTGGGATGAATGCCGTCCGCCTGGTTGAGCCGCGCCACCGCCCCTACCCCGTCGAGGAAGAACGGCATGAAGGCCACCTTGCGACGCTCGGCCACCTCCGCGTAGATCTTCTCGAAGCGCCCGGCATAGCCGCCGCCGTAGTTCGGCGGCAGCCGCATGCCGAGAGCAGCACGCGCGCGCCGCCCGCCTCGAAGCGCGCCACCATGGCGTCGAGGTTGGCGCGCACGCGGTCGAGATCCTGGCCACGGAAGGCGTCGTTGGCGCCCAGCTCGAGCAGCACGATGTCGGGCCGGTTCTTCAGCGCCCAGTCCACGCGCCGTAGCCCGCCCGCGGTGGTGTCGCCCGACACGCCGGCATTGATCACGCGGTACGAGTAGCCCTCGGTGCGGAGCTTGGACCCGAGGAGCGCGGGATAGCTCTGGTCGGGACCGACACCGTGCCCCGCGGTGAGGCTGTCGCCGAAGGCCACGATGACGCGGTCGGGCTGGGCCGTGACCCCCGCGGCGCCGAGGGCGCACCACAGGACGACCAGGCCGAGCGCGAGTAAGGAGCGGCGACGCGTCACGCGGGCTGGGGCCGGGAGCGGAGGAGGTTCAGCCCGAGCGCGAGGTAGACGCAGCCCGACAGCCGCTCGAGCCAGACCAGGAGGCGGGGCGACCGGCGCAGGGCCGCGCTGGCGGTGGCGGCGCCGAGCGCGAAGAGCGCGCACCAGAGCGTGCCGCCGGTCACGAAGAGCCCGCCCAGCAGGAGGAAGGGAAGCGGGCCCCAGCCGCTGCCGGGATCCACGAACTGCGGCAGGAAGGCGAGGAAGAACACGGCCACCTTGGGATTGAGGAGATTGGAGATCACCAGAGGAGAAAGCTCGCGAGGAAGAATGCCCAGAGATCGTGCGTGCCCAGCATGTCCGCCTCCCCGCCTCCTCCGTACCTCCAGTGTAGTATGAGACGCAACCATGATCGCGATCACCGGCGTCGGCATGCGCTTCGCCAGCGGCGACCGCTCCATCAGCGTGCTCGCCGACGTGACGCTCGACATCCCCGCGCGCCAGTTCGTCGCCATCGCGGGACCGTCGGGGAGCGGCAAGTCCACCCTGCTGGGCCTCATCGCGGGGCTCGACCGTCCCTCCACCGGCCGCATCCGCGTGGCCGGCGCGGAGGTCACCGCGCTGAGCGAGGATGCGCTCGCGCGCTTCCGCCTCGACACCATCGGCTATATCTTCCAGTCCTTCCATCTCATCCCCACCCTCACCGCGCTGGAGAACGTGGCGGTACCGCTCGAGCTGGCCGGCGAGCCGGACGCCCTCCCGCGTGCCCACGCGCTCCTGGCGGAGGTGGGCCTCGGCGAGCGTGCCCAGCACTACCCGGTGCAGCTCTCGGGCGGCGAGCAGCAGCGCGTGGCCGTCGCGCGCGCGGTGGCGCGCCGTCCGCCCGTGCTCCTGGCCGATGAGCCCACCGGCAATCTCGACTCCGCCACCGGCAAGCGGATCATCGAGCTCATCCTGGGCCTCAACCGCACGCTGGGGAGCACGCTCGTGCTCGTCACCCACGATCCCGCGCTCGCCGCCCACGCCGACCGGCTCGTCACGCTCCGTGACGGCCGCGTGGTGGCGGACGAGGCGAGCATCGAGCCGCATGTCTGACTGGGCCCTCCGCCAGGCCGCGCGCGAGCTGCGGGGAGCGGGACGGCACTTCGGCTATCTCGTGGCCTGCGTCACCCTCGGCGTGGCCGCGCTGGTGGCGGTGGGCAGCCTGGGACGCAGCCTCGAGCGCACGGTGGCGGAGTCCGGCAAGACGCTCATGGGCGCGGACCTCGAGGTCCGCGCGTCGCAGCCCCTCGGGCCGGGCTCGGACGCCGCGGTGGCCGAGCTCGCGCGCTCGGGCGCGCGCTCCACCCGCGTCCTCGAGCTGGCCGCGATGGCGCAGGCCAAGGCGGACGGGGCGCCTGCCGGAAGTCCGCGCGTTCAGCTGGTCGAGATCAAGGCGGTGGAGGCAGGCTATCCGTTCTACGGCCGGCTGGTGACGGCCCCGGCGGGGCCGCTGGACACGCTGATCGGGGAGCGGCGCGCCCTGGTCCAGTCGGCGCTGCTCACGCGGCTGGGACTCGCGGTGGGGGACTCTCTTCGGATCGGCGACATCGACTTCCGCATCGCCGGCCTCGTGGAGAGCGAGCCCGACCGCGCGGTCGGCGTCTTTTCCCTGGGGCCGCGCGTGCTGATCGCCGCGGTCGATCTGGAAGCCACCGGCCTCGTGCGGCCGGGCAGCCGCGTCCGCCACCGCACTCTGATCCGTCTGCCCGCCGGCGCCGATCCGGCGGCCGTCGGCAGGCGCTCGCGTCACGGCTCGACGACCCCGGCCTTCGCGTGAGCACGTACCGCCAGGCGCAGCCGGGGCTGCGGCGCTTCTGGGATCAGCTCACCATGTACCTGGGCCTCACCGGCCTGGTCGCGCTGCTCGTCGGCGGCATCGGCGTGGGCGTGAGCGTGCAGGCCTTCCTGCGCCGCCGCCGCGCCACCCTGGCCATCCTCAAAGAGTCTCGGCACGCCGTGGCGCCGGCTCCTCGCCGCCTATCTCCTCCAGACCGGCGCGCTGGGGCTGGTCGGCAGCCTCCTCGGCGCCACGATCGGGAGCGCGGTGCCGCCGCTCATCGCGCCCTGGCTGGCTCCGCTCCTCCCGTTCCCCTCGCCATCGGCGTGTCGCCCACCGCCATCCTGCGCGGCGTCGCCATGGGGCTCGGCGTGACCTTGCTCTGCGCGCTGCCGCCGCTGCTGGCGATCCGCGATATCCCGCCCGCCCTGGTCCTCCGCCGCGAGGTCGAGACTCGGCGCGGAAGCGGCCGCCTCCTGCTGGCGGCGCTGCCGGTGGCGGCGGGGCTCGCCGCGCTCGCGCTGTGGCAGGCAGGCTCGTGGAAGGTGGGCGCGCTCTTCATCGGCGGCGTTCGCGGGCGGGCTCGTGCTGCTCTTCCTCATCGCGCGGCTGGCCCTCGCGGCGGCGCGGCGGCTCCCGCGCGGACGCTGGCTGGCCTGGCGGCAGGGCGTGGCCGCCCTTCATCGGCCGGGAGGCCAGGCGGGCGCGGTGCTCGTGACGCTGGGCCTCGCGGTGATGCTGATCGTGGCGGTGGCGGTGCTGGAGGGAATCTCCGCCGCGAGCTGGCGGGGCCAGCGGCCGAGCGCGCGCCGGCCTTCTTCTTCATCGATATCCAGCCCGATCAGGCGGAGGGGTTCGCGCAGCTCGTCGCGCGCGAGACCGGCGCGACGCCGACCCTGATTCCCACCGTGCGGGCCCGGCTCGCCGCCGTGGACGGGGCGTCGGTCGGGCGCGACGCGCGGCGCCGCGAGGAAGCCTGGTATCTCTCGCGCGAGTATGTGCTGACCTGGGCGGCGACGCCCCGGGACGGAATACCGTGGTGGCCGGCCGCTGGTGGACGGCGGCCGACGCCGCCCGCGAGCCGCAGATCTCGCTCGAGGAAGAGCTGGCGCGGAACCTGGGCGTGGGGTTGGGCGGCACGCTCACCTTCGACATCCAGGGGTACCGATCAGCGCTCGAGTGACGAGCCTGCGACGCGTGGAGTGGCGGACGTTCGGCGCCAACTTCTTCGTGGTCTTCTCGCCGGGCGCGCTCGAGGGCGCGCCCGCCACCTATCTCGCCACCGCCGAGGCCCCGCGCGCGGCGGAAGAACGCCTGCAGGGAGCCGTGGTGGGCGCCTTCCCGAACGTCACCGCGGTGCCGGTCCGCGAGGTGCTGGAGCGCGCGTCGGGCATCGTGGATCAGATCGCGCTGGGCGGTGCGCCTGGTGGCGCGAGTGAGCGTGCTCGCCGGCGTGGTGGTGCTGGCGGGCGCGCTGTCCATCACGCGGCACGAGCGGCTCTATCAGGCGCGTCATCCTGAAGGCGCTCGGCGCCACGCGGGCGTGGTGGCGCGCGGCTTCGCGGTGGAGTACGCCCTCCTCGGCGCCGCGGCCGGGCTCGCCGGCACCGGGCTGGCCGCCGCGCTGGCGTGGGCGGTGCAGCGCTGGCTCATCGAGGTCCCCTGGCACTGGCAGCCCGCCACGCTCGCCGTGGGCGTCATCGGCGCTTGCTTCCTCGCCCTCGCGGTGGGCTTTCTCGGCAGCTTCCGGCTCCTGGGCCAGAAGCCGCTCGGCGTCTTGCGGAGCGAGTGAGCGTGGCCACGCTGGCGGAGCGCTTGCGCACGCACTTCCCCGAGGCCTCGGGACGCAGCATCAAGCAGTGGCTGGCCGCCGGCCGCGTGCGCGTCAATGGCACGGTGGCGCGCGATGCGCGCGCCGAGGTGGCCCGCGGCGACAAGGTCACGCTGGGGCCGCCCACGGTGGCGCCCCGCGCGCGGCGCGGCTCCCGCTCGGGCTCCGGATCGTCCACGAGGACGAGACCCTGCTCGTGGTGGACAAGCCGCCGGGGCTCTTGACCATCGGCACCGAGCGCGGAGCGCACGCGCACGACCTATCGCATCCTCTGGGATCACCTCGCCGCGCAGCGCAAGGACAGCCGGCCGTACATCGTCCACCGGCTCGACCGCGAGACCTCGGGCCTGCTGGTCTTCGCCAAGACGATATCGGCCAAGCGAGGCGCTCCAGGCTCAGTTCGCGGCGCGCGACGTGGACCGCGGCTACGTGGCGGTGGTGGAAGGCGCCGGTACGGCTGGACTCGGGCACCCTGAGCAACCGCTTGGCGGAGGATCCCGCGCACCGCGTGCGCATCGCGTGGTCGCGCGGGTCGGGCCGCGGCACCGGCCATTCGCCGCGGAGCGCGGTGGGACGCGAAGCCATCACCCACTACCGCGTGCTGGCGCGTCGGCGCGAGCGCGACCCTCCTCGAGATCGCGCTCGGCACCGGCCGGCGCCACCAGATCCGAGTGCAGCTCGCCGCGGCTCGGCCATCCGGTGATCGGCGACGGCGAGCACGGCAGCCCGCGCGACCCGCTCAAGCGCCTGTGTCTCCACGCCACGCGACTGGGCTTTGTCCACCCCGGCACCCGCGCGCCCATCCGCTTCGACAGTCCCGCGCCGCCGGCGCTTCGCGCAGCTCGCCCGCAGCGTATAATTCGCTCGCTCACTCCCCTAACCCCAGGAGGCTCCGCATGGCGCGCGTCGCCGTTCTCGCTGGAAGGCAAGGTCGCGATCGTCACCGGAGGCGGCGTCGGCATCGGCAAGTCCATCGCCATCGAGTTCGCCCGCGCCGGAGCGGACGTGGCCATCGCCAGCCGCAAGATCGAGCACCTCGAGCCCGTCACCGCCGAGATCAGAAGCTCGGCCGCCGCTCCTTCGCCCTGGCGGTGGACGTCCGCCAGGAGGACGCGGTGAAGGGCCTCGTCGAGGAGACGGTGAAGGACCTGGGCAAGCTCGACGTGATGGTGAACAACGCGGGCGCCTCGTTCCGCGCCAAGGTCGAGGACATCTCCATGAACGGCTGGAACACCGTGGTGGGCATCAACCTCAACGGCGTCTTCTTCGGCTGCAAGTGGGCGGGCCGCCAGATGATGGCCCAGGGCGGCGGCGTCATCATCAATATCTCGTCCATCGCGGGCGTCTACGGCTCCACCATGATGTCGCACTACGGCGCGTCGAAGGCCGCCGTCATCAACTTCACGCGCGACCCTCGGCATGGCGTGGGGGCGCAAGGGCATCCGGGTCAACTGCATCGCGCCGGGCCCGGTGGAGACGGAGGGGTACCTGGACGTCCTCCACAAGACCAATCCGGACGCCCAAGAAGGTCTACGACGGCGGTGGCCAATCGCGTGGGCACTCGGGCCGCTGGGGCAAGGTGGAGGAGATCGCCTACCCCTGCGTCTTCCTCGCCTCCGACGCCTCTCGGCTTCATGAACGGGACCACCATGGTCATCGACGGCGGCCTCCCCCATAGCGGGCGACGAGGGCGAATAGCTCCACCGGGCGATCTGAGTCAAGCCGGCGCCTGATCCCGCCTCACCTCGACGACGGGGCCGAGTGGCTCCGCTCGCGAACCGAGGAAGGGCCCCCAGCGTGTAGGGCGAGACTCGCGCTCCGCGGCGCCGCGTGGCCGGACCAGCACCGAGAGCGTGAGGAACGCGAAAGCCGGCCAGGTGCAGGACGAAGCGGACCGCGTGAGAGAACTCCCACTGGTTCCGATAGGCCTCGAAGTCCGCGGGCACCGATGCCGGGCGAGCCGCGTGGAACGTCTCGTTGGCCGGCTGGGTGAAGGCGAGGAACACGAGGGAACGCCAGCAGCAGGCAGAGCACCGCCCCCACCGTGAAGTGGAACGCGGGCCGACAGCGCCGCACCAGGTACGCGAGGATCACCACCGCGAGGACGGCCCCGGCTCCACGAAGGCTCCGATATACCGAAGTACTCGTAGAGCGAGTTCTGCAGGGCCACGTAGAGATCCGGGGGATAGGCGAGCTTCGCCGGCATCTCCAGCACGGGCGAAGCTGAGCCCGCATGGTCAGCGCAGTCAGCATGAGGCGGCAGGCGATCCAGGTGCGCATGCGCGCTCCTCTATAGCTGGGGTTTGAAGGCACTCGCGAGCAGCTCCAGGACCCGATCATCGGCCCGCCGCGCCCGCCAGCGGCCGGGATCCACCGGCCAGCGCGTGCTGCAGGTCGTCGATGGAAGATCCTTCTTACGGATCGCGCCGCGTAGTCCGCGTCGTGAGCGCGAAGGTTCACCTCGTCATTCAGCGCGAAGGACCGATTGCCACGTTGGTCGCTTCCCACCGTCGCCCAGGAGACCGTCCACGCCGCCAAGTCGGTCATGGCGTGGAGCAGTCCCGAGCAGGTACTCGTGGATCTCGATGCCGGCGTCCAGCAGCTCACCGGAACCCACGCCCGGCTCGCCTCCGGACGACGTTGTTGTGTCGATGGCGCCGGGCAGGCAGCAGGGGGATCACCCTGACCCCCGACGCTTCGCTTCAGGCAGGAGCCTGACGCATCTGGTCGTCAGGCAGGAAATACGAGATTGGTCGCGCGATACGCCCGCCGGGCCGACGACATGGCGAGGAGATACGATCGTGTACATCGCGAAGCTGCCGTTGCTGGGCGAGCTCCGCACGATCTGAGCCGCGCGCCGTGTCCCCGTGCCGGCCTGGCGGCCCGAAGTAGCCTTCACGCCGCTCCAGCACCCGGCCCGTCGCCTCGGCCGCAGTTCTCCGCGCGAGCCTGCAGATCGTTTGCACCGCCGGGCCTTCCATCGCGCGTCGGTCTCGCGCCATTAATCCTCGCGGCGGCCATTGCCCATCCGCCTTGGAGCTGGCGCTGGACCCCCGGTGAAGCCCAGCCTTCCCATCCACCACCAGAATACGGCGATGATTGCGATTGTTCGCCTCGTCCATCGTCCACGGGCGCAGCGGGCGGAAGGTCGCGACCTCGCAGCCGGCCCTTCCAGCGTTTGTCTCAGCTCGGGCGGCATCTCGAGGGTGCTGAGCCGGTCGAGGAGCACGTGAGCGCGGAGGCCGCCCGGCACCGCTCACTGATGGCTTCCACCAGCGCTGTCGCCGGCGGCCCGTCCTCGTAGAAGTACTCGCGCATAGGTGATGGTGCGCTGGGCACCGCGAATGGCGGCGAGCTGGGCGGGAAACCGATTGCCGTTGAGCAGGAAGTCCACCGATTGCCCGCGCTGACCGTGGACGCCGTGTACGCCTCCATGGTGGAACAAAAGAAGGGTGGGACACGTCATCTTCGACACTGCGGCGCGGCTGCACTCTTCGCGCAGGAGGATGACGTCAGGAACACGGCGAAGGGCAGCAGCACCGCACCAATGATGGACGAATGGACTCTCACGAGATTATAAATGGGCATCTTCCGTGCCAGGCGGCCGCCCCTGCCCGTTTCGCGGGCTCTCCCCTGATTTCACGCGCTCGGAAAGCCTGACTCTGCGGAGGCGGGGCCGGCGCTTCGCCGTCCCCCATCGGGTCAGGACTACCGGTACCTGGCATGTTTTACGTGCCGCGGCCGTCAGCCCCTCTCGGCCTCGACTGCGCTTTCGCCCCTGAGATTCCTGAATGGTTCGCCGCGGCCCCGGCGCGCGGGGATCACCGGCACGGCGCTTGCCGCTTGGGTCCTCTGCCAGCTCGTCAGCCCATGCGCCTCGACGCGCCGAGCAGGAGTCGCGACGTGAATCCGGTAAGGACAAAGAGCGCAGCAGCAGGGGACACGCGGCGGGGACTCCTGCTCGAGCAGCTCGGCGAGCGGTGGAAGTAGACACGCGCGCCCGCACGTTGCGCACGATCGCGCCCCTGCGCTGCCCCCTCACTGATCGTGATGCTCTGACCGCGTGCACGTCCATGACCGGCGGGACCGCGGGAGAGAACGCGGACGACGCGCAGATCACCGCCGCCGGTGAGGGCCAAGCTCGCCGCCGACCGGCTCGGTTCCGCTGACCCGGGTGGGCAGTGGAGACCAACCTCCGCACCGTCTACCTGACGCCGGCGCGGTGCGGAGTGAGGAGGCCCGGAGCGCGCGGCCAAGATCGCCTGGAGCGTCAAGCACGTGAACGGCGTCGTCAACCATCTCAGCGTCCGAGCAGAAGGGTTGAGCGCGCGATGTCGCCCATCCATCAGCCGCCCCGCGTCGCACGTTGCTCGTGATTCTGGCGCTGGCCGCCATCGCGCTGGTGCTCGACCTCCTCCCGGTAAGTCTGGCCGTGAGCGGGGCGAGCGCCGCGATCGGCGCCGTGCGCGCCCGCGCGCCGACGCGCCGCGGCAGCCCGCGCACGGCCCCGCCATCAGCCGGCGCTTCGTCGTCCTGGCCGGGATGGTCCTCACGGTGGCCCGTGCTCTGCTGGGCGCGCGAGTCGCGTATCCCTCTCGCGCTGGCCTTGCTGCTGGCCTTCCCTCCTCTCCCTGGTGGCGCTTGCGCGGCGCCTCGGGCTGCCGCGTGCCGGCTGCGGTCACCGTCGGCTTCTTCGCCCTGCTCGTCGCGGGTGGCCCTGGGCTGGGGCCTCACTGCCCAGATCGCCGCCCTCGTGAACGAGCTGCCTGAGCACCGAGCGCGACCATCGCGCGCAAGATCTCGGGATATCCAGAAGCGCGCGGCACAGCGGCACGCTGGAGAAGATGGAAGCGACCGCCAAGGACGATGAGTGAGCAGATCGACAAGTGGCATGCCGACCCGAGCCGCCGGCCGAGAAGCCGGTCCCGGTGGTGGTGACGAAGCCGAGCACGATGTGGTCGGTCCCAGAACCTGATCGCGACCGTTCGGCTCCGGCCGCCATAGTAATCGTCCTGGCTCCTTCATCCTCGATCCAGCAGCGAGAGCTCCGGGCGCGCGTGATCCGGCTCTTCGGACACGACCAGCTGGCGGCGGCCACGCGGCTCCTCGACGAGGCGAGCCAGCGGATCAGCCGCTACGCTGCTCATGCAATCCCTGATCAATGGCAGCTTCGGCCTGGCCATCGGTCTGGGGCTCTACCCCTCGGCGTGCCGTTCGCTTTCCGCCCTGGAAGCGTCTCCAAAGGCCGGCGATGCACGCGCTTTCTCCATTCCTCGTTCGTCGGCGCGTGGGTGGCCGCACTTTCGTGCCCATCCTGCGCTGAGCCTGGCCGTCTTCGAGCCAGCTGGACCCCTCCCTATTTCATCATGGACTCTTCGCCCAGTCTCAGTGTGGTGGCCTTCGTCATCAAAACCACACTTTGCTCTTCGGGCGCAGCTTTCGGCTCTCGCTCGCGCTCCTCGTCGCGGCCGCCTTCTGGACCTGGCTGTGGGGGGCCGATGGGGCTCATGCTCTCCACCCCCTTGACCGTGCTCCTCGTGGTGTTCGCGCGCACCGTCGACGGCCGCGGGTTCGTGGAGATTCTCCTGAGCGACGAGGCCGGGACGGGGGCCGTCGACGACCTTCTATCAGCGGCAATCGTCGCGGGGACGAGAGGCCGAGGCGATGGAGGTGACTGGCGGAAGCACGGTGAAGTCCGGCTCGCTGGAGGCGGCGTTCGATACCGTGGTCGTCCCGCCCTCGCGCGCGTCCGTCTCGATCCGGCGCGCCGGCTCTGCGGGCGGACCGCGGTCGCGCATCGTGAAGGCCGCCCGGCGCCTCGTGGAAGCGCAGCCGCCCGAACCCACGGCCGCGCGCCGGCCGGCGCCGGGAGGAGACGGAGGCGACAGCCGTCGTGGCCGCCGTGCCGCTCCGGGACGCCGGTGGACGAGGCCGGGCTGGCCATGCCGGCCGCCCGCTCGGCGCACGCGGGCTACCTCCAGCACATCGTCCCCGCGGGCCGCCTTCAGTGGAGACGGTCGCGGCGCTGGAGAGCGACGGGCCTGCCCCTGATCTGCGTCGGCGCCGTCGGGTCGGGCGGCGGGCGGCGCCTGCGCGATCTCGTCAGGCGCGCCTGCGCGACATCACTCCGGACACGCCCATCCTGGTCTGGCGGAGCAGCGGCGCGAGATGAGCGCCGCGCTGCGCCGCGCGCTCCGCCGCCGCGCGCCGATACTGTCGTCACGTCGCTCGACGAGGCCCGTGCCGAGGCCCTGCGGCACATCGCGCCCGCGAAGGAGGCCACCGAGGGAACTCGGCGCCACCGCGGGGCCTGGTTCCACTCCCTCCGCCTGAGCGGCCCCGCCTACTCGGGGCGGCGCATGCGGCGACTGGTCGGCGACTCAGCGCGTCTCGATCCGTCCGGCCGGGCGAAACGGCCTCCCATCATTCATCGCACTCCCGTCTGCCTCCGAGATGGCGAGGATCTGGACCGTGACGAAACCCGGTCCCCGATAGGCGCCCCTTGATCTGCACCTTGTCGAGCCCCATGGCGGCGGCGCCCCGGATCGCCTTCTCCAGAGCCTCTCCAGGCGCCGTTGACGCCTTCATCGGAGTCTTCCTCCACGGGCGCTCAGGTCTCGATGATCGCCATCTCCCCGCGGCTCCGCCCCGACCGGCGAGGCCGTGAGCGCGAGCCCACGAGGACCGCCGCCAGAGAGGACAGTGACCGATCCCAACCCGCGAAAGCACCCACTCCAGCCAGTTCGTCATCGCTCATCTCCCCGCGGGCGACCGAGCGCCCAGAATTCGCTTTGCGCTCCTTCTACGCACGCAAGCGATCTACGCACAAGCGATGTGCCACGCATCGACACCATGTATGGTTCACCGCGATGAGTCCGGTCGCGCAGGTCAGGACTACCGGCCGAAGAACGCTTTTCCCCGAGAGTGTGATGGATGGCTCCGCCGGCTCCTCTTCCATTCGGCCCACGCATTCAATCAGAGCCAGCGACCAGCGTTTCCGGCCGCTTCACGGTCCAATCTGCCGGAGTGCGCGGGCCTGGCACGTACTTGCCCGCGGGTGGTAGTAGCGGATCCCACTTCACACGGACAACAAGACACGCACAAGGAGACCGAAGATGGCCATGCATCGTCAAGACCGCTGATGCTGTTGTTCATCGCCGTGCTCACCATGCTGAGCCTCGCCGCCTGCTCCTCCGGCCCCAGCCGGAGCGCAGGCGAAGGCATCGACGACGCACACCATCACCGCCCAGGTCAAGGGCCAAGCTCGTCGCCGAGAAGAGTGTCTACCCTCACCGGGTGGACGTCGATACCAGCCTCCGGACCGTGACCGCCAACGGGACGGTCCCCAGCGAGGATCTGAGGCAGCGCGCGTCGAACATCGCCTGGAGCGTCAAGGGCGTCAACGCGGTGGTCAACAATCCTCACCGTCAGACGACGCGGGTAGCCGCCATGAAAGCCCACTCGTCGCCGCCTCCTGCGCCGCCGGTTCGCTCGTCGCCGCCCTGCGCGGCGCCGGTTTCCGAGTCCGTCTCCGTCATTCCGGCACCCGAGCCCCACCGCGGGCGCGCCCGCGAGCGCCGCGCTCCACCGCGCATCGATCGCCCGCGGCCGAACAGACTGGCGCGGGTCATGGTGCCGCTCATCCAGTCGCGGACAACAAGCGGCCGCTGAACCAGGTGAAGGTCAGCATCGTGGAAGAACGATCACATCAATGCGGGCGGCGCGAGGCGAGGGCAACACATCAATCACCACTGACTCATGCGCAAGGCCAATGATCAGCAACTCGCCGGGGGTCACTCGGCCCAGGGTGGCCCCGAGCAGACGACCTCGGCCCGTGGCCCGGGCCCAGCGGCTGCAGACAGGGGCTCGCCCGTCACGCATGGTCATCCTCGATCCAGATCATCCCCGGGAGCGAGGCAGCTCACCCGGTGGCCGGGCACCATGATCTCCCGCCTATGGCCGCCGAGGAGTACCAGAGCCGACACGCACGGCTCGAGAGTCCTGAAGCGCGCGGTACTCGCCCAGGTGATGGAGGAGACGCTGACTGGCTCATGAACACCGAGGGAGGGGGAGCGAGGCGGCTTCTTCTCAGACCCATCGGCCACCGACGATCGCATCGCGGCCCTCCGAAAATGGTGCCCAGTAGCATGATCGCGCTCGGCTACAAGCTGCTCGAGCGAGAGCAGGCGCCACTGGACCTGGTCCGCTACGCGCAGATGGCGCAGGATTCAGAGGCTTCGGCTTCGCGCTGCAGTCTCCGACCGCTTTCACCCTGGATCGAGCAAGCAGGGCCAGAGCCCCTTCAAGTCTGGGGCGATCATCGGGGCCATCGGCCAGGCGGCCCAGCGCCTGAGTCCGCCGGCACCCGCGGTCGCCTCGTCCCGCCACGCGGCTGCATCCCGCCATCGCACGCCGCACGCGGCCGCCACCGCCGCCGCGCTCATGCCGGGGGCGATTCGGCACGGCGCGTGGGCACGGGCGAGAACCTGAACGAGCGCGCGTGGGACAGGGCCTGGCCCGAGACCGAAGTACGGCAGGGAGCGATTGGAAGAGGCCATCGCGGTGATCCGGCCTGCCTTGGGACGAGCGGCCGTCAGAGCCCACCACGGCCGCCACGCCGCCACGTCGAGAACGCGCGGCTGTACCCACGACTGCCCGGGAGGTCGCCGCCGCGGCTCCTGTCGGCGGCGGGCGGCCCGCGGGGCGCAAACGAAGGCCAGGCCGGCCGCCTCGGGGACGGGCTCATCGGCACCGATCCCGATCCGGCGCTCCTGGCCCGCGTCCCTGAGCGAGGCGCAGGCGGAGCCGGCAGGCCGCGCTATGTCGCGGGCTGACCGTCTGCTACTGCGCAGAAGCGAAGGAGGCGACCGCTCGCCGCATCGCGCGAGATGCTGGCCCGCGTCGCCGTGGGCAGCCTTTCCTGGGAGCTGCCGCTGCCGCCACTTCGAGGCGGTGGCGGAGCTGGTCACCGGGCGCAGGTGTCGGGTCCATCACGTGCGGCCCGGATCCCGCTCGGCATCTGGCCGCCATCCGCAAGTCTGCGGACGCGGGCCACGACCACATCTGCGTGCCAGATCGAGCAGTGAACTTCTTCGAGTTCTGCGCCGACGAGATCCTCTCCTCCGCTCGGACGCTCCGCGCTCCGCGCGGCAAGCGGCGCGGGAACGCGCTAAGCGTCGGCGCAGTCCTGACGGGCGCCGCGTGGCGCTGATCCAGGCGGTCCTCAGCCTCATCAGCCGATCGGTGGGGAAGATCCTCACGGCGCTGTTCGACTGGGCGGTGGTGGCGCTCGCTCGGCCGCGTGAAGCGGACGACGCCGGATCCGCTGCTCTCGGACTGGTCGGCGTCGACGCGCCGCCAACGCCGTTTCGTCCCAACCGGCGTGGTAGCGCCCAAGGCGGCCGCTTTCTCTCGCCCTCGTGCCTTCACCGGATGCCCGCCCGGCCGTGGCTCATCGCGCCTGATGCCAGATCGCGCTTGCCTGTTCGTCCTGGTGGCGATCGGCGCGGGGTTACGACCGCCGCCCGCGAAAAGAGCGGGACGCGCCCGGGTCTCTCAGGCGTTCTGCGCGGCTTCCCATCGCCGCGGGCTGGCCCCTCGCGTTTCTCGTCCTTCTGGTCACCGTTCCCGTCCTGCGCGTGGCCTCGGCGCTATGCGGGCGCCAGGACGTCCACGTGCCACTGGTGACCACGCCCGCGTCATACCCACAGCCGCGGCGGCGCTGATCGCCGAGACGCTGCACCGCCGCATGACATCTCCGTGGTGGCCCTGCGCCCCCTGGTGGAGCGCGCTGCCCACGCGCATCCTCACGCACATCGCGGGCGGCGCGCTCTCCGGCCTCATCGCCGCCGAGTCCGCCTACTTCCGGGGCCGGCAAGCTCGAGCTGGCACTGTACCCGAATGCGCTGCTCCTGCGGGGCCCCGTCGGAGGACTCCGCGCGCGCCCACGTGCTGGTGGTGGAGGCGCTCAGCGGGCGGCCCGACATGTTCCAGACCCTCACCGCGGAGGCCCAGGACCTCGAACGGCAGATCCAGCGGGTGTGGGCGGCCTACCGGCGGGCGCCGGAGGCCCACCGGAATGCCTGGGCGCTCCGCTCGCGACTCGACGCGATCACCGCCGAGATGGCGCAGCAGCCGCTCTCGTTCGACGAATGGCAGGTCGTCTACCGTCAGGTTTTGCAGCTCGAGCGGGCACTGGCGGGAAAGCCACAGCTCCTGGAAGAACGCCTGCTCGGAAAGGACCCAGTCATGGCAACGTCGATGGCCCCAACGCCGGACACGGCGGCGCCCGCGGACAATCCGCGAAGCGCTCGTCGACGATGGCACTCACGCGCCGCATCCTCACGCTCGGCTCGCTCCTCGTCCACAAAGAAGTGGAGCTGGCGCGCGCCGAGCTTGCCGAGGACGTCCACGCCGCGCTCGGCATGGTCGAAGCTCTTCGGGGCGGCGGCGCTGCTCGCCCTGTTCGCACTCAATCTGGTGCTGCTGGCGCTGGTGCTGGCGCTGGCCGCCTGGCTCCCGCTCCCGGGCTGGACGGTCGCGCTCGGCCTGGGCACGCTGCTCCTCGCCCTCGCCGCCGTCCTCGGCGGGGGTGGGATCGACCGCCGTGCAGGCGCCCTGGATCTCACTCCGAAAGACGGTCAAGGAGGACATGCATTGGGCGAAGGAACGACTCGCGTAGTGGAAGCGACCGAATCCGGATATCCCGCGTCACCGCGCTCGGAGAGGAGATTTCCGGGGTGCGAGATCAGCTCGACGGCTTGGTCGCCGAACTCGATCGGCGCCTCCACGCTCTGTCGGAACTGGACGCGGCGGCGTCCTGCTCGCAAAGCGGGCGGCGTGGCGCTCGCGCTCGCGGTGATGGCGGCGGCGTGGATGCTAGCGCCGCGCCTCACCGCCAGGTACTGGCCACGCAGATCCCGGCGGGGCTGAAGTACTCGACCACCGGCGGCGGTGGCGGAGATGGAGGCGGCGGGGGCTCCGGCGGCTCCGAGGGCGGCGGCGGTCGTCGCTGTCGGTCACTCATGTCGCTGGCCATGTCGCTCCTCATGACGCCCGACGTTTGCAAGAGACGCGCCTGCCGGCGATGACGCTGCGCAAGCCCGCGCCACGCTGGCGACCCGGCGGTCCCACGACCAGGCGCCCGCGAGCGGCTCGGTAAGGCCTACCGGGAAGCTCTTACTCTCTTCCAGCGTGGATGTCGTGCGGCGAGTCGAGGCTCCACCTTTTCCCACACTTGGCGGGATGCGACTCCGGCACCGGTCTTGCCCTGAGTAGACCGTGCGAATTTCACGCCTCGCTCTGCATTGGCCTAGCGGTCGTGGCCGGCATGGTGACGCTCGCGGTGGCCTGGGGGTGGTGGGCATATCCCTCCCCGATGGAAGCGAGACGAGCCGGCCCGTCGCGTACCTCGACTCGGAAGGCCGCGAGATCGCGACCTTCCACCGGGGTCAACGGTCGCTATCAGATCTGGCTCCCTTCGATCGGATCCCACCGATCGTTACGAGCGCCGTGATCGCGGCCGAGGATCGCCGCTTCATGCTTCACCTCGGCGTGGACCTCCTCGCCATCACCCGGGCCGCCGTCGCCAACGCGCGCGCGAGGGGACGTGGTCCGCGGCGCCAGCACCATCACCCAGCAGCTCGCCCGCGGGCTCTTCCTCAGCCGGGAGCGCACCTGGGCTCGAAAGGTGCGGGAAGTCATCATCGCCCTGCTGGCTGGAGCGCCGGTACAGCAAGGGAGCGCATCCTCGAGGCGTATCTCAATACGGTGTACCTGGGGCAAGGAGCGCGACGCGCGCCGTGCTAGGAGTCGCCGCCGGCGCCCGCCACCTCCTGGGCAAGGACATCTCCGCGCTGCGGCTGGACGAGGCAGCGCTGCTCGCCGCCGCCATTCGCGCGCCGAATCGCGTGCTCTCCGACGAGCCCGGCTGTCGTGCGCGCGCGTCGTGACCGGGTGCTCGACGCCATGGTGGCGCAGGGCTTCACCTCGGAGCGCGAGGCGAGGTTCGCGACGGCGCGTCCGCTGCGCCCGCCCACCGCGCCCCGACGCGCGCGCCGTGGTTCATCGAGCTGGCGCGCGAGGAGGCGGTCCGCCGGGTGATCGGCGACATCCCGGGCGCTGCGCCTGACCACCAGCCTCGATCGACCGCTCCAGGAGATCGCGGGGGCGGCGGTCCGCGATCAGCTGGCGAAAGCCGAGCGCACCCGCAAGGGTCTCCCGGCGGGGACGCTCCAGGCGGCGGTGGTCGCGCTGGAGCCCGACACGGGCCGCATCCGCGCCCTGGTGGGCGGGCGGCACTATGCGTCGAGCGAGTACGACCGCGCGGTGAAAGCGCGGCGCCAGCCCGGCTCGCTGTTCAAGACCGCTCGTCTACCTGGCCGCTTTCGAGTCACGCGGCGACCGGCTCACCGCCGCGAGCGTGGTGTCCGACGAACCCGTCGTCATTCCAGCCGCCGGCGGCGACTGGGCTCCCCACAACATCGACGGCCAGTTCCACGGCCCGGTGACGATACCGCCGCGCCCTGGAGGACTCCTCAACGTGCCCGCGGCGCTGGTGGCGCAAGCGGTCGGCATGCGCCAGGTCGTGCGGGTGGCGCAGGCCGCGGGGATCGAGAGCCGGCTCGCGGCCGTGCCCTCGCTGGCGCTGGGCACCTCGGAGGTCACGCTCCTCGAGACGACCACCGCCTTCGCGACCCTGGCCAATGGCGGCCGCCGCGTGCGGCCGACCACGCTCGACGACACGGGCTCGGAGACGATCCTGCGCGAGATGCCGCCAGCCGAGCGCGCGGTGTCGGCGGAGTCGGCGTTCATCGTGACCCATCTCCTGCGGGGGTGATGCGGCGCGGGACGGGCGGGTCGAGTGTCCGCTGGGGGCTAGCGGGAGATCACCGCCGGCAAGACCGGCACCACCGACGGGCTGCGTGACGCCTGGTTCATCGGCTACACGCCGGATCTGGTCGTGGGCGTGTGGGGTGGGAGCCGACGACGGCCGCTCCATCGGCATGACGGGCTCGGATATCGCCCCTCCCATCTGGGCCACCGTGATGCAGACGGCGGTGCGCCGGACCCCTCCCCGGCAGTTCACGCCGCCGCCCGGCATCGTCATGGCGTCGGTGGAATCGGGCACCGGCCGGCGCGCCTGCGGGAGTGACGCGGCCATCAACGAGGCATTCCGTCTCGGCAGCGAGCCGCCGCCCTGCGAGGTGTTCGCGAACACCCCAGTGGTGAAGGACATCGTCGATTGGTTCCGCGGGCATCTTTCGGTAGGCGGACGCCGAGCCGGGGGTAGGCGGACGCTGCTTCGGCCGCGCTGGCGGCCGCCTATTCGCGGTAGCGGCGCAGCTTGTTGTGCAGCGTCTTGAGGCTGATGCCCAGCCGCTCTGCGGTGCGCGTCTTGTTGCCCCCAGCGCCGCGAGCGTGCGCAAGATGTGGAGCCGCTCCGCCTCGTCGAGGCTGAGCACCGGAGGCGGCGGCGCCGGAGCGAGCTTCCGCGACCGTCTCGGGACGCGGGGCGAGGTCCAGCGGGCAGCAGGTCGCCGGTAAGCTCGGCGCCGGTGCTGCTTACCACCGCGCGCTCGATGCAGTTCCGCAGCTCGCGCACGTTGCCGGGCCAGCTATGCCGAGCCCAGCGCCTCCCGCGCCTCCGCGCTGAGCCCCTGAGCGGGGCGGTCGTACTTGCCCGCGAACTCCCCGATGAAAGCCTCGGCGAGGAGGGGGATGTCCCCCTTGCGCACGCGCAGCGGCGGCATGGTGAAGCTGAAGACGTTGAGCCGGTAGTAGAGATCCTCCCGGAACACGCCCTGCTTGACGGACTCGACCGGATCCTTGTTGGTGGCGGCAATGATGCGCACGTCGACTTTCAGCTCCGTGCGCCCGCCGAGGCGCCGCACCACGCCGTCCTGGAGCACGCGGAGAGTACTTGGCCTGGAGCGCCCCGCTCATCTCGGCGATCTCGTCGAGGAACAGTGTGCCGCCGTCCGCGAGCTCGAAGTAGCCCGCGCGACGCTCGACCGCGCCGGTGAACGCGCCTCGCTCGTGACCGAAGAGCCTCGCCTCGAGCAAGGTCTCCGGGACGGCTCCGCAGTTGATGGCCACGAACGGGCCTTTGCCCCGGACCGAGAGGGAATGAATGGTGCGCGCCGCCAGCTCCTTGCCGGTCCCGCTCTCCCCGCGATCAGGACCGGGGCGGAGGTCGAGGCCGCCTGCTGGATGGTCTTATAGATCTCCTGCATGGGCGCGCTCGCCGCCGATCAGGGTTCCCATGGCCTGGGTACCGCCGAGCTGGCGGCGCAGGAGCGTCACCTCGCGAAGCACCTCCGACTGCTCGAGGGCCTTGTCCACCAGGGCCCGGAGCCGCCGGAGATCGACCGGCTTGGTGAGAGGTACGTCGTAGGCCCCGTCCCGCATGGCCGCCACGGCGGTCTCGACGGTGGCGTGGCCGGTGAGCACGATCACAGTGGACGCGGGCAGCTCGACGCGCAGTGCCTTGAGCAAGGCCAGCCCGTCCATCCCGCGGCATCACGAGATCGGTGATGATCAGCGAGGGGCGGAACTCCACGGCGCGGTCCAGCGCCTCGCTCCCGTCGGTCGCCTCGGCCACCTCGATAGCCCCAGGCGTCCAGGAGGGCGGCGAGGGCGTGGCAGGAGTCCTGGTCGTCATCGGCTATGCAGCACGCGCGTCATGCCCGCAAGTCTGCCGAAGGCCAGGAGAGAGTGCAAGGCGGCAGGGGAAGTTATTACACACCCCGAATACCGATCCGTCGGGTCATTTCTTCCCGACGCTGTATCCCCTATCTAGCTTGACTCTTTGCACTAATCAGTAGGAGACAAGCGGGCACGTCAGTTGCACCTCGACGCCCGGGATGCCATCGAAGCGATTCCTCCGCGAGCGGATTTCTTGCCTCTCGTCCGGGGAGCTTGCCGGCGCGACGAGCCATCCTCGATCGGATGTCGCACGCGGCTACAGGACATCGCCGCCGAGCTCGAGGGCACGATACTGCGCGGTGCCGACGCGAGCCGACCTGATCATCCGCGCTCTCCGCGCGCTCCAGGCCGATCTCGACATTCTGAGCCGCTCGGCCGAAGACGATCGCGAGCGCCTGGCCCACGCGCTCCGCAACCCGCTCAACGCCATCGCCGGATGGATCGCCGTCCTGCGCGAGCATGCCGAGCAACCCCGCAACCGATCGCAGCGGTGCCGCCAGACGTGCTCGACCGGAGCGTTTCCACTCCTCATCCCGCATCGTGGACGACTCCACCCGCTGACGCGGCCCCCGCGGATCGCGGAGGCGGGCCTTCGACCGCTGAGAGACGAGCTCCCGCTGCGGAGTCAGCGCACTGCCGGACTGGTCGACCGTGCTCGACCGCGTCCTCGACAAGGGGCTCCTCGATCGCCGGCGACATCCGGGTTTCGCTGGCGGAAGTCGAGCTGCTCACCATCCGCATCCGGCTCATCGTGTGCTCCCTCGACAAGGCCCAGGAGGTCGGGCTCGACTGGTGGAAGCGCGATACCCATCTGGCTCCCGGCGCGCGGCCCGCTCGCCTCGGAGAACGCGGCGCTGCGGAAGCAGGTGACCGCGCCTCGAGCGCCGAGTCTCCGCGCTGTCGGGATTCCGGCCCCGGCGCCGGCGTCCGGCCATCCCACGAGCGCCGCGCGCCACGCGGAGGAGATGAGCATCGATGCCTGTTGAACGGAGCACTGGCGGCACCAGCATCATCGACGTGCTGGACCGGGTGCTGGACAAGGGCATCGTCATCGACGCCTGGGTGCGGGTGTCCCTCGTCGGGATCGACCTCATCACCGTCGAGGCGCGCGTGGTGGTGGCCTCGATCGACACGTATCTGAAGTATTCAGAGGCCGTCGGCCAGGTGTTCCCGGTGGCTCAAGCCGTCGTCGCATACCGGAGCGCACGAGGCCGTTCTGGCGGAGAACGCGGCGCTGCGCGCCCAGCTCGCGGCCGCCGGGATCCGGCTCGGGCGCCGGCGACGTCGGCGCCGGAGGGCCGCCAGCAGGATAGTAGAGTGGTGACCGCGCGCTTCCCGCCGCTCGCTCGCCCCGGGCAGGGCCTTCGCCGGGCCTCCCGCGCGAGGCGAGGCTCGGACTTCGTCGAGTTCCTGCTCTGGCTCCGAGGACCCACAGGCGTGCACCCAGCGGGCGCTGGAGTGGCTCGGCGCGTAGCGCCGGCATCAAGCAGGCGATCTGCGCTCAGGTCGATCCCGACCGCGGAGCGCCTGGTCGTCCCGGCCGGATCTCGGCGTCCCCGCCGCGCGGGTCGAGCCGTTCTCCGTCGATCTCGAGGCGGGAGCCACCCCTGGTGGTGGCGCTCAGTGCCGCCCATCCCATCGCCCTCACCGTCTCGGATGAGGCGATCCTGCTGTCCCTCCAGCTGCAGGAGCCGGGCGACGGCGGTCGCCTTCCAGGGACTGGTGCGCGAGAGCAGGGCGGGCGGCGCTGCTGCTGGCGAGCCCCCGCGGGCCCGGAGACGGCACGCGTGCTCGAGTGGCTGGCCGAGCTGCTCGGGCATCGGCTCGTCCTCCTGCGCTGGTACGGGCAGCTCGCGCGCGAGCGCACCCCTCCTATGGCATCGTCAACGCGGTACCCGATCCGGTGATGCTCACCGACAGCGAAGCGCCGGATCGTCGTCGCCAACAGCCGCGCGGAGAGCCTCTCCATGAGCCGCGACCGAGAGCAGAGCGAGGGCCGGCGGCGGGCGGTGTCGCTCAACAATATGCTGTTCTCTGCCGCGCTGGGCAGAGAGCGCGCTCAGAGGACGCCGCGCCCGACCGGCGGAGCTTGCTCCTGGTGGACCCGGTGGAGGGCTCTGACCTCCTCTTCGAGCTGCTCAGCACGCTGGCGGGCGATTCGCGCGAGGGCATGGGCATCGTCTCCGTGCTCCGGAACGTCTCCGACCTCCGGCGCGCCACCGAGGAGATCGAGGCCAACTACACGCGGCAGCGGGTCGCGGAGGCCGAGGCCCGCGCCGAGCGCGACCGGCTGGACCTCATCATCGACTCGGTGGCCGACCCCATCGTAGTCACCGATCCCTCCGGCAATATCCAGATGATGAACGCGCCCGCCAACCGGCTGTTCACCGCGAGTCACCCGGCGCCAGCGCGGACGAGCTCCAGCGGGTGCGGGCCAACGACGCCAACTTTCACCTCGTTCGTCTCCAACGTGTTCTCTCGGCCATGTCCGAGGTGCGCTTTCGCGGCGGCATCAACCTCGTGGACGTGAAGACGGCGCGACCCGGTGCCGGTGGAGGCGGTGTCGGGCCAGATCCTCAACGAGCAGCGCCGAGGAGCTCGCCGCCGTCGTGACCATCCTCCACGACCGCACCGGAGGCCCTCGAGCGCGAGCGCTCGTACGAGCAGCTCGCAGGCCTCCGGCGGCAGCTGGAACGGAAGGTCCGCGAGGCCACCGCCGAGCTGGTGCGTCAGAACGAGCTGCTGCGCCGCCAGGCCATCACAGCTCGAGCAGGCCTCTGCGCTGAAATCACAGTTCCTCGCCAACATGTCCCACGAGTTTCGCACCCCGCTGAACGCCATCCTCGGCTACACCAGCATGCTGCTCGAGGCGGGTGCTGGGGCCGATGGAGGGCGAGCAAGCGGAGGGCCTGGCCGCGGGTCGACTCGAACGCGCGCACACCTCCTCGGCATCATCAACGACATCCTCGACATCTCCCGCATCGAGGCTGGCCGCATGCCGCTCCGGCTCGAGCGAGTTCCGGCTTCCCGAGCTGGTGGGTGAGGTTCTGGCCGAGGTGGAGCCCATCGTCGCCCAGTCGAGCGTGCACATCGAGGCCACGGTGGACCGGCGCCTGCCGCCGGTGCGGAGCGATCGGCAGAAGGTCAAGCAGATCCTCCTCAACCTCCTCGTCAACGCGGTGAAGTTCACCCCGCGCGGCGCCGTCACCCTGTCCGCGCGCTACGCCCCCGCGCGCGAGCTGGCGGTGGCGGTGGTCGACACCGGCATCGGCATCGCGGCCGAGGACCAGGCGCGGATCTTCGAGGACTTCCGGCAGGCGGACAGCTCGCCCAGCGCGCAACCATGGAGGAGCGGGGCTGGGCCTGTCCATCTGCCGGCGGCTGGCCACCATGCTCGGCGGCGAGATCCGGCTGGAGAGCACCCTGGGGGTCGGCTCGACGTTCACCCTCGTGCTCCTCGTCGAGGGGCGCGCCGATGACCTCCCGGTCCCGCTCCTCTCGCTCATCCTCCTGGTGGACGACTATGCCGACAACCGCGCCCATGTATGCGCGGTACTTGATGTACGCGGGGTACCGGGTCGACGAGGCCACCAATGGGCAGGAGGCCCTCGACAAGGCGGAGCGAGATCCATCCCGACCTCATCGTCATGGACCTTTCCCTTCCGGTGATGGACGGGTGGGAGGCCACGCGCCGCCTCAAGGCCAATCCCCAGACCAGGCGCATCCCGGTGCTGGCCCTCCACCGGCCACGCGCTGGGAGACCACGAGCGCGAGGCGAGCGCGGCCGGCTGCGACGGCTATGTCGTCATGCCCTGCCTCCCGAGGATCTGACCGCCCGGATCCAGGACATGCTGGTGGAACACCGCAAAAACGGTGGCCGAGAGGCCAGCGAGGGAACCGTGGCTAAGACGCGAAAGACCAGATCGGCGGCGCGAGGGCGCACGACCCGCGGCGAAGGCGGAATCTCGGCCGGCGACGCGGACGGCCAGGCGGCGGCCCGCCCCCGGAAAGCCGGGGAAGTACGGTCTACTGCATCATCCGCGCGAGCCGGCCCTGCAGTTCGGGCGCATCTGAGGATCGGCGCCGAGCCGTCCGGAGGTGCAGACCGTCAATCACGAGGGTATCGCCGCCGTCTTCTCGGACACGCCGGTGGAGATCTTCTGACGCCACGCGGGAGAACGTCCTCGCCCACGAGCGGCGTCAACGAGGCGGTGATGCGCCAGCACACCGTCATCCCCATGTCCTTCGGCACCGTGTTCAAGACGCGGGACGACATCGTGGAGCTCCTGCGGGGCGCGTACGGCGCCTTCAGCGACGTGCTGGCCAAGATGGCAGGACAAGCTCGAGTTCGGCCTCAAGGTGCTCTGGGACCGCGACGTCATCATCCAGGAGATCGAGCGCGAGGACGAGGACATCCAGCGCCTCAAGAAGGAGATCTCCTCCCAGAAGGGCTCCACCTACTTCGCCGCGGATGCAGTACGGCCGCCTCGTGGACTCCGCGCTGCAGGCGCGCTCCGAGCGGCGCGTGGCCGACATCTTCGACGCAGCTCCGCGCACGTGTCGGTGGCCTCGCGCGCCAACAAGCCCATCGGCGAGAAGATGATCATGAACGCCGCCTTCCTGGTGGCCCGGAACCAGGAGGCGGCCTTCGACACCACAGGTCAAGGAGGTCGGCTCGCCCAGTACGAGAACATGACCTTCAAGTACACGGGGCCATGGCCGCCCTATAACTTCGTGAACATCCGTCTCAAGCTGGAGCGGGCCAGGACACCGGTGATCATCCTCGACACGCCTCTGGTGGGCGGGCATGCGAGTTCGTCCTCGAGCAAGCTCGCCGCCGCGGTGGAGGCGGAGACTGGACGACGACGCCGCGCCTGCGGAGGAGCTGCTCGCCGCGCAGATGCGGCTGGAGCTGGGAAATCGACGACGCGCAGTTCCGCCGGATCGAGGCGGACCTGCTCCGCAAATCGGCGAGATCCGGCGCGCCGGCAGGGCGAGGCACCCCGCGTCCGGGTCCCTCCGCGTCACCGGCGCCGAGGTCACCATCGAAGGCGACGAGCCAGAGGTCGAGCCCGTGCCGGAACACAGCCTCAGCCAGCACTTTTGCCAGCCCGGCGTCGAGATTTGCCCGGCGTCCCCCATGAGGCCTCAGCCAGCATGGCCAGAAAATACGGCCGCAACAGCTCTAAGCCTACACTGCGGCATGCCGCCAAGCCCTGGCATATCTGGGCGATGCCTCTCCTCTGCTGCTGCGCCTGCTTCGCGAGGGCCCGTAGCCCGGCAGCACTGTGCCTATCCGCCACATACATGGCAAACCCCTGCTCACGAGACAGCACCCAGCGCCGCCTCTGCCCGCTCCTGGACCAGAGGCGCCTCCCGGCGGTATTGAGTGGACCCAGGCACTGTGGTCAGGGCCACCGCCTGGCTAAAGGGTACGCCAGCGCCTGCGTGCGTGCCTGCTGGATGGTCTCAGGGGCCTGCTCTGGGTAGCCCAGCAACCACAGAGCCATGGCCGCATAGACACGGCAATAGACCTGCACATCCTGGCCATAGAAATAGGCCGAGCAGATGCTGCTGAGCGGTATTAGAGGGCCAGGCCCTGGTGGAGACGCTCGCAAGCCGCGGACACCTCGCCGAGATAGAATAGGGTCGTCCCCAGCATCCTGTGCGCCACGACGAAGCCCTGGGTCTTGGACATTTTCGGCCAAAGTGAAGAGCTGCTCCCCGAGTTCCCGTGTGTGTCTGGAACTCGGGCCGCACGGGATAAAGGCGAATAATCCCAGCAGGGGCCGAGACAGAGCTGGGACGTCTCCCTACCTGCTGACACAGCTCCCGGGCGCCGTAGGTCTGTTCCACTTCTGGGGCTACCATGGCTCTTGACACGGCCAACAGTGGCGCACCCAGGGCGAGTTGCAGGAGTGAGTTCTTGCTGGGCGCGCTCGAGCATTGCATCTGGGAGGGTGTTGAAGAGTTCCAGTCGCGCCTGAGATGGCTCAATCGCTTCGACATAGGCCGAGCGCTAGATGGCCCGCTCTGCCCGCCCTAGCTGCCAGTAGGGAATGGCTTGCGCCGTAAGGCCCGCCTCGGTGTAGTGCTGGGCCAGGAGCTCGGGCTGGGTCTCGCAGAGGTCGGGAAAGCGCTCCTCCAACACCTGGGCAATGCGCTGATGGTACTGCTGGCGGGTGCTGCGCAGCAAGCGACTGATAGGCCGCGTCCTGGATCAGGGCATGCTTGAAGAGATACGTCGCCTGTGGCGGCAGCCCCTGCTGGTACAGGAACTCCGCCTCCACCAACTGGTGCAGCCCCCGTTGCAAGGTCTCCTCGTCCCACGGCGAGACGGCCTGCAGCAGGTCATAGGAAAACTCGCGCCCCAGCGTTGCCCCGAGTTGCGCCAGGCCCTTCACCGTTGCCAGGCGGTCCAGCCGCGCCATCAGCGAGTCGTGCAGCGTGGTGGGAATCGCCAGCGGGGGCAGGGGACCCGTGAGCTCGTAGCGGTCCTCCCGCTCCTGGAGCAGGCCTGACTCCAGCACCATCTTGGTCAGCTCCTCCACAAACAGCGGCACGCCATCGGTCTTGGCCACCACCTGCTCCACGACCTCGGCTGGCAGCGCCTTGCCGTGGCCACCCGGTCGGTCATCTCCGTCGCCTGCTGACGCGGCAAGCGCGGCAGCGTCACCTGGGTGAGATGCGAGCGCCCCGTCCAGGGCGGGCTGAAGTCGGGCCGAAAGGTCCACAGCGCCAGGATACGGGCGGTGGGGCCTTGATCGACCAGGAGGGTGAGGAATTCCAGGGTGGTCGGATCGACCCAGTGCAGGTCTTCCATGACAAAGAGCACCGGCTGCTGCGCGGCGATGCGCAGCAGGATCGTCAGGCAGGGCTTGCAGGGTCTTCTGCTTCTGCTGCTCGGGCGCCATGGCCAGGGGGCATAGTCAGCGCGTCAGCGGCAGAGAGAGGAGGGCAGCCAAGAGGGGCACAGCCTCCGCCAGCGGCAGGCCATACTGCACCAGGAAGCCCTCCAGTTTGCTCAGCTTCTGCTGCGGAGGACTCCTCCCGCTCGAAGCGCAGCGCCACCCGCTCCAGCAGATCAATCATCGGATACAAGGCGCTGTTCTGGTGATAGGGCGAACACTGGCACGGCGTCAGCCACGCCTGGGGCTCGGTGGCCACCTGTTCCTTCAGCACCTGTACCAGGCGCGATTTGCCGATGCCCGCTTCGCCGCTGAGCAGCACCACCCGCCCGAGGCCGTCCTTGACCTGCGCCCAGCGCTCCCGCAGCAGCGCCACTTCCCGCTCGCGGCCCACCGAGCGGGTCAGGCCCGTGCTGCCGGCCGCTTCCAGGCGACTGCGGGCCGTACTCTCATACAGCACCTGATAGACTTCCAGCGGCTGGGCGAAGCCTCTAAGAGATGGCGTGCCTAACGACTGGCAGGCAAAGAAGCCGCCGAGCAGCTGGCAAGGTCGCCGCACTGATCACCAGCGTATTGGGCGCCGCGATGCCTTGCAGGCGGGCGGCGAGGTTGGGGGTCTCGCCCAGCGCCAACTGTTCCTGCCGGGTGCCGCCCCCACCTCACCCACGACCACCAGCCCGGTATGGATGCCCAGGCGCACCGCCAGGTGTACCCCCGCTCCTGCTCCAGGCGGGTATTGAGCTGGCCCATGGCCTCCACGATCCCGAGCCCGGCCCGCACGGCCCGCTGGGCGTCATCTTCGTGCGCCAGGGGATAGCCGAAGTAGACGAGCAGGCCATCGCCGAGATACTGCGCGATATGCCCTCAAAGCGGGCGATCACCTTGGCGCAGGTCTCTTGATAGGCCTGCACCACCTCGCGCAGCTCTTCCGGGTCGAGCTGGCTGGCGAGGGCGGTCGAGTCCACCAGGTCACAAAACAGCACGGTGAGCTGGCGGCGTTCGCTCGGGTGTCGGAGCGCGACGACTCGGGTGCTGTGGCAAGAGGAGCGGCGCCCTGAGGCACGGGCGGCGCCAGCTGAGAAGCCGCAGGGGTCAGGTGCTGGGATGGCTCAGGGCGACCCGCTCCAGATCAACACGCGTCCGTCCTCATCGCGGGCGACCTGTTGCGCGTAGAGGAGTTCGTTCGTGAGATCATTGAGGGTCTCCTCATCCAGGTCAAACTGGCGCTGGAGCGCCCGATACGTCACACGCTGGCGCTGGCGCAGGAGATCGATAACGTGATCGAGGAGTGTGTAGAAGTCCATCTATCTTCTCGCGCGTCTGAAGGTGATGGCAGACTCAGGGTGCACTGTGCTCTATGTACCGTAGCGGCGAGGCCAAGTAAAGTGTGAAATGCCGTCGCTTGATGACCCCAGTTCGGTAAGCAACACCTTCAGAGACTCCACATGCTCTTTACCTGCTCTGCAACATAACCTGCAACCCTCTCCTGGTGAGACCGCGCGCCTTCAGGGTGACTGGCGGGCCTCCTCAGGGAGCCCGGTCAGCTCCTCTGGATGAAAACCACTATGGTCTTCAAACGCCCCAGCGGCTGGGTAAATCTGCTTGTAGAGGCCGCGCATCGCGCTGGGTAATGTAGGTATGGAGCGCGGTCCCGTAGCTCGCTGGGGCGTTGCTGTTGGGCTTATAGGCCTCGCTGCGTAGGGGGCTGCCGTCCTCAGTTCCCAGATGCAGAGGTAGCGCAACACGCCTTCCCCTTCCTCAAGCTTGAAGCGGCGAGCGCTAACGTAGCCCGGAATCTCCAAGCCGCTCCGGTAAGTGCTCGTCGTCATACCAGCGGTTAAATTCGTCCTCATGCGCCGGGTCGACGTCCATCATGACGACCAGGATCGTGCCACCAATGTTGTGTGGGATAGGGTCTTATCGGGTGTCGGCATGCTGCGCTCTCCTCGCGTGGATGTGTCCAAACAAGGACTTTTGCAATTCCTCCCGATACCACTTCTATAATCGGGTGCTGACGCACGCTCAAAGAGCATACACCCGATCGCTGAGCTTGCGAGAACTCGGAGGGAGTTATGCGTGTCTTACTCATCGCTACGAACCGCTACAATAGGTGCATGAGCCGGATGCAAGCCCAGCCCCTGCCCATCGGGCTGGCGTACCTGGCTGGCGCCCTCGCCGCCTCACCGCACGCCGTCAAAACCCTGGACCTGATGGTTCTCTGAAGACCCGCTCGGCGACGTCGAGCAGGCTGTCCAGGAGTTCAGCCGGCGCTGGTGGGCCTCTCCATTCCGCAACATCAGTAAACGGGAGCTACCCTTGATCCCCAATGGGCTTTGCCCCTTCTCCAAGACCGTGATTGACAAGGTGCGCGGCGCTCACCAGCGCCACCATTGTATGCGGCGGGCCGGCCTCTAGCATACTACCGAAGGCGATCTTTGCCTATATGGAGCCCGACTTCGGACTGGCCGGGGATGCCGCTGAAGCCTTCGTGCAGCTGGCCGACAGACTGGAAGCGGACGTGCCCTGCCACGACCTGCCCGGTATGGTGTATCGCCAGAACGGCGAAGTTATAGTCAACGGTGGCCGTTGTGCCTCCGCGTTCACTACCCCGCCGCGCCTGGAAGAGCTGGACATGCAGAAATACGCCCAGGCGGGCTTTGGCATTGGGATATTGACCAAGCTGGGCAGCTTTGCGTCATCCCACCCTCGGCTTCGCAGGCCCAGAGCGATGCGGCAGCATGGCGTGTCATTCGGCCCATCGACGCGGTGGTCAGGATGTGCAGGACATGCAGCAGCGCTACGGGCTCCGCAAGGTCTTCTTCATTGATAACGGTTTTAATGTCCCTCTGCCCCATGCCAAGGAGCTGTGTCGTGCCTTGCTGGCCGCCCACGTCAAGGTGCACTGGAACACCTGTCTGGCCCCTTTGGCTGCGACCGCGAACTGATTGGGCTGATGAAGCAGGCCGGCTGCGCGCTGGTGCTCATGGGTGGCATGCGGGGCGACCCACACGACCTGGCGCCGTGGCCTCGGTGACCGGGTGGTGCCGATGCTGGAGACCTGCCGTCTGTGCGAGGAGCAGGATCTGCACTACACGCTCGCCGTCGCGTTTTGGTGAGCCGGGTGAGACCAGGGCAACGGTGGAGGAAAAGCTGGACTTCCTGCGGAGTATCAAACCAGCCATCGCCAATCTGCGGATCGGCGTGAACATTCTACCTGGAACCGCCATCGCTGCACGGGCCCTGGCAGAGGGACGCATCACGGACAGAAGCAGAACTCATCAAGCCGACGTTTTATCTGGCTGAGTCAGTCCAGGACTGGATCGTCGACCATTTGCAGGCAGAGAAGCAAAAGTATCCCTCGTTGGAGCAACCTGGTGTAGCGCGTCGAGGGGGGTATCTGTGGATCGCCCTTTCCCAGACGTTTAAGCATGCCTCTCCGGTTCCCATACCTCTCTGTTTCATCAACCCTCACGCGAGGGAGCTGCGAGTGGTCGGCCATGGCCATGATACCCGGAAACCAAGTATGCCAAGAGGCGGTGGGGGTGTACGTCGTCGTACCAGGTGGTGGGCGACGGTCCGCGCGATCCTGAGCGCTCATTCCGCCGTTTGTATCCCATGTGTGCAGACTCTACTGGGAAGAGCCTTCACTCGTCCGGTTCCTGACACGCTTCTGGCCTCCTTCGCACGGCTCATCGTCTTCGACAAGCGCGGCACTGGGCTCTCTGACCGCGTGGCCACCACATGCGCTCCCCGACCTGCGAGCAACGCATGGACGATGTGCGCGCGCGTGCTGACGCTGTCGGATCGCAGAAGGCTGCCCTCCTAGGCCCGTCCGAGGGCGGGCCGATGGGCGTTGTTCGCGGCCACATATCCCGAGCGCACGACGGCGCTCATCCTGTACGGCACACTTCGAGTACGATCCGGGATGCGGCGTATCCCTGGGCGATGGACCCGGACGAGCGCCAGAGGATTATCGCGGCCCTCCCGCAAACCTGGGGGCAGGGGCTGTACGCCGACTTTTAGCGCCCAAGCCGCAGCGCGGACCCCCAGTTCAGGACACTGGTGGGCGCGCCTGGAGCGCCTGGGATGCGAGCCCGGCGCCGCGATGGCGCTCCGCCAGATGAACGGCCAGATCGACCTCCGCCCCGTGCTCCGGCGATTCGGGTGCCGACCCTGGTGCTCCATCGGTCGGGCGACCGGGATTCGTCCGTCGAAGAGGGACGCTACCTGGCGGCCCGCATTCCGGGCGCAAAGTTCGTCGAGTTGCCCGGGATGGACCATCTGCCGTGGGTCGGCGACCAGGACGCTGTCCTCGACGAGGTCGAAGAGTTCCTCACGGGCGTCCGGCAGGGCCAGATCCCGAACCGGGTGCTGGCGACCGTGCTGTTTACGGACATCGTCAGTTCCACCGAGCGAGGCTGCCGAACTGGCGACCACGGCTGGCGGCAGCTCCTGGAGGGCTACTACGGCATCGTGCGCCACGAGCTGGCCCGATTCCGCGGCCGCGAGGTGGATACGCGCGGAGACGGATTTCTCGCGACCTTCGACGGCCCGGCCCGGGGCCATCTCGGTGCGCGCTGCACGACGCGGACGCCGTGCGCGCTTTGGGCATCAAGCTCCGCGACCGGCGTCCACACTGGAGAAGTGCGCCATCATGGGGAGAAGCTCGTGGGCATTGCAGTGCGCATACTGGCGCCCGCGCGGCGGCGCGGGCTGAGCTGGACGAGGTGCTGGTCTCCAGCACCGTGAAGGACTTAGTGTCGGCGTCCGGCCTGCACTTTGTGGGACCGCGGGACGCACCCCTCAAGGGTGTCCGGGGAGTGGCGGCTCTTTGCAGCCGCGTAGGCCGTAAGCAAGGAAGAATTTGAATGTCTACGCAGGAGTAAAGTCCCAATACATCACGTCCTGCCAGAGGTCTGCACGGGGGAGTTAGTCGTGACGGCCAGTATGGTCGGCCAGGAGCAGGTGGGGAGCGGTCCGCATTTCCGTCAATGAAGGAGGAGAGTTATGGCACGTGTACCCGTAGTCAAGCGCGACCAGGTTCCGGAACAATTTCGCGAGGCGTTCGACGTGCTGACCGCTGAAAGCGGCGGAGTGATCACCGTCTGGCCCGGGGTCGATTACCATCAACAGCCCGGAGATGGCCCGCCGACGTGGCCATTTAACCAGTTACCTGCGGTACGAGACCACCTTTCCCAAGAGCATCCAGGAACTGGCCATCATCACCACGGCCCGGGCGATGGACTGCCCCTATGTCTGGAACGCGCATGCGCCGCGCCGCCCGCCGGGCCGGGGTGAGCCGACGCCTTGATTGACTGCGCTGCGGGAGCGCCGACCCCTCCCATCTATGAGCGCCGATGAAGCGGCGGTGGTCAACTATGCCATGGAGTTTTTCCAGACCCACAAGGTCAGCCAGCAGACCTTCCAGGCAGCCCTGGATCAGTTTGGGGCCCAACACCTGACGGAACTGACGGCCCTGATGGGCAACTACGCCCAGACGGCCTTCTTCCTCAATGCCTTTGAAGTGCAGTTGCCGGAACAGCGGACTGAGCCTGTGTTGCCGGTCTAATCCTGGGTGGAGACTGTCCCGGAGAGGAGATGAGCCTATGTCCCGCGCCCGTGAGCGGTTCCGTAGTGTGCTGTCCGGCTCGACGTGTGTCCTGGCAGCGAATCATCTTCGATCCTTTATCGGCACGGATCGCTGACATGCTGGGGTACGAGGGTGTGTGCTGTCCGGTTCCGTCGGCAAAGCGGCGAACCTCGGGGTCCCGGATATCGTGCTGTCCAACATGTCCGATGTCGTGGACCATTGCCGGCGCATTACCCGTATGGCTGCGGTGAGCCTGATGGTCGATGCTGAAGACGGCTTCGGCAATGCGGTCAATGTCAGACGCACGGTGCAGGAGATGGAGGCCGCCGGGGTGTCAGCCATAGAAATCGAGGACAATCTTGTCCCGAAGAGGTTCAATGTCAGGAATCCGGGCCTGGTCTCCAAGGAAGAACAAGGTGGGCAAGCTGCAAGCGGCGGTCGCGGCTCGGACCGATCCGAGCACGGTGATCGTGGCCCGCACCAGTGCGCTGGCCGAATGCCCTCTGGAAGAGGCCTTAGACCGCATCCGGGCGTACGCTACCACTGGTGCGGAGGCCCTCATGCTGGCGAACGGTCCCGCATGGTCGTGCCGATATTGCAGCGGTGCACCAGGCCACCTCCCTCCCCCTCTGCGTGCTGAATCCGCCGCCGGAGGTGAGGAACGACGCGGCCTTCCTCGCCGCCAACGAGGTGCGGATTCTGATGCTGGGGAACCCGACCTACGCTATAGCGGTGCAGGGCCATCTATGACGCTTTGAAATGCCTGAAAGAGGGTATCAGCACTGGAGGATCTCAAGGAGTTGCAAGCACCACCGGAGCTGTTGCGGGCTGTGAACCGCACCGAGGAACTCATGCAGTGGCAGCAGGAATACCTGCCTTCCTGAGGATACAATATGGGCACTTTCCTGCCACCATCCCGCTCAGGGCTCACGAGAGCCCATGTCAAACATCGTAAAGAAAGGCATAGATATCCCGCAGTTCATCAATCACTTTGCCAGTCGGCTTGCCAAGGCCATGGCCGGCGTCCTGTTCCATACGCAACACAATGGGATTCACCCGGCATCGGCGGCTTGCAGGGCTGCGGCAAATTTCAGCGCGTGTGACGGGACCACACGATCATCAGTATCGGCAGTGGTGATGAGCGTGGGGGATAGGCCACCCCTGGAGTGACGTTGTGCAGCGGCGAGTAGGCGGACAGAAACGCGAAATGTTCCGGGTGGTTTCGGCATTGCCATATTCATTGACCCAGAACCGACCAGCAGTAAATTTGTGATAGCGTAGCATATCCGTCACGGGTCTCTCGCACACCACGGCCCCAAAGCAGTTCTGGCCGCTGCAGCATGCACGCCGCCACCAGCAGGCCGCCATTGCTGCCGCCCCTGATAGCGAGGCGGGCTGCACTGGTGTAGCTGTTGGCAATGAGCCACTCGGCAGCGGCGATATAATCATCAAAGACGTTTTGCTTCTGCTCCAGCATCCCCGCCTGATGCCAGGCTTCCCCATATTCCCCACCGCCGCGCAAACAGGCGACAGCATAGAGCCCGCCCTGTTCGAGCCAGACGAGCGGTGCAATGGCAAAAAACGGCGTCATACTGTTGAGAAATCCACCATAGCCGTAGAGCAGTGTGGGAGTGCGACCGTTGCAGATAAGCCCCTTTTTGTGGGTGAGAAACATGGGCACACGCGTGCCATCTTTGGACGTGTAGAAGACCTGTGTCGTCTCATAGGCGTCTGACTCAAAGGACATCTCTGGAGTATACAAGCGCGTCAGGGCACCGCTTGGGCAATGGTAACGCAGGATCGTCGTCGGATGGAGAAACGACTGAAATGCCAGGAACAGGTCCGTCTCCGTGCGTTTGCCAGCCAGCCCGACGATCGAGCCCATGGTTGGCAAAGCCATGTCATGCAGAAAAACCCCATCAAGATCATAGAACTGGACGAGATGACACGCATCATGCATATACGCCACCACCAATTGGTTATTGACCATGGTGGCGAAGGCCAGGGTATCGTGGTGCTCGGGAATGACCGTGTGCCACTGCGCACGCGCCGGATGCGCCAGGTCAATGGCTGATGATGCGACCCCTGGGTGCCCTCGAGATCGGTATTGAAATAGAACACCGTATCGACATTGCCCAGGAAGGTATACTTCGCATCCGCCTCATCCAGCAAGCGGATGAAAGGACCAGCACTATCCACAGCGCGATGAGTAGAAACGATTGGGACCACTACTGCGATGCCAGACGTGGCAGTACCAGGTACCTGCCGTCATCAGTCATCCGAGGCAAGAAACGCAGTTCCTTGTCGTCCGGGTCGTTCGTACACTAATCGGTCATCTGACTGCGGTGTGCCGAGGGCGTGCCAGTACAAGCGATTCCAGGCGTATTGCTCGGCTTCCGGCACCGTGCCTGGATCTGGGAAACGATTATAGAAAAAACCAGCGTTATCATGGGTCCAGGCGATGCCGAGTAAACCGGCACCACAGGAGGCTTTCGGCGTAATCCTGGCCAGTATCGACATGGCGCATGTTCATGACTTGCCAATCGCTGCCGCGTTGTGAAAGTGCGTATGCCAGCAGGGTCCCGTCGTGGCTGACCGCCCAATTCGTCACCGCGACCGTGCCATCTGGGCTGAAGGTATTAGGGTCAAGCACCATGACCGGCTCGCTGTCGAGCGTCTCTTGCCTATAGAGCACGGCCTGGTGTTGCAGCCCAGCATTTTTCCAGAAAAAGTACCTGGTGCCGGCGCGTGTGTGGCACGGAATAACGTGGGTAGTTCCACAGTGTGGTGAGCCGCGCTGTGATAGGTCCCTGCTCGGCATGGCTGCGAGCAGTGCCGAGGTCAACTGGCGCTGCGCCTCCAGCCAGGCGTGCGTTTCTGGAGCCTGCGGGTCTTCCAGCCAGCGATAGGGGTCGGCAACTGGTGTGCCATGGTAGTCATCGACCACCGCGTCTCTGCGGGTGGGGGGATAGCGGAACTTTGGGGACGTCGGGTGTGGCATGGTTTGTCCTCCTCGCGAGGTGCTCGCCATAAGCGTAGCACGCTCAGAGAGGAGGTCCAACCACTAGAACGGGTACTTCTCGACACCGACTCTGGCTTCCTACGCCTGGCTCGGCCGGCGGCTGAGATAATACAAGCCAGCCAGGGGCACAATGGCCAGAGAGACCAGGGCCATCGCCACGAACACGCTCTGCAACCCCATGGCATCCCCACGAGGCCATACAGGCTGGGGCTGATGGCACCGGAGCCGAGATAGATCGTGAAGTACAGTCCGTAACCGCGCGAGCGTTTGGAGCTGTCGAACAGGTCAGCCACGCCATCGAGCAAGACCGAGGACGTGCCATTGAGAAAGAATCCGAGGCAGAAGAGCAAGGGCAGCAGCCACATCTGGTCCACCGGCAGGAGGGCGAGGAGACACACCCCGGTGAGCACCTCGGTGAGCACGATCATGGCCGTTGTGCCCAGCTTATCGGCCAGTATGCCACACCCAGCTTGCCGACTGCCCCACCGGCAAAGATCACCGTCAGCATGAGGCTGGTGGAGACTTCCGACACGCCTTTGGCCATGAGTAAAAACGGCACGAAGGTCAGGAGCGCATTGCGGACTGAGCCGTCGAGGACGCCAATGCTGAGCACGCTGGCAAACGTTGGGGGCGACAGAATGCCCCAGCCCTCGGTCGCAGCTGCTTGCGCCTGCCGGGCGGCGCGCTGGCGCTGGTCCTTATGCCGCAAGACATACCAGAAAACCGCAGAAAGAGCAGGGACACCGCACCGAGCGAAAACAGACTCCAGCGCCAGCCGTACCAGGCCAGACTGAGCGCAAACACGGCCAGGCACGACCAATTTGCCCAGGTCTCCGGCAAAATTCAGGAACCCCAGGGCGCTGCCGCGCTTGCGCCCTCGTACTCGCGTGACACGAACGCCGAGGCTACCGGGTGCTGCACACTGCCACCACTGCCAGCACACAACGTCAGCATGAGCACCTGCAGGAACGAACTCGCTATCCCGATGACCATTAACCCCGCCGCCACCCAGGCCATACCCAGGGCCAGGAACGTGATGTCGCCGAAGCGCTCGGCCAGCATGGCCATGGGCAGCTGTAAGGCGGTGGACGAACCCGTCAGGGCGGTTTTGAGGAAGCCCACCTGCGTATAGGACAAGTGAAATTCTTTGGCAATGAGAGGGAGGACGGGATAGATGGCCACAAAACAGCCATCATTGACCAGATGCATGAGGGCATTGGCGATGAGGGGACCGTGGTCCTTGCGCACGCTGGTACCACGAGCCGAGAGCCGGGCGATGACACCGCGCTTCACTGTGACCTGCATGATGATTACCCCTTGTATCGGAACAGCCTACTGCTGCGTAGACTGCATGCGGATGTGCTGCGTTCCAGGCTACTTATCTCATGCCTCTGACTCTAAAGGAGCCATGCTATAATGTGAAGCAATTATTTGGAATCAGTTAACAAACTTTTAATTATAGGTCTGCTTGCATGTACTCCTATCATCTGCGGGTCTTTCACGCCGTTGGCCAAACATGGGGGCTATGCACGGGCAGCGCGGGAAGAGCTCTTCATCAGCCAACCAGCGGTGAGTAAACACGTGCAAGCCTTAGAAGAGGAGGTGGGGGCGAAGCTGTTCTCTCGGGTTGGCAAACAGCTTGAGCTGACCGAGGCCGGCGCTCTCGTCCTGCAATGTGCCGAACAGATGCGCCTCCTGACCGAGGAGACCCGCCGTGCGGTGCGCGAACTGCAAGGATTACAACGCGGCACGCTACGGGTGGGGACCTCGACGACGGCGGGGACCTACCTCCTGCCGACCGATCTGGCCACCTTTGCCCAGCGCTATCCTGGCATCACGTTGTCCCTGGACTTTACCAATAGTCAGGGGTGATGGCAGGTATGCTGGAACGGCAATGGGATCTCGGGGTAGCAGGCGACATTGTGGACCATCCCTATCTCGAGGTATATCCCTATCACACCGATCCACTGGTCCTTATTGCTCCGCCCCACCATCGGTTGGCAGCGCAGTCTCACTGTGACCCTGGCAGACCTGGCCCATGAAGCCTGGGTGCTGCGTGAGCCAGGCTCGGCGTCGCGTCACGTCGCTGAGCAGGCCTTGCGTGCGCACCAGGTGCCGTGGCAGCTCCGTCTGGCCTTGCCCAGCAATGAAGCCATCAAGCAGGCGGTCATGGCTGGGGTGGGCATTGGCATGGTCTCACGCCTGGCAGTGACGTCGGAGGCGCAGGATGGGCGGCTCCGCATCGTGTCGGTCTGCGACTTCCAGGTCGAGCGGCAGTTTAGTATTGTCCGACGCAAAGACGCCCGACTCCCTGCCCCGGCAGAAGCCTTCCTCAGCCTCCTGTATCGACCATGTTAAATATGGTACAGGGCTGTGAGGGGGCGCCACAGGGAATCACGCTCCAGGACACCTCAGGTTACGAGAGGGCACAGGACTATGACACCAGCACTGGGCTTAACCGTCTATCATCCCGACAAGGCCGACCACGGTTATACGCTGTTCGCCCCCATGACGGGCACGAGCGCCTATCTCATCGATATGCAGGGTCGCATCGTGCAGCACTGGGCCTTGCCCTACCGCCCTGGAGCCTATGGCTATCTCCTCGACAATGGGCACCTCCTGGTGGCTGGCCGGACCGGCAAAAGCCCAGTCCCGTTTGGCGGAGCCGGAGGCACGCTCATGGAGCTGGACTGGGATGGCAAGGTCCTCTGGGAGCATGTCGAAGACACCATGCATCACGATTTTTGCCGTCTGCCCAATGGCAACACCATGGTGCTCGGGTGGGAACCAGTGCCTGCCGACATGGTGCCGCACATCAAAGGCGGCCAGCCGGGCACAGAGCACGAGGGTAATATCTGGTGTGATTGCTTCCGGGAGATCACCCCGGAGCACCGCGTTGTCTGGGAATGGCATGGTTACGAGCACCTGGATGTGGAGACCGACAGGATCTGTCCCCTCGACCGGCGGCATGAATGGGCGCACGCCAACACCTGTGAAGTGCTGCCCGATGGCAACGTGCTCACCAGCTTTCGTCTCCTCAACACCGTGGCGATCATTGACCGGCACAGCGGCGCCTTTGTCTGGAAGTGGGGCCGCGGGGACTCGGGCACCAGCACGACCCGCATCTCCTCCCCAACGGTAACGTGCTCCTGTTTGATAACGGCTGGCATGCCGCCCACCCCACGCCCCGCTCCCGTGTGCTCGAAGTGCAGCCCACCACGAACACCATTGTCTGGAGCTACGAAACCAAACCGGGATGGAAGTTTTTTAGCTCGTTCATCAGCGGAGCACAGCGCCTGCCTAACGGCAATACCCTGATCTGTGAAGGCATGACCGGACGGCTCTTCGAGGTCACCTCCGTGGGCGAGGTGGTGTGGGAGTATGTCAACCCCTTTTTTCGGACGACGAGCGTTTGGGGCGCAATAACACTGTGTTCCGTGCCTATCGCTACGCGCCGGACTTCCCAGGGCTGCGGGGAAACCCTGTCGCCCAGAGGCGTACGCCTGGATGAATCATCTCTATGCAGGGCGATGAGTGGAGAGGTAGAGGAGCAGCCAGGTATCTTGTTGCTATGCTGGCCATCTCATACTGTGCATCGTGCTATACTCAAGCGACTATCGCCCCCATCTTCAGACACACCTGAAGGTCCTCACGCTGGCGGTCAGGCAGGTCGGCCACCTCCGTATATCGCTGGAGGAGAGGGTATATGAGTACGCAAGTCGTGCTCACGTTATCCGATGACTTTGTAGAGCAAGCCGGGCAATGGGCGCTCCTGACCCAGCGCGAGATTGCCCCAAGTCTTGGCAGAGGCATTAGCCCTTGTCCTGCCATGCCCACAGGTGCACACGCCTGCGGGGAGCCCACCTGCCGGGCAGCGTTATCGGATGCCACGATCTCCTAGTTTTGGCGCAGGTGCCAGATGGCACACCGCAGCAGAGTCAACGTCTCATGACCAGCTGCTGACGAAACAGAAGAAGAGCTCCTGACCGAGCACGAACAGGCCGAGCTACTGTGGCGCTTATGCAAAATGTACCATCTCCGGCTGTGCTGCGCGCCAATCCCGAAGCGTTGGCAGAGCTGTGCACGCGGCTTGCCGCGTCCACCGCTGAGGCCCTAATGGCTGGCTCCCATCTCTGCGGATTTGCGTGCGAAAGTCCGCCTCGCTTGCAGCGAGCCGATGTGGATATTGTCTCACGTCCCAAGCGTATGTGCCTGGCCCCTGGAGATTGACACATCATCCCCGTGCGCACGGTGGGTCCGATACCGAGGCGAACCTCTGGCTGGCCTGCCGTGCGTGCAATCTGTTCAAAGGCCAGCAGATCCACGGGCGCGATCCGCTGACGGGGCGGCGCATCCGGCCCGACCGTGATCACAACGGACTGGCGCCTAACGCACGCACTGGGCCTCCTAAGAGACCTGCTCCCAGGTGCGCCAGACCTCGCGCCACCTAAGTGTGCCTATCGCTGGGCTGGGTGGTATCCATGCGGTCCTCAAGCTCGCCCTCCGAGTTGCAGATAGACCTGCCGCATCTGCGCCAGTTGTGCCTCGTCCGGCTGCTCCCAGAGGCCGCGCTGCACGGCTTCCATGAGGCGCTCAATGATGTTGCGCAGGCCCACGGGTTCTTCTCCTGGAAGAATTGCTGTATCTGCGGGTCCAGGACGTACTGGTCAGTGAGTTGCGTATACATCCAGTCCTCGACCACATGGGCGGTGGCATCGTAGCCGAACAGGTAATCCACCGTGGCGGCCATTTCGAAGGCGCCCTTGTAGCCGTGGCGCTGCATGGACTGTATCCACTTGGGATTCACCACGCGGGTGCGGAACACGCGCCGCGCCTCGTCGGCCAGTTCGCGCACGCGGGAGCGGCCGGGGTCGCTCGAATCGCCAAAATACGCCTTGGGATTCTGGCCAGTGAGGGCGCGCACCGTAGCGACCATGCCGCCGTGGTACTGCATGTAGTCGTCGCTATCGAAGATGTCGTGCTCGCGGTTGTCCTGGTTCTTCACGGCGATGGCCATTTGCGCAAAGCGCGTCTTGCATTCGCTGGCCGCCTCGGCACCGTATGTCGTCTGGGTGTAGGCGTAGCCACCCCAGGCGACGTAGACCGCGGCGAGATCCTGATCACTGCGCCAGTTGCGTTCGTCGAGCAGCGGCAGGATGCCAGCCCCATAGGTGCCGGGTTTGGACCCGAATACTCGGTACAGGCTGCGCGCCCGCGCCTCGGTAGGCGCCATACCGTCGGCGGCATATGTGCTGCAATCGGCCAGATAATGCTTGCGCACAGAAGTTCTGGTCGAGGGGCTCGTCGAGTTCCGCCACGGTGCGCACCGCGCTATCGACGAGGTGCACCAGATTCGGAAAAGCGTCGCGGAAAAGCCACTGATACGCAGGGTCACGTCGATGCGCGGTCGGCCCAGTTCGGCCAATGGGATCACCTCGATACCGGTGACGCGTCGACTCTCGGTCTGCCAGACCGGGCGCACGCCCAGCAGGGCCAGCACCTCGCCGATGTCATCACCATGCGTGCGCATGGCGGAGGTGCCCCAGACGACAATGCCCACGGACTCTGGATACGCCCCCTCTTCGGCGAGATATTTATCGAGGAGTGCCCTGGCCAGATCCGCGCCCACCTGGTAGGCGATGGGCGAGGGCAGCGTCTTGGGATCGACTGAATAAAAATTGCGCCCGGTGGGAGCACGTGCGCCAGTCCACGCGTCGGGGCACCGCTGGGCCCGGCTGGTACGTATTCTCCCTGCAGGGCGCGGAGGATATTGGCGATCTCGTCTGGTGTGCGCTCCAGGCGCGACACGATGACCTCACAGGCAAAGCGTCAGGGTGCGACACACCTCCGCGTCTGCGGTGCCCAGTCGCTGGGCTGCCACCTCGTGCACGGCGGTCGGGTCCCAGCGGCGCGCGTCCAACTGCTCCAGCAGCCCGCGCGCCGCGTCTTCGAGCCGGTCGAGGACGTCGCTCTGCGTCTGTGCACTGCCACCTCAGGCAGCCGTGAGAAACGCTGGCAGCGCTGCCGTATAGCGCGCCCTGGTGCATCGAGGATCGCCTGATAGTCCAGGCCGGCCATGGCGGCAATGGCACCGCGCAGGCTGCGCACCGTGCCATTGTCCAGGCGCAACATGGCGAGCACCAGGCCGATACGCTGTTCGCCTGCTGGTGTCTGGCCCAGGGTATGCAGACCCATCGCGAATCTGGGCATCCTTCAGCTCGCACAGATAGCCATCCACGTGCAGCAGGAAATTGCTAAAATCGTCAGGGGCTTCTGCAGCATGCAGATCGTGATGCAGATTCGCCTGCACAATGAGGGTCCAGATCTGCGCCTGGATGGCTGGCAGCTTGCTGGGGTCGAGCGTTTGCACCTGGTAATACTCGTCCATGAGCTGTTCCAGCCGGGCGATGTCGTTGTACACCTCGGCCCGCATCATGGCCGGGATGAGATGGTCGACCACCACCGCGTGCGCACGCCGTTTCGCCTGGGTGCCTTCTCCGGGGTCGTTGATGATAAATGGATAGATCAGGGGCAGGTCGCCCAGAGCCAGATCAGGGTAGCAGGTGGCTGACAGCCCAATGCCCTTGCCGGGCAGCCATTCGAGCGTGCCATGTTTCCCCATATGCACGACAGCGTCAGCCTTGAAAATCTGACGCAGCCAGTAATACGAGCCCAGGTAATGATGGGACGGCACGAGGTCCGGTGTGTGGTAGATGGCAATGGGATTCTCCCCAAACCCCCGTGGCGGCTGAATGCCGACGAAGACGTTGCCAAACCGCAATCCGGCAATAGTGATCGCGCCGTTGTGGCGGTACACGGTGCCGGGGGTCTCGCCCACGCCTCTCGCAGTTGCGTGCGTACGGCTGGCGGCCAGGCCTCGTACCACTGCTGGTAGTCGGTGGCGTGAATGCGCCCAACCGCTGCCTGTAACTGCTCTTCGGTAAGAAATTCTTTGTCGTACGTGCCACTGGCAATGAGGGCGTGCATGAGACTGTCACTATCAGGTGGCACGGGCTCTACGCCCAGGTCGTCACCCGCCTGCCGCAAGGCGTGCAGCAAATGCATGAGCGACGCCGGGCTGTCGAGACCCACAGCGTTGCCGATGCGTGCCGCCTTGGTGGGATAGCTGCTGAACAGGACCGCCACGCGCTTGGCAGCGTTGGGCGCATGCCGCAGGCGTGCCAGGCGCACGGCCATGCCGGCCACCAGCTGCACGCGGTCGGCCACCGGCAGATATTTGGTGACCACTCCACCGATGGTGTTGTCCTCAACCACCACCTCTTTGAAGGAGACCGGCACGCTAATGATGCGTCCGTCGAACTCTGGGATCGCCACGGCACATGGCCGTGTCGAGGCGGTGTGAGGCCGGCGTCGCTCTGGGCTCCACTCTGTATGGCTGCTGGTGCTGGTGATGGCCTGAATGATCGGCAGCGTTCATGGCCTCTAAAAATTCGACGGACCAGCCCTCGGCGACCGTCACGCCCTGCACCGCCAGTGAGCCCATGCTGTAGCTGAGGTGCTGATCAGACAGTCGACTCGCGGTTGTCCCTGCTCATCCAGGATCAGCTCTCGAAAGGCTGCAGGTGGCCCATCTGTGCCACGCAGACTGTAGCAGAACACCGGCAACACGTTGCACCCTTGCCCTTCAACGGCCTCGACCAGGGCATCGACGAACTCCCGGTTGCCGCTCATCCAGTGCGTACGGTAGAACAGCACGCCCACGGCAGGGCGGTTGGCCTGCCAGCGCGTGCTGAGATAGTGCTCAGAGATACCTGCTCAGGGCCGGCGGGGTGATAGATACCCGCACTCCGGGCAGCGGCGCTGGGGGCTCAAAGCCATAGCCCGTCATGAGGAGCGTGTCAGACAGGAAGAGCAGCAATTGTTTGACATTCTCGACCCCGCCGTGCCGGAGGTACTCGAACGCTTCACCCATCAGCGCTGCCGGGGCTGTGGAAGCCGCGGTCAACTCAGCATCAACGTGCTGTTCGCCAGACCAGGCGAGCACAGGGATACCCTGCTGCCGGCAGTATCTCACGAGGGCATCGAAACCCTCCTCCCAGGCGCGGCGTCCTCCGAGCAGGCGCACGAGCACCATCACGGCCCCCGACACCAGCTCCGCCGGCCCCAGATCAGACGGCAGACGGGTAGGATTGACGGCCTTGAGTGCTGGAAAACCCTCGGGCAGGTCGCGCGCCACCCTACTCAGCGCCAGGATTTCCGTATCGGCAGTGGTCACAAAGACGATCATGTCCAGCACTCCCTCAGGCAGTCGGTGTCACTCGCTGCATCGTAATAACGAAATGCGTTTCAAAACGCCCTTCCCCCTGGTCCACTTCCAGGCGCTCTTCAAAGCCATATGCCGTCGGCCGTAAGATTTTGCGCGCCCGCTGCGCGGCGTGGTGGGCATCAGGTCGCTCGTCGAACATCACGGCGTCCCCATCAAGCTGCAGGTGAAAGTCGTGCACGCCGCCGCCATCGGTATAGGCACGGGCTTCAATGCCCTCGGTCTGGGGATTCACCCCAATCGCCACAAAGGCATTATGGGTGTCCTTGCGCCCGTCAGCCAGTGTGTAGGTCACCCCCATACGCAGTGCGATGCAGCGTCCCCCAGCCTCCCAACTACCCACGAGTTCTTTCTGGAAGGGCTCAGGCCGCGTCACCTCTTTCCCTTCCCTGAAATGGCCAAGCAGAAATTGGAGTTTACGCAGAGCCACACTCCCATGCTCGTGCTCGTGCTCATGCACCGGATCAAACAGGAAGGGGTCGGCGCTGCCTGGCTCGGTGAGCAGCGTGCCAGCCGAAGCGGCGCGCTGGGCGAAGCCGCGCACCGCCTGCCAGTCAGCATCCTGGGCGAACTGGGCGAACATCGTACTGCGCTGCCCCACCCGCAGGGTAGCCACAGGGGCCTGCTTGCAGGGTCCCTGACACTCCGTGGCGGACAGGAGCAAGCGGCTCTCGTCGAGGCCCTGCCGCAACGCCGGCTCTGACGCATCGAATTTCTGCCGCCGGTGACAGGGGCGCCCCATACAGAGAAACAGGTGCGCTGGCCCCTGGAAAAAGCGCTCTTGTGCCTGTGCCAGGGCGGCGGTGAGTTCGTGCTCCGTTGGCGCCAGTCCCTGGCGTGTCAGTTCAGCCCGCCAACCCCTGAGCGCTGCTTCTGTCCAGGGACCCTGCATTTGGACTACACGAAGCCCAGGGCCAAGGCCTCGAGGTTTGCTGGTGTACGCATACGTTGCTGCTTCATAGCCATCCTCCTATGTATGGAACTCCTGGTGTACTGGTCCAGCGTCACGGATCAGGGCCAATGGCAGGCATAAAAAACCCCAACCTCGAGCGATTGGGGTCACAGCACAGTGCTGACACCGTTCCCCGCGACTGCGTCGGCGGAGGGCGCCAGCTTAACGGCGCCCCTTCCCTCGAAAGGTTTCGTCCGTCAGTCAGAAAGTCAGGCAGGTGTCCTGGCTCGCGGCATCATCCTACTCTCTGCACCTTCCCAAGGCCGGTCGCCTCAGTGGTCTCCGCAGATTTCGTTCCGCTTACAGTTGCGGGGCAGCGCTGGCTTTGCACCAGCTTCCCACTCACAGGTATCGCATGTGAGCCCTTAACTTTCAGCGTATAAGGTAAACTGCCTCTATACTACGAGACCTCTGTTGGCCTGTCAATACGGAATGGCTGGCCAGCAGTGGGCTCTTTGTCCATGACATACCATTGTGGAGACGCCGGGAAGAGTACCAAACGAACCCATGCTTGAGAAGCGCAGAAGAGGACAAAAGAGTGTCGGGTAATCGACATCTCTACCGCGCCCTGCTGACAGAGCATCCGTAAAAAGCGGCTCACACAGGTGCTAGACGGATGGCATCCGCCTTTGCCGGGTTACAGGCGTGCTGAACAGCCATGAGCGGTCTAGCGGCGCTCATGGCGCCCTAAAGATGAGACTTTAGAACGCGGTCTAATAGTACCGTAAAAAAAATCCGGGCATTAGGCCGCCGTCATCCGTCTAGTACTCCTTAAGACGGTGCTATATAGACATGGCTTGACGGCCCCAGCCGTAAAATGTTATGTTCGGCTTCTGGTCGAGTGGGCTGCGTGCACGGCTTCGCACCACGATTCAAGACATGAGTATAGACTGTTGCTCGACTGTTGTGATTTGCCATTTCTGACTTTCGTGTGATACTCTCAGGCCCTATCCCGCCCCCTACGTGAAAGGGTAACGCCTGATGCAGCTTCCTATCGTGGCTCCTGCTCCCCTCGTGACCGCTCATGCTGATGTCTTCCGGGACCTCTTCGAGAATCGGTGCCAGTTTCACCATTTCCAGAATTACTTAACAGGTCTGATCGTCCTGGACAACAAAAGCCTGGCGAACATCACCCGTTGTGTGCTTGAGAGTGCGGACAAAACCAACCTCTCCCGCTTCTTCTCCGAAGCGCCGTGGTTTCAAGACCGCGTCAACGACCGTCGTGTTGCGTATCTGCTCCAGCAAACCAAGGAGGTCCGCCGTCCGAAGGCTGACGGGCTCCTGATCCTCGATGATACGCTGTGTGAACACGTAGGAAGTCTCTTCGACTATGTCGATCGCCATTACAATCATGGCGATGACACATATCCCCTGGCGCACAATCCGGTCACCAGTCATTATGTGAGTGGCCCCGTGCGGTTTCCCGTGGACCTCCGATTATACCGGCGCTATGAAGAGTGCACGCAGTGGGAAACGTTTGTCCAGCAACACTTTCCCGACCGTCCGATCCCGACGACAAAGAAAGAACGAGCACGTTTCCATAAAGAAGTCGACCCCATCTTATTGGAAGATCCAAAGTTTCAGAAGCTCCACAAACAGTTTCGTACAAAAATCGATCTCGGTATTGCCTTGTTGGAAGCGGCGATTCAACACACAGTCCCGTTTAGTGTGCTCCTCTTCGACAGTTGGTATCTCGCTGAAGAGCCTCGTGTCCATGGCGCGTTACCGGAAAAAGATTGGATCAGCCTGCTGAAGAAGAATAGGAATCTGGAGACCAACAGCTTTGTCCTCAAGGATGCGACAGGCAAACCCCTCCATCTGGAGGGGCCGCATATTGCCGTGGAAGATTTGGTGCCACTCATCCCGCCCACCGCCTACCGCGCCGTGACGGTGGGGGACAAAACGTACTGGACCTTTACGCTGGCTGTGCGTCTCCCCGGGCTCGGCAAAGTCCGGCTGGTGGTCAGCTTCAAGAACGCGGAGTTGACGGGCACCTATGCCGTATTGGTGAGCAATCGGGCAGACTGGGATGCGCCACGGATCATCACCCTGTATTTGCAACGCTGGCCGATTGAGACCTTTTATCAGGACGGTAAAACACATCTGGGCTTGATGAGTATCGCATGCGCAACGTTGAAGCCATTCAAAAACATTGGTGTCTGGTGTTCGTGGCGTATTCGTTCTTGCATCTGGACTGCCTTCCCCGTCACCGATGAAAGGAAGCTTGCCCATCAAAACCATTGGGGAAGCGTGTCGTCAGCAAGCCCAAGCCCTCATGCAAGCCGTGATCTTGTATGCGCACGAGCGCCTTCAACTCGGGCAAAGGGCTCAAGATATCTTTGGCTATTTGTTCGCCAAGCAACAACCGGTTATGGCGAGATGAGGTCGCCTCTCCTCGCCCAAAATACAACTGTCGAGGATCATGGTGGTCTTCACACGTTTGATGCTCGTTAGCTCCTGCATAACCGGAATATCGTATCCGGCTTCCAGCATGCGTGGCAAACGAGCGGGCGCATGCCTTTGCGACCCATTGACTCGAAGCAGGATATGACATCCGCACGGTGCAGGAATGACTCGGTCATTAAGGACGTCTCTTGTGCAGCGCGTTCGGCCTTGCGTTGTCACTGATGAATTGGTAAGGTGGTTTGCATGCGCACTTCTATGCATCTGAAGCCGGGCCGGAAAGGTACCAAGCAGTTACTCGCGCAGTACGGCGATCGTCTCGTCTGTGTGCGCTATCGGCATGACGCGCAGCAAAAAAGCGCTTCAAGACGGTCGAGCTCATCGTAGCCGAGTGGGCCTGGGAACCGCCAGCCCCGCAGATACCAGCTGACCAGAGAGTCGCCCTGCGTATTGGCTTTGCGGAAGTCGCCCTACGAGAGCGGGTGAAGCAAGCCGGTGGCAAGTGGAATCCACGTCAGAAAGTCTGGGAGCTGTGCTATGGTCAGGTGGTTGCACTCCGCCTGGAGGCCCGCATCGTCGAGCATGAAGCCACTACATATAGAGACCAGGATTAATCCCCGCGGTCCCTACATAGAAGTTGGATGGTCCGTGACAGAGTATCAAGCCAAACCTTGGCCGCAAGGTGAGTGGGAGCCAAAAGTAGAAATACTGGTATCAAAGTGTGCAGCCCTCTTCATTTCTGGAAGAGACCTTATGCCGTTGCCGACTCTTATACGAACGATGTATGGCTCTTGGACTGATCCCGACCAGTTAGTGCAGAAGTTGGCCAAGCTTTACTGCAAGTTGTTTGACGTTCAAGGGCTATCTGACTTCCATGAGTCAGCGGAGCAGGCTAACCCTTATGAGGTCCCCGTTCGTCGGGCAGACAACCTCCCTAGGGAGCGGATGTCTTGCGTTTTTTCCGCTGGGGTTCAGGCTGGATGCGGCCGTCTGCTTCTGGCCACGTGTTCTGTCTTCATGGCCGTCTGCTGGCGCACCGACGGGCGGCCCCCAACACTGCGTGCGGTGCCGCCGTGGTGACGACGCGTGTGCAGAGACTTCATTTCAGGGGCGTCTCGACGACCTCGCAACATCTCTGGCCCTCGTACCGCCCGTGGCTGCTGAGAGCAGCTGCACGGCCCCCGTTCTCCAGTGCGTGCCAGGGTCGGGGGAGGGGCAGCACACGTGGGCCGAAGTCCGCGACGCGCGCCGCCGAGCACAGCGCCGGAGCGGACGTCCAAGCAAGGGGGCCGGCTCCGGGTGGAAGGCCTCAGTGCTCTTTGGGCATGCACGACGCCGGGGACCCGTCATGGCCGAGCCCCAGCGTCAGGCGCCCTCCCGGCTCGGCCAGTGTGGCAGGCGCCCCCGCTCCGCCCGTGCTCACTCTGGAGCACCCCCGGCCTATCGAACGCCGTTTGGCGTTGTCACCGAGAGGAGACGGCATCGCCAAGCTGCGGCGCGCGCTCCCGGCCACGCCTGGCCTGGCCCAGGTTTTTCTCCACGCGGCCAGCTATTTTGCCCTGCCGGATTGGTGCGCAGGCCCACCACCGCCGCGGCGGCAAAGGCCCACGAGACGCCGGCCCGCTCGTCGCGCTGGATGTGCTGTCGCGTTGACCCGCCGATTCTGGCACACGTGACGAGGCGGCAGGGAGGCGACGCCAGCGTGTCCCGGGAAGCGCTGGATGGCATGGATGGCCGAGAGCAGGACGCAACGCAGGATCGCGCCGAGCCTGGCACCGCGTGCCGCAGGAGCGCGTGTGGGCGGTGTGGTGCTGGCGGTGTGGGGAGGAGGGAGAGCTCCCGGTGCGGAGCAGCGGAGCGCCGTGAGCCATCAGCGCCCGACCGCACCATGGGCACTTACGGGGGACCGGCTTCGAGAGATAGAAACCAATGAGTTAATCCCGAAGCCTTCCGAGGCAACATTTGGCCTTGAGCGCGATCTCCAGCTTGCTCTCTTTCGCTCCAACATTGAGCAGCTTGAACCTGGCCTCCCATCATTGATGATGGCAAAAGAACGGATGACTGACAAAGGGGCAAGGGCGGATCGACATTACGGCCCAAGACGCCCGTAGGAATGTCAGCGGTCGTCATTGAACTGTGAAAGCGGGCACTGCTGCCCCCGAAGCTCTCGCACAGCTCTTGGCTACTCTATGGGCGCCATTGGCCCGGCTGGGCCCAGCAGTCAGTGCGTGGCATACTGGTTGCCGGCGATTTTTCGCCTCGGGTGGTTTTTGCAGCACGAGCGGTGCCAAATGTTGTTCAGCTCCGACAGTACCGTTTCAAGGATTCACATTTGAATCAGTTGCGTGAGCCAAAAAGCTAAAAGCTGCACAACGAATTATGATTCGTGTGGCGCCCCGCCGCCACACAATCCTGGGTTGAACAAGTTCGTGGGGCGTCGGGCTTTGGATTTTCGATTGAGAGGGGGCTGTGGCGTAGAGAAGCGGTGTGCATGCAGCGCCCAGGGGGCAGCAGGGTCGGTGCTGTATCGCTGTTGTCTTGCTGCAGGGCATTGGTCCGTAGGGGTGTGGGAGGATGACAGGCCGGACGGATTGTTCGTGCGCCGGGTATAGCGGTCCCTCAGGCGGTGCGAGGGCTGCGCACGCCTTGTCGAGCGCCAGGTCCCACGGGACGCCAGCCCTGGACGATGGGCCCCCTCCTCTCTGGCCCTATGGCGGCTTCTGGCGTGCGGCGAGAGCCGCACCAGGAAGAGCCAGTGGCCCACCACATGTCCGGCAGCGCCGTTGCTGCTCGGGACGGGACATGTCTGGTGGACGGTCGCGGGGTGGGGCGTTCTCCGCAGCCAGGGTCGTTGCTGGGGCAGGCTGGCCGCAGGAGCGTCCTGATCTGCGGGAGCACTTTGCGACTGGCTTGGGCTCAGGAGGCCGTAGAGCGGACTTTGACTGAACCCTCGTGGCAGCATGCTGGAGGAAGCGCGGCGGATGAACGCTTCGGCGGGTAGCGTCAGGACGTTTCCACCCAGCGCCGCTGCGCTTCTTGAAGCGGAACGTGACGTGCCCGTCTGCGAGCGTTTCCAGGCGGTTGTTGGTGAGGGCAATCCGGTAGATGTAGGGGCGCAAGAGTAGCGAGGACCGCAGTGCCGGTGCCCGCCGGTTGGCAGTGGGTCACCCAGTCCTTGTGCCAGACCTGGGACGGCACGGGCGTGCGGAGGCCAGCGGTCGTCAAGCGCCGCCTTGAACTTGCCACGGAAGAGCCTGGAGAGCGCGCGGACGGGCACGAGCCAGGCATGCACAGCGGGGCGAGGCACCACATGCGAGCCTTCTGGCGACAGGGCCCCACCGGGGACGAGGTAATGGACAGGCGGATGGTAGGCCAGGTCCCGGGGTCCAGGTGTGGAGGACGCCCACCATGCCGATCTGCCCGCCGAGGTAGTGGGGGTCCAGAGCGAGGTGCCTGTAAGGCGGCAGCGGAGGTTTGAAAGAGCAGGTGTCGGACATGGCAGTGCCGGTGTGAGCGGGCCAGCAGGGCGCAGTTCCTCAGGCAGCGTAAGAGGTGACCAGAAAGTACGGGACAGGCAGGAGGAGCGCACGCTGCCGTTCCAGCCAACGGTGTGGTCGCTGTCATTCTGGCACGCTGGGACAATGCCGGTTCTTGCAGGAATGATAGCTGTACTCCAGCTCTCCGCACGCTGTGCACTGGGAGACATGCCCGCCAGGGCGCTCCAGTCCGGCACTGTTCAATGGCTGCCATGGCTGCCAGGTGGCTGGGTGGCATGCGGTCGGCGAATGTTGGCGCGATAGTGCCGGGCCATAGCGTCGGAAGATTTCCGCCAGTTCGAGCATGGCAGACCTCCCGCGGCCATGAGAGCGCTCCAGGAGGCGATTGATGGTCTCGGTGGCCATGGCTTCAGCTGTGGCGGTCGGTCGGGTAGAGAGGGCGGTGGTGGGGGGGCGAGTTGTGTCCTAGGGAGTGCTGGATGAGGCGGAGATGCACCCCTGCTTCCAGCGGGGTGCGTGGCCCACAGTGGCGGGCATGTGCACAGAGGCGCTTGTGGAGGCGCTGGCCTTCAGGGCCCGGCGCGCCGGCGTCCTGAAGACGCTGTTGCGCGGCATGGGGGTGGAGGCTGTGGACATCGACCGCTCCGGCCAGGCCGGAAAAGCCACACAGGGTGGCGTGAGTTATCCAGGAGCGGCGAACGGCTCAGGTCCTGCTGGGGCAGGGGACATAGCGGTCCTTCGCGCCTTTGCCACCGCGCACGTGGACGACCATGCGGGCACTATCAATATCAGGGCACCTGCAGGTGGGTGCCTTCCTGCAGTCGCAGGCCACAGGCATAGATGGTACGCAGGCAGACGCGATAAGCGCGGCAACCGCACACACGGGAGGAGCGTGCGCGCTTCCTCCAAGCTGAAGGATGCCGACCGGGAGCTTGTGCTCCTGGGGGCCTCACACAGGTCATGCGTCGTCCACGCCGCCCGGGTATGGTACTGGAGAAAAGCTTGATGCCGCACAGGGCGATGGTGCTGGCGCTGCGTGAGTAGTGCTTGACGTTCTTGACGATAGAGGAAGCAGGCCGCGGAGCTCTTCTTCTTCGTTGATGCGAGTCTGGGGGACGTGTGGATAATGTTCAGCGAGTTGGCGGACGGCGCGCACATACGGCGTCCTGGGTTCAGGTGCGGAGACCGGCCGTTGAGTTGGACGGCCCTCGATCATGCGTTGACGGCAGTGGGAGTCATGGCGATGCCTCCTGACGTGAAAGGTTGAGAGAGTGAGAGGTACAGGAGATATCGCCCTTCCGGTTGCGGCTGTAAAGGATCTTCAGGATTGCCTCCGATTCAGAGAGGGTACGGAAACTACGCGGAGCGCTCTGTTCAACATTGGCCTGCAGACCGCCAATAGCCTACGCTCCTTGTCGCCGTGGCGCCATCGGCGGCGCCTGAGGCTCCAGCGTTCGGCGCCTTAGGCACGGGGAAAGGAGGTGATGCTATGGGCACCAAGTCTGCAAGATAACCATGGAGGGTGGTTGTAGGGACCAGCGTAAGTCTATGGCTAGGTTCGGCGCACGAGGGACCACGGTCAAAGGTGACGCTACCGATGACACGCCGCCGCCGCTGCTCTTCAGCCGTGGTGAGTAGGCAGAGAGCAAGGCTTGGGACAAGACATTGATGGACAATCGCCGTTATGCTTAGCTAGCCAGGCCCATGGCGGCACGACTGGGTATTGTGACGTTTTTTTATCGACAAGGAGGAAGAAGCATGAGATTCCGGCGATTGACTTCCGGCGCTGCTGTTCGTACTCAGCTGGCAGCCTGTTCGTGATCTGGCATCCGTCGCTTCGGCCGGGCCGAAGGAGGACGTTGCCGCCGCGACCATGCAAATGGGCCCAGACCTTGGGACAAAACGATCCTGACAAAGTTGTTCTCTCTATGCCACTGATGGAGTTCTCTGGGGGAACGCTCTCTCCCAACCGTGCGAGCGGATCGAGCAGCGTTGCGCGACTACTTCGTCACGGCGTTTAAGGTCTTGCCCGGTCTCAAGGTCACATTCGGCGAGCAATTGATCCGCGTGTACGGCAGCACCGCTGTCAACACCGGCTACTACACGTTCTCGTATGTCAAGGACGGCGAACCCAAGACTGCTGCCAGCGCGCTATAGCTTTCACCTTCGTGAAAGAGGGCGAGAACTGGATGATCGTCGACCATCACTCATCGGCGATGCCCGCCGCTCCTCGGTAGGCAGACGCATGGAGCCGGAGGGCCGTGTTGGAACGGGAACGTGTCTAGGGAGGAACAGAAAACAGCATGGCCCGTCGAAGAATAGGACCGAGCGAACAGGGGTTATTGCAGGCGACGGTGGATAGCCTACGCCCTGCGTCGCTCCGGCTACCCACCGCGCCTGAAACCCGGTGTTCGGCTAACAAGGTCTTGGTTGAAGAGCCCCGCTGTCTCTAGAATCGTTCGACATGGAAACATATGACACCCATTTATGCAAACCTGATTGGAGGAGCACATGGCTAGCGCAACGCAAAAATCCTTGACGCCGCCGTGATCGGCGCAGGCTTTTCCGGCATGTACATGCTGAAGTCGCTGCGGGACAAATTGGGGCTGAAGGTGCGGGTTTATGAAGCCGGTGAAACCGTTGGCGGCACCTGGTACTGGAACCGCTACCCCGGCGCGCGTTGCGATTCCGACTCCTACATCTATTGCTTCACCTGGGACAAGCAGCTGTTGCAAGAGTGGGAATGGTCCGAGCGCTACCCCGAGCAGCCCGGAAATCCTGCGCTATCTGGAGCATGTGGCCAAACGCCACGACCTGAAGCGCGACATGCAGTTCAACACGCGCGTGACCGGCGCCGAATTCGACGAAGAAACCAACCTGTGGACGGTGCGCACCGACAAGGGCGAAGAGGTCACGGCACGTTACCTCATCGCGGCCGTGGGCAGCCTGTCGCACACCAACATGCCGCAGTTCAAGGGCCTGGAGAAGTTCAAGGGCACAGTGGTACCACACCAGCCGCTTCCCTCACACCGGCGTTGACTTCACCAACAAGCGCGTGGGCGTGGTCGGCACCGGCGCCACCGCGGTGCAGGCCATTCCCGAAATTGCGCAGCAGGCCAAGCAACTCACCGTGTTCCAGCGCACCGCCAACTACTGTGTGCCGGCGCGCAACGGCAAGGTGGACCCCGAACGTGGTCAAGGCGCGCAAGGCCGACTATGACGGCGTGGTGCAAGCGCATCCGCGAATCGTTCTTCGGCCAGGAGCATTACTTCATCCCGAAGTCGGTGCTGGAAGCCACGCCCGAGGAGCGCGAGCGCGAGTTCGACAGGATGTGGGACGCCGGTGGCTTCGCCTTCTGGCTGGCCAACTACCAGGACATGTTCTTCAATCAGGAGGCCAACGACCTGTGCGCCGACTACATCAAGCGCAAGATCCGCAAGACCGTGAAAGACCCGGTCGTCGCCGAAAAGCTCATACCCAAGGGCCACGCCTACGGCACCAAGCGCCAGCCGCTGGACACCAACTACTACGAGACCTTCAACAAGGACAACGTGCTGCTGGTCGATGCCAACACCGACGGCGGGATTGAAGAAATCACCGAAAAGGGCATCCGCGCCGGTGGCAAGGAATACGAATGCGACATCATCGTTTTCGCCACCGGTTTCGATGCCATGACCGGCCCGCTGAAGGCCTTGAACCTGAAAGGCCGCGGCGGCCGCACGCTGGATGAAGCAGTGGGCGGACGGCCCGCACACCTACCTGGGCATCTCGGTCGCCGGCTTCCCCAACTTGTTCACCATCACCGGCCCGCAAAGCCCGTCGGTGCTGTCGAATATGCCGGTATCGATTGAGCAGCATGTGGAGTGGGTCACCGACTGCATTGACCACATGCGCAAGTCCGGCAAGACCACCATCGAAGCGATGCCCCAGGCGCAGGATCAATGGGTTGCGCATGTCAACGAGATCGTCAACATGACGCTGATGACCGGCGCTAACTCCTGGTACATGAGTGCCAACATCCCCGGCAAACCGCGCGCCTTTTTGCCCTATTTGGGGCCGGAAGGTGTCGGCGGTTACCGGAAGAAGTGCGACGAGGTCGCGGCCAAGGGGATATGAGGGATTCGCGCTGGCGTAGCTGACCCTAGAAGAAAGACCAGGAGTGGGGATAGGATCCACAGAATCGGAGTAGACCAATGATCAAGAACAGCTACTACTCACAGGATGTGCATGGCCCTTACGAGCTGCACGACATCGGTAATCTCGATTTGGAAGAAGGCGGCACCATCCGCGGTTGCCAACCTCGCCTACGCCACTTTCGGCACGCTCAATGCCGCCAAAGATAACGCCATCCTTATTCCCACCTGGTACTCCGGCACCAACAAGATCATGGAGCAGGTGTATACCGGCAAGGGACGCGCGCTCGATCCCGACAAGTATTTCCTCATCGTCGTCAATCAGATCGGCAACGGTCTTCTCCACCTCGCCGCACAACACGCCACCGCCGGCGGGGATGGGGAATTTTCCCGCGTGTGCGCATCGGCGATGACGTGCGCGCGCAGCACAAATTGGTCACGGAAAAGTTCGGCTTGACGAGTCTCGCGCTGGTTGTCGGCGGATCCATGGGCGCGCAGCAGACCTACGAATGGGCCGTACGCTACCCCGATATGGTGAAGCGCGCCGCGCCGGTCGCCGGCACGGCGAAAAATACCGTCCATGATTGCCTGTTCACCGAAACGCTGGTCGAGGCGATCACGTCCGACCCCGGTTTCAACAAAGGGTTCTACGCATCGTCGGCGGACGTACGGGAAGGTCTGTTGCGCCACGCCAAAATGTGGGCAGTGATGGGGCTGGAGGTGCGTTTCAAACGTGGATACGGATGGGGATAACATGTTGTAGATCAAATCCGGGAGGCGCTATCTCGCGAAACACCACCCCTTGATACAGAGCCTCCACAAGTGACACGAGCAACAGGAGTAAGTCAGCGGCGGCAGATACCGCTCCGGGGTTGGTTGCGAGCGGGTTTCACAGGCCGGTCCAGGCACAGACATCTCATCAAGTGGCATGGAGCCGACGCGCAGGAGCGCGCGGCTCCATGCCTAGCGTTAGGGGTGAAGTATGACAGAACACGCATTACTACGCCCTTCTGCGTTACTGGCTTTTCTTTGCGGCAGCGGCTTCTTTCTGTCGATGACCGTCTGGCTGATGTTGGGACCACTCTTAGTGGAGCTGGCGTAGACCGTGTTCCACACCTCGGTGGCAGTCACGGGCCAATTCACCGCTGCGACGGCCATCACCTGGGCGCGCTCACCGCGTTCCTCGCTCGGACCAGTATCCGAATATCTACGGCAGACGCCGCATGCTGCTCACGTGGGGCTGATGCTGATGGTGCTGGGCACCCGGTGAGTGCGGCCTTCGCCTGGAACTTTGGGGCCCTGTTGGCCTTTCGGTGTCTGGACCGGGGTGGGTGCGGCCATGACTCCCCCTAACCGTCTGGCGACGATTGCCGACGTCTTCCCCGGCACAGCGCGGCAAGGCGATGGGCTGGGTGATCAGTGCCACCGGGCTCGGGACGGCGTTTGGCGTGCCGCCGGTAGCCATCCTGAGCGATCTCGGGGGTGGCGGGTACCGTTTTACGTGATTGGCGCCCTGCTCCTCCTCTTATGGGGGCTCTTGTGGGGCTACCTCGGCTTCCCACGAGCCAGCCCGGGGCACACCGGCTCCCTTTGTCACGCACTTCCAGGCGGTGGGCGTCAAGGCCGCCTTGTGGTTTGTCCTGGCAGCCAACTGCTTTGCAGGCTACGGCCTTTATGGGGATGTCCAGCTATCTCGCCGCCTATTTGATGCACACACACCTACCGTCTGGAGTGCCGGGGTTACCGCACTGCCCCCTGACCGTGGCGGGTCTTGGGGTCATCGCCGGAAGTCTAGGTCGGGGCGCGTGGCTGGCCAGGCGTACGCGCCTCGGCGGTAGCAGCCATCGCGTTCATAGGGAGGGGGGACTCGGTGCCGCCCTTCTTCGTCTTCACCACGGACATCTCGCCGTGGGTCACCGTCATGTTGGCCTCTTTGGCGTCGCCAGTTTGTTGCCCTTGTCCTGGCCAGTGACGGCGGTGCTCCCTCACGGAACTGGCAGGCCAGTCGCGCGCCACGGCAACGGGGCTCTTCGCCGTGAGTAACCAACTTGGGGCGGTCGGCGGGGCCTCGCTCGGCGGGGTGATGCTCGCCCTGGGCAGTTTTCCGTTGGTCGGGATGTTCTGTCTGGTCACCGCAGCGCTGGCAGCAGTGGAGTGATCCGCGGCAAAGTACACAGGGCCGTCGCGAGCCCTATGCCCTGTTCGACCATCTCCACGTGGCGGGTGTTACCTGAGTATCGGCAACTGATTATCAGGTTCCGGTTGCTAAAGCACACAGCCCTGGGACATGGAAGAGACCATAATTCCCAGGAGGGAGCGTCATGATTAATGAAACGCGCAAATTGTCTATTACCTGTTCTCACAGGTCTGATACCGCCGCCTGAGATTATGATTACCTGGGCGGTGTTTTATGATGAGATTTGGTTGCCATGTCCATATGAGTGGGTGGATCTCTGATATGATTGAATCATATTATAAATAATGACTCTTAGTAGTCATCATGATGGATGAGCCTCTCAATCCCAAATCTGTGCATTGGGATATACAGTGGATGATTTTATTTCTCTACCGGACACTTTTACAAGTCCTTTTGCAGGAACACTTAAGAGGTTGACCCATCGTATACTCTCTCTGGAGAGCGCAACCAATCCAGAAGGAGCAGGCGATGAGTGACAACCTCCGCAGGTATCGTGCCATACGCGATGCCTTAATACAATGGTATCCTGGCCAGCCGTCAGGCACAGTCGCCAGGCACTTGACCACCCTGGCGGCGCTCATCAGCGGCATCGTGGGCAGCAAGAGCACCCAGCTGCCGCACATCGCCGCGAAAGTGCCTAACGGCGCCCAACCCGACAGCCGCGTCAAACGCTTTGCGCGGTGGGTCGACAACGCCCACATCCTGGAGGAAGTGTACTTTCTGCCCTATGCGGAGGTCTTGCTGCGTCATCTCGCCTTGCAGACGGTGGTGCTCGTCATGGATGGCAGCGGCGTGGGTCGCGGGTGTACCGCGCTGATGCTCCATGTCGTCTACAAAGGTCGTGCCCTGCCGCTGGCCTGGCGGGTGCGCCAAGCCCCGAAGGGCCACTTTCCCGAAGACCTCCACATCGCCCTGGTCGAACTGGTGCGCGAGGTGATCCCAGCGGGGACCAAGGTGGTCTTTCTCGGGGACGGCGAGTTCGACGGGACGGCGCTGCAGGCCACGCTGCATGAGGCGGGCTGGTCCTACGCCTGCCGCACGGCCATGAGCACCGTGGCGACGTGGGAGGGCGAGACCTTCCCGTCTCGATACCTTGAGGGCGTGTAGCAAGCCAGGCACCCTCATCGCGTTAAAAGAGGTGCAGTTGACGCGTGACGCCTATGGTCCAGTGATGGTGCTGAGTTGTTGGGCCAAGGGATATCAAGAACCGCTGTATTTAGTCAGCAATATGGTCACAGCAGAGGAAGCCTGTCGCTTGTATGAAAAGCGATTCCGTATTGAGACTTTTTCTCAGACCAGAAAAGTCGAGGGTTCCATATCCATAAGTCGCACATATCCGATGTACAACGCCTGTCACGGTTATTAATAGCCGCGTGTTTAGCTTATATATGGATTGTTTATCTCGGATCGGTATGTGAAAAAGATCGGTGGAGACCTATCATTCATCGTAAGAACCGCTGTGATTTAAGTCTTTTCCAGTTGGGTCTTAGATTTTTAGAACATCTTTTAAATGAAGAGATGCCTATCCCTGTACAATTCCATGTCACCATTTAGCAGAAAAAAAGTGTATGGTGGTGAATGATTTTATTAAATTATAATTAGAAAGATGATGTGATATGAAGCCTTACTTTGATGTAAAGAGCCAATATCGGGTTCTTTTTGAGACAAATATTCTTGGTCTATATCACCTTCTTTAAAAGCCATGTTTATCCATCTTTTTCGTGAACTCTTTATTGCCATTTCTAAAAGCAGATCGGGCATCAGGTTATTAGCACTGATTATAGCAGTTGTGTTTAAAAGAGCAGATGATTTTGCGTTGGTGCTTCACTTCACTTAGTAAGAATAAGCCCGGCCCAGGAATTTTATCTCTAACCCCTCAGATCCTTTACCTCGTCTCGCTGGTTTGCTCTTCGTGTCTCTCTTCCAATATCAAGTCCCTCGGCTTGAAACCTCAGAGGCTATCCGGAAACCTTTTCGCGCTCCATCGCCGCAAGATCATGCAGCATCCTTGCGGTAATGAAACACAGGGCGACCGCAAGGAGCGAGTCGATTCAGCATAAGATGTATATGACTGATTTGGATCATAGCAGTACTGGATTCTACACTGCACTCATAGTCCTTACTGTTCCTTCGAAACCGACTATGCCAGGCGTTCGTCCGCTCAATCACCCAGCGTTTCTCCAAGCGGCGTGAAGCCTTTCGTGCCGGCTGGACGTGCCTTCACTTCGATGTGCCAGCCTGGACGATGCTCAGCCATCCAGGCGTCCAGGGCGTGATTAGTGATACTTCTGATCCGCAAAGATCGTGACGAGACGCGGAAAGTGGTAGGGGTGGACGTGCCCGAGCAGGAGCGGTGCCGCCACACCATCATCAAGCCCCGCACTGGTAATGAGCACGGCCAGCAACAACCCCAGCGTATCGACCAACAGATGCCGCTTGCGCCCGTTGATCTTCTTGCCGCCATCATACCCACGCGTCCGGGCCTCCCATCTCGGTGGTCTTGACCGATTGACTATCGATGCAGGCGGCACTGGGGGTCGGGCTCGCGCCCCGCAGCCACACGAGTCCGCTCGCGCAAGGCCCTGACCAGCTTCGCCCATGTCCCATCGTCGCGCCACTGGGCAAAAGTAGTCATAGACGGTACTCTTGGGCAGCAAATCGTGAGGCAACATATCCCATTGGCAGCCACTGCGGTTCAGGTAGAACAGCGTATTGAGGACTTCCCGCATGTCGACCTTCCGAGGGCGCCCTCCTCGTGGGTTCTGCTTGGCGGGTGGGATCATCGGTCCCACGATTGCCCATTGCTCGTCCGTCAGATCTGAGGGATACTTCTTTCGAGACTGGTCTTCATGTACCATGCATGCGCACTCCTCTGCTGATGGGATATGCGCTAACTATCTAATAAATCTGCTTTTTTGCCAAAGTCATATTTCCGGGATAGGCTCCTCAGTGCCGGCAGATTCTTGAAGTCCGGATTATCTGAAAGACACGAAGGAAGGTTTACCTCTATATTCACGAGATGGCGGCGATATAGGCAGCGGCTCAAGGGCGGGCACATGTCTGAATCGAAGCGGCTCAGAAGGCCTTTGAGCGGAAGATCGATGTGAAGAGTTTGCCGCCAACTCATCTCGCGCAGGCTATGGTGAATTTTTTATCTGCTCAATTTCCCGTCGGGCTTCCCCTGGATTCCGAAATTACGGTGATTGCTCAAATGGCTTGGGTGGCACTGATCGGCAAAGGACGGGGAAACCCTGATTAACAAGAATCGGCGTTTCAGTATCTCGGCTTAGAATAAAGTTTCCAGTACAACTCCAGAAAACCATGTTACTATCGCGGTTTCGCTCTCTCTTTTACAGTTGTGTCATTGCTATCGTCCCTTTTTCGCCTCGACCTCTCCATCTTTGCCCAAAATACCACCATCGACTCCGTCAACCACGCGAAGAGAACTCCCGACACACAGGCTCCCTGCTGGACATGAGACCGAGTTCTACTGTGGCTGTACGTATGCTGCCATAGCTTCGAACATCGAACCGCCTGCTGACGGTACTATGAGCCGGTTATTCCAGGCGCAACTACGGCCCCTGGTTGTCCCTGCCGAACAATCACATGCAGGCGCGGCGTAAATATCTCCGGCTGAAGCAACAGGTGTCGTTGGCAAACGAGCGTGAATGTATCTCTTCAATAACCTGGGGTGTGGCTAGGATGTGTTCCAGGAAGCACCAAGGGAGAGGTTCTGCGCTCGTTCCGAAATGAGGTCAGCCAGAGCTGGCATCTGATAAGCGCCGGAGACACGGTCATGGATGTAGTGATAGAAACTGACTCCCAGTTTGGTAGCAGTCGCCGCCAGGGTCATGAACGTGTCCCAGGCCGTGGCACCCTCGCGGGTGCGCGGCCCGAAGCTCACATCTCGTTTGCGCACCCGGGCGCGCGCTCCCAGTTCGGCCGGGTTGTTGTGCAAGGGAATTTCCGGGTGCGTCAGCACCATCAGCGAGGCAGCGCTGCTTGGCGTGTGTCTTGGCAATCCGCTCGTCCAGCGCCTGATAGCCTGTCACGGTCGCGAACAGCGTCTCGAACTCCCCAGCCAATCGCGTCGCTGCCTCCGGGGTCGGCTGCTGCCGATACGCCAGCAACTGGGCGTAGTAGAGCCAGAAGCGCTGCACGAAGGCTTCCAGCAGCGTCTGGTGGTACGGGATCGAGGGCAGCAACTTCTTATAGTGCCGCCCTTCATGGACCCAGCACAGCGCCAACTCCTCGGTGACCAAGGTGAACTGTGGCGCGTCATCGCATACCAACAAGCGCACCACGGGAAACTCCACGTCGGCGTGATAGGCTGCCACAGCCGTCGCATCCAGGATCCACTTCCGTTGCTGGGGCCCCAAGCCGGGCAGGTGTGTCTCCAGCAGGGCCTGCATCCTCGCCTCATCCATGGTCACATCGCCGGGTACCTGCGCCAGCTGCCGGCACCTGACGGCCGACAGCCCGCTCGCTTCCACGTAGCCCAGCGCCTCCGTGTTGACCACAAAGCGTCGAGGCCGGTAGTTCGTCAACACGTCGATGATCGTGAGGCGGTCCTTCGTGAGGGTGGTGAAGTAGGCGGTATAGAGTGGATTACAGACGACGTGGCAGTACCCGTTTTGCCCATTCACCCGGGTGCTCGTGTCGTCCAGATGCTGCCACGGGCTACTCGCCAGTCCCGCCTGGTACAGGGCAGCTTTCTCGGCGTGGAAGGCGGCCTGGTCTTTGATCAGCAGGTTCGACACCTGCCCGTCGGAGATCTGGACCCCCACACTCCGCAACAGCTCTGCTACCTTGGGCTCGCTCATCTGCGCCCCATAGTAGAACACCAGCGCCAGACTCTTGATCCCCGGACCGAACTGTCCGTGGTAGCCTTGGGGCAGAGACGCCAGATACGTCTGATGCTGCGACGGGGAGTAAAACTTCTCTTTATGGAACAGGACATTGTCGGTACGGAAGACGACGTCCTGCACCACCACGTCCTCGTAGCCCTTGAACACCGCATCCGGCGGCAAGCCCGTCGGGATCAACGGCCACCACCTGCTCCCGGTCGATCGGGATGCGGTCCATCTTGCGGCCTTTCGACCACGCTTTCGGCGTGCGCCGTTCCTGTTCCGAGGAGCAGGTCCTTGGGGGCGGTTGCGGCGTGTTGGGCTTGAGCGTGGGTTGGCCCTGCTCGCCCTTGAGCCGGTTGATCTCGTTGCGCAGGCGCTGGATTTCCGCCTGGGCTGCCCGCAGATCAGCCTCACGTCTTCCAGCAGGTTGAGCAGCTGCCTGACAAGTGCGCGTGCCTGTTCATCGACGATGCTGTGCAGGTCAAGGTCTTCGAGCATAGTGCCGCTCGCTCCAGCGGAGAGATATGGCGTGTCCTGCATGCCA
>ERZ1370068.3862-contig-296_pt1 | contig 61709 bp, 100 predicted proteins | sample MGYA00561227_ERZ1370068 | MGnify/ENA primary metagenome ERZ1370068 (study PRJEB38410, sample SAMEA6850437) | metagenome | study: Metagenomic assessment of the ecological functions of the soil: analysis of the soil microbiota associated with the...
GCTTTTTTTTCTTCATGTATTGCTTCATGCTCGCCTCAAGAGCGCACTGGCCGATCAGGACGATGTTCCCGTCCTCGTTTTTGATGAGATTGATGCGAATGTCGGCGGCGAGATTGCTTTAAGAGTTGGAGATCAAAATGCGCGAGCTTGGCCGATCACACCAGGTGTTTTGCATCACTCACCTGCCGCAGGTGCGCTGCCGCGGCACCCAGCCAGTTTGTGGTCACCAAGGAAATCGAAAACAAACGCACCCGCACGTGCCTGGTTGAGGCAACCGGCAGATCTCGCGAGGAGGAGATTGCAGGAATGCTCGGTGGAAAATCGGGATCCGCCTTGGCGCACGCACGTGCGTTGTTGAATGGAAAGTTGTAACTGAGAGGCTCGTCATCCGGCCCCTTCTCCGCGTCTGAGCGCAGGCGCTACGACGGCCTGCCGGAAGGCCTCGCCGCCTCCTCTAGCGAGCCGGCGAGGTCCAAGAAAAAGAGGGAGGGCGAGGCTCCCGGCGAGCCGTCGAGTCGAAGAGCTTGATTCGCAAGAGGCAATCAGCAAGACTCCGTGGCATGCCCAAACTCACTCTCCTTGTCCTGGCCGCCGGAATGGGCAGCCGGTATGGCGGATTGAAGCAACCAGATCCCATGGGGCCTTCGGGCGAAACCCTTCTCGACTACTCGGTGTTTGACGCTCTGCGGGCGGGATTTGAGCGAATTGTCTTCATTATCCGCCGCGACATCGAAGCCGAGTTCCGTGAGACAAGATTGGCGCGCGATACAAGGCGGAACGTCGCTGTCGATTACGTCTTTCAACAGCTCGATTTGCTTCCCAACGGATTTTCGGTCCCGGCGGATAGAAAGAAACCTTGGGGAACCGCACATGCCGTCTGGTGCGCACGCGAAGGCTGTTAGCCGAGCCGTTTCGCCGCAATCAATGCCGACGATTATTACGGCCGCGAGACCTATGAAGTGATTGGCCGTTTCCTGAAAGCCGCGGCGCCGGAAAGTCCGCGCTTCGCGATGGCCGGATACCGGCTTGACCACACTCTCTCCGAACATGGCTCGGTTGCGCGCGGCGTCTGCCAGGTTGACGCCAAAGGGCAACTCATCACGATCAGCGAATGTACCGGAATTGAACGCGTGGGCGAGCGAAATTCTGCAAGAAGAGTCCGACGGCAGCGTGCGAAAGTTCCGCGGGGACGAGCCTGTTTCCATGAATTTCTGGGGCCTGACACCGGCCGTTTTTCCATTGATCGAAGGACGGCTTGTTGCCTTTCTGAGCACGAATTCTTCCGATCCCAAAGCGGAATGCTATATTCCCGTCGCCATCGGCGAGATGATCGCCCTCGGCCAGGCAACGCTTAACGTGCTGCCGACGGACGCCGAGTGGTTCGGCGTCACATACCGCGAGGACAAGCCCCAGGTGATGCAGGCGCTGAAACTGGCTCCACGCGGAAGGTGGTGCACCCAACACCTTTGCGGAAATAGCAGCTTTGTCGGCCCTAGAGCGACGCTGTTTCTCATGGTTCGGAGCGAAGTGGCCGGCGTCGACAAGCTGCCAAAAGGTTCCGCTCGCGGAGCCGACTTGTCTGGGAGAAGAGGGAGAGCATATGGGGAAGCATGGCCACACCATTCCTTAGGGTAGATCACGACACGCTGTTTCTTCCGCCGCCGGGCACGAGAGAATGGGTGGTCCGCCGCGGCGGATGCATTTCATCATGCGCATGCGGTCGGAGGCTGAATCTCGGGGCGGCAAAAGTGAAAACCGCATCGTTCGCTCAATGACTTCCCGCTGGCAACACCCTGCCCTTCAGGAGGCAAGACTCTATGGCATTCTCGATCTTGGTTACGTCTCCGAGGACAATGCCCTGGCCGGCCGTTGCGAGGAAAATGCTAGAAGGAGGCGTTCAGCTGCTGCAATTGCGCGCCAAGAGCCGGAGTCCTCAAGAAATGCGCTCGCTGGCACGCGACCTGGCACCGCTCTGTGGCGCGCATCAAGTTCCGTTTATCCTGAATGATCATCCGGAGCTGGTTCCGGAAACCGGCGTCGGATGGAGCGCACGTCGGGCAGGACGACGTGAGCGTTGCTGAAGGCCCGCGCGCTGGCGGGCGAACACTGCGATCATCGGCAAGTCCACCCACAGCGTTGCGCAAGCCCTCGCCGCCGAGCGGGAAGGAGCTGACTACATCGGCTTCGGCCCGCTTTTTGCCACCCCGACCAAAACCGGATTACCCGCCGATTGGCTTAAATGAGATCCACGCAGGCACAGCGCCTCCCGTTTCTCTGCCCGTCTTCTGCATCGGCGGTATCAAGCGCGAGAATCTACCGGGCGTCTCTGTGCCGCAGGCGCGCGGAGAGTGGTCATCGTCTCCGGCATTCTCCGAGCTCCCGATCCGCAGGCCTATTGCAAGGCTTGCAGGGGCCTTCGCTGTTTCGCGCCCGCTTGACTATTCCCTTTGAGGAACCCACGCGAGCGCGATCAACCGCACGGACACTCCGCTGCGGACCGGCTTCACTCGACGATCTCGATACTCGGCTCGGTCGCGGCCAGCGCGGCGCTCTCGGCTTCGATTTCGGTCTCGATCTCAGCGATCTGCTGGCGGATCGCCTCCGCGCTTTGTTCCGCCGTCGCTGCTTGTGACCCTCCTGAATGCTGCGACCGACTCCTCTTGGCTGCAGTCGTGGCCTTGCCAATGGTGGAAGCGCTGAGGGCCTTGCGTCCTAAGAAGAGCGCCAAGCAAGGTGGAGCCGACGGAGATGAATGTTCTGCATGCGCGCCTGGGAGGTCTGTTCTTTTTGACGCTGGACGGCGGCGTCAGCGCGAGCGAGGCGCGCCTGCAGGGAGGCGACCTTGGGGCGCATATTTCTTGCGCAGCGCTTCAACGGCAGCGTCGCGATTTTCGCGTCCTGCCAGCGCAATGCGCGCCTTGAATTCGCCAGTCTCGTTCCGGCTTTCGAAGTGGCCTTCAGACCGGCGACAGCGGAAGACTTGCAGGCGCTGATTCTGCAACGATTGCCTGGCGAAAGTCCTTTTCCCAGGCTGCGTAATTCTTCAGGCCGCGCCGCCGCTGGGGTGCGTCCTCGAATTCCGCGCCGGCGGCAGGCGTTTTCTCAAGCTCGCTCAGTCGCACGCCGGAAAGTTCCGTCCATTCCGCTCCGGAAAGGCCAGCCGGGATGGGCGCAAAGAGGATCGCCTCGCGAGTCTGCTCAACGCCAGAGCTTGCCATCGGTGAATCGAATTGTTGCCGCGCCAAGCAGCCGCGGCGAATAAATCACCGGCCCACTCCCCGACGCCGGCAGGGAAAACCTGCGGCACCGCGGGCGGCAACGCCGGACGCTTGGAGCTGTGGGTAGCAGCGGCAGCTGGTGCCGCCGTCCGCGACGGACGCCGCGGGCTTGCGGCCCGCCATGAGTGTCCTGATCTGATCTTTGGTCAGCGGCCCGCGGAGATAGCTCATCACCCAGCGCGTCTCGAAGACGACCGGGCCATCATCGTGGAACGTTATTCATCAGAAACACGCGATTGCCCAGCCCGGCCAACAGGGCTTCCATAGCCTGACGGTCAAATTTCTCCGCCGGCTGCCGCGCCCTGCAATCCGTCCAGCACGCGGGCTTTGTCGCGCTCGGTTTGGAGACGTCCGATAAACCAGGTTCCCGCATTCGACAACGCCTTGTAGTCAAGATCGACAGGGTTCTGCGTGGCCAGCACGACGCCGACGCCAAATGCCCGGGCCTGCTTGAGCAAGGTCAGCATGGGAAGCTTCGAGGGCGGGTTTGCGGTAGGCGGAAGGTAGCCGAAGATTTCATCCATGTACAGGATGGCGCGCAGGCTGGTGGTCCCACTCTGAGCGCGCGTCCAGGAAACGACCTCGTTGAGGAGCAGGGACACGAAGAACATCCGCTCCTCGTCGCCGAGATGCGCGATGGAAAAAATGGCGAGCCGCGGCTTGCCCTTCCGGCGTGTAGAGAAACCGTCCGGCATCGAGGCTCTCGCCCTGACGCCACGTCGCAAAGCCCGGCGCGGCAAGCATGTTGTTGACCGCCATGACCAAGGCGAAGCGATCCTTCGCCGGGATAGAATGTTTCCAGATCAAGCACGCCAATCTTCTGGAACGGCGGATTCTGGATTCGCTCGATGAGCGTTGGCAAATCCAATCGCCGCCCTGCTGCCACTCGTGAGCGAGTAACGCGGAGAGCAGAATGTATTCGCGACTCTTGACCGGATCGGCGTCCAGCTTGAGCAAACCGAGGAGGCTGGCAGCCGTCGTTTGCACGCGATCGGCAATCGCCTCCGCATCGTCCGTCTCTCGGCGCTTCGAACGACGCGAGGACGTTGACCGGGATGCCGCTGGTGCTTCCCGGGGTGTAAATAGCCATGTCCACCTTTCTCGCGTAGCGCACGAATGCGCTCAGGCCCCTCACCCCACGCGGCGAGACCCTTTTTCCACATATCAGCCTGCTGGGCGGCATACGCATCGAGCTCCAATCCCTTGCGTTGCGCGTCATCGGCATTCACCCACGGCCGAAAATCTTCCGCACGCAAGTCGGGAAAGGTGAGGAGCAGATTGCCGAGATCCCCCTTGGGATCGATGATGATGGCCGGTATCCCGTCAATGGCAGCCTCCTCGAGGAGCGCAAGGCAAAGGCCGGTTTTCCCGCTTCCGGTCATCCCCACACAGACCGCATGCGTCACCAGATCGCGAGAATCATAAAGCAACGGAGCGTCGCTGGACGCCTTTTCCGCTAGTACTCGTAGGAGCGTCCGAGATAGAACACCCCCAGCTTTTCAAAGACGGAGGGATCGAGCGCCATGGTCGCAAAAATACAAGAAGCCCCCTGATTTGCGAGAAATCCTCTTGCAGAAAATGAACGCCACAGGGATTCTCCGGGAGCATGCGATATCTTTACTCGGCGCTTCTCTTTTTGCTTCTGGCTCTCGCCGAGCGCCCCGGCAGGAAGTGCAGCGCGAATACATCGTTGTCAGCGGCGGGCCGTCGCTCATCGAATGGGAAAAATTTAAAGTTGCTCCGCACGATAGATGGTGGGGAAATTTCATCCGGTCGGCCCGCGTCCGCATCGAACAACTCCGCAAGCAACATGGCCCGACCGCCCGCATCACGTGGCTTGTTTACAAGCCGGGCTATGTGCGCCGCGCACAGCGCCAGGACCATGTCCGACTTGATCGGCAATATTGCCAGCGTTCGGGCCAAATACGGCCTCAATCTCGTGTTTTTCAGTGATACCGGTCAGCTCATCAATTATCTCAACAATGGCCAGCCGCGCGATCGGGTGAAAATCGCGAACTTCGAGTTCTACGGTCACTCCGAACAAGGCCTGCTTCATGTTCGATTACAGCAACGAAATTGATAGCGGATCGAAGGTCTGGCTGCATGAGAGCGAATTGAACAGGATCCATCGCGGGATTTTCACCCGACGACGCTTTCGTGAAGAGCTGGGGCTGCCACACCGCAGAAAGCATGAGCAAGCTGTGGCGCCAGGCCACTGGAAAGAGGATGATCGGCGCCTTCGGCAAGACCGACTATTCGCAGATGCCCGGCCAACGGTTGGATTCCGCAACTCAGCCCCGGCGCACGTTGGGGCGGATGAAGTTCTTCGCCCCGAAGGCGAAAACTAAAGCGTCGGAGCGGTGCGAACCTTGCTTTCCCAGCGCGTCAGCAGGTGAGATGACAATGTTGGTGCCGAATTTGAAAGCACGTGGAAAGCGGCCGCGGGCTCGATGTTGCGCAAATAGACGTCACGGCGTTCGAAGATGTCAGGATTTATGGCGACGTATTTGTCGTCCGCGTTCTTGCGCAGATCGATTTGGCCCTGCTGGTTGAGGCCGATTTGCCACATGTCCCCATAATCGTTTGCGGTATAAAGGATCGCGATCTCGCCGTAGATCTTCATCGCGAAAACAGGCTCCTTGTAGAAGTTCAGGCCGGGCGGAACCTCCTTCACATCGGCGAAGTAACCCTCCGTATAGATCGGGTGATTCGACGGGAGGGGTTCAAAGTTCTTGTCCACATCGGGAATCACGCGCTTCATCTCCCGCCTGAAGGCGATATCGAAGCGGGACCGCAGCCCCGGCAAGGAGCTGTCTCCCCAAATGCATCCGCCCATGCGCACATACTTCTGAAGATTCTCGACTTCTTTTTCAGACAATTTGAAATCCCGCGAGCCGGTGAGAAAATGAACGGCGGTTTGACGGAAAAGATCTCGTCGCTGTCGAGCTTGATCGCCTGAACATTCTTGTAGTTGGTCTTGATCTTGTCCTTCGACCAGGCGCTCATCAGATACAACAGATTGGGCAAGCTTCCGGTTTCGATCTTATTGCCCGACGTGATGCGCACGGTTGAACTCCAGTTTCCGCCATTGTACTGGCCGATGTAGGCCGTGAATTCAAACTCGCGCGACCGTGTGCCGGTCCCCGATCCCGGCGACTTTCCCCAGCCGCCGGTAAAAGCCTTGATCTGTGCGGCCGTCAGCCGTGCTCATTCCGTCGGAGCCGATGCTCGCCGCCCGCGGAGCCACGCGTCGTCTGTGCGGGTGCGGTCGGCGTGTGATCGGCGCGGCGATGACCGGGCTCATGGTAAAGTTGAGAGGATTCGCCGCCGTGGTCGTGATCGCATTGAGCTGGGACGAACTGGCTGCAAGGGCGCGACGGTAGCAACATTGAAGGTCGTTTCCTGAGGTGGAGCTGCTGCGCAGGCGGCGAAGCCGCCGTCTCGTTGGGTTGAACAAAGCCGCCCGTTTCACCTTCAAAATCCGGCGGCTCCTGCACCGCCCGATAAAGAACCGTTCCGCCAAACAATCCAACGAGGATGGCGTGCAGCGCAAATGAGATCGTAAAGTCCCTGCGAATTGCTGAACTTATCGAGCAGCTTTTGGAGAAACGCCGGAAGCTCTTTGGCCATGTGCGAGTGCTTATATACGCGAGACATCGGCCGTTTCATGATTCACGCCCGGAGGGCGAACCTCCGCGGCGAGCCGATTATTTACTGCTCGGTAGGAACCTCGCCCCTGCAGGCGTGCACTACTCCCCAAATCCCTGCGCCCACTGGGGCTTCCCGTCCTGAATCGGCGAAGGCCATGATCTTGTCTTTGAGGATGCCCGTTCTCGTGTCGAAGAGTTCAACCGCAGCAGGGCCATGGTTGCCTCGAGACTTGACGACGATCTCCGTGGTTGCCATTGATGAGTTTCCAATTTTCGACATTCGGTAATTGCGTGCGGATCAGAGCGACGGTCATTTCCGTTTCGAAGCAGACGCATCGCCAGCTTGTTCGACGTTTACCTGACGTCCGCGTAGCCCCTTTGTCGTGGCGGGGCGATGGTGCATCCGGCTATCAGCAGCAAAGTCACGCCGGCAAGTATCCCAGAGGGGAGTTTCATAGATTTTTGGATGGTTAAACAATTTCGCGGGGAAGCCTATGGGAGGGCGAGGCTCCCGCCGAGCCGATTTTTCCGGCTATCGCTCGGGAGGACGAGGTTTCGAAGGGGCAGGGGCCTTTTCGTCCCTCCGCCGAACCGTAGATAATTGGCTCACCAGGAGGTTCGCCCTCCCGCAATATCGCCCTCGCTTCACCATGGCAGAATGCTTAATTCGCCTTGGTAGGGCCATTGATCGGCATCGGCCACCAAACCCGCGCGCACAGGATTCTGACGAACATATTCCCACTTTTCCGAATAGTTTTCGCCACGGCGTAGTCGGGTGTCCCAATGATGAAATTGCCAGCGCCATTCCAAACGCGCCGAGCGACGAGTGAATTGGCCCTTCCAAAAACGGACCCAGCGCGTCGAGCGGAAAGTCCACATCATGCGGCGCGCAGAAGAAATGTGCATGGTCCGGCATCAGGACGTAGCGACCGACCGGCCATTTGCGAGCTTCGCGCCAGACGTCGCGCAGACAAGCAGGCCTCGTCGCAGACAAGCCACAGTTTGCGATCTTTCGATGGGATGTGGGTCCCCATCTCCCACAATGCAGACCGTAAGAAAGACGATGGTCGGCTTGCCAAGGTCGATGTGGACGCCAATGAGCCGGGTGCTTACGCCCGATGGTGTCGGAGGGCGAGGCTCCCGCCGGTCCGTGGAATCATCTCTATCACTCATGAAATTGTCAGCTCTGTATTAGTCGGCTCGGGTGGAACCCTCGCCCTCCCTTCCACGACGATTGGTTGCGGACGCCATGAAACGTGCGTTTTGTGTGCGATGGTTCGAGAGCAAAGCCGCCCCCGAGTTTCCTCGGGGCGGCTTGATCTTGTTGACGAACTCTGCGCGGCGTGGCGCGGATAGCTAATCCCGACAGCGTCGGGATTAGTAGTCCATTCCGCCCATTCCGCCGCCCGGAGGCATCGGAGGCGTCTTTTCCTTCTCCGGGATCTCGGTGACGAGAGCCTCGGTGGTCAGGAGCAGGCCACTGATGGACGCCGCGTTCTGCAGCGCGCTGCGGGTGACTTTGGTCGGATCAACAACTCCCGCCTTGACGAGGTCTTCGTATTCGGCAGTGGCAACATTGTAGCCTTCGTTGCCTTTGCGCTTCTTGACTTCCTGCACGATGAGGGCGCCTTCCTTGCCGGCGTTGTCCGCCAGCGCGCGGAGGGGCTGCTCAATCGCACGGCGCACGATCTCGAGTCCGATCTTTTCGTCACCTTCGAGGGCGACGGAATCGAGCGCCTTCTGCGCACGGATGAAGGCGACGCCACCGCCGGGAACGATCCCTTCCTCTACGGCCGCGCGGGTCGCATGGAGCGCGTCTTCGACGCGGGCTTTCTTCTCCTTCATCTCGGTTTCGGTCGCGGCGCCGACATTGATGACGGCCACGCCGCCCGCGAGTTTCGCCAGGCGTTCCTGGAGCTTTTCGCGGTCGTAGTCGCTGGTCGTCTCCTCGATCTGACGGCGGATCTGAGTCACGCGGCCCTGGATGTCGGCGTTCTTGCCTTCGCCTTCGATGATGGTGGTGTTTTCCTTGTCGATGACAATGCGCTTGGCCTTTCCGAGGTCGTCAAGCGAGATGTTCTCCAGCTTGATGCCGAGGTCCTCGGTGATGACAACGTCCGCCGGTCAGAACCGCGATGTCTTCAAGCATTGCTTTGCGGCGGTCGCCAAAGCCCGGAGCCTTGACGGCTGCGACCTGCAGCGTGCCGCGGAGCTTGTTGACAACGAGCGTCGCGAGCGCCTCGCCCTCGACGTCTTCGGCGATGATCAGGAGCGGCTTGCCGGCCTTTGCCACCTTCTCGAGAAGCGGCAGCATGTCCTTGAGGCTGCTGATTTTCTTCTCGTGGATCAGGATGTAGGCGTTCTCGAGAACCGCCTCGAGGTTTTCGGCATTCGTCACGAAGTAAGGCGAAAGGTAGCCCTTGTCGAACTGCATGCCTTCAACAACGTCGAGGGTCGTCTCGATGCTCTTGGCTTCTTCAACGGTGATCGTGCCGTCCTTGCCGACCTTGTCCATCGCATCGGCGATGATCTGGCCGATGGTGGTGTCCCAGTTCGCGGAAACGGTGGCGACCTGAGCGATCTCGGAGCTGTCCTTGACCTTCTTGCTGATCTTGGCGAGTTCCGCGACGACGGCTTCAACGGCTTTGCTGATGCCGCGCTGGAGGCTGGTCGGGTTGGCGCCCGCGGTCACGTTCTTCAGGCCTTCGCGATAGATCGCTTCGGCGAGCACGGTGGCCGTGGTGGTTCCGTCGCCGGCGATGTCGCTGGTCTTGCTGGCGACTTCGCGGACGAGCTGAGCGCCCATGTTTTCATAGGAGTCTTCGAGCTCGATTTCTTTGGCGACGGTCACGCCGTCCTTGGTAATGGTGGGGCTGCCGAATTTTTGTCGAGGATGACGTTGCGACCGGAAGGCCCAAGAGTGGCCTTCACGGCTTTCGCCAGCTTCTCGATGCCGCGGAGCAGAGAATGCCGCGCGGATTCGTCAAACGAGAGTTGTTTGGCTGCCATAGTATTTTAACTTATGAATAGTTGGTACTGGATGATGCGAGGAGGCTTATCCGATGATGCCGAGGATGTCGTCCTCGCGCATGATCAGGTAGCTCTCGCCTTCGATTTTCACTTCTGTGCCGCCGTATTTGGAGATGAGGACTCTGTCCCCCTTTTTACGGTAGAACTCGATGATTTTTCCGTCTTCATCGCGTTTGCCCGTTCCGAGAGCGACGACTTCCCCTTCCTGGGGCTTTTCCTTAGCGGTATCGGGAATGATGATACCGCCCTTTTTAACTTCCTTCTCTTCGAGCGGGTGCACGAGCACACGATCGCCGAGAGGCTTGATGTTCACATTGGCCATAGGGCTGTGGGTGTCTTTATTTGTGTTGGTTGGTTTTTAACGTTAATCCCGGCCTCCGCATAGGCGGAGCCGGGACGGTTGTTAAAGGGTTCTCGATCAATTCTTCTTCTTGTCTTCGTCGACCATCTCGAACTCTGCGTCCACGACATCGGAGTCCTTCTTTCTCGCCTCCGGCTTCGGCTTCGGCGGACGGACCACCTGAGAGGGTCCGGGCTGGGGACCAGCCTGCGCGGAAGCCTTCTTGTAGAGCTCCGAACTGACCTCTTGGAACTTGGCTTGAAGCGCATCGAACGCGCTCTTGACGGCATCATTGTCGTTGCCCTTGAGAGCCTCGCGCACCTTGGAAATCGCGTCTTCGACGGACGTTTTCGTTGCGCCATCCAGCTTGTCGCCAAGATCTTTGAGCTGCTTCTCGCACTGATAAGCGAGGTTGTCGGCGTTGTTGCGGAGCTCGATCGCCTCCTTGGCCTTGCGATCTTCCTCCGCATGGCTTTCCGCCTCCCGCTGCATCTTGTCAATTTCTTCCTTGGTCAAACCACTGGAACCGGTGATGGAGATTTTTGCTCCTTTCCTGTCCCGAGATCCTTGGCACTCACGTTGAGAATGCCGTTGGCGTCGATGTCGAAGGTCACCTCGATCTGCGGCACGCCTCGAGGCGCCGGAGGAATGCCGTCAAGGTGAAAGGTGCCCAACTGCTTGTTGTCACGACTGAGCGGGCGCTCGCCTTGCAGCACTTTGATTTCCACTCCCGGCTGGCTGTCGCTATAGCGTCGAGAAGATCTGCGACTTCCGCGTAGGAATGGTGGTATTGCGTGGGATCATCGCCGTGGCAATGCCGCCGGCCGTTTCGATCGCGAGGGCTGAGCGGGGTAACGTCAAGCAGCAGCACATCCTTCACTTCGCCCTTAAGGACTCCGCCCTGGATGGCCGCGCCAACGGCCACCACTTCGTCAGGGTTCACACCTTTGTGAGGCTCCTTGCCGATAAGGGACCGGGCCGTATCGATAACCTTGGGCATACGAGTCATGCCGCCGACGAGCACCAGCTCATTAATCGCGCTTGCGCTCCATTTTGCATCATTCAAGCAGTCCTTGACCGGCTTGACAGTGCGCTGAAAGAGATCGTCCGTCAGTTGCTCGAGCTTGGAGCGGGTCAGCTTCTTCTGAATATGTTTCGGACCCGTCTGGTCCGCCGTGACAAACGGCAGATTGATCTCGTATTCCTGCGTCGAGGAGAGCGCGATCTTGGCCTTTTCGGACTCTTCCTTGATGCGCTGAACCGCGTCAGGCTGCTTCGAAAGATCAATGCCCGATGTCTTCTCTTGAATTCGCCGATGATCCAATCCATCAGGCGATTGTCCCAATCGTCCCCACCGAGGTGCGTATCGCCGTTGGTCGCCGCGACCTGGAAAACACCATCGCCAATCTCCAAGGCAGAAATATCGAACGTGCCGCCACCGAGGTCATACACAGCGATCTTCTCATCCTTCTTCTTGTCCAGGCCATAAGCCAGCGAAGCGGCAGTCGGCTCGTTGATGATGCGCAAGACATCCAGACCCGCAATTTTCCCGGCATCCTTTGTCGCGTTGCGCTGAGAATCGTTGAAATAGGCCGGAACCGTGATGACTGCCTGAGTGATTTTTCACCGAGCTTCGCTTCGGCGTCGGCCTTGAGCTTCCCGAGGATCATCGCCGAAATTTCCGGCGGGCTGAAACGCTTCCTCTCACCGCTGACCTCGACTTCGATGTGGGCGTCGCCGTTGGCGCGCCTTCAACAACCTTGTAAGGAACGCGCTTAAGCTCATCCTGGACCTCAGAATACTTGCGACCCATGAAGCGCTTGACGGAAAAGACAGTGTTCTGCGGATTTGTTACCGCCTGGCGCTTGCGCCGCCTGACCGACAAGCCGCTCGCCGGTCTTCGAAAATGCCACCACAGATGGTGTCGTGCGCGCACCCTCGGAATTCTCCAAAACAACGGGCTCCCCGCCCTCCATCACAGACATGCAGGAGTTCGTAGTGCCCAAATCAATTCCCAGAATCTTAGACATAATATTTGAAAATCACCTTTCAGCGAGCAATGAACGTTCCCAAGTCCAAAGAAGTTTCATAAGTCGTTCATAATAAAGTAGATAAGAATTTTCTGTCCTCGCGCAGGCTCGAAAATATGAGCCACACTGTCTCTATCGATCCCGGAGAACAACGACAGAATGACACTCAAGCGTGTCTCAACGAGCATTCCTGGAACCCGCGTGCCAATACGAGCTGACTTCAGCCCCCAGGCCCGAAGCCGCTCCAATGCCAAGTAGACGACCGGAGTTGTAAAGAGTGTAAGAGCTTGGGAGACGACCAGTCCTCCGACGATCGCGATACCGAGGGGGCGGCGAAGTTCGGAGCCGACACCCGAGGCCGATGGCCAAAGGCAATGCCCCGAACAAGGCGGCCAGAGTCGTCATCATGATTGGTCGGAAACGAACGAGGCACGCCTGATAGATGGCTTCCTCCGGCTTCAGACGATCGGTTCCGTTGGGCTTCAAGGGCAAAGTCAACCATCATGATCGCGTTCTTCTCTTCACGATTCCGATGAGCAGGATGATCCCGATCATCGCAACGATCGAGAGTTCGAAACCAAAGAACTGAAGGGCTAACAGCAGCGCCGCAGCCCGGCGCTCGGCAGCGTGGAAGAGTATGGTAATCGGATGGATCAAGCTCTCATAGAGCATGCCAAGCACAATATAGACAGCGATCAAGGCGGCCAAGATCAGGATCGGCTGGTTTCCGACCGATTCCTGGAAAACCTGGGCGCTTCCCGGCGAAGCCGCTGGCTGATGCTGGCGGGAAGGTTCAGCTCGCGCACGGCTTCGTCGATGACTTGTGTGGCGCGTTCGAGAGTTACGCCCGGCGCAAGATTGAACGAGATGGTGACCGCCGCGAACTGGCCCTGGTGGTTGACCGCCAGCGGAACGTTGAAAGCTCGTAGTGGGCAATGCTGCTTAGCGGCACCATTTTTCCGTCCGCGGCGATCGAACAAAGACCTTGTCGAGTGCACGTGGATCGTCCTGAAACTTCGGGTCGACTTCGAGAACGACGCGGTATTGATTTTGCGGCCCGCACATAATCGAAACCTGGCGCTGTCCAAAGGAACTATAGAGCGTGGAGTCAATGGCTTCGGGTTGAATGCCCAGCCGCCCCGCGGCATCGCGGTCGATCACCACATTTGCCTGCAAGCCCTGAAACTGCTGGTCGCTATTGACGTCAGCGAGTTCCGGAGATTTTTTTCAGCCGCTCGACAAGCCGAGGCGCCCAGGTGTTCAATTCGTCCAAATCCACGTCCGCGAGAGTGTATTGATAGAGGGCCTTGGTCATCCGGCCTCCGACCCGGATGTCCTGCACCGGCTGAAGAAAAAGTGGTGATGCCAGGCACCTTGGCCGTTTGAGTGCGCAGTCTCGCGATGACCCGCGTCGACCGGAGGGCGCTGGTTTGGAGGCTTCAAGGCGATAGAACATGCGTCCAGTTGTTTTGCGCATTGCCTCCGCCGCCCGACCCGACAAACGAACCCACCGTCGCAATCGCGGGATCTGCGAGCAGGACACTGACCATTTGTTGCTGTTTTTTCGCCATGTCCGCGAACGATACGTCCTGCGCGGCCTCGGTCGTGCCATACATCAAGCCGGTATCCTGCTGCGGGAAGAAGCCCTTGGGCGTCACGCCGTAGAGCCACACGGTGGCAGCACAAGGGTGAAGAGGGTCAGCATTTGCGTGAAGAATCGGTGCCGCAGATACCCACCGCAAAGCGCGCGCGTAGCCATCCTGCAATTTCGAGGAAGAAGGTTGAAGCCTTGTCCGATTCCTGGGGACGCCCACGCAGGAATTGCGCCGCAGAGTGTCGGCGTCGAGTGAGAGAAACGACCGCCGAAACCAGAATCGAGGCGCTCAAGGTCACGGCGAACTCGCGAAATAAGCCCGCCGATCAATCCCCCATCAGCAATGATCGGAATGAAGACAGCCACCAGCGGAGAGGCTGATGGAAATCACGGTGAAGCCGATTTGCCTTTGCTCCGGCCAGAGCGGCTTCGTGAGGTTCCGTCCCTGCTCGATGTGCCGCACGATATTTTCGATCACCACTATGGCGTCGTCGACCAGAAATCCCACAGCCACCGTGAGCGCCATCAGCGAGATGTTATCGAGGCTGAAGCCGCAAAGCCACATCACTGCAAACGTCCCGGCCAGGGCCAGAGGCACCGTAACACCCGCTATGAAGGTCGGCCAGAAACGCCGCAGGAAAAGTGCCATGACGACGATGACCAGCGCGATGGTGAGGAATAAGCGGTAAATGGCACATCGTGCACCGAAGCGCGGATGGTCTGCGTTCGATCGCTCAGTATGCTGATCTCGACCCGGGTGGCAGCCATTTTCGAACCTGCGGCAGCAGCGCCGTGGATCTCATCCACCACCGAAATGACATTGGCGTCGGACTGCTTCATCACGGGAAGCAGGACGGCCCGATCGCGTGTTGAAACCACCCGGCCTGGCGCGTGTTCTTCGGTTCCGTCGATTACCTTCGCGATGGCTCCGAGCTGGACGGGGCGACCATTGCGTTCGGCCATGACGAGCGGCCGATAGTTGTCCGCCCCGAAAATCTGGTCATTCGCGGAGACCATGAGATTTTTCCCCGCGTCTTCGATCCCTCCCTTCGCCATGGATCGGTTGGTGCTTTCAAGAAACGCGCGAACCGTCCTCCATGCTCATTCCCATTGCGGCGAGAGCCGAACGGGTTCACCTGCACACGCACGGCGGTTTTGGCGCCTCCGAACACCCGACCTGGCTGATTCCAGGCAGTTGGGCCAGTCGCTGCGAAACGATCTGATCGGCCAGATTGTAGACTTCCGACAGCCGCATCGCTCTGCGAAGTCATCGCAAGAACCATCACCGGAGAATCGGCGGGATTGTATTTGCGATAAGTGGGCGGACTCGGGAGGTTGGCAGGCAGGTCGTCGCGCGGCGGCATTACATGGCGGCTCTGCACGTCCCGCGCCGCGTCGTTGACGTTTCGGCTCAAATCGAATTGCACGGTGATGTTGGCTCCCGCCCAGCGAGCTCACCGAGGTCATTTCAGTCACCCCGCGATCTGGCCCAGACGCCGCTCGAGCGGGGCGCCGCAGCGAGCTTGCGGCCGTGGCCGGATCCACGCCGGGCAGCGATGCGCTTACCCCAATCGTCGGGAAATCGACCTGCGGCAGCGGAGCCACGGGCAGAAAGAAATACGCCGTCGCCCCGAGCAGCAGCAGGCCGATGGCGAGCAGGGACGTGCCAACCGGACGCCGGATGAAAGGACCCGGACACATTCATGGCGCGTTCATGGCGCGACCGGCTGCGGCGCGCCGGAGACCTGCCTGAAATGACCCGGCGCGATGTCCAACTTTCAAAGCGGCAGAGGGCGAGGTAGATCGACAGGCGTCGTATAGAGCGTGAGAAATTGGGACAGCAGCAAGCCTCCAACGATGGCGATCCCCCAGCGGTTTGCGGAGTTCCGAGCCCGTTCCGGTTTCCAGACGCCATTGGCAATGCTCCGAGCGGAGAGCGGCCGCTGTGGTCATCATGATGGGGCGAAAGCGAAGCAGGCAGGCCTCGTAAATCGCGTCGCGTGGCGCCATCCCGCGTTCGCGCTGCGCTTCGAGAGCGAAGTCAATCATCATGATCGCGTTCTTCTTTACGATCCCGATGAGCAAAACCACGCCAATCAAGGCCACCAGAGAGAAATCCAGCCCGCTGAGTTGCAGAGCCAGAAGGGCGCCCACCCCTGCGCTGGGGAGCGTGGACAGAATGGTCAACGAGATGAATGTAGCTCTCGTAAAGGACTCCGAGGACAATATAGATCACCACGATGCGCAGCCAAAATCAGGAAGGGCTCGCTGGCCAGCGACGCGCGAAACTCCGCCACGCTGCCGGCAAACTCCGCGATAATCGCGTCCGGCATGCCAATGTCCCGGCGCGCCTGTTCAATGGCTTGGACGGCCTGTCCCGAGCGAGTAGCCTCGCTCCGAGATTGAACGACACCGTCGCGCGAAGGAAACTGCCCTGATGTGTGATCACTAGCGGTGTACGTCTGGATACGCGCGGTCGCAAAAGCGCTCAGCGGCACCAGGCGCCTGTGGTGGACTTGACGTAAATCTTGTCGAGATCGCTCGTCGAATCTGCGGAACTCCGGGGCACTTCCATGACAACCCTGTATTGGTTGAGCTGCGTGAAGATCACTGAAATCTGCCGCTGGCCGAAGGCGTCATAGAGAGTGTCGTCGATTGCTTCGGATCGGGACGTTCAGCCGAGAAGCCTGCGTGCGATCGATCTCGAACATGAAGCTGAAGACCGCTCATCCTGCTGGTCGCTCGCCACGTCCGCGAGCTGCGGCAGCTGTCCTCAGCTTCTCCAACCAGCTTTGGCACCCGATTCTGCGAGCTCCGCGGCGTCGGAGCCTTCCAGGATGTATTGATACTGGGTGCGGCTCGTCCGCGTGTCGATCTGGAGGTCCTGGGCAGCTTGGAAGAAGACGTCGACTCCTTCAATTCCGCGAACGGCCTCCCGCAGCCGGGCAATGATTTGACCTGCGCTCGCCTTCGGGACTCGCGCGGCTTGAGAACAATGTAGAGCCGGCCGGTATTCGGCGTGGAATTGACCGTGCCTGCGCCGACAAAGGCCGCCACCGCGCTCGACGTCCGGATCGCTGGCGCACGGCATCCGTGACGGCGCGTTGCACGTGAAGCATTGCCGCGAAGGAAACATCCTGCGCAGCGTCGGTAACGCCGATCAGCAATCCGGTGTCCTGCTGAGGCAGCAAGGCCCTTCGGCACGAACACGTAAAGGACGCCTGTCGCCACGAGCGTGGCCGCGGCGACGAGCAGTGTGGCCCCTGGTGGCGCAAGACCCAGAGATCAGCGATCGGTCATACCAGCCGAAGCACCCATGTCGAAACCACGCTCGAACGAATCGCTGAAGGGCATTTTCGCTGCTGCTCGTCCTCTCGCCGGAGCATCTTTCGCGCACATCATCGGCGTCAGCGTCAGTGAGACGAACGCCGAGACCGCCACCGCCGTGCTCAGCGTGATCGCAAACTCCCGGAAAAGCCGGCCCACGATCCCAGACATGAATAGAAGGGGAATAAAGACCGCGATAAGCGAAATGCTGAGCGAAATAACCGTGAACCCGATCTGTCTTCGAGCCCTTCAACGCCGCTTCGAAGGGATGATCGCCCTCCTCGATATATCGGAAGATGTTCTCGATCATTACGATCGCATCATCGACCACAAAGCCCGTCGAGATCGTCAGCGCCATGAGCGAGAGATTGTCGAGACTGAAGCCCGCGAGATACATCACCGCGAAGGTGCCAAGCAGCGAGAGCGGCAGCGCCACACTGGGAATGATCGTCGCGCGCAGCCGGCGCAGAAACATCAGAGCAGCACGAGAATGACCAGCCCAATGGTCAGAACGAGCGTGAATTGCACGTCGCGCACGGACGCGCGGATCGTCTCCGTGCGGTCGGAAAAGATCGAGAGATGAATGCCGGCCGGCAGGAAGCTGTCAGGCGCGGAAGGATCTTCTTCACGCGCTCGACCGTCTCGATGATATTCGCCCCGGGTTGGCGTTGGATGTCGAGCAGGACGGCAGGCTGGTAGCTCTGCTCGAGGGTGGCAATCCATGCGGCCAGCCGGCTGTTCTCCACGCCGTCCTCGACGTTTGCGACATCCTGCAGTCGAACGGGCGCCCCATTGCGGTAAGCCAGAATGACGGGCTTGAAATCCTCCGCCTTGAGAATTTGATCGTTTGAGCCCAGCGTGAATGCCTGTTGCTTGCCGTCGAAGCTGCCCTTGGGGGCGTTAACGTTCGCCTGGGAAACAGCAGTCCGGACATCTCTCCAGGCTCAACCCCTGCGCCGCCAGCGCCGAGGGATTGACTTGCACGCGAACCGCCGGCTTTTGATTGCCCTGAATTGTCACCAACCCGACACCAGTCACCTCGCTGAGTTTCTGCGCCAGAATCGAGTCCGCGTAGTCGTTGACCTTCTCAAGCGGCAGATTGTCCGAAGTGATCGCAAGCGTGAGGATTGGCGTATCGGCCGGGTTGACTTTGTTGAAAGTCGGCGGATTCGGCATGTCTTGCGGCAGCAACCCGCCCGCGGCATTGATGGCCGCCTGCACGTCTTGCGCGGCCTCGTCGATCTTGCGCCCAAGAACGAACTGCAGAGTGATGACCGACGTGCCGAACGAACTGACTGACGTCATCGAAGACAGGCCGCTGATCTGGCCAAACTGCTTTTCCAGCGGGGCCGTCACAAGCGAGGTCATCGACCTGCGGGTCCGCGCCGGGATATTGAGAAACAACCTGGATCGTCGGAAAATCGACCGTCGGCAGCGCTGACACCGGGAGAAATCGGTATCCCAGAAGACCGATCGAGCACGACTCCAAACATGAGGAGCGACGTCGCGACCGGTCGCCTGATGAAAGGCTCCGAAATATTCACTGCTTGGCAGGCTTGCCGGAGTCACCAATGCTCTCGCCGACATCCTTGGTTGCTTCGACCTTGGCGCCGGGTTGAAGACGGTATTGGCCATCGACGACAACTTTGTCGCCGGCTTGCAATCCCGATTCCACCAAGCGTCCAGTCATCCTCCGTCGCCCTGACCTTCACCGGACGCATTGCGACTTTGTCGTCCGCGCCAATCACATAAACATACGAGCCGTTCGGACCGCGCTGAATCGATTTCGCAGGTGCTGTCACGGCCCCATCTTTGTGCCCAAAAGCAGGCGCACATTCACAAACTGGCCCGGCCACAGATCGTAGTTGGTATTGGCGAAGACCGCCTTCAATTTCAACGTCGCGGTCGTGGAGTCGATCTGGTTGTCGAGAACCTCCAGAGTGTCCTTCGCTGAGGACGGAGAGGTTGTCGCGATCCAGGGCGATGACCTTGAGCGTCGCTTTCTGCTGCTATGGCATCGCGAACTTCCCTCAACTCCTGCTGCGGCAGCGTGAACAACCACGGAGATCGGCTGGACCTGATTAATCGTGAGCATCCCGGCCGTCTCGGTGCTTCGCACGATGTTTCCCGCATCCACCAAACGAATGCCAACGCGTCCGGAAATCGGCGCCGTGATGTGGGTGTAATCGAGCTGCGTCTGCGCATTGTCGATGGCTGCCTGGTCCGCCGCAACCAGCGCCTGCAATTGATCCACGGTATACTTCTGGGTGTCGTACGTCTGCTGATCGATGACGCTGTTCTTGATCAACTGCGCGTTCCTCTGAGAGGACAATCTTGGCATTCGCAAGCTGGGCCTCATCCTGCGCCTTCTTGGCCTTGGCCTGATCGAGTTGAGCCTGGTAGGTGCGAGGGTCGATCTGCGCCAGCAAATCTCCCTTCTGCACATTCTGCCCTCCTGAAAATAAATCTGCTGCAGCTCGCCATCGACGCGCGCGCGAACTGTCACGCTGTTGTAAGGCTGCACCGTGCCAAGCGCGTTCAGGTAGATAGGAAAATCGCGGCGCTCAGCCTGGCCGGCCACGACCGGCACGGGTCCGCGAGCCGTCCCACGAGCCTGCTGGATTTCCCGTCCGCCAGCTTCCGTCGTGCGAATCTTCCAAAGAGCAAAACCTCCGCCAAGCAAACCCAGCAGGATCACCCACCGCACAATTCGCCAGAAGAGAGCTCATTCGGGACGGTCGGACACTCTCAATCGCAACATCCCGGGGAAGAGCCTGCGATGACCGGAACTCATTCTGGGAAATCATACCTGATTGAATCGCGCTAAAGCGCTTTTGTTCTCGGATTTCTTCTGCGTCGCACAAGCTCGCCTCCAAGCCCACTTTTCAGCCACCGATTTGACTTCCTCGCAGAAAATGAATAGCTATTCATTATATGAACCATGGTTCAGCAAGGTCGACCTCGCAACGCTTTTCTCATCGAGGGACAGGAACGCGGCGCGCGGCGGAGGCGGATTCTCGAAGCGGCCGAGGCGGTTTTCAGCGCCCGCGGGTATCACGAGCGCGTCGATTACGGAGATCGCGGTGCGCGCGGAGTTTGCAGCAGGCACGATCTACTTGTATTTCAGCGACAAGGCGGACCTTTACGGGAACTGTGATTCTGGAGAAGATGAATGAGGTGGTTGGTCGGCTGGAGACGGCTCTGAGTTCAGAACGCTTCCGCGAAGGCCTGTCTCCGCGCTGCGGCTCTAGTGCCCTCTTCGCCTATCATGATTCCAACCGCTCAGTTTCTTCGAAATCTTTCTGCATCAGCACCAATTGGCGGCGTCCCCGTTAAACGAGAGGCCATTGGAAGGAAATGGAGGATCTGAAGCGCCGAAACCTTACGCCTCGATCGAAGATTGCGTCGTCCGTGGCCAAACCAGCGGAGAACTCAAGGCGGGCAATCCGCGTCTTTATGCGGTCGCCTTCCTTGGCATGACGCTCCAAATGATCCGGCAGTGGATTCGGGAGCGTGGCGAGCGGGCGTCTCACGGACTCCGGCGGATTTTGCCGCCGATTGTTTCTTGAACGGCGCGGCAGCGCTTCGATCTTCAGAAAGAGACTCATCCTCGCTCGCATGAAGAGTCTCCTCGTATCCTGCGCATGCCTTGCCGCGGTCCTCGCCATGCCCGCCTGCCAGAGGTGTCCTCGCAAAAGGCGTCGGACGCGCCGCCTGTGCCTGTGGAAGTGGCGGCTGGCTGAGTTGCGGACCATGCCCATAGAGATGCAGGCGATCGGAACGGTCGAGCCGCTCGCCAGCGTGCAGCTCAAATCCAAGGTCCAGGGAGAGATCTTGCGAGTGCACTTTGCGGATGGCGCGGAGGTCCGGGCGGGGATCCGTTGTTCGACATTGATGCGCGTCCTTTCGAGGCTGCCCTGAAGCGTGCGCAAGCAAATCTCGCCATGGCCCGGTCCACGTCGGCCAACGCCAGTGAGCAAGCGGACCGATACACCACGTTGATCAAGCGCGGCGTAGCTTCAAAGGAGCAATTCTCGCAGTTTCTTTCGACGGCCGAAACGCAGAAATCCGTAATTGACGCCCGCCAGGCCGACGTGGACGAGGCGCAGCTTTCCCTGGATTGGGCGCAGGTACGGGCCCCATCTCCGGCCGCGCGGGGTCCGCCATTCTCAAGGCGGGCAATATCGTGAACGCCAACACCGATGTTCTCGACCGTCATCAATCAAGTGCAGCCAATTTATGTCGCGTTCTCGCTGCACGAAGGTTCGCTCGCAGACGTGCGTCAATGGATGGCAAAGAGCAAACCTGTCGTTAGCGTGCGCGATCCAGACACCGGACGGCTGCTCGGCACCGGCGAACTGACGTTTATAGACAACACCGTGGACCGGGTCTCCGGCATGATCGCCTTCAAGGCGACGTTTCCGAATGCAGGACAACGAGCCTTTGGCCAGGGCAGTTCGTGGATGTGACTGTCAAGCTCGCGGAAGAACCGGATGCGCTTGTCGTCCCAACGACCGCCATCATGGAAGGCCAGCAGGGTCCGCAAGTGTTTGTTGTTTCCGACAATACAGCCAACCTCCGCAAGGTGCAGGTCAGCCGCACGGTGGGAGATCAAACCATTGTCAAGCAGGGGCTGAATGCCGGCGAACTCGTCATCACCAGCGGCCAGCTCCGAGTCTCCCCGGGCGGAAAAGTCACTGTCAGCGAGCCCGCCAAACCCAAGGTCGCCGAAAACACCGCATCCCCCGGAGCAATGAGCCTGACCGATCCCTTTGTGAGACGCCCGATCATGACGACACTCGTCATGGTCTCGATCCTCGGAGCAGGCCTGCTCGCGTATTTCCGCCTTGCCGGTCAGTGATCTCCCAAATGTGGATTTTCCGACCATCAGCGTGTCCGCGAGCCTGCCGGGAGCGGACCCGGAGACGATGGCGTCGTCGGTTGCCACGCCTCTGGAAAAGGAGTTTTCCACGATCGCAGGCATCGAGTCGATGACCTCGACCAGTTCGCTTGGTGCGACCAGCATTACCATTCAGTTCGATCTCGCGCGGGACATCGACGCCGCCGCGCAGGACGTGCAGGCCGCCATCTCGCAGGCGCAGCGGGATCTGCCGACGGAAATGCCCTCGCCGCCCTCGTTCCGCAAGGTCAATCCCGCCGAGCAGCCGATCCTAATGCTGGCGGCCTATTCCGAATCCCTTCCGCTAAGCAAAGTGGACGAATACGCCGAGACGCTGATCGGCCAGCGTCTCTCGACTGTGAGCGGCGTCGCCCAGGTGGACGTCTTCGGCTCGCAGAAATTCGCAGTGCGCGTAAAGGTCGATCCACGCGAACTCGCCGCCCGCGGCATTGGTTTCGATGACGTGGAAAATGCCATTCGTGAGGCCAACTCCAACGAAGCCACCGGAGAGCTTGATGCCGGCGCAAAGTCCCGCACGATCAAGACGACTGGCAGACTCAAGCGCGCGGAGGACTTTCATGAACTCATTGTCTCCTACCGCGACGGCTTCCCGGTCCGGCTCAGGCAGATCGCTACGTGTCCTCAACAGCATCGAGGACGACAAGAACGTGGGCTGGTTCAATCGAGACGCGCAGGCATCGTTCTGGCAATCCAGCGGCAGCCAGGGGCCAACACGGTTCAAGTCATCGATCGCATTCGCGAACTCCTGCCGACCTTCAAGGCGCAGCTACCCGGAGGCGTCAAGCTCGACATTCTTTATGACCGCTCGAAGTCGATCCGCGAGTCGCTGCATGATGTGCAATTTACCCTTGTGCTGGCGATCGCGCTGGTTGTGCTGGTGATTTTCATATTCCTGCGCAATGTCCGCGCCACCCTTATCCCCAGCGCCGCCATCCCGCTCTCCATTATCGGCACATTCGGCGTGATGTATCTGCTTGGCTTCAGCGTAAACAATTTCTCGCTGATGGCGCTCATTCTCGCCGTCGGCTTCGTGGTCGATGACGCCATCGTCGTCCTCGAGAACATCGTCCGTCACATTGAGAAGGGCGAATCACCTCTTGAGGCGGCCATCGAAAGGCGGACGCGAGATAGGGTTCACCATTCTCTCGATGACGCTCTCGCTGGCGGCGGTGTTCATTCCCGTGCTTTTCATGGGCGGCATTCTGGGCCGGTTGCTCAATGAATTCGCCGTCACCATCGCGGCGGCCATTCTGATCTCAGGATTCATTTCTGCTTTCGCTCACTCCGATGCTTTGCAGCCGCTTTCTCAAGGAGGCGCACAGCTTGAGCCAGAACGCTCTCTTCCGGTGGTCGGAGTCCGTCTTCAGCAATGTGCTCGCCGGTTACCAAAAGACGCTACGCCTGGCGCTGCGCCATCATGTGGCGGTGTCCCTCGCTGCCCTCGCGATGGCACTGGTGACGGTCTGGATGTTCGTCAAGGCTCCCAAGGGCTTCCTGCCCAACGAGGACACCGGTCGCATCATGATCTCGACGGAGGCCGAGCAGGGCGTTGCGTTCGACAAAATGATCGAACTCCAGCAGAGAGCTGCGGACATCGTCTCCAGAAACCCGGCCGTCGAGGCTTTCATGTCCCGCATCGGGGGCGGCAGCAGCGCAAGCTCAGGACAATGCCGGACGGCTTTTCCTGACCCTCAAACCGCGCAAGCGAGCGTCCACCCATCGATGACATCATCCGCCAGCTTCGCAAGGATCTCGCCGGGATTCCCGGCCTCAAGGTCTTCCCGCAAAATCCTCCGGCCATCCGCATCGGCGGCACCTCCACCAAGAGCCTCTATCAATTCACTCTTTCGGACCCGATCTCGACGTGCTCTACGAGGCCGCCGGGAAAATGGAAAACCGTATGAGGGAAATCCCGGGCATTGTGGACGTCACCACGGACCTCCAGATCACGAGCCCGCAGGTGCTCGTCGACATCAACCGCGACAAGGCCTCCAGCCTTGGCATTAGTGCTGGCCAGATCGAACGCGCCCTGGGCAATGCCTACGGTGCGAGGCAGATCTCCACTATCTACACGCCGACCGATCAATACCGTGTGATTCTGGAGGCGGACGAGGATTTCAAGCGCGAGTCTGCCGACCTTTCCCGCCTCTACGTCAGATCATCCGGCTGGGCGGCTTGTCCCGCTAAGCGCCGTTGCGCAGTTCAAATCGCAGGTTGGCCCTCTCACCGTTCAGCACCTGGGCCAGCTTCCCGCCGTGACGCTTTCGTTCGACCTCGCCAAGGGCACGTCGTTAAGCGACGTCGTTCCCGTCATCGAACGCGTCGGCAAAGGCGGAACTTGGCGAACAGGTCAGCACACAGTTCCAGGGCACTGCCCAAGCGTTTCAGTCATCGCTTGGAAATCTCGGCATGCTTCTGCTCATGGCTGTGCTCGTCATCTACATCATCCTGGGCATCCTCTACGAAAGCTTCATCCATCCCCTCACGATTCTCTCCGGTTTGCCTTCCGCCGGGTTTGGCGCGCTTGCTGACACTGGCTCTGTTCGGACAGGAGCTCAACGTCTATGGCTTCGTCGGTCTGCTCATGCTGATCGGCATCGTCAAAAAGAACGCCATCATGATGATCGACTTTGCCCTCGACGCGCAGCGAAACGACCGAAAACCGCCTGCAACCGCGATCTTCGACGCCTGCATCGTCCGCTTTCCGCCCCATCATGATGACCACGCTGGCCGCCATGATGGGAACTTTGCCGATCGCCTTGGGCCTCGGCGCAGGGGGTGACGTGCGGCGTCCCCTCGGCCTTGCCGTGGTTGGCGGCCTGGTCATCTCCCAAATCGTCACCCTCTATATCACGCCGATCATTTACCTTTACCTCGAGCGTCTCCAGCAGCGGCTTGGCAGGAAATCCGCATCTTCGCGAATGACAGAGGACGCACCTGCCGTTGCTGAACTCGCTTCGGTCGAATAGACTTTAGGCTCTCTGCGATCTCGAGGCACAAAGCAAAGGCATGTCTGAAAGCGAACGAAACTCTGTCGCATATGTGACAGAATTTCGCAGCTTCTAGTCAAACCGCGGATGACGCGGATTACACGGATAGGGCCTGAACTGCATTTCTATCCGCGTTTATTCGCGTCAAGCTATAGACGAGGCTTTCAAGGCTTTTAGACAGGCTTCGTCTCGTCCAGGTCCCAAAGATCGTCTCCGCCAAATTCAAGACAGCACGAACCCGCTTCAACATAGCAGCTTTCGCAAAGCCAACGTGTGCCGACTTTGACAGCATTAACTCCTCCACACCGTTCGCAACAGTTCTCAACGGTCGTATCACGTGAGCTGCCTGCAGAGACCCCGGTCTCTTGTAATGGGGATGCGTCCATAGAAATAACCATCGCCCAGCTCGCGGTCCTCGCAAACTCGTTGGAAGGACACAAGTATATCGCGGACGTCAGCCAGGAGTGTGTTGCTCAAAAGCCCTTCCCCTCGTCTCCAACCGAAGCTTGCGAATAAACGCAAATGGGCTTCATTCTTCCTATGACTTCGGACGAACGCATTCTCATTTCCACTCTCTTTGATCGGTTGAATCAGGCGGGCGCCCAGCCGAAAGACGCCGAAGCCGATGAATTCATTCGCACCAAGGTTTCGAGCAACCCTCGACTCCCTATCTCCTCGTTCAAAGCACGCTGGTTATGCAGCAGGCGCTCGCCGCGGCCCAAAGCCGGATCGCCGGCCTCGAGAAGAGACTCGCCGAGGAAACTCGCCCCAGCCAAGAGCCGGGCGGGAGTTTCCTCTCCGGTGTAGCCAATCTTTTCCGGGGCGGGACAACCTTCTCCCCAACCTGCCCCTCGCTCCGCACAAATGACGCCGCCCGTTCCGCCCCAGTCTGCACAGGCGTCCACCAATGCTCCGCCGCCAATTCAGCAAGCCGCCCCGAGCGGGGTGGTTTCCTGCAAGGTGCGCTGTCCACGGCTGCCGGAGTCGCCGGGGAGCTCTTCTTTTCCAAGGCATTCAGAACCTGATTGGTCATAACCCCGGACCATTCAGCGGGTTAAGCTGCCCTTCGGGCGGGCTCATCGGCGGCCAACCTGCGGTAGAAAATACGGAGATAAACGTTTTCGAAACGAACGATCCGGCTGCGGCAACTAGCCAGGCGGCCGCCCAGGATGATACCTCAAGCGACCTGGACGCGACCGCTGACGAGGATTCGACGACCAACCCCGGCGGAGATGACTCATTCGCTCCCGACGATGGGGGCGACTTCCTCGGCGGTGACGACGACTCGCTACGTCTAAGGAAGGCAGAAGGAGGAAGGAAGAATTCAGCCTTCGGGAGGACTTGCTTCTTATCCCTTTCTTAGCGAATTGTGGCGTTCCGCGGTCACGCGACAACGCGGCTTCTTTGTGCTGCCGAAGCCAATTTTCTTTACGGCTATTTCTTTACGGCTCACGAGGCGCCCTCCCTCCCCATTTTTGGCGGCAAGTCGCCCGCGTGCTGATGAGTCCGCATCACATGCGGCGGCAATAGCTGGATGCCGAGCAAGCTTGCGGCGCGAATATCAAAACGAAGGACTTAGCCGCGCTCGATCTTGCACTGCGCGTCGCTTCCGCTCCCAAAAGCTTTCCGCGAGTTTGACCGTGTTCGCGTGCAGTCGCGCGGTGTGAACGCGGTCGCGATTGTAGCCGCCGCCGTAGAGCACCACCGTGGACACGCGAAGCTTTGTGACCAGATCCAACACGGCTTTGTCGCGCACAGCCATGTCGGTGTCGCTAAGCTTCATCTGACCGAACCGGTCGTTTTCATGCGGGTCGGAACCCGCGATCCAGAATGCAAGGTCGGGCGCGAACCGCTCGAAGGCCGCAGGCAGAGTGGCGTTGAGCCGCTCCAGATATTGCGCGCCGCTGACAAACCGCGGGAGTTCGACATCAAACGAACCAGCCGTCTTCTCCGCCGGATAGTTGCGCCCGACGTGAATCGAATAGGTGAACACACCGCTCATCGCCCGCGAAGATGCCGTTGCTACCGTTGCCTTGATGGGCATCGGTATCGATCACAAAAATCCACCGCTCCGGATGGATCGCGTGCAGGTCCCGGATGGCGATTGCGACGTCGTTGAGCACGCAGTAGCCGAGTCCGCGATCGGGGAAGGCATGGTGGGTCCCTCCTGCAAGGTTGCACGCCAATCCGTCTTCGAGGGCAGCCCACATTGCCGCCACCGTGCCGGCCGTTTCACGTCGCGAGCGGGTGAGCAGGCCTTCGCACGGGGGCAATCAAGTCGAACCAGATCGTCGCGCCTCAGTGTGCCAGTGCGAATACTGGTCAGATAACAGGCCGTGTGAACCCGCAAGAGTTGGAGCACGGGAGCGGGCTCCACCGGCGTGATGCGAGCCGCCGGGCACTCGGCGCGAATCATCTCCTCCGCGCGCCAGAACTTGTCCATCGGGAATGGATGCTCCTCCGGGAGCGGAAAGGTGTAGCCAGGATGATAGAAACAACGCACACCTCAACATGACGCAGGCCCCAACGTCATCGCAATCGGGATTCTCACCTCCCTGCTCCTTCTCCTGCGGCAACCACGACAAACTTCCTCTTGGCTTCGGCCTTGGAACGTCCTTCGCTAGCTGAAGACCATGCTTTTTCATGTAGGCGGCCATTGCACTGGTGATCTCGCGCGAGGTGCGACGGCAATCGTCGGAGAGTCCGGAGATCAACCCTGGCCCTCCTGCAAACGTCAACGGCCATACGATAACCCCCATGATCGCGCCGGGCATTGCGTTTGTTCCGCCTGTCGTTTGAATCATGAGGAATCGCTTGGGCGCGCCTCCAGAAAGATCCGACACGGTCGCTGTAACGTCCATCTTTGTGCCTCCCGAACCGAAGCCCAGCGTGCTGCGCAAGGCCCGGCTGCCCTGGTTCAGGCGCGTGAAACGGCCGGTGATCAGCCAGAAGTTTCCCCGCGGCGCGTGTTCCGGCGGACACGGCCTGCGCCGGTGCGATGTATTTGCGAATTTGTTCAAAAAGATTTGATGTCATTTCCTGCTGTAGGCGGCGCTTAAAGTCCTCCAATTCTTCCCCTGCCGGCCGACGCGAACCATGTCATCTTCGAATTCGAAAGGTTCCAAAAAATGGTTTGGGGCGCTTGGGATGGGGCTTGGGTCAGCGGAATAGTTTCCCTCACGCTCACGGATGCACAGGAGCACAACGCAATGCACAGCCCGGCGAACGCAAGGCGGAATAGGAATGCAGGCTTCATCGTCGGGAGATCAAACGCTATACTCGCACCGGTTTGCCAAGAATCCTCTTGATGGAAAAGTCAGCGTTCCACCAGGCAAGTTTTTGAACGCGCCTCGCAGTGGCAAGCTCGACCTTGCAGGATGCCGGCGACAGGTGACAATGTGACCTGCCGCTCGATGAGATTTCAGGAGAGATTACAATTTATCTGCATGATTTTTTTGCTTCAAACCTGCCTGCGCTTTCCAAGGAGGCTTCCTCGGCCCGATCAACCGGACCAATCACGCATACGTTGATCCTCGACGGAATCTGGGGTTCGCATTCACGCTGGGAGCGCCTCCGCAGCCGCATCGCAACCGAGCTCGGTCCTTGCAGAATCTGGCGCTACGACAATAGCGGGCGCGCTTCTATCGAATCCTCGCGAAAGCTCTCGCCGCGGAGCTTAAGCGGCTCAATGCGCCAGTGAACCTCGTCGGTTACAGCATGGGCGGACTCGTGGTTCGCGAAGCCCTCCGCCAGAGCGCCCGGAACTGAAGGTGCACCGGGTCGCGCTGCTGAATTCCCCAACTACGGAAGCGCTGCGGCCTGCTTGCTCCCGCTCTCGGCGTGTCGCGAAATGAGGCCCGGAAGCGCTTTCCTCAAGCAACTCAACGCGGCGCCTTGGACATATCCGACTCTTGCGACGTGGTGTCCGCATGCGATCTCATGGTTTTTCCGGGATCGTCAGGCCGCTGGAAAAAAGCCACCGTTGTTTTGCGATCGGACGTTCCAATGCATCTCTGGCCGGTTGTGTCCGTGGAGATTCACCGAACCGTGACGGCCTTCCTCGCATCGAGTGAGGCGCCGCCGCTTCGGACCAGGAAGTAGAGCAGTCGCGTAACCGTTTCACCGAATCGCGTCCCCGCGTGCGGCCACGTTGCCGCCGCTGTGAGTCGCGTTCCGCGACAACGCGGTCACGCGATGACCTACGCGGCTCACGAGGCGCGTCGTTAACGCGGTCACGCGACAACGCGGCTCACTGTGCTGACGAGCGCGTTCTTTTAGCTGCGGCTCGTGGGGACGCTCGCCCTCCCGGTGCACCGCCGCTTTTCCGGCCTCGAGATTGGACATTTTTGCGTTGCTCGACGAAGAAAAGCATCGCGCGCATGCATCAAATCACTTTTCTGCAGGACTTGGCGATCGTGATGAGCGTGGCTGCTCTGGCCACGATCTTGTTTCGCCAACTCAAGCAGCCGGTGGTCCTTGGGTACATCCTCGCCGGATTGGTCATCGGACCGCACACTCCTCCCTTCGCGCTGATTGCGGACGAGCATGCCATCGAGACGCTCGCCGAACTTGGCATCATTTTCCTGATGTTTGCGCTCGGGCTGGAATTCAGTCTGCGCAAGCTGAAGAAAGTTGGTGCGACCGCATTCATTGCGGCTTCCCTCGAGATCCTGCTGATGATCTTGGCGGGCTACGCACTCGGGCGCGCTTTTGGTTGGAATCAGATGGACAGCATTTTTCTTGGCGCCATCCTCTCGATTTCTTCGACCACGATCATCATTAAAGCGCTCGAAGGCCTTGGGAAGACACGCGAGCACTTTGCGAGTCTCATCTTCGGCATTCTCATTGTCGAGGACATTCTGGCGATCGTCATGATTGCCCTGCTTTCCGGTTTTGCGAGGACGGGCCAACTTGAGGCGGAGACTGTGGGCATGACCATCTTGAGCCTGGGATCCTTCCTCGGTATCCTCCTGGTGGCCGGCCTCATCATAGTTCCCCGGCTCCTGAACTATATTGCCCGCTTCAAGAGCGACGAGATGCTGCTGATCACAGTGGTGGGTCTTTGCTTCGGAATTTCGATCGTCGCGGTGAAGCTGGGTTACAGCGTGGCGCTGGGTGCCTTTCTCATCGGGGCCATCATCGCCGAGGCCCGTCAAATCTATAAGATTGAGACCCTCATGCATCCGGTGCGGGATCTTTTCAGCGCGGTGTTTTTCGTCTCCATCGGCATGCTGATCGATCCGTCGCTTCTCGCAAAATATGTGCTGCCGATTCTTGCCATTACGATCGTTGCTGTGCTGGGCAAGGTCTTCAGCTGCGCGCTTGGAAGCTTCGTCGCCGGCAACGACATGCGCACCTCGCTGCGCGTGGGAATGGGACTTGCCCAGATTGGCGAATTTTCTTTCATCATTGCGTCGCTGGGACTTCAGCCTGAAGGTCACCAGTGACTTCATTTATCCCATCGCTGTCGCCGTCTCTTCGCTTACCACATTGCTGACTCCTTACTCTGATCAAGAGTTCTGACGGACTGGTCGAATGGTTCGACCGCATCGCTCCGAGGCCTTTGTTGCAAGCAATCGACGCTTACAGCCAGCGCGTTGGCAACCTGGAGAGCAAATCGGAGCGCGCAGCGAGCGCAAGATTCTCGGCAAACTGGGCGGGCAAATCGCTTTGAACTTGTTGATCATTGCGGGCGTTTTCATCGCCGCTGTTTTCTTGCATAAGGCGAATCGTGATCTGGTGGCCCGACTTCCCCGGCGGGGCGGATGGAACGAAGGCGGCCACCTGGCTGGGCGGCATTGCTGGTGAGTTTTCCGCTGTTGGTTGCCGTGTGGCGCAAGCTGGAGGCTGGCGCGATGCTTATTGCAGAAACCAGTGTAGGGCCGAGCAATGCCGGTTCCAAAGAATCGGGCCTTCAAGCCATCATTTCCGGGACGATTCTCGTGTTCGGCACCGGAGTTCTTATTCTTCTTGTGGCCCTTCTCAGCTCGACTCTGCTTCCTTCGCGAAATGTCCTGTTGCTCACGCTGCTGATTATGGTGGTTTCCGGCGTCCTGCTCTACCGGGGAGCAGTGAAGCTCTACTCCCGCGCACAATCTGCATTGCGGGACACCTTCGCACAGCCCGCCGATCCCCGCTGCTTCACGAGGCCCCCAGCCTGCCGCCCCTCCTGCGCGAGGCCAGGCTGGAAACCGTCGAAGTGCAGCCCGGCACGGAAGCCGCCGGAAAAATGATTGTCGAGCTGAAACTGCGAACCCAGACCGGAGCGAGCGTCGTTGGCATCGAACGGAATGGCACCAGCATCGTCAATCCCGGACCGGACGAGGAATTGGAGAGCGGAGATCAAATTCTCCTGATCGGCAGCGAAGATCAATTGAACGCGGCCAAAAAGCTCCTCACAGCACCGAAGACGTGACTAGTGAGCAGCAGGATGGATGCTCTTCAGTTTGGGGAAACGCACATCCTTGCGTGCACTGTTCGGGCGCCAGCACCAAGCGGACCGTCGAAGTGAGCCGTTCGAGCCGCCCGGCAGCTGCCGGACGAGGACGCGTGCAGCTCCCCAGCAGTATTGCGCGGGCCGCAAATGTACCCGGCGGTCAATGGAATGGCACGCGGAATCACCGGGCGGGTGACTTTCCACTGTGCGTCACCCACGCTCAACACCTCGATCCGCACAGGCGCTAAACCGGCGCCGTAGAATCCAAGCTCTTTGGCAACCGGTTCTGTGACGTCCAGAGTCCGTCCTGCCACAAAAGGACCGCGATCATTCAAGCGGATGACGGTCGATCGGCCATTTCGCAAGTTGGTCACCCGGACGCGGCACGGCAACGGCAACGTCTTGTGCGCTCCGCTTCGGCTCCATGGCCAGAGATTCTCGCCCAATGCCGTGGGCCCCGGAAAAAACAGCCATCCTTCCCTGTAGTGAGAAGCCACGCCCTCCTCCATGTATCCTGGCGCCTGTCCGGGCGACATCGGCGTGTAGCGCACACCGTGCACGCGTATAAGATCGGTACTTGTACCCCGAATAATCTCCTTGCCCGCATCCCACCAGGATGCAAGGCATCAACAAAACAAAGATCCAGCGAGCCATCGTCGACGATTTTCCTGATCCTGCACCGAAAAAGCAACAGCAGGATCGAAGAAACAAGAGTCAGGATTCAATTTTCTGGCAGCGGCTGGCTTGAAAATCGCCTCGAGGCGGGACCCCGCCGGTTGACTTCGAGAGGCCCGCTGCCTAGTAATTCTACCCGTGCGATCCACGGTATCCAATTCCATTTTGAAGGACCGCAAGCGCGTGCTCCGAATGGTTGGCGGATTGCTGCCAGGCATAAGAGAGCGCCTGTTTCTGCGCCTCCTTTTTCCGCCTTTTGCCTCCGTTCGCATTTCATGTCTCTTCTTGCCCGATCCCTTTCCGAAAACCGCCGTACGCTCGCGTTGGCTTCGCCAATCATTGCGGGCTACGTCGGTCAGATGCTCATGGGATGGGCGGACACGATCATGGTTGGCCGCGTGGGCGTTATTCCGCTGGCTGCCTGCGCCTTCGCAAATACCGTGCTTGCTGTGCCGCTGGTTTTCGGGTTCGCGGTGCTTTCCTCGGTGAGTGTGCGCGCATCCCTTGCGTTCGGCGCCGGTCGACGCCCGCATATCCGGCGAGGCATTGCGTCGCCGGCAGCCTCGTGGTGGCAGGCGTCCTTGGCATCTCCGTGGCGGTCGCCATCCACGCGCGCTTCCGCTATTGCCCTGGCTTCGGTCAAGGAGACGAGATCAACGCGGCTTGCAAAAATTTTTCTCCTCCTTTGCTCATGGTCAGCCTTGCCGGTTTTTCTTACGACGGCTGCGAAGAACTTCTGCGAGGCGCTGTTTCGTCCGTGGGTGCCGTTCTGGATCATGATTGCCGGAGTGCTGCTCAATGTCGGCCTGAACTGGATTCTCATTTACGGAAATCTCGGCGCCCCGGCGATGGGACTCGACGGTGCCAGGCGTCGCAACGCTGCTTACGCGCGCGTCGCTGTGGCCGCAGCGATCATCGTTTACATGCTTCTTGCTCCCTGCGCTGAAGGACAGCCTGCCTGTCAATTGGCTGGCTATCGGTCTCGTTGCCGAAATGCGCCGGTTGCTGGCAATCGGCCTTCCACGGGCGGCATGCATCTCGCGGAGGGTGAAGCGGCTTTGCCTTCGGATCATTGATGATGGGTTGGCTGGGGGCGGGAGCCCTCGCCGCGCATCAGATCGCGATCACTTGCGCGGCCACGACGTTCATGATACCACTGGGCCTTTCCCAGGCCGTCAGCGTCCGGATCGGACAAGCTCGGGGAGCAGGAGAGGAAAGACGCTATCTCCCGATCATTTTGGGGCCTTGGGAACGACTGGTGTTGGTCATGGCGATTTTCGCCGTCGCTTTCATGAGCGCGGGCGCCGCGATCGCGGCATGGTTCGTCACGAATGCGGCCGTCACCGCGCTGGCAGCGCAACTCCTGCTCGTTGCGGGATTCTTCCAGATTTTTGACGGCATCCAGATCACATCCTCCGGCGCCTTGAGGAGGCTTCGAAGACACACGCGCGCCGATGTTCATCGGCGTGCTTCCTACTGGCTGGTTGCGCTTCCGATCTCCGTACTCTGCGCATTCAAACTCCGGATTCGGTCCGCGTGGTATCTGGTTCGGTTTCGTAACAGGCCTCGCGCTCGCCGCGACGGCTCTTGTCGCACGCCTGCTGCTGCGCGTGAGGCACGTATAAATTCCTTTCGACGGACAACCAACTCATCCATTGTGCGGCGACTGAGGGTTCATGCAAGTCGCGTTCCCACCGTTGAGATTTCCGGATTTGGCTGGTAAGTCCTCTGGGTATTGGATTGCAGGTCAGCGGCGGAAAACCTGCGCCATTCACGAGACGGGATAGCGCCTGTGCGGCTGTTTCCCGGTTTCGAAGTGTCTACGCAAAGAACTGCCGGGCAGATCGACCGAAAGCCTTCGCGACACGGCGACTGCGATCGCTGCGCGATCGAAGCGATGGACGCGCGCCGCGCAAATGATTCTCGCCGCGTTGGCGGAGGCTCTCGCGACCAGACCGGGATTCGTTCCTGACTGCGTTGTGATGGGCACGACCAGTGGTGAAATGTTGCTCGGTCGAAGAATTCTATCGGGCGCTGGCGTCGGGCTCGCCCGCATGGTCAGCCACCCGGAAGGTCCGCGCTTATGTGCCACATGAACCTGTGATGCAGGCGATGTCGATTTTCCGTTTCGACTCTCCCATCCGCATCGTCTCGAACGCCTGCGCCTCTGGAACCAATGCTTTGGGTCTTGCCTGCCAGATGATCCGTGCCGGCGCGGCTCGCCGTGTGCTGGCCGGAGGGTATGATGCCTTGTCGGAGCTGGTGTTTGCCGGCTTCGATTGTCCTGCGAGCTTCAACGGCCGACAAGTGCCGCCCCTTCGATGTCGGCCGGACAGGACTTGCGCTTAGCGAGGGCGCCGCGGTCTTTTGTCTGGAAAAGGGCGATACGGGTCTCTGCATCACCGGTTACGGAAGTTCCGCGGATACCCATCATCTCACCCAACCTCATCCCTCCGGTTGCGGACCATTGAACGCCATGCAGACGCGCGTTGGAAACGGCGGGCGCCGATCCCGCCGGCGTGGACTACATTAACGCGCACGGAACTGGCACGCCGCTGAACGATTCGAGCGAAGACCCGCGCCATCCTCGAGCTCTGTCCCCAACGCTCCCGTAAGCAGCACCAAGAGCATGACCGGACATGCCCTTGGCGCCGCGGGAGGCGATCGAAGCCGCATTTTGCTGCGTGGCGCTACGAGAAGAATTTCTCCCCGCAAACATCAACTTTGCACAGTCAGAGTTTCCGCTGGACATCGTCGCCAACAAGATCCGGAGAGTCAAAGCACGCCGGGTGATCTCGAATTCTTTTGGCTTCGGAGGCGCGAACGCCACGGTGCTGCTCGAACGCCGTTCCATGATGACCGCTAACATTCGCCGGCATGGGTTGGGTCACTCCGCTGCGGACGCGATCTCGGAGTCCGTTTGGAAGGCGATCTGCGAAAACAAACGCCCGGATACCAGCTGGCTCGAGAACCCCATTTCCAAAGGGCTGTACCGGTTCTGCGTGTGCCGGAAAATCTCGTGCGCGATACGGCGGCTCTCCCCGATTGCGCCGTTCCAGCATCATCTCGCACTTTGCAGTCGCCGCCGCGACTGATGCCACCGCGTCCGCGGGAATGACCCCGAGAAAAGCTGGCCCGGACGGCGCTCATCTTTGCCGCCTCGGACGGCGGCGTGGTGTATACGAGGCGATTTTATGCCGACGTGGTAGAGCGCGGAGAGGGGGCGGGCAGTCCCGCTGCTTTTCCGGGAGACCGATCTCTGACTTCGCTCCGCCAGTCACATTGCGGCACGCCTGGGGCTCCAGGGCGAAGTGCTTACGCTGGTCGGCGATGCCGCCGCCAGCCTGGCTGCGCGTCCGGACGGGCTGCGCGAACTGCTCGCGGCTGGCGAGGCGGATTTTTGCCTTGTTACCGCTGCCCAGGAGATCGACTGGGTAACTTGCGAGGCGTATGCTCGTTGGGGGTTGATCCGGGATGGCTCCAACAGCGCGTCGGTGTTTTCAGAAGGAGCGGCGGCGATTGTCCTGGCTCGCGAGTCCGGTAGTTGCTGGGTGTCGGCGACACATTCCGGCTATTCTTGCCCGACTGAAAAAGATATCGAAAGAGCGTCTCGACACTGTGCTAAAGGACCTCTTGCAAGGCTCCACGCGTTGACCTCTGCGTCTCGTGCGCTTCCGGAACGCGCCTGGATATCGCCGAGAGGCATTGTCTCGCAAGACACCTTCCGACCGCAAGGGTTCTCACTCCGAAGACTGTCCTTGGTGAATCGCTCGCCTGCTCGTCAATGACAACAGGTCATCACAGGCGTCCTGGCACTCCGCGAATCCGGCAGCGGCGGCGCGCTGGTGACAGCGATCGGCTATAACAGGCAAGTGGCGGGACTGATCTTGACACACGGCGGGCGCCGTGGCTAATCGCTCCTGATGGCTCGGCAAAACTTCCGCCCCGTGCCGATGCGGACTGCTGCTGCTGAGGATTATCTCGAGCGCATTCTGGAACCGCCTTACCGCGCGTGGCTGCGGGAGCATCCCTTGGTCCTCAAGGACATTCTCACAAAATGACCACCTCATGAATCCCGAAATCATCTCTTACCGCGGTTGGAGCAACACTCTGCGGCTCGCGAATAACGATTTCGAGCTGCTCGTTACAACGGATGTCGGCCGCGTATTCTCGTTTACAAAACACCACTCGGCGAAAACGTCCTGAAAACATTCGAGCGATCAACTCAGGTTCGTCCGGAGAGCAAGACTGGCGCATTCGGGGTGGACACCGCCTCTGGCTCGCGCCGGAGGACGCAATGCTTAGCTACCATGTCGACAATCGGTCCGGCGGCGTGGCGTTACGGTGATTTCTCGGGAGAAGTGGTAATTGAAAGCATTCAGGAAAGTCCGCAACGTATCCGCAAGACGCTCGGGATTCTTTCCGCCGCTCAGGGACCCCGTGTTTCCCTGCGCCACACGGTCGTGAACGAAGGCGATCAACCCATCATGCTGGCTGTCTGGGCACTCACGGTGATGCAGCCGCAAGGGCTGGAAATTATCCCGCAGCCCCCCTCGGCGAGCACCCGCGAGATCTGCTGCCAAATCGCGGCATTGTGCTTTGGGCTTATACCGATCTTTCCGATCTCAGGCTGACACTGGGCACGAAGTTCTGGCTGCTCCGGCAGGCCGCCGACTACCCGCCGATCAAAATCGGTCTGGCCCATCGCGAGAGATGGATCGCGTATGTCTTGAGCGACAGCTTTGTTTATAAAGACCTTCGATTACGATCCCACTGCGGTGTATCCCGATGGCGGCTGCAATTTTGAGACGTTCACCGATTCTGAGATGCTTGAAATTGAATCTCTCGGTGCTCCTCGTCACCTTGCAGCCGGGCGAGTCCACGAACCATCACGAAACCTGGCATCTCTTCCCGCTGATCGAGCAATTCGGAGATCGAATCGGAAGAGGCCCTTGCTGAATGGATCGCACCGTTTCTCGAAAAGGTCGGCGCCCCGTGAGGTTGCGCGTTCTTGCTCTTGCGCTCAGCGTAGTCGTCGCTCGCAGGGTGCGAAAGCATCGATACGGGGGCGGCCTCGCGCGCCGCCATGAATGAGGCCATTCGGAAGGGAACCGGCCGGCAATTACTTCATCGGACGCCGCATACAAAAACGACTACAAGATTTGGGGTTGGGTGCGCGAACCGGCAAACCTTGGAACACAGCGAAGCTTGTCATGCTCAACGAACAGCGCATGCTCGCTCCGGATCGAGCACAGAACAAACTCGGATCAGACAACGATTACGAATACCGGCTTACCGGCTATTTCTCCGGCGAGACCGTTTATGAGCCGGCAAGCAACGGCTTCTATCCGGAATTCATCTTCCTTGGTGCCGAGGTGAAATCAACCAATCCGCCGAACATCTACCAGCAAGGCGCCAGCAGAAATATGCAAACGTGCGTATCCTTCAGCCTCCACCCTAGCATATGTCACGTGAGGCAAGTTTTGGAATCCATCGATGACGCCGATTGTGTTTCCATCCGCCGACTATCCAAGACTTACGGCGAGGAGAGACAGAAGTGCGCGCCTTGGACGATGTCAGTTTGGACATCGAATTCGGAGAGTTTCTCGCCTTGATGGGACCCTCCGGATCCGGCAAATCCACTCTTGCTTCACATTATTGCGGGTATTGATCGACCCACCGATGGCGAGTGCCATGTGCAGGGAGTCGACGTTGCAAAACTCAACGAGTCCGCAACTTGCCGACTGGCGAAATCAAAACGTCGGATTCATCTTCCAGACATTTAATCTCATCCCCGTCTTGACTGCCTCCGAAAATGTCGAACTTCCGCTGCTGTTAACGCGCCGTTCCTCCCACCGCGGCGCAGGGAGATGGTCGCGACCGCGCTTCGATCTTGGTGGGCCTTTTCGGATCGGGCACGCCATTTGCCGAGGCAATTGTCCGGCGGCCAGGAGCAACGCGTCGCCATCGCCCGCGCCATTGTCACCGACCCTAACCTGATCGTCGCTGACGAGCCTACCGGCAACCTCGACGCCCACTCCGCAGAGGGCGTCCTCGAGATCCTGCGTGCGCTTGAGCTGCGAGGTGGGAAAAACTGTGATCATGGTCACGCATGACCCGCGCGCCGCAAGCCGGGGAACGCGCTCGCTTCATCTGGAAAAGGGACGCCTCCTGCCGGAGGAAGAAAACAGCCGTCCCGCCTTCTAGAGCAAATGCCGAAAGAAATTTCCAAGTGGATGAGGCGCAATGGCCTGTCTGCCAACGAAGCAAAGGCCAAATTTTTCCGGCATTTGGCTCTGATGTCCCTCGGCGGCTTCATCATCAAGAATGCCCTGCGCAACAAGCGGCGATCGCTTTCTGACCGCCGGCAGCGTTGCGGTGAGCTTGTTCCTGTTCGTGACGTTGCAGGTGGCCATCAGGAGATGACGATTCCTCCCGAGGATGTGGGCGCCTCGCTGCGAATCGCCGTCCGTAACAAAATTTCCCTGACCAATCCTCTGCCGGCTCGGCAATTCTCGATCATCTCGCGCATGCCCGGCGTCGCAGCCGTGACACCGTTCACCTTCTTCGGCGGAAAATTCAAGGATGACGACAGCCTTGGCTTTTGCGCAATTCGCGGTGGATCCGGAGAAGTTTTACAACTCTTCGGCGAGGCTAAGATTCCTGCCGATCAACTCGAAGAGTGGAAGCGCACGCGGGACTCCTGCATCGTTGGCAAGGACACCGCCAAGCGCTACGGTCTGAAAGTAGGCGACCGGGTCACTCTTGTCGGGACGATCTATCCCATCGATCTCGAGTTGAAGATTGCCGGGATCTATGAAGGGACCATCGACTGACACGAATATGTGGTTTCACCACAAGTACTCGATGAAGCCATGGACAACTGGGGCCAGGTGGGAATGTGGTGGCTGAGGGCAGAGAAAGCCGAGGTGGTACCCGATCTTCTCCGCCGCATCAACGCGGCCTTCGCGAACACATCCGCCGAGGTGCGTGCCGAGACGGAGCGCGCCTTCCAGATGAGCTTTGTCTCGATGTGGGGAACATCAGCCTGCTGATCAACTCGATTTGCACTGTGGTCGTTTTCACGCTGGCGCTCGTGACGGCAAGCACGATGAGCATGGTCATTCGGGAGCGCTTCCGCGAACTCGCCGTCTTGAAGGCCCTCGGCTTCCCGCCGCCGCCAACTCGTTGCCTGCATCCTTGCGGAAAGCTTTGGCCTCGCATTCGCCGGGGCGGTGGCCGGTGTGGGCGGTGCTGCGATCCTCTTCAGTTCAGGGAAATTCGGCTTTTTCCCCGTTTTCGAGCTCACCCCGCGCATCGCCGGACTCGCCTTCCTGATTAGCGGTGTGCTTGGAGTCATCTCCATGCTCGCCCCCGCATGGTCCGTCTCCCGGATGAGCGTCGTCGAGGGACTCGGGACCCTGGACTAACCCCAAAGAATGAAACTCCCACTCACATATAATGTCCGCAGCGTCTTCGTCCGCTGGCGCTCAACGCTTGCCACCGTGCTCTGCACGGCTCTTGTCGTGGCCGTCTATGTCGTCATTCAATCGCTCGCGGTTGGTTTGGAAAAATCGAGTCGCAACACCGGCGACCCGCGAAATCTGCTCGTGGTGCGGCGCGGGGCCACCGCGGAATCGACTAGCCAGATCACCCCGGAGCAATACCGCATCATCCGTTATTTCAAAGGCATCGAACGCGATCCGTCCGGCGTGCCACTAGCCTCGAGCGATCTAAGTCTTGTCATCAACGTACCGCGAGCGGGAGGCGGCGAGGCGAACGCGATTGTCCGTGGCGTCTCGCCACTCGGAGCGCAGTTGCGACCGCAAGTCCGTCTCACAAAAGGCCGTTGGTTCACGCCTGGAAAACGCGAAGTGATCGTGAGTGAACGTCTGGCCGCCCGCCTCGCCGGAATGCAGATCGGAGAGTCATTCAAGACGGGACCCGCGGCCCCTACGGTCGTTGGCCATTTTGACGGGCATCGGAGCGCGTTCGATTCCGAAATCTGGATGGATGCAAACGAAGCCCGCTCCATTTTCGACCGGGAAAACTACTCCAGCGTGTTGCTCCGGCCGGAAAGCAACGCTGCCCGCGAGCAGATCATCCGCAAGTTGGACGAGGACAAGCGATTCAAGCTCCGTGGTCTGCCGGAAGTGGACTACTATCAGGAACAAACTGGCGCGGTGAAGCTCATCAAGATCCTCGGCAGCTTCCTCGCGACCACCATGTCCAGTCGGCGCAGTTTTCGCAGCGATGAACACCATGTACGCAGCGGTCGGAGCTCGAACGCGGGAAATCGGCACACTCCGCGTGCTCGGATACCGAAGGAAGAGCATCCTGGCCGGCTTTCTCATCGAGGGGCCTTCCTCGCGCTCCTCGGCGGTGTGCTGGGTTGCGCGTTTTCCTTTGCCTTCAATGGCTGGAGCGTAGGGACGCTTAGCTTCGAGACATTCAGCGAATCGGTCTTCGATTTTAGCATTACACCCACGCTTGTCGCTCAGGGGCTGGCGTTCTCCGTGGTGGTTGGCTTGGTTGGAAGCTTGCTGCCGGCCATCCGCGCCGCCAGGCTTCCAGTAATCTCCGCGCTGAAAGCAATGTGACAAAAGACTGAATCGGGATGAAAATTCGCTTCGTTCCATCACATGAAACGCGACGATCTCGAGAAACTGCGTATTCCGCAAAGCCAGCGATCTTCGCGCGGCGTCTACACCGCTCTGATCTACGGCGCGGTGGTCGTCGTCCTCCTGATCGCCGCCTGGTTTGCGTGGCCGCGCGGGTCGGACTCCAAGCGCTTGGTCGCTCGGACCACGCCTCATCAAGCTGATGCAGCCTCTCCCGCTCCGCTATCCCCCGCTCTGTCGACGCCCGAGCCGGACGACACCTTGCTCACCACGAGCGGGTATATTATCAATCGCGAACGGATCGAACTCAGCCCGCGTTTCGTGTGGAACCGTCCGGTGGATCGGCGTGAAGAAAGGAGACCCGGTGAAGAAGGGTCAGGTCGTGGTTCTTCTCGATGACTCCGAGCAGCGCGCGCGGCTGACTGAAGCGGAAGGGCGACTTGCCCGCGCTCAGGCTTCCTTACTAATTGCCAAAACCCGCTTCAATCGCTTCAAAACATTGCGCGAACAACGCGTGGAGTCCGAACAGCAACTCGACGACGCTCTCGCCGCACTCAATGCCGCTGAAGCCGGTCTGCGAGAAGCTCAAGGCTTGCTGGACTTTGCGAGGTGGCAATTGGAATGGACGATCATTCGCTCGCCCATCGATGGTGTAGTCCTCGAAAAGCTGGCCGACGAAAACGAATTGGTATCCCCACAAAGCTTTGGAGGCGACAAGGGTCCCAGTACGGCGCTCCTTGCGGTCGCAGACCCCAAGGATCTGCAGGTTGAGGTCGATCTCAACGAAGCCGACCTCTCGAAAGTGTCGCTCGCGCAGCCCTGCCGTATCACTCCAGAGGCTTATCCCGAGCATATCTACGACGGTTACGTGGCAGAAATCGCCCGGAAGCCAACCGTCAAAAGGGCACCCTGCAAGTCAAGGTGCAAATTAAGAATCCCGATCGCTATCTCTGTCCCGGAACTCAGCGCGAAAGTAGATTTTCTGGCCGCTTATCCTCCGGGGCCGCCTTGATCTGTGGGGTTGGAAGAGGTACAGGCCTGTCGCTGAGCTTCGGCAACTGCTGCTCAGGCGGCGTGGCCTTTGGATCGTAAGGCGCTCCTCCCACGACAATCACCGAGGCGTCCGGTTTTCTGACAAGATAGGGCCGGGAATCGTAAACTTGATAGGCCTGTTGTTTGATCACTTTGCCATTGACGTCAAAGTGCGAATACAGAAACGCCTTGGGCGCCGTATTCTGAAGGATATGAATTTGGTTTCCTTCGTCGATCTCGATGTCGGGACTCCCAAAGTGATGTAGCGCCCGAGTTGCGTCGTGCAGTAGATGATTCCTGCCGCCTTATCTTCGACCCGAAGGTAAAGCATCGTGGTTCGGGACAAACGATGCGCAAGGAGCGAAAATGTCCGTGTCCTACCCTCGCCGGCGCTCCCGGGACGCCGACAGTCTGCTGCCAGAGCTTGGCGGCCCTCGGTGATTTCCACGTTCAGTTGAGGCGAGACGAAATACCTGCCGATCTGGGCCGAATAGATCGCGGCCCTCACGCGTACGTTCCGAACTCGCTCAACGGGTATAGTGGAGTGAGGTTAATGAGGCGCGTCAGCCGTTGACCTGGTTCGATCTCGACGGGTTGATTGCGGTAGTTGGGATCGATCGGCGGCAGCGGGCGGCCGTCCACCGTCTCGATTTGAAAGCCAAACCACTTTTCCCGCGGGGTGTCTGCAAGACTGAGCGTGCCTCCGCTGAGGTTTGTGATCGTCACAGTGCAGATGAGCGGTTCATAAAGCATGTAAAGCGATCTCTTGAAGGCAATATCCACCTGCACCTGGGCGTGACTGGATGCAACCAGCGTAAGGAAGAGCAGAACCGCGAGCCCTGGAGCAAATGCCGAAATAAATTCCGAAATGGTGGCAGCGCCGAGGGTGTCCAATGCCTAATTTTGCGAGAAGAACGGGCGCATGTCGCTCCAGCAGCCTGTCGGACTTGAAATCGAAATTCCATTTTAGGGACACGGACTTCGAAGTCCGACGGCCTGCTAGCGCTTCCCATCATTTCGCCGCCTTACCCGGTTGAACATCCGATGCTGTCCTGAAGCCCAGTGCGTCGTCAGCTTGGAGATCCGTCAGGAGAAGAACGCGGCGAGCAATGCTGTAATCGGGATTTTTCCAGTTGCCGCCACGGATAACCGGGATTTTCTGACTCGACATGCGAGGATCGGTGTCCAGCGTCGCCGTCCATTCCGGAAACATTTCCCGCCGTGTCAATCACGCCAAAAGGACTCCTGTCCCCCTTCTTGGCGTCTACGGGCGACCAGCGTTTGTAACCGTCCTGTTCACCGCCCATCTTTGATTGGGATCAAAATCGCTGCCACTGTTCACCTTGGTCCCGTCAGGTTCGTTTCCCAAGGGTATTTGAAGCCCTGGGTTCCGCGGGCGGCCTTTTCCCATTCCTGTTCGGTAGGCAACCTGCGACCTTTCCATTTGGCGTAGGCAAAGGCATCAAACCAGTCCACGCCAAAGACCGGACAATTCACGTCAAGCGGAGCGTCGTGGTACTTTCCCCATCGCTTTGCCCGGGCGTAGTAACCATGCATGGGTACCGGTTGCCAGACCTTGATCCGCCCATTGGTCAGGCACATGCGACTTGCCCTTGGGCTGCTCGGGATGATCGAATTTTGCGGCCTCGCCGGGATGCTGCTCCAAGTATTTGAGAAACTCGCGTACTGGCCGATGCTCACCTCGTACTCGTCGATGAAGAATGTTGGCAGACCAAGTTTCTGGCCGTCCTGGTAAATAAATTCGCCGCGCGGGAATCTCGATCATGCGATTAAATGCGCGAACGTCGCCGCCCTTCGGTCGAAAGAGAAACCACCAGATAAAACCAAGGGCCAGGCTGAACAGACACAGCGAAACAGCGGAGCTTATGAGTAGGCTTCTTCGTTGCCGCTCTCTTCGCGACCTCAACCATGCGGCTGGCCGCGCGCTCCTGCGCCTCGAGTTTGTAGGCGTCTTCGGGAGCGACGTTTGGCTCCATGGCGGTGATCTTCCGCGAAAGTGCGCTCCAGTCCGGGAATGCATCTGTTTCTCCGGAGGCCAGGAGCTCGCGAACTTGCGGACACCGAGCGCCTGCGAGGTTTCGGAAAGCACCCCGGCGATGATCCTGCCAAGTTCTTGCATTTCTTGAGCGACACCGAATCTCTTGGTGACTTCGTGCGCTGCGATGTTGGCTATCCGGGACCGGCCATTCGGACCAACCAGGACGGAGTTTTCGGAGAGAAGATTGTGCGTGATATTTTCGCGCGAAAAATAGTCCATTACTTCAGCCGCGACCTTCATCGCTTGGAGCGCCGTCCGTTCATCCAAGGAAACTCCCGCCTCGCGCAACCATTGCACCGAACGGCAGGGAAAATATTCGCAGGAGTAGAAATAGACGCCGTTGCTCTCGCCGGCCTCATAGACGGCAAAAATATAGGGATGCCGGACATTGGCCTTGACGCTTGCATTGGACATGAATCTCTCAATCTCCAAGGGATCCTGCGCGAGCTTTCGATCAAGCACATAAAGGCGAACCTGCCGGCCCATGCTTGTTTGCAAGGCCCGATAAATTGAACCTTGGACGCCTTGCTCGATTTTTGTCTCAACGCGATAGTCCCCGACGGCGCTTCCAACGAGTTCATCAGGCGGCAACTCCATCTCCCAACCAACTTGACCCGGCGCCTTGGCAGTGGGAGATGGAGTCTTCGGACTTGCAACCTTAGGTTTGGCCACCGGTCGCGCAACCGCTGTAGCCTCTCGGCCTCGCCGGCCCGGCGGCAGCGACGACTCTGACATCTTTCGACGCGACCGCTCCCGGAGAGGCAGCGATCACCCGAGGAGTGGCCGGACCGCTACTCCTTTGGCGCGGGTTCAACGGGAGTGTTAACCGGAGGCATAAACGATTTGGGCGCCTTCGGCTGAAAAAAGACCTCGAATGGCGTCGTCGAGTGCCTCTCCAGTCACTGGCTTTGGAAGAAAGTGACACCCTTCCATGCGCGCGGTGTGCTCGGAAAGATCATAGGCGGAAATGAAGATAGTCCGCATTTTTGGCAGATGCGGCTGAATGGCTCTCTCGAAGCGTGAATCCGTCAGCGGGTTCGATCGCGACATCGCAGACGAGCACATCGACGCGGCCGTTCCGGTTGATCCACTCGACCGCTTCATCACTGGTCGTGGCGACGCCGAGTGCGCCCCAGCCGTTTTCCTCAAGCCATCCGGCGAGCCCGGCGGCGAGACCGGGCTCGTCATCGACAATCAGGATATTCATCCTCCGCCTTCCTTGAGATAGAGCTGGAGCGGAAAATCTTTGGCAAGGCTCGCAGGATCCGCACGGAAGTCCTGCAACTCATTATTGTAATAGACTCCCGACGATGTAACCGAAGTATTTTCTTCCTGGAGCCCCATTGTCGCGGCGCTGCCGGGAAGTCCGCTGTCGGGTAGCGTGTATTGCACCTCGAGCAATTCCGGTTCGTTCGCGGTCCAGTCCACCGGGGGACTGAGCCATTGCGAGATGACTTTGGACTCCGTGAGAACCACCTCCCCGTCCTCGGTCTGCTCGTAAAAATACACGTGAATCTTGACATCCTGCACGTTGATGGATGACCCGGGGCGTGACTTCACAGCCAGGCGAAGCGCTTTGGTTCCTGGTTTCCCGTCCCGCAGGCGGGCATCAACGATTCGCAGACTGGCCCCGGGTTGCAAACCGACATCGTCCCGAATATCCGCCCGCGCGGAGTCCGGAAGCGGCTGGGGCAACATCCCTTGGCGCGTTCTCCGTCGAAGCGAGCTTGCGTAAGCCCGTCGAGCTTCGCTTGCGCCTGACTGCGAATCTCCGGAGGGAGTCCAGGATACTTTAAGATTTCTTCGAGAACCACGATTGCTTCGTGCCGATTGATCGAGGCGTTCCGAGAACCAGCGCCTTACGCAAGAGCACGCTCGGATCTCCGGGCAATAGCTTTCCCAATTCTTCCAACATCTTCAGAGCCGCTTCAAAATCCCCACACGAGAACTTCGATCCGCATCGGCGAGCAGCTTTTGCGCCTTCCGTATCTCCGCCGAAGGAGCGGCGGCGGCTGCGCTTGCGGGGCGGGCGTAGGCGCGACTTCCTGCGAAGTCGCCTGCGGCTCCGCCGTCCTGGCGACCTGTTGTCGCACAAGCGGAATATAGTGCCAGGCCGCCGCAAGCAATTCGATGATCGCGAGAGCCCCAAGCAGGCTGATTGCAACGACAAACGTCGTGCCTATCGGCTGCCTGGGAATCGGAGGATGTGCTGTGGGCTTTGACACAAAACCTAACGTTAGCAAAGCGGAGTCAAAAGGAAAGTCCGATGCGTCATCTGGTCGGCTCGGCGGCGAGGACCGTCTGAAGGCTCAATTCCTTCCCTGCCCGCCTCACCCGCATGGCAACCTTCTGCCCGATATCCGTTTCCGCCACACGGTTCCTCAAATCGATGAGGTCGCGAATGGGTTTCCCATTGAACTCGATGATCGACGTCGCCGGATTTCACGCCGCCCTTCTCCGCGGGCGGATCCTTCATAAGTCAGCATAACCAATACGCCCGATGCATCCGGGAGGCCGAGTTGTTGGGCCAACTGGGGAGTCAATGAACGCATATAGGCGCCGAACCATGGCCGAATGAATCGTCCATGATCCCGGATGCTTTCGAAAACGCGTCTCACAGTATTTGAGGGAATCGCAAAGCCAATCCCCTGCCCTTGTGGCGAAATCGAGTTATTGATCCCGATGATCTCGCCTGCCAGATTCACCAGCGGCCCGCCCGAGTTGCCGGGGTTTACAGCGGCGTCCGTTTGAAAGAACTCGTTAGCCGCTTCGCTCAATGCCCGCCGGCCCTTGGCGCTGATAATGCCTTGCGTGACGGTTTCCTGCAAACCCAACGGGTTACCGACAGCGAACACCATCTGGCCCACGTTTACCTTGTCCGAGTTTCCAAACGGCAACGGCTGAAGACCGTCGGCTTCGATCTTCAAAAGAGCGATGTCGGACGGACCGTCCGCTCCGACAAATTTCGCGGGCAAGGTGCGCCCGTCAGCAAGCTGAACTTGAACTGAGCTGGCATTGCTCACCACGTGAAGATTGGTCACGACGTGCCCACTATCGGATACGATCACACCCGATCCACTCGGGCGGGCGCCCGGTTCGTTTCCACCAAAGAGCAAACGCAGCATCTGAAGCCGAGGATCTACAGTATCCGCAGGAATCGCCTCAATACTCACGACCGAGGGCAGCACTTGATCGACGAGCGTGGTGAATTCCCGGTCGAGCGCAATCAAAAGGGAACGATTAGCTCGGAGCAATGGAAACCGTGGTTTCATCTACCGGCTTCGACCGCGCATTCTTCCACAGATAAAGCCCACCGACGGCCGCCGCAGCAATCACCACGAAGAGAAGAAACCGTAACAAGCTTTTCATCCGGCACGAGCCTACCCGAAGTTCCCTCTGCGTGCACCGTCAATTGCGGCAAGGAAACGCTGGCCACTCGGAGGCCACTCCGCTTTCTCTTGGATTCTCGCCGGTTATTCGGCTATTTGCTTTCATGTCACCGACGCCTTTCCAGAAGAAGATATTCTGGGTGGCTGTCACGGCAGTCTCCTTTGTAGCGCTGGGCGCTGTGGCGACGCTCCTTGGGTGGCTCATCATCGGCGCGATTTCATGCACCTTCAACCCGTGTTGATTCCGGTTGCCATTGCGGCCATCCTGGCCTATCTGCTCGAGCCTCTTGTCGAGTGGCTGGAAAACCGTCGCCTGTCACGCACCATGTCGGTCATCACGGTCTTCAGCGTCTCGGTCGCAATCGTCGCGGGAATCCTCATCTACATCATCCCCGCCGTGGGAAGCCAGGGGCAGCAATTCGCGACGCACATGCCGGAATACACCGCACGTGCCCAGACGCTCTTCAACGATACGATCGCGAACGCGAAGCGACTGAGTGAACTCCCGATTTTCCAAAGGCCTGAAGATCCTGTGGCGAGCACCCAACTATTTTCAGCGGCTATATCGCCACGGCTATCGATGAGGGCGTCGCCTGGCTGCAAAAAAACTTCCTGACATCGCCGTGGCCGCGGGGCAGTTCCTCCAAAAAAGCGTCGGTGGATTTCTTGGCGTCTTCGGATTCCTGCTCAGCCTCATCCTGGTTCCCATTTTTCTCTTTTTCTTTCTCAAGGAGGGCCACTCCATCTCCGAGAACTGGAGTAACTATCTTCCTTTGCGGGCTTCTCCGCTCAAAAGCGAGATCGTTTCTCTTCTGAACGAAATCAATAACTACCTCATCAATTTCTTCCGGGGCCAGCTCCTCGTGAGCTTGATCGACGGTTTTCTCATCGGCTTCTGTCTTCTCGTGTTCGTGCGGCTCGAGTTCTCGTTGCTCATCGGCCTGATGGTCGGCCTTCTCGGACTCATCCCCTATCTGGGCATGATGATCTGCTGGGTTCCCGCAGTGATCATCGCCGCCGCGCAGTTTGGAGACTGGTGGCATCCCTTGCTGGTCACCATCATCTTCATCGTCGCCAATAACATCGACGGAATGATCATCGCACCGAAAATCGTCGGTGAATCCGTCGGACTGCATCCGCTCACCGTGATTATTTCCGTTCTCGCCTGGAGCTTGATTCTTGGCGGTCTCCTGGGAGCGCTGCTTGCTGTCCCGCTCACCGCCACGTTGAAAGTCCTGCTCAAACGTTACTTCTGGGATCGACCACCAGACGGCAGCGAGACGAGCGCGCTACCCGCCGGACCGTAATGTTTTCTCTGGCTCATGACATTCGCCAAAGACGAGGTCAAGCTGACGGGACTGCAGCCAGCGCACTCCAAACATGTCGAGAGTCGCGCGCAGGGCACGGTTGCCCAAGCCATATTTGCTAACCCCAAACTGACGAGGCCGGTGATTGACCGGGATTTCCACAATTGTGAAGCCGGCGTTCTTGACGAGCGCGGGAATGAAACGGTGCACTCCCTTGAAAGGAACGAGGGCATGCACGCAGACGCGGCGCATGGCCTTCAAGGTGCAGCCCGTGTCGCGCACCCCGTCGCCGACAAAGCGGCTGCGCACGAAATTTGCTATGCGGCTGCTAAGTCTCTTGAGCAGTGTGTCCCTTCGAAGCACACGATAGCCGCAGACGAGATCAGCGCCGCGCTCGATTTCGGCAAGAAGCTTCGGAATGTCCCGCGGATCGTTTTGCAGATCGCCGTCAAGAAGCACAACAGACTCCCCCTTGCCGCGCGCATCCCCACAAGCATCGCCGCGCTCTGGCCGGCATTCTTCTTGAGCTGAAGCACCCTTACATTCGGACCGCGCTCGATGCGCAGGATCGTGCCGTCTGTTGAACCATCATCCACAAGGATCAGCTCATAATTTCGCCCCTTGAGGGCAACGAAGATCTCCCTTTGCAGAATCGCCACGCTATCGGCCTCGTTAAAAAGCGGAACAATAACAGAGAAGTCCGGATTATTCACAGAGGCAGCGTTTGGTAAATCAGACAGAGATAGATGTAAAGCGGGCGAGCATCGTCTCCTGCGCCGGGAAGCTCACGGAAGAGGATCACTGAGTCAAAGGCGGCTTTGATCGACTGTGGCAAATCGCCGTCACGCTCGCGGGTGATATAAAGAGCGCTGCGGCCAAAAAGGCGTTTTCCGCCTGCTGTTCGGTGAAATACTCATCGGTCACTTTACCGGTTTCGGTAAAGTCCGCATAGTTCGGCCAAAGGCCGAATTGGTTTGAAATATCCTGCGACTCGCGGACATAGACTGTTGGGTGGCCGGCAGGAGGAACGAAATCGTTCCTTAGATGGTAGCCAAGCACCGACGCAAGCCCCGCATCCTCGCCAATAAGAAAGAGGTCATCCTGGCCTTCCGCGGATTTTTCAAGGAAAACGCGGCCCAACTCCGACGCTGCATGCCGCCAGCCGCGACCGGCTTGCACCGCATCGAAGATTGCGAAAAAGGAGAAGATCCCGGCAAGGATGACCGCCGACCAGCGCAAGCCTGCGGCAAGGCGTGGGCGTGAGGCAAACAAGTCCATCGCCTTGAACAACAGCAGAGGGCGCGACAAGCAGAAAATAGAGAACGCCCGAGCCGCCACGGAGAACGAAATAAAGGCCCAGCAGGACGCCAGGAAGCCCGCACCAAAAATGAAGCGCGCCCGCGCATCGCCTTTGCGCGAGTCCCAAAACGCCAGCAGCCATCCGAGGAGAATTGCCGGGAACAAGAGCGGCGAAAAACCCCGCAGCAAGCTGGACAGCGCGTGAAGAAAGCTCGCCCAGTTAAATTCCCAGATCGTGCGGAGCGTTCCGCCCGCGATGGGAATCCAATCCTGCTCGGCATTCCAGAGGAGCGGAAGCGCCAGGCAAAGCGCGGGAATGCCCAACACGAGGCACACGCCGTAGAAATCAAGGGCCCGGCGGCGTTTCGGGTCGCAGAGAGCAATGCAAACGATGCCCGGCAAAATCGCAACCGCTGCATAAGCAAACCACGAAGCTGCGCCAAAAACAGGCCCGCCCCGGTCCACCAAACCAGGTTGCCGCCCTTCGCTTCGCAAGCCCGCCATGCCGCTAGCATGCCCAACAGGGCAAACGTCAAGGCCGGAAGCTCAGGTCCCACGCGAATGGCGGCTGAATTGAAGACCGGAAGGGCGTTCAACACCAACGCAGCCCAAACCGCGCGGGTCGTCTCAGCAAGCTGCCGCACCAAGCCAAAACAGGCGAATGTCGCGCAAAGCGCCCAAAATGGCGCAGTCAATCGCCAAACGATGTCGGATTTACCGTCGGCGCTAGCGAGGCCGGTGACAAACGCCGTGCCACCCGGACCGTCGAAATAGGCGGGAGCAGGTTTTTGCGAGCAGAGAAAATAATACGCTTCCTGCGGCGATGGGTCAGTGAACCACACAACCGCCATACGGGCTACGGTCGCCGCCACCGCAAATAAGAGAAGCGTCTTCAACCCGCTCACGCTGCCAGCAGACTTGGATGTTTCGCGTGCAAGAGGGGGATGCAACGTCCGCCCCAGCGGCGCCAGAATGCCTCAACAGCGACAACCACCAACAGGCCCACACCTGCACCCAGCAGGCAGGAACGACCACATCCAGCGGCCAGTGCGAACCGACGTAGACCCGGCTGTAGGAAACCAGAATCGCGGGCAGGAACAGCAACCAACCCCATCTTCGAAAGAAAGCTGCACAAACTGCAGCCACGGCAAAGTTGTTTGCCGCGTGCGCTGATGGAAACGAACTCCCGCGTGGTGGCCGGATTCGAGCCACAGAATATTCCTCCTTTAACGGCATAGCCAGCGCAAGGAATCGCGGCCTGGCCGAGGCCAGATCCAGCGTGCGCACTCCCTCGAGCATCTCGTGCGGTCGCGGGCGGCCCACAAAATCCTTAAGGGCACGAACAGCCACCGCGTCCGTCATTGCAATTGCCAATCCGGCCGTGAGCAACATCATGCGCATGCGAAAGCCGCCCCAGATCGCAGCGACTAGCCCCAAGGCGATCAAAAACGGCCACCAAAAATCCAAACTCGACATCACGGCCATCAACCGGTCAAGAGCCGGATGCGCCCAGGTATGATTGATGAGGAAAAGAAGCTGTTGATCCATGCGTCGCCTTGGCTAGCGTGCCCGGATGATTTTCCGTTCCGCGCGATTTCGCAAGCGCGCTTGCGCTTCTGATCGCTTTCTCTTTCACGACGATTTGTCGCGCGGAGCCGGACGCCGAGGCCATTCTCCGCGCTGCCCGCCTCAATCCACTGGGCCAAAGTATCTCGTTGAAGGCTCAATTGCGGACCGCTTCCGCCAACACTCCCTTCCAAATTGTGGTGGATGATGCCGTTCACTACCGCTTTGAGAATCCCGATCAGGAGCTCATCCTTGAACTTCGCGATGATTCCTCCTCGCTCTCCGAACGCCTGGGCGGCAAAACGGCGCCCGTCCGGCCGGCCCGCTTCGATGACTCCGTGCGCGGCGCTGGCATCACCTACGAAGACCTGTCGCTGCGATTCCTCTACTGGAAAGATCCAAAGCTTCTCGGTGAAGAAACCATCCGTTCGCGCAAGGCTTGGAAAATGGAGCTCCAGGCCGCCCGCGCCTCGTCGCAGTATGGCGTCGCGCGGCTTTGGATCGACCAGGAAAGCGGCGCCCTCCTGCGCATTGAAGGCTACAACCGCGACGGCAAATTGCTTCGCCGTTTTGAGGTCATCTCCGCTCAGAAAATCGACGGCCAGTGGATGCTCAAGCAAATGCGTGTGGAAACGCTTAATCCCGAAACACAGAAAATCCTCAACCGGACCTATCTGGAAGTTCTAGGAAAAGCCGGAGCGGAACCCGGAAATCCCCTCAATAAGGTGTTCACGAAACGGCAGCAGCTGCGGAGCGCTGCACCAGGTTGCTCTAAGCGCAAATGCCGAAATAATATTTCCGAACAATCGAGCGGCCGCTTCGAGGGGCTGCCGCCTCCGCTGCGCGGAGGGAGAAAACACTCTGAGAGTGCTCTCACCCAGCAGAAATGAGAACCCCTTGCTTCGCTTGGATAAAAAGTCAATGATCCGGCGTTTGGATCATTACGATGTATTCCTTTCCTACAGCCGCGTAGACGAACAACGAGTCGAAGAGTTGGCGATAGGCTTACGCGATTACGCGCGCCGCCGGCAGAGCCGTTCTTTGACAGGTGGGCACTTGTGCAGGCGGCACCTGGCAGACCGAAATCGACGCAGCGCTCGGCGCCGTGCAGGGCGTGGCCATCGTTGTTGGCCCTGGCGGGATGGGACCGTGGCAAAAAGAAGAAGTGCAAGCGGCACTGCTCCGCGCAGTGGATGACGCGAAGCGCTTTCGCGTGATTCCCGTGCTGTTGCCGGGTGCGTCCGCGGCCGACGTCAGCGGCTTTCTCAAAACGCGCGCACTTGGGTGGATTTCCGGCGGGAGGCCTGGCGATGAAGCGACTCTCATCACGATGCGTGCGGACTTTCTCGAGTCGGCGCTCGCATGCCCAGAGCTCCGCGATCTCTTGCAAGGCCGGCAGTATCTACGCTAGGTGGAGATCGCCGACGCTGATCTGCTGAAGGTCATTGCCGAACCAGCGCGCGAGGTTGGGGCGTTCTTTTTGAAAATGCTCTGCCCGCGCGGATCATCGATCACATTCGCGAAAATCGTCGCGCGTTGGCGCTGCTCGAAAGATGCGCTCTTCGAACTCTGGCGCCGACGCCGCGGTAGTGTGGCTAACCCATCAGGCTTACGAGGAAAATGGCGGCATCAGCACGTGACGAAGCCGAGCGCACTGCACGAGGCCGAGCAAAAGGCGGCAGCCGCAGCAGCCACGGCGCGAAGACTGAGTGCTACTCGATCGCAATCATCCTCGCAGCGGTCCTCGTCGCTGCCATTGCGGTCTGGTTTGCCTTCAGTGCCAACGCCAGTCCGCAAGCCGGGCGGAGCAGCTTGCGGCCAGCTCAAACAGCTCTTTCCCGCAACCATTTCACCCGGGCCCAGCAGTTCCTCGAAGACGACCATGGCCACGACGCGCTCGCCTACCTGGCTGCGGCCTGCCGTGGAAATCCCAAGAACTCGGTAGCCGCCTCGCGGCTCTTCGCACTATTGGCCCAGCGCAACTGGCTGCTGCCGCTTTCGATCCACCCGGTAAAGGCGACGGCGATTGAGCAAGCCTTCTTCAGCCCGGACGGAAGGTTCATCGTCGGAACCACTTACGGTAGCGAAGCCCGCGCACTCGTGTGGGATGTTGCGACGGGTGAGGCGCCCTCGATTTAGGACCGTGCAACAGCGAGAATTTCATCTCCGGCTCGCGGCCTTTGCTGCCGGATGCTCGCGCGCCTTTCCCCAGCGGGGAGACTCCTCGTCGCACTACGCAGGGACACTCGTGCTTTGGGATCTCGACTACGCGCCCCCAACGGCTGAGCGCTCGCGGTGTCCGATTCGAATGTCAGCCAGCCGCACAATTCCTTCCAGACGGCGAATCCGTCCTCACCGGGGCGGAGGACGGCACGCTCACATTCTGGCTCGGCCCGGCTGGAAAACAGCGCACGTTGAAAGTCAGCGGAAAAATCGAGGCATTCAGCCGCGACGAACGAGGGTGCTTGCCAGCCGCGAGAAGAGAAAAACCTCACCCTCGAATTGTTGGATCTTCCGTCGGGCGGGAAAGCGCTTCGAACTCAGTGCACGATGCGACAAGATCGAAAGCTTTTTCAGCGCAGACGACCGCTTGGAGCAGATCGTCGCAACAAGCACCCAACCGTCCGACGGCGAGCCAAAGCTGAGAAAAGTGGTTCTTTGGAGACCGGCAAAGAAAGCCCCAAGCGAATTAACCATCCCCTTGAGCGAAAGCGTTGAGGATGCCTGCTTTGATCCCGCCGGACGAGTCCTTTGCAGTCTTGTCCGAAGATTCGCCGCTGGAAAGACCTGATCAGAAGGTGGCGTCACGGCTTCGCGTGTGGGTGGGTGAAAGCTTGTCGCCACGGCAGGCCACGAAGCTCGCCGTTCTCAGGTATCCTGGATAGGTTCTACCCGCAGAAGGTGCGGGTCAGCCCCGACGGTCTCCGAATCGCGACAGTCGGGCAGACAAGAGTTTGCGTATTTGGGATGCCAAAACCGGCGCTGCCTTGTTTGTTCCGCTGCGCGGCGACAGGGAATTCTCGAGCGTCGCTTTCAGCACCGATAGCGCTCGACTGCTGGTCGGGTCCTTCGAGGGTTCCGTCCAAGCGTGGGATTGCCGGCCTACCGCTGTCCCTCCTTACGTCCAGCCGACACCGGCGCATGAAGCCCTGCTGGCCCCCTGTCGCCACTTACGAAACCCGCGCTGAAAGTTTCGATGAAGGGTCCAGCGAGAGGCTCTTGGAACTTTCGCATCCGCAGGCAAAGCGCAGACTTTACGGGCCGAAGACAATCTGCGACTCGAAGACTTAATCGCAGGAAAAGTTATTCGGGAGGGGATTTCAGCTTCGATGGGTGGCGCTTATTTCACCCCGAGCGGCCGCACCTTGGCCACTATCGAACAGAAACAGGGCGATGGGATGCTCCTGCGTTTTTGGAATGCGACCAACGGTGTTCCGCTGGGCAACCAGCTCCAACTCTTGTGGGAGCCGCTTTATCCCTGCGAGAAAGCGCAGATTGTGTTCAGCCCCGACGAGTCTCGCGCTGCCACTTTACTTTGCACGGAGGAACCAAGCCTAATCGATGTGATCGATGTCGCCTCCATGGTGCGGCTCATCGATACCGATCGAATTTCCCGGTGCCACTGGCGTGGCATTTTACGATGGGGGCTGCGCGTGTTCGTCGAGGCGACAGACCTCAAGCAAGCGTGGGAATTCTGGCTCGCGATCGACTCCGCGCCGCAATGGCTGATCGAGCTCGCGGAAGTGGTGGCGGGCAAGCGGGTCAACGCCGAGGGAGCGCTCGACGACTTTCCCATCGCACCAGAAGGCGCTGCTCGCGCTCCGGCAAGACCTCGCAAAATCGTCCGAGAAAAGCCGTCCAATTGAGTGGGCGCTGTGGTTTCTGGCCGATCGCGCGACGCGCCCCGCGCACCCGGGCTCGTCTACCTCTCTGATCGAATGGGTGGAGGCACAAATTCAAAATGGTAGTAGGCGCGACGCGTCACGAAGCGGAGCTGCGCTGGTTCGGCGACGCCGCAGTGCGACAGCGGATCAACGCCGCAAACGCATCGGGCGATCAGGATCAGTAACAGCGCGGCACAACGATTCCATCCCTTTCTTGGGATTGCCCTGCCTCCGCGCCTTCCCAAAGCCCCTCGACACTGCCACCATTTCGCAAATTTGCTCTGGCATTTGGTCTAGAATCTCAGCGGCGCGACGACCGGCTGCCTGGTCGTCAGCCGCTCGACAAATCTAACCCAGGTCTCCTGACCAGCCAGAATCTCAATCTCGACCCGCAGGTAATAAATCGGGACTTGCGGCTCAAGAACTCTGGGAATGCGCACCGCGTCCTTTTCCGTGGTGACGATGGCTGCCAGCCCGCGGCGACCGCACCGCCGGATGAAATTCTCGATTTCCCGGACGCTATAACGGTGATGGTCCGTGTAAAATTTTGAGACGGAAATTTTGGCACCCAAGCCGGTCAACGCGCTCTCAAAGCTCTCCGGGATTGCGGATTCCGCAGATAGAGCCGATCTCCAGGCCATTCAAGAACTCGAGCGGCTTGATTTCGCCAGTCACAAAATTGCGCAGATGGCGCGGGCTGATGGGCGCATTCAATGATGTCCGCCGTGCGGTTATATTTTCGAATCCGAGCAACCAGCTCGGCGTTATTGGGACCCGCGCATTTCGTCAAAAAATATGTGTGGCGCGGCGGAGATTTCCAGGCGGCTCGCGCAGAGTGCCGCGCGGCAGAAGAAATTCGTTCCCAAACGGCGCCTGGCTGTCAATAAGTGCGACTTCGATGCCGTGGCGCATGCGCACATATTGAAAGCCGTCGTCGAGAAGCAGCGTATCCGCCCCGAAATGCTCGATGGCGTATTGACCGCTCGTCACACGGTCGGCGTCCACAAGCACGACGACTCCGCGCAGATTGTTCGCGAGCATGAAGGGCTCGTCTCCGGCTGTTCGAGAGTCCAGCAGCAACGCATTTCCGTCGGAGACCACGCGGGGTGCAAAGACCGACTTCTGTTTGAATACAGCGTCCCATAGCCGTAGCAGAAGCGGGCGCGGAACGCTCTTGTAGCCGCGGCTCAGAATCGCCACACGGCGTCCTCCCGCCTGCAAGGCCCGGGCAAGCATTTCGACGACGGGCGTCTTTCCCGTTCCGCCCACGGTTAGGTTTCCCACGCTAATGACAGCGGCAGCCGAGCCCGCGCGGGCGGAAATAGCGATTCCTGTATAGCGCAAGGCGGAACTGGACGATGAGACGATAAACCACCGCCAGCCCGTGCAGGATCCAGCGGAGCACGTCCGCGCGCCGCCCGTACCGACGTTCGAGAATAACGTCGATGGCAAACGTTTCGAGAGCTTCCAGCCAGCGTCGCATGGATCAGCGAGGTAAATCCGCACCCCGGTGTTGTCGGCGCGTGTCGTCATGACCCGGGCGCCCGGCCGCCCGAATGCCGCGAGCATCGCCCCGGCGACACGCGTCAACCTGCCCCAGCGCGAGACAGGCCACGGTGGATCCCGAACCGCTGAGCCAGCCTCCGAGAGCGCCCGCCGCCATTCCCGCGTCGATCACAGGCGAAAGGAAACGGAACTAATTTTTCGCGAAACGGCTGGTGCAGGCGATCTTCAAAGCATCCGCGAGCTTTTCGTAGTCCCGGCTCGCAAACGCTCCGGCGATTGCGCAAGCATTGGACACGGAGACCACCGCGTCGCCCAGGGGCAGGGTTTTCGGAAGCACGCGACGGGCGTCCGACGTGGACACCTCGAAATCGGGGATGAGCAACGCAAAGCTCAAAGCGCGGTCCACTCGATAGCGCTGAAAGTAGCCGCCCGCGCGCGCGCGATGGTGAAGCCCCCAAACGCCGCAGGGGCAGCGTTGTCGGGATGGCCCTCGAGCTCCGCGCACAGCTCGAACACCTCCTGGCGGGTCAACGGTGACCCGGCAAGTCTCGTTCAGGCCATGCAGCACGCCCAGGCGCACCGTGACGCTGCTTCCGAGGCCACGCGAGCGCGGCACCTCGCCCGTGATCTTCCAACCGAAAGGAAAACGGACGTTCAGCCGTGCGGCGAAAAATGCCGCAGACGCCGCTTCCACCATGCCATCCGGATGGACAGACGCTTCGCGTTGAATCGTGATCCAGTTGTAAATTTGGAGGGCGATTCCAAGGCAATCGAAACCCGGGCCGAGGTTGGCGGTTGAGGCAGGAACTTTCACGCGAACGACGCTCATCCTCTCTACCTTGTAGTGAGAGTCGGCTGCGACGGAAAAGGCACGTTGTTCGCTCTGGCCGATGTTCCGCTATCCGCGATTCGGCGTTTGACGTTTTCCATAAAACTCCAGATAGTTTTGGGTTCGGGCCTCGCCGAGGTGAGGTGGCTGAGTGGTCGAAAGCAGAGCTTTGCTAAAGCTCCGAGCTCCAAAAGGGCTCCGAGGGTTCGAATCCCTCCCTCACCGCAATTCTCATAAGTCTCGGATAGTTAGAGACTTACATATCAATTTCCATCCAAATCAGGCGAGCATTGTAACGTGTTACTATAACAGGCTCGTCTCTTTTTACCGAGTCTTGTAAAAGCTTCTGTTTGGCGAGTAGTTCCAGGAGTATGCATGAAGCGATGCCTCCTGCCGACGACTTCCACGAGGCCTCGTCCGCCGCAACAAAGAGAGAGAACTGCTGCGTGTTTGGGAGCAGCTCATGCAAAAGCACGCTTTTCCCAGGAAAGGCGCAAGGAGATTAGCTATTCTGGTGCGCCTGCGGCAAAGGCTGGAATCCCAGTGACCCCAAGCTTCGAGTCGACACACCCGCGGACGAGTTTCCTCTGGCTTGGGAAGTTGTTCAAATGCACAAACGCCAGATCCTGCAGGCGGAACTTGAGGGTGACTGGAGGTTCCTAAGGCAACTCAGCGATGCTACCAAGCTCGTGAAGACCGGCCACCTCAAGCCATTTTATAGATCTACGCGTTGTGGGCGTGGTGGCAATCTGCACGACGAACTGGGAACACTCAGGCCAGGATCAACTTCGGGAATACGTCGACACCCTGCGCAAGCGGGATGGCAAGGCGAAGGTTAGTAAGCGCCGGTGGGGCGAGGTGCTCGATGCTTACGCCACTGCTTTGCCCTCGCGGTTCTTTCAGAGAGGTATTAGCAATACGTAACTGGAACGGCATACTGGATTCGTTACGTATTGTTGCCTGATTCGCATACGCGTATTCGAAATCCCTTTGACGTGCAACGTGAAAGGCTGGGACCGGACCAAACCCGGGAAGGTCTGGTCGTTGAAGCGTTGGCCGGCCAAACTGGTATTGCGCGGTTGGAGGCGGCGCCCGGCGTATTAAAACCCGCGGGACAAAGAGGATTTGTAGTCGCCGCAGTGCAGACCGTTCCCTGGAACACCTGGCGTTGCGATTGAGTAGTGCCCGTCGGCGCCGGACCTCCTGCGGGGTCAGAATTCTCGCTGCTGTTGCGCGGCATCAGCGATGTCGGAATTGAAAGCAATTGCCAGCAGCGGATGATCGTAAAAATTCCCATGGCCGCGCGAATTACCGTTTTTGATCGCCAGTTGATATCCCAGGCGATGCCAGCCGCGGCGCGAAATTATTCTTGTCACGCGGGAACCCCTGCTGGACGCCCCATCGCGTCCTGCGCGGCGAGCATGTCTGCGGCTGTCAGGGTAATTCCGCAAGCGGATCCCCCAGTCCCACCGGGGCGACCTGTTGAGTGATTTCGTAATCGTAGCGAACGCCGTAATTCAGCGTCACGCGTTTCGCCGATTTTCCAGGAGTCCTGAGCAAACCAGGCATTGGTTTATGTGCTGATCCGGCTGACCGGATTACCGAAACCTTGTATGTAATTGGTAGGCAGACCGAGCCCGGTACTGCTGCACCGGAGTGATATCGGGCGGGGCAACGCCGCCGACTGTCGGAAACCGCCGAGATTGCTCGCGGGCAATCCACCAAAGTTGTAGAGACCGGCAAAATTCAGTTCGAACACGGTCGAAGGAATATTGACGGAAGCATAGTCACCGCCAAACTTGAACGTGTGTGCGCCTTTGACGATGTTCAGCGAATCAGTCCATTCATAACGCGTCTCAGTGCGAACCACGGGCGAAAACAGTTCGCGACCGATGAACGCGGTGCCGGAAATATTAAAGGCCACGGCGTCCAGATTCTGCGATTGGAAGGTGGCGCGCCGTTCGCCGAAGTTGAAGCGCAGCTCGTTCACCATGCTGCCGGAAAGCGTGGAAGCCAGCGTGCCGACAAACGAATAGTCCTTCAGTCTTTGAATGCCCGTGCGCGAAAATCGTTCTGGCCGAGTGACTGGTTTGCGATTCTGACCTGAATGCCGGTGATGGTGCTCGGGTTATAACCAAAGCGAAGAGTCAGATGGTTATTCTTCGTGACGACCTGATCGATGCGAATCGAATTGAAAGTCGTCTTGTCGGTGACGGGGAGAGACACTCTGCAAGCCCAGAAGCGGCCGGAAAGCTATCGGCTGTCCGAGTGCGTTCGTAGTCGCCGGAAGGCACTGGAGCACCTGAGAGGAAGAAACCGAGGGCCAATAACAGCACCCAGCCGCACAGGCCGGGAACTGAACCCGGGTTGAGCAAAGGGTTGCTGCCAGTCAGAGCCGTGCTGGCGCCGCCGGACGCGAGATATGCGTGTTGGATCGGCCGCCCCGGCCAGCGCCTGCCCCTGAGCGATGTTGGCCGGAATACCCGACGCAGATCAACTGTCCCGCTGTTGTCACCAGCGTCGTGACGTAGGTGATTGCTCCGGTCTGATGTTTGAGAACGTTTGCGTGAAAGGCAGGAATGGAGCGCCAATCGTGACGCTGCTGGTCAGTCCCGAACGCACGTTGCTCGTGAAGAAACCAGTCTCATGGCGTTGACGCTGTTCGAAGGCCGCAAAAAGTAAGTGCGATCCGTTTTGAAGGCTCCGCCGATGGTGCCGCCATACTGGCGCGCGCGTGAAGGGCGGATCATCAATCGGGGCAAATGCGTTACGAGCCTGAAAACTCTTGTGCCGGAGAAATCCAAAAAATTACCGTGCAAATCGTTGGTGCCGCTCTTGGTGACGACGTTCACCACACCGCCCGACGACCGCCCAAACTCAGCGGCGAACGAATTGCTGACGACCTGAAACTCCTGCACCGCTTCCTGACTCACGGTTGATCGTGAAGCATTGACTGAATTGTCGGTGTTGTCGGCGCCGTCCACCTGCACCAGGTTTGAACGGCCGCGCTGGCCGCCGAAATTCAGTCCCGTGGTCGGAGCCGGCCCGATCGGCCGCCCATTGTCGCGACTTACGGTCGAAGTGGTGAGCGCAAATGACAAGTAGTTACGTTCATTGATCGGTAGATTGTTGATGCGCTGCTGATCGACGACCGAAGCAACCGTCGTGGTGGTAGTGTCAACCAGCGTCGGAGCCGTCGAAGTGACCTGCACCGTCGCGGTGAGATCGCCAACTTCCAAAGGAACATCCTGATTAACAGTTTGACCGATGGTTAATTTCACTGCGGAGACGACGGCTGTTTTGTAGTTCGTAGCCTTAACCGTGATCACATAATCACCGGGAGGTAAACTCACAATTTTGTAGTAGCCGTCATCATTCGTCGTCGCCTCGCGGGACGCGTTGGTGGCGGCGCTGCGCACTGTCACTGAGGCATTCGCCACTACAGCGCCATTCTGATCGCGAACGGTGCCCTGCAGATCTGCGGCATTCGACTGGGCCTGGGACATGGCCGCGCTGACGCAGCCCAGGATTACGAAACAAGTGAGCAAGCAACCCAGTGAGGCTTTACACCAACGGCTGAGGTACCAAAACATCTTCGTTTCTCCTTTTTAGTTAGCATGCGAACTGTGGCGACAGATCTCATACCGATCAAACATAACAGCTGGCTAATGCAATCAAGCGAAGCGAGGCGCGATCGTGAGGGGCGAGCATTGATGACAATTTCGATAGGTTTGCATGCCGGCAGTTGCTTGATGAAACCCGCGTCCCGCGCCGTAACTGGAGACTAGGCAGTTTGTACCCTAAATCCATTCGGGAGGCAACAATTATTATTGGGGCTGTGACACTTACGATAACCTGTTCGTTATCTTTCCAATTCGGCCCGAGGATGTGTTTCAGATGGCTGGCCTCCGGTTGCGCGCGAGCAATACGTAACTGAACGCAGCGC
>ERZ1370068.10151-contig-8873_pt1 | contig 61691 bp, 88 predicted proteins | sample MGYA00561227_ERZ1370068 | MGnify/ENA primary metagenome ERZ1370068 (study PRJEB38410, sample SAMEA6850437) | metagenome | study: Metagenomic assessment of the ecological functions of the soil: analysis of the soil microbiota associated with the...
GATGTACTTCGTTCAGTTACGTATTGCTGGCCTGCGATCAGTGGGTCGGTCGATATGCACCGATCTCGGGAGCGCGCCCGTTTCGACCAGGCTCCGCGCTCTCTTTGAAAACAGCAACGGATTGCCTTCCGTGCGCGAGACAAGCATCTTGGGGCGCATCCAGGCTCGGATCATGGCCTAACAACGTCCAGCGGTATTGCAGTTCGCTGTCTCGCCGGCCAGGGCATCGAGCCGGAGTTGCGTGTAGTAGCGTCTTGCTTCGCCCAGCCGTGCTGTGTACTCCGGGCCGGTAGTTGACGAGCAGCAGGCAGCCAGCGCGTCGCGGGCAGGCTCTCGACCAGGCCCGTCGAGCAGGGCCTGGGTCTCGCCATCGATCCAGTGCAGGTCCTCGAAGACCACGAGCAGCGGTTGCACCTGGCTCTCGCGCAGCAGCAGGCGCTTGACCGCGTCGAGCGTGCGCTGGCGGCGCTGCGGCGGGTCCAGGTTCTGCCAGGCCGGGTCCTCGACCGGCATGTCGAGCAGCGCGAGCAGCGGGGGCAGCAGGGGCTCGAGCGCGCGGTCCAGGCCCAGCACGCGCCCCAGCACCTTGGCGCGCATCTCCCGGTGATCGTCCCGGTCGCCGATCTTGAAGTAGCCCTTGAGCAGGTCGATCACGGGCAGGTAGCTGGTGGCCTTGCCGTAGGAGACGGACGAGGCCTCAGGATCAGCCAGTCCTGCACCCGATGCGAGTGGGTGAACTCGTAGGTGAGCCGCGACTTGCCCACCCCGGCCTCGCCGACGATGGCGACCACCTGGCCGTGGCCAGCGCCGGCCTGGCCGAGGACCCGGCGCAGGTGCTCGACCTCGGCGTCGCGGCCGACGAAGCGCGTGAGGCCCCGGAGCGCCGCGGCCTGCAGCCGCGTCCGCGCCGTCCCCGCCCCCGTCAGCTCGAAGATCTCGATCGGGTCCGGCGAGGCCCCTTCACGGGGACGGGGCCGAGCGACTTCACCTCGACGTAGCCCTCGGCCAGCGCCAGCGTGTCGGGCGTGATCACGATCGCGCCGGGATCGGCGAGCTGCTCCATCCGCGCGGCCAGGTGCGTCGTCTGGCCGACGGCCGTGTAGTCCATGCGCAGATCGCTGCCGATGGCGCGCACGACGACCTCGCCGGAGTTCAGCCCGACGCGGATCTTGACCACGGCCGCGTGCGAGCGTCGGACCTCTTCCGCGTACTTCTTCACGCTCTCCTGCATCCGGAGCGCCGCGTAGCACGCGCGCACGGCGTGGTCCTCGTGGGCGAGCGGCGCGCCGAAGAGCGCCATGATCCCATCGCCCATCACCTGGTTGACGGTGCCCTCGTAGCGGTGGACGGCCTCCATCATCGCGCTCGAGGACCGGGTCGAGGATCTTGCGCGCCTCCTCGGGATCGCGGTCGGCGAGCAGCTCCATCGAGCCCTTGAGGTCGGCGAAGAGGACGGTCACCTGCTTGCGCTCGCCCTCGAGGGCGGCCTTCGACGTGAGGATCTTCTCGGCGAGGTGCTTGGGCGTGTAGGACCCAGGGGAATAGCCGAACCGTGGAGTCTGGGGCGGTGCGGCGGCGGGTAACCGGGTCGCGTGGTGCGCACACCTCGAAGGGCAAGAACTTCGCGGCCGGAGACCTGGCTGCCGACCGCGAACGCTGGAGCACGCTTCCGTCCCAAGCGCTGTGGCGCATTCCTCGCAGAAATTTGCGCGTCCGCCTCGTTCTCCCGCTCGCACCGGGGGGCATTTCATGAAGGCACTCCCACGCGCCGGGCGCGGCCCAGTCCGGCGACTGATAGCGTGGTGCCTGGGGAGGGTCAAATCACGGGTCGGGCGGCTCGCGGGCCAGTCTATCTCCCCCGGCCGCGTCATCTCCGCCTCCGCCTTCTCCAGCCAGTACGTCATGCGCATATCGCGGTACATCGTCGCGGCTGGTGAGGTGCTCGCGGGCCTGCTCGTGCGCTCCCGTCGTAGCCGGTATATGGCGAAGCGCTGACCGACATGGTCGGTCCAGCTTCAGCGTGGACGAGACCGAGGCGTTCGCCCGCGAGCGCGGCTGGACGCTCGACGAGCGGTACATCTACCAGGACGATGGCATCAGCGGTGCGACGCGTGGGCAAAGCGCGCGTCGGCCTGCGTCCGCTGCTCGACGCGCTGGAGCCCAACCCGCCGTTCCAGGTGCTCCCTGGTCACCGAGCCCTCGCGCATCGGGCGCGACGCGATCCGCACGCTGGGCGTGTGCTGCGAGACGCTCGAAGAGGCTGGGGTCGCCGTTTGGTCGACGTCCAAGCGCAAGCAGATCGCAGCACAAAGACATTGGCGCAATCGTCGAGTCGTGGTCCGACGAGAGCGAGCGGACCCGGGTCATCGAGGCGGGTGAACCGCGCGAGGAAGGCGCGCTTCGAGTCAGCCTGGTGACCGGGGGGCGCGTGTTCGGCTACACCAACGTGCGCCGGTCCCCGGCATCGACAAGGCGGTAGCCGTGCCGTCGTGAACTCCGCGCGCCGCGACCGTGATCCGCATCTTCGAGATGACGGCCGCCGGCGTACGGGCTGTCGCGCGTGGCCGCGCAACTGAACGCCGAGAGCGTGCCAGCGCCCGAGCGCCTGGCCCAGCGCATCGCGAAGTGCGAGCGCGAGGGTTGCCGATCCCGCCGGCAACGTGAGATCCCGTCCGGCGTCCGCGAGGTGCTGACCCGCGAGCTGTACAAGGGCGTCGTCGTCGAGGGTCGCGTGAGGCGGGCCAAGGGTCGCGGTGGAAGGCGATCCGCATCCGCGTCCCAGTCAGGAGTGGAAGCGGCGCCTGACGAGTCGCTGCGCGTCGTGTCGGACGACCAGTGGAACGCCGCGCACGCCCAGACGGCTGCCACGAGCGCGAAGTACCTGCCGCCAGGGCAACCGGCTCGCGGGCAAGGTCGAGTCGCTGAACGGCGCGCTACCTGCTGTCGGCGGGCTCGGCGGTCTGCGGCGCCACCACTCCTGACGGTACGATCTGCTACGGCGACGCTGCACGCCGTGCGGCGGGGCCGCAACCCGATCCTCTCGTACGTCTGCCAGGCGCACCGCGAGCGCGGGGCGGGCGTCTGCGGCAACAGCACCGGGGGTGCCCGGCCCACGAGCTTCACGCCGCCGTGATCGCGAGCCTGAGGGCAGACCTTCAGCGCGCGGAGACGCTTCGAGGCGCACCTGCAGCAAGTCCGCCGAGGACGAGACCGCCTGTGCGTCGCGCGCTGCGGAGCGGGCCAGCATCCTCGACCGGCTGCCCGTCCTGGCGTCAGCCAGGAGGAGCGTCTGGCCGAAGCGGTGGCGACCAGCGACGGCTCGGTCAGCGCGCTCGTGGCCGCCCTGAAGGCTCGCCAGCAGGAGCGCCAGGATCTGGAGTCCCGGCTGGCCGAGCTTGAGACGTGGGAGCGTGACGCGCCAGGCCGACCGTGACCGGGTCGAGCAGCGTACGCGAGCCGGTGGGGCTCCTGGCAGGGTGCGCTCGACGAGGACCCAGTGCTGGCCCGGCAGGTGCTGAAGAAGGTCCTGGCGACCCCGATCTACGTCAGGCCGACTGGGCGCCGTGAGTGGACGTACGTCGGGATCGGAGCGCTGACGAGGCTCCCGAACGGGGACGATCGCCCGCTGCTTCACTCCTCGACGCTCGCGGTCGCAGCCCCGGAACCGCGCCGAGGCGCTCAGGATGTTCCTGATGAGCCCGGGGGGCGGTGCCTCGACGCGCGGCGGACCGGGCGGCGGTGCCCATCGCGGGCGGCGACGCTCACCCGGCTGGAGTGCAAGACCCCAGTGGTGTCAGCTCGTGGCCCCCATGATGACATATGGTCCTACCCCGGTCCCCGCGTCGGCGCTCGGCGTGATACGCTTCCAGGCAGGGAGCAGGGAGGCGCGATGGCCATCGCCGCGGTGCGAGGAGCTGAAGGACCGAGCCCAGGCGGCGTGGGGGACACCTGTCCGCGCAGACCAAGGGACTGGAGCCCTACCTGGAGCGCGCCGACGAGCCAGGCGAATGGACCGCCCGGCGAGGTGCTCAGCCACCTGCTCTTCCCGCCCGGCTGGAACGCGGTGACGCTGTTGCAAGTCGTTCTCCGAGCGCGATCTGCCGGTCGTGGAGATCGAGCCGACGCGCGATGCGTACCTGACCCCCGAGCGCCGCACGATGACGCTGGCCCAGTTCATCGCCGCGCTCGACACGCAGCGGCGGAGACATGCTGGCCTATCTGGACACGCGCTCGTCGAAGCCGGATCTCACGCGCAAGGCGCGCATCCCGCTCGTTCAAGACGTTCATGGGCACCGAGGAGATCCCGCTGCCGGTGTTCGTCGGCGCGATGTTCGAGTACCACTGGAACGATCACGCCGCTCAGCTCGCCAAGATCCGTCAAGCCATCGGTCTCCCCGCGGTCTCCTAGCCCGCATCGAGTCGTGGTTCCGTGAGCGGCGCCACGGGCGGACGAAGCTGGAAGCCGCCGAGCACGCTGCCGCCGCTCTACGCCGGCTGGATCGCCGATCTGCCTCGACGGCCCGCTCCCCCACGAATCGCGAAGCCACCTGCGAGGACTAGTGCGATGTGGCCGAGCGCCGGGGCGCGCCCGCCTCCGCCACGCATCGCGTTCCACCCGGGAGACGCAAGTGCTGCACCTACATCCCGGCGCTGGCCAACTTTCTCGTCGGTCGCATCGTGGATGGACGACGATCCGGCGCTGGCGCGCCGGGGCGGGCGTCCGTCGAGGCGCGGATCGACGCGCGGCTCGGGCGTGACGCCGCTGGGGATCGAGCGACCGGCTGTCCATCGCTCTGCTGTACCAGGTCGGGGTGGGCGGTCGCGTTCGGCCGGAGCCGTACGCTGCGCTGCCCGCACTACCGCGAGGACGCCGGCGGGGCGTGCGGGATCTGGCGCCACCGCAACGGCGTGTGCAGCACGTGGTTCTGCAAGTACTCGCGCGGGAGCGACCGGCCAGCGCTTCTGGCATCGGACTCGAGCAGCTGCTGGCGATCGTGGAGCGCGAGCTGAGGCGCTGGTGCCTGCTCCGCCTCGACCTCGATCCGCCACGTGCTCGCCCGGCTCTTTCCACGGGGCACCGACCGTGGACTCGAGGGCGGAACTGCGCTCGACGGCGCCGACCATCGACGGTCGCATCGACGACGCGGCCTATCGAGCGTGGTGGGGCGCGTGGACCGGCCGCGAGCGGGAGTTCTACCGGGAGTGTGCGCGGCTGGTGAACGCGCTGCGCTGGAAGGACGTGGTGCGGGTCCGGGGGCGCGAGCGTCGAGGCCCACGCGCGGGTCGTGGCGCACGCCCACCACGGCGCCGCCTCCACCACGATCCCGGAGCGGCTCGTCGTCGGCCAGCTGCAGACCATGCCCGCCGGGCGCGACCACGCGTGCTGGTCACCACGTACAATCCCTTCGACCCGCTCGAGCTGCCGCGGCTGCTCATCGAGGTGCTGGGCTACTTCGACGGCCGCCCCACCGGCGAGAGCGCTCACGCGCATCCGCCTGGAGCGGAACATCAACGTCCAGCCGTCGCTGGTGCGACGGCTGGTCGACCTCGGCGTGCTCGTGGCGCCAGACTAGCTGGGATCGCTCCGGATCCACCGCAAGCGATCCGATCCGGCCCGACGCACCCTTTGTCGCAGTGCCGCCGCGCTGCTCGATGTACGGCAGCACCTCGATAGCTCGGCCTGCACCGCGCCCGCCTTCACGCCGCGTCTTCTGCGCCGACCAGGTCGCTTCGGCGCCGAGCGCCGCCGCCCGGACCCTCGTGACTACCGCCTTCGCCTGTTTCATCCAGGCGCCTCCCGCCGGCGTGATGATCGCGATGACTCCCGCTTCTTCGCCCGGCCGGGCCGGCTTGGTCGCCGCCCAGGTCGACGACGATGCCGCCCTTGACGCCAGCGGTCTTCCGCGCCGCCAGGTCCTTCGTCACCTTCCGCTTCCGGCTCGGCTTGGTCTTCGACGTCTTGCGCATCGCACCACTCTCCCTGGTTGATCGTCAACCGCGTCGCGCTACTGAGCTGGGCCGCCGGCTGGGTCTCGGGCTGAGGTCGCAACAGACCGATGAGCACGGCGATCGATGCCGCCCTTGGGGCCCCGCCTTCCCGTGCCGTGAGATCCCTGGCCGCCGACCGCTTCCGCCCCTGAGTGCCGGTGCTCGCCTTTTTCATCGTCGCCTCCTCTGACTGGGCTCAACTTCTGGCTGACGCAGAGGCAAGGCCCGTTCCACCCGGGGTGTGGCAGAAGTCCGCGATTCAGCGCTACGACGACGGCGGAGCGGCGATACCCGCGCCCTGACCGCACACGGATCGGGCGCGCTGACGACCGTCGAGCTCTTCGCCCGGACCCGGCGGCCGCTCAGTGCTTGGCGGGCGGCCGGTTCGGCGAGGGTCTCGCGGAGCATCCGGACGGGCTCGAAGGCGTAGGAGATGAGCGAGCGGCGGCCGACCACGACGTCGGCGCGACCGCCCATGCCGGCCAGGAATGGCCGCGCCCTCGCCCTTCACCTGCACGCTGCGCTCATCGAGATCGACCAGCACGCGGAAGACCTGACGGTCCTTGACGGTCACGCTGGCCGGGCTCACCCAGCGCACGGTCCCGTGCTTGATCCCGTAGCGCTGATAGGGAAACGCGTCGTAGAGCAGTCCGGACGCGCTGCCCCGGCTCGATGCGCCCCGTCCCGGTGGGCGTCACGCTCACCTCGGCCTGCAGCTGCTCGCCGGCGCACGCCACCTCGGCGAGCATCTCGCCGTCCTGCACGACCGGCGCCCGGCCCGTTGATCGCCAGGCGCAGGACGGAGTGCCGGCGCAGGGCGCGCCGATCGTCAGCTCGGCGCCGCGCGTGCTGTCGAGCTCCGTCCCGCAGCGTCGTCACCCGGATGCGCGCCTTGGCTGCGTCCTCGGCGAGGCCGGCGGACCGTCTCCTTGCTCCTCGGCGGCCCGGGCCGCCGCTGGTCTGGCGGAGTCCGGCTCAGCGCGGCCTCGTCTCGCTCAGCTCTGGTCTGCATCGCGGCCCCGCTGAGCTTCCAGTCGATCTCCCACGTCTGGTGCTCGGGCGGAGCTGGCTCAGCAGGCTTGCTGGACTCGAGCGCGCGCTCCGAGCTGCTGGCGCTCCACCTCCAGCTTGGCGGCGTCCAGCTTGCGGTTGTTGTACTCGAGCCAGGAGATCGAGCCGTCGTTGCTAGTAGCGCTCCAGCCGGTCGGACAGCTCCTGGCCACGACGTACTGCGGTCTTCTTGAAGCCGATCTCGCGCTCGGTGATCGTCGACGTCGTTGCCCTGGATCTCGAGATCGCGCTTGAAGCGGGCCTCGCGGACGTCGCGCAGCCCGCGCTGCTCGGCGAGCTTGTCGCGCAGGTTGGCGCTCGGACACTCAGCCGGCGCTCCTCGTCCAGGTCGGCGCGGCGCTGGCTCTCGTAGCGCTGTCTGGTGTTGAGCCGGCTTTCCTCCGCCCCGCTCATCTGCGTCTCGAGGCTACGCATCTCCGCCGAGCGGTCGCCGGCCGCCGCGGAGCGGATGACGAACGCCGGCGCGCCCGGCGTGATCGCTGCCCTCGGCGATCCGCACCGCTGACCACCACGCCGCTGCGCGAGGCCCGGATCGGGATCGGCCCGCGTGCCCCGGCACCAGCACGAAGGGCTGGAGATGCGTCTCGAGCAGGGTGATGACGATCGACGCGACGAGCGCCGCCGCGAACACGACCATGACCATCACCGACGAGCCCACGCGCCGCCCAGTGGGGCGGCTCGCCCTCGAGGAACGGGCCTCGGCGGCGTCGGGTGCCGGGGAGCGCGGCTCGTCGGCCACGGGCGCTCAGAGCCCCAGCTGCTGGCTCGACGAGATAGAAGTACAGCCCCTGGCGCTTCATCAGCTCGTCGTGCGTGCCGTGCTCGACCAGCCGGCCCCTTCTCGAGCACGATGATGAGGTCGGCGTCGCGGATCGTGCTCAGCCGGTGCGCGATGACGAACGAGGTGCGCCTCTGCGAGCAGCCGGTCGATGTTCTCCTGCACGGCGCGCTCGGACTCGGTGTCGAGCGAGCTGGTGGCCTCGTCGAAGATCAGAACCGGCGGCTGGTGATAGACGCGCGCGGGCGATGGCGATCCGCTGCCGCTGGCCGCCCGAGAGCGCGAGGCCCGATTCGCCGATCTTCGTGTCGTAGCCGAGCGGCAGCCGCTCGATGAACTCGTGCGCGTTGGCCACGCGTGCCGCCCACAGCACGCGGTCCATGTCGGGCTCGTCCTCGCCGAAGGCGATGTTGCGGGCGATGGTGTCGTCGAACAGGTAGTTCTCCTGCAGGACGAAGCCGATCTGCCGGCGCAGGTCGCGGTAGTTCAGCGTCTTGCAGGTCCACGCCGTCGTAGAGCGATCGCGCCCTCGGTCGGCTCCGAGCAGCCCGGCCAGGCATTTGACCAGCGTCGTCTTGCCCGAGCCGCTGCGGCCGACGATGGCCACGATCTTGCCGGCCGGCGACCTCGAGCGTGATGCCCTCGAGGATCGCCGGCGACTCCGGGTCCGCCGTAGCGAAAGCCGACGGCCGTGAAGCTGATGCGTGCCCTCGAGCGCTGCGCACCGGACGCAGGCGCGAGCGGTCGGCGCCCTGCTCGGGCTCCTGCTCGAACACGTCGCTCGAGCCGGTCCAGCAGCACGGTGGCGAGCTGCAAGTTGTCCCACAGCGATCAGGAAGCGTGTGCATCGGCACGTTGGCCATGCGCCACCAGCGAGTTGAACGCCACCAGCGCGCCGATGGTGAGGCCGCCGGCCAGGACCTGGTGGGCGCCGACCCACAGGAAGAGCGCCGAGGTCGAGGAAGGTCACCGTGCCGCACCGCGCCCTCGTAGCGTCATGATCGTGAAGTCGGCGCGGAACTGGCGGCGGGCGACGCGCTGGAACTGGTTCAGAGCATCAGCTCGCGGAACGCGCCTCGGCGCCCATGCGCCTTCACCGTCTCGATGCCCTTTGATGGCGTCGATCTGGTGGGAGTGCGTAGCGGCCGAAGCGCTCCTCGAGGTCGTCGAAGATCGGACGCAGCCAGCGCTGGCGACGAGAAGCGCATCAGCGCGAGGTAGAGCGGCACCGTGATCAGGAAGACGCCGGCCAGCAGCGGGCTGTAGACCAGCATCAGCGCGAGCGCGGCCGCCAGCTGCACGCACGCGGCGTGAGCCCGGCACGCGCGCTCTGCACCACGAACTCGCGCACCTGACGCATGCCTCGGACGGCGCCGCTGGATGTCGCCGGTGCGCCGCGTGCGCTGAAGTACGACATCGGCAGGGCCAGCAGCTCGCGCGTCAGGTAGTCGAGCGTGGCGGCGTCGATCCGCACGGCGACTGAAGCTCAGCAGGTAGCGCTGCGACGATCGATCGCGACCGTCATGAAGACCAGACGCGCCGTCAGCATGGCGATGATCAGCAGGTCAGCAGGCCGACGTCCTGCTCGACGCAGCACGCGGTCGACGATCGACCTGCGTGAAGACCGGCAGGAGCATCGGCCAGTCGCGCTGGCCGACCACGCGCCAGCGCCGATGGCCCGCGCCGATGACCGACTGTGAACGGCCGGACGAACGGCCAGAGCCAGGCGGCGCTCGGCGCCTCCACCGGCGCCTGGCGCGAACGCGTCGGTGTAGTCGAACAGCGCGGTGTAGCCGCTCCAGCGTGCGCTCGAAGTCGGCGCGCGGCAGCCGGCGCAGCCCGAGCGCGGGGTCGGCGATCGCGGCACGTGGCTCGCGCGTCGACGTCGTAGAGCACCACCCAGTGGTTGCCCTCCCAGTGCACGATGGCCGGCAGCGGCATCTGCGGCAGAGTTGCTGCGGCGAGGCCTTGACCGGCCGCGCGGCCAGGCCGAGCTCGGTGGCCGCGCGCGCGCAGCGCCCTGCAAGCTCGTGCCGTCGGTGCGACGTGTAGCAGAGCTGGCGGATGCGCGCCAGGCTGACCGCGCGCCCGTAGTGCCGGCACACCATGGCCAGCGCGGCGGCGCCGCAGTCCATGGCGTCGAGCTGGCGCACGTGCGGGAAGCGCCGGATGCGCGCCGCGCGCTTGACGAAGCGCCCTCTCCGCCGTGCGAAGGGCGCCGCCGACGTCTCGTCGTCCTCGGCCGTCCGGCTCGCGGTGGCCTCCACCTGGCGCGGGCCGACCTGCTCCTGCACGCGCAGCTCGGCCGGCAGCAGTCTCCTCGGCGAAGTCCAGCGGCACGCGCGCCACCGTCCGGTAGTCGTACTGGGCGATGCGCTCCTCGAGCTGGGTGCGAAACTCCGGGTAGCCGGTCAGCAGACGGGTGAAGGTCGCTCGGTCAGGCGCAGCAGCCGGCGGGGCGCCACCGCCTCCACGGTGGTCGAGCGGGCCCCTCGCGCTTGGAAGAGCGACAGCTCGCCGAAGAAGTCGCCGCGCCGCAGATAGCGAATGTAGCGGCGCTCGCCGTCGTCCCTCCACGAACACCCGCAGGCGCCCTTCCTCGACGACGTACATCGGCCCCGGCGGATCGCCCTCGCGGATGACCAGCTCGCCCGGCCGCCACCGCCTCCGACTCCGAGCTCGGCCAGCATCGTGAGCCAGCGCGTCCGCCGGCAGGCGGGCGAAGCGCGGTGTAGGAGCGCGAAGAAGTTGTGCAGGCGGCGGTGGGCGGCCTGCAGCTCAGGTACTTCTTGAGATCCGGCGCGGCCGCCAGCAGCGCCTCGAAGGCCGAGCGGTCGAGGCCGCAGCGCCTCGACGTCGCTGCTGGCCCGGACCGTGGCCATGCGCGTGGTCTGCTCGAGCAGCGCCATCTCGCCGAAGGCGTCGCCGGCGCGCAGGACGTTGAGCGGGACCGTCCTCGCCGGTGTCCCCGCGCTTGACGACGCGGGCTCGCCCGCTGACCAGGACGTAGAGCGCGTCGGCGGGATCGCCCTCGCGCACGCGATGACCGCGCCGAAGGGATAGCTGGCGGGCACGAAGCGGCGCGCCACCTCGGCCCGCACCGAGCCGGCGGCAGGAACTCGAGCGGCGAGCTTGCCGAGCGGGTCGGCGTCGGCTACAGCGTCCCGTGCCATGATCACGCGGTTGGCCACCTCGCGCTCCACCGTGCGCGCGCCAGCAGGGCGTGCTCGGCACGCGCCCGCACGGCGGCGTCGTCGTCCGACGGCAGCCGCTTGTCGCCCACGGTGAGAACGAGGTTGCCCCTCTTTCCAGGCGAGTGGACCGAGCACGTCGCCCGACTGTGCGCCGATGAGCGCATCGCGCAGCGCCTCCTCGGCGTCCTCCAGCCACAGCTCCGTCGAGTCCGCGCTCAGGCCGGCCTCCGCCGCGACCTCATCGATCCGGACGACGGTCTTCCTTCACGCAGAGCACGATCTCCTTCGCCACGTCCTCGTCCGGCGCGACGACCGACACGGTGGCGCGCGCGCACCCATTCGAGCCGCCGGGAGGCGATGCCAGCCCGCGCAGCGCTGTCGGGGGGCGCGAGCTAGGGCGGCAAACCGGCGCCAGGAGGCTTCCAGGGTCGCCACCGCCGTCACCCGTTCGCGGCGAGCCGGGGCCGAGAGCGCGGGAAGGAATCGCTCGAGCTGATCGTCGGGAACCGCCGCCGCGAGCCCCGCGGCGGCTCCGTCGTCGGGAGCGCCGCCCGCGGAGGCCGCCTCCTCGATCGCACGCGCGTGGATGGCGGCCCGGCCGGCCAGGCGCTCGACGAGGCGCCCGGCGAGTCCGCTACACACGGCCTCGCACACCATGGCCTCGGCCACCTCGTCGTCGTCGGCCTCGTAGCTCCTCGCGGAATCTCCTCGAGGTCGTCCGCCCAGCGGGTCAGCAGCGCAGCGACCACCTGATAGAAGTCGAGCCATCCGTCGATCGTCAGCCCGCGCTTCTCGAGCCAGGCCTCGAGATCGTCGGCGGCCACGAGATCGCGCGCGTAGCGGAACTCCGCCGCGGAGGTCTCGACATCCTCCTCGCTGAGCGCGTCCTCGTCGTCTTCGTCCAGGTCGTCCAGCCGGGCCAGAACAGATCAGGCCGTTGCGGACCCGGGCCTCGAGCTCGCCCCAGTCTCCCCACAGGCAGCCGGCCGCCACCAGGTCCTCCCAGACGTAAGACCGGTTGCCGATGGTGAAAAGTGACCGTCCGGCCAGGGTCGGCATCGAAGTGGGCCAACTATAGCAAACCGGATGCCTCTCCCTGGCATGACGGCCCGATCAGGGTCCTACCGTGATGGCGCGCAGCGCGAGCAGAGCGCTCCAGCAGGGTACGGACCTCCCGGCGCGAGGCCGTGAACTCGACGGCCCCGCGCTTGACGGTGCCGGAGTACCGGGCGATCAGATCGCCCCGCCCGGACAGCGGTCCGGCGAGCTCAGCCGGCGCAGCGAGAGAGGACATCCGCGGATCGTGGGGCAGGGCAAAGGCGTGACCGTTGGCCGAGCAGACGATCTCGTCGCCGATCCGCGCCCAGCGCAAGGGAAAGTCGGCGTCACTCCGTACGACCTCGTCGTCCCCGAGGGCCCGCGGCGGGGCGGGGTGGCGGGACCCGGACGAAGCCAGCGCCGGTCATCCGGTTCAGGTGATCCGCGGCGAGCGTTGGCGCCAGCGCGGGACCGCGTCCGAGCTGTCTGAGCGCCCGGAGATCGCGATGAACGTCGGCCCTGATCCGATCGCCCGTGGTCAGCCGCCGCTGCCGCGCGCCACGCGAGACGGCGGGCGGCCGCCTGCTCGACGGCTCGAGCGAGCTCGGCCCCCGGCTGGGGCTCCATGAAGAGCGCCAGGCTGATGGCGATCCAGGTCGCCGGCATCCTCGCCGATGTGCCAGTAGGAGGCGGGCCAGAAGATGATGTCGCCCGGCCGGGCGTCGAGGCACGACGGAGGCGTCGTTGTAGCGCTCGTAGTCGAGCCGGTTGGTCATGTCCGGCTTGCCGCGAAAGAACTCGTCGGGCCACGCGCGGATGCGCGCAGAGTCCGTCCACCACGAACATGAAGTTGGCGGAGCGCCCGCGATGCAGCTCCGAACGGCGTGCGGGCGTAGTTGCCAAGGAAGAGCGTCATCTTGGCCTCTTCGCCCGGCAGTCCGGTGACGCCGTAGAGTCCGCGGAGGAACTGCCGGACACGCCCCCAGACACAGGTCATCATGGACGTGGTAGTCGTCGACGACGAAGCCGAACGCCCGCCCCTGCAGCAGCTCCGTCACCCGCGCACTCCAGCCCGCGATCGAACGGTCGGCCGCCGACGGCAGGAAACGGTGGATGTCGGTCAGGAGCTGGGCGTGCTCGACGAAGAGCCGGGAACGAACGAGCGCTGCGCGCCACCCCAGTGCTCGCTGGCGGCGACGAGCCGCGCGAACACGTGATCGGCGGACACCAGCGGCGTCCCGACGGGGTTGGACAACACGGTGCCGCGCCGCTCCCAGAAGCGACGGTGGAAGCCGGACCAGAACGCGTCGGAAAGCGAGAACCCTACGGTAGTGCCTCCCGCGTGCGCCGCTCGGATTCGACTTCGGGAGGGGATCGTAACCGATAGGCTGGCGCCGTCCGCAATGGGCAGCTCCATCTCGCGGGGGCGGCGTCAGGACGCGAGGCGAGCGAGGAGCGCCGGCAGCGGCAGGTCGGCGAGCGAGGCCAGGCGAAGATCGGCGGCGCCCAGATCGAGCCGGGCGGTGAGCGGGTTCGGCACCGCCACGCAGGTCAGCCCCGCGCGCTTGGCCGCCAGCACGCCGTTGGGCGAGTCTTCCAGCGCCAGCGCCTCGCCGGCGGGGATGCCCGTCGCCTCCAGCACCGACAGGTAGAGCGCGGGATCCGGCTTCACCCGCGGCACGTCGCCCGCACAGCGCACGACCGCGAAGGCGTCACGCAGCCCCAGCCGGCGCAGATGACCGTCCACCCAGCCGACCGACGACGACGAGGGCCACACCCAGCGTCATCCCGAGCCGGCGCGCCTCGGCGACGTATTCGCGCACGCCCGGCAGCACGGATTGCGCGGCGATCAGGGAGTCGGTGCGCACGCGATGACGTTGCACGAGGGCGGCCGCGTCGAGCTCGCGCGCCACCAGGGCTTGCAGATCGGTGCACGGGTCGAACACGTCGGCGGTGCCGATGCACTCGGCCCACTTCTCGAAGGCCAGCGAATGGCCGTGCTCGCCGTAGATCTCCTGCCAGGCGTCGTAGACGAGCGCCTCGGTGTCGAGGATCAGCCCGTCGAAGTCGAAGATCAAGCAGGCGCTTCACGCGAGCGGCCGCTTCACGTGGAGGTAGAACGGCCGGGCCGCCTCGCGGGTGTAGGCGTGGCGACGGAACACGTCCGGATCGGGATCGGCGCCCAGCCCGGGGCGCTCTCGGCACGTGGACCGCACCGTTGGCGAAGCGGATCGGCGTCGGCCAGCAGGGGCGCGCTGAGCTGGCCCGGTGGCATCTCCACGTACGGCACGCCCGGGGTCGAGGCGACGACGTGGAGGGTCGCCGCCAGCCCGGGCCCGAAGTAGAACGGAGTGCGGCACGAAGGTCACGTTCGGCGGCTTGCGGCCAGCGACGGCGATCTTCTTCATCTCGCCGATCCCGCCGACCTTGGTCATGCTGGGCTGCACGATGTCGGCGCGCGCCGGCCGCGATGATCTCGCGGAACGCGAACGCCGTGGCCTCGTTCTCGCCGCAGGCGATCGGCACGCGCACCGCCTGGCCGGACGCGCGCCAGACCGGCGTAGTCCTCGGGCGGCCACACCGGCTCCTCCAGCCAGCGCAGGTCGTAGCGCTCGAGCTTGCGGCCGATGCGGATCGCATCCTCCACCGTCCACGGACAGTTGGTGTCGAGCATGATGTCGACCTGCGGGCCCGCCACCTCGCGGGCGGCGGCCACCGAGGCCTCGTCGATCTGGTGGAGCTTGGCCGCCGTGAAGCCGTCGCTTCAGCGCGGTCGTCACGGCCTGGCGGAGGTGCGCCGTGCTGTCGTAGCGCAGCAGGCTCGCGTAGGCGCGCACGCTCGACTGGCAGAGCCCGCCGAGGAGCTGGTAGACGGGCACGCCGCGCGCCTTGCCGGCGATGTCCCACAGCGCCAGCTCCACGCCGCTGACCGCCATCATGGCCAGGCCGCGCCGGCCCCAGATCATCAGCGCCCGGTGCATCCGGTCGGTGTGCAGCTCGATCTGCGTGGGATCCTGGCCGATCAGCAGCGGCGCCAGCGCGTCGTCCACCACGTTGCAGACGGCCAGCGTGGCGCCGTAGGCGAAGCACTCGCCCCAGCCCACGAGCCCGTCGTCGGTGGTGATGCGCACGAGGATCTGGCGCCCGACGCCGGGAGCCCACGGCGAGCGGCGGCGTCATGGGCGCGAGCGGGATACCGAGCGGCACGGCCTGGACCGTGGTGATCTTCACGCTACAGATCGCCGAGGCCGTACTCGGCCCAGCGCTGGCGCACCCGCGCCTCGTCCTCGGTGGCCGGGCGCACGGTCGGCGGGAAGCGCTCGCCGCCCCACTCCGGCCCGGCGCTCGAACTTCCACGAGCGCGTGGCGTCGAAGAGCACGCGGTTCCAGAGACCGGTGCCCGAGCTGCGCCACGTCGCGGTCTTCCATGCGGCGTGGACGGGATCGATGGGCGAGCCGAAGATCCCGGGGAAGACCACCAGGCCGCCCTCGCCGGCGTTCACGCGGTGCGCGAGCGCCCAGTCGATCTGCTCGTACGGACGCGGCATCGATGTCGTCGTCCACCACGATCACGTGCTTGTAGCGGTACTGGGCGGCGCTGTTGCCCCACAGCGCGGCGGCGATCTGCTTGGGCTGGCCCTGGTAGTGCCTTGCGTGATCTGCACCACGATGTTCACGCCGTTGGTGATCGGGTGGCACGTAGACGTCGCGCACGCCGGGAATGCCGGCGCCCGTGAGGATGTTCCAGGCGATGCCCGCGCGCTGCACGCGCCGACATCACGCTGTTCTCGCTGTAGGAGCCGGGCAGCGTGCCCTCCAGGCAGCCGCGGAAGATCGGCTCGCGCCGGTGCGTGATGCACGTCACCTTGATGGTCGGCCGCGGCGTCGGGATGTCGGAGACGTGGCCGGTGTACTCGCCGAACGGCCCTTCCTTCTCGCACGTGGCGGGATCGTCGCTGATGAAGCCTTCGAGCACGATCTCGGCGGAGGCCGGGACTTCGAGGTCCACCGTCTCGCAGCGCACCAGCTCGGCCGGCTCGCCGCGATAGGCGCCCATCACGTCCCACTCGCAGACGCCGGTCGGGATCGGCGAGCCGGCCAGGAACGGCATGATGGGATCCCAGCCGATCACGCACGCCACCGGCATCGGCTCGCCGCGGTCGGCGTACTTCTGGAAGTGATGGCCCCAGTGCTGGCCGCCCTTGATGAGCAGCATCGGCGTGGTGTCCTTGCGACCGATCATGCCGCGGTAGATGCCCACGTTCATCACGCGGGTGTCGGGATCGCGGGTGACGATGCCGGAGAACGTGTGGATGTAGCGCCCGCCCTCGAGGTGGTGCCACTTGGGGACGGGGAACTCGCTCTGATCGATGGCGTCGCCGCGGACGACGACGTCCTTCACCGGACCGGTCGGCGACGATCCGGGGCGGATCGTCGCGCGGTTCTTCTCCATGACGTACTGCAGCGAGCTCGGCGTTGGTGACGTCGCGGGGAAGCCCAGCGCCAGGGCCAGCGCGGCGAGCGGTCGCCGAGGCCGCCGGTGAACAGCCGCGTGCAGCGGCCGCCGCGATAGCCGGTGATGTTCTCGAACAGCAGCGCCGGGCCCTTCTTCTCCAGCACGCGACGGGCCGATGGCGCCGAGCTCGCGGTCCCAGTGGACCTCGGCGGTGATCCGCCGCAGCTCACCCTCCTGCTCGAGGAGCCCGATCCACTGCCGGAGATCCATGAACCCTTTCAACGCGTGTCCTCCCAGGGCGCCTATGATACTGCGTTACCGCCGACGGCAACGACACCCGACACCGAGCGTGGAGGCGCACGATGCGATACCTCGGACTGCGCGACGATGGAGCAGGACTCACTGCTGGCCGACCTGGAGGCGATGCCGGACTACCTCGCCGCCGCGTTCGCCGCGGCTCTCGCCGGCCGACGCCGCCCACGGCGGGACCGGACTGGAGCGCTCGGCCCCGGTGGAGCAGTGCTGGCATCTCGCCGATCTCGAGCGCGAGGGCTATGGCCTGCGCATCGAGCGCCTGCTGGGCGAGGCCGATCCGGTCCTGGCCGACTTCGACGGCGCCCGCATCGCTCGCGAGCGCGCGTATCGCTCTCGCGCTCGCTGACCAGACGGGCTGGCGGCCTTCCGCACGCGCGCGCTCCGGAACCTGGCGCGCCTTGCGTGTCGCTGGACCGACGGACTGGCCGCGCACCGGCAGCCAGGACGGCGTCGGTCCGATCGCGCTCTGCGACGTCCCCGCGATGATGGCGGAGCACGACGCCGGTCACCGGCAGGAGATCGACGGCGTGGCGGCGCGCGCGCGAGCGGGCGCTGAGGCGACCGGCGTCCGCGGTGGCCCGGCCAGAATCGCGTCACGCCCTTCGGCGAGCTGATCGCCACCGACGCCCGCGGCACCCTGATGGGCAACCGCGGGTGTCTGCACGACGACCGGCGGCGCATCCGGAGGAGCTTCGTCGGCCGGCGCTGGATCCACTGCGTCCTCGAGTTCAAGGGGCGTCACCGGACGGTCATGACGCCGCAAGCGCTACACACCGAGCTGTTCTTCCTCGACGAGGCCACCGCGCTGGCCGCCGGCCACCGGCCGTGCGCCGAGTGTCAGCGCCCACGCTATCTCGACTTCGCGCGCACTGGGCCGCGGCGATGCCGGACCGCGCTCGGGCGTCACCGCCCTCGGTCGACGGCGATCGACCGCGCGTGCTGCACGCCGAGCGGCTCGAGCCGGGCGGGCGCCAAGCGCACCTACCGCGAGCAGCCAGCCCGGCTCCCCGGGGGCGATGGTGGCCGACGACGAGGCGCGCGGCCGTACCTCGTCGACGAAGGACGCGCTGCTGCCGTGGACGCCGGCCGGCTACGCGCGCGGCCGATCGCCGATGCCGGGCAAGCCCTCCGCGTGCTCACGCCGCAGTCGATCGTCCGGGCCATCGCCCACGGCTTTTGCGGTCGCCGCTGTCATCCTTCGGCGGCCTCGGCGCCACGGCGACCGTGCGGCCGTTCGAGCGCGACGAGATGATAGTCTGACGCGCGGAGGCACGGTGAGACGATGAAGCGAAGCACGCGAGCGAATCCTGACGACCCACGTCGGCAGCCTGGCCCGGCCCGACGCCCTCATCCCGATCCTCAAATCGAAGGATCGCGGGCAGCCGTACGACCGCGAGACGTACGCGCCGCGCTGGTCCGCGAGGCGGTGGCCGACGTCGTCCGCAAGGCAGACCGAGGCGGGCGTCGACGTCGTCACCGACGGCGAGCAGGGCAAGGCGAGCTTCTTCGGCTACATCGTCGAGCGCTTCACGCGGCTTCGAGCGCAAGCCGCGCCGCGCGGGCAGGAGGGCAACGCTGCGGGCGGCGAGCCGCGAGTACCGCGAATTTCCCGACTACTACGCGTGGTCCGAGCGCATCGCGGAGTGGGCGGGCGGGCGCGGCGGCGACCGCCAGCACGGCATCGACGTCTGCACGGGGCCGGTCAGCTACAAGGGACACGCGGCGATCCAGGCGCGACATCGAGAACCTCAAGCGCCGGCGCTGAAGGGGCTGCCGCACGAGGAAGTGTTCGTGCCGGCCATCGCGCCCTCGTACATCTTCGCCACCCTGCACGAACGCGTTCTACCGGACCGCCGAGGAGTAGCGAGCAGGCCCTCGCGACGCGCTCCGCGAGGAGTACCGCGCGATCGTCGACGCGGGCTTCATCGTTGCAGATCGACGACCCGCGCCTGGTCACCTACTACATGATGAACGCCCGGACGCCAGCGTCGCGGACTGCCGGACGTGGGCGGAGCAGCGCGTCGAGGCGATCAACGAGTCGCTGCGCGGCATCCCGCGCGAGCGCGTGCGCTTCCACACCTGCTACAGCATCGACGTGGGCCCGCGCGTCTACGACATGGAGCTGAAGGACATCGTCGACGTCCTGTTCAAGATCAACGCCGGCGCTACTCGTTCGAGGCGGCCAACCCGCGGCACGAGCACGAGTACCACGTCTTCGAGCAGTCCCGGCCGCCCGAGGGGACCATCCTCATCCCGGCGTCATCAGCCACACCACCAACCTGGTCGAGCATCCGGAGCTGATCGCCGAGCGCATCGTGCGCTTCGCGCCGGATCGTCGGGCGCGAGAACGTCATCGCCGGCGCCGACTGCGGCTTCGCCGCCTCCGGCATCCGCTTCAACGACACGCATCCGAGCGTGGCCTGGCTGAAGTTCGCCGCCATGGCGGAGGGCGCGCGGCTGGCCAGCCGCAGCAGCTCTGGGGCCGACGCCTGACGGCTGCGCGTCATGACTGGAGTCGTCGCGGCCACCGCGTGCCTGGCGGCGCTCCACCGTCTCCGTCCTCCCGGTCGGAAGCGGTCGTCGACATCGTCGACGATCCACGCGCTCGTCGCGTCTGACTGGATCGACGTCGGGCGTCGCTTCGAGACCAGGGTCGTGCGAGACCACGCGGCCGCGGCAGACGATCCTCGAGGCCATCCCGGATGCCCAGAAGATTCTCGTCCATCAGTTCGATGGTCGGAGTGGCCGAGCTTCCGACGCGGTGAAGGACGTACATCCGGCGCCTGCTGAGCGCCGTGCCCGAGGGCGGACAAGCTCGTGCCGACCGTGTACTGGGCGGGATGCGATCGGCCGAGATCTTCGGCGCGATCGAATTCCCGCAGGGCCCGCTGCCGACCGTTCCGGGCCGCCAACGGCTACGCCCACGTTCAGGACGCAGCGGGATGCGAGTGGTGGGGACGATACCTGGGCCCCGACCAGAGCAAATGGGTCGTCCGGCCCTGAACGGAGAGCTCCCTCACGCGGCCGGCCGCGCGACCCTCCCCCGCTGCGCGACCCACACCGCCACGAAGCACGCCACGCCGGCGACGATCGCTGAGCGTCCCCGGAAAGATCAGCAGCACCGCGCCGCGCCAGCAAGCGCGAGCCGCTCCCACGGCCGGGTCGGCGCGCGGAGATAGCCGATCACGCCGGTGCCGAGCATCACGATGCCGCAGCGTGCGCCGCCGCCGTGCGCAGCACGATGTGCGACGGATGCTCGAGTTCATCAGCAGCAGCGCCGGGTCGTAGACGAAGCTGAACGGGATGACGAAGCCGGACAGCGCCAGCATCATGGCCACCCACTGCGTGCGCCACACGTCGGCGCCGGCGATGGCGGAGGTCGCGTAGGTCGAGATGGCCGTCGGCGGCGTGAGGTCGGCCAGGATGCCGAAGTAGAAGACGAACATGTGGGCGGCCAGCAGCTGGGCAGTCCGAGCTGGACCAGGCGGGCGCGGCCATGATGGACGTGATGATGTAGGTCGCCGAGGTCGGCAACCCGGTGCCGAGGATGAGCGCGGCGATCATGGTGAGGATCGACGTCACGAGCAGGCTGCCCTGGGCCAGCGCCCACGATGCCGGTGGCGAGCTTGAGCCCGAGCCCGGTGATCGAGACGACGCCGACCACGATCCCGACCACCGCGCAGGCCAGGGCCACCGGCATCGCGCCGTACGCGCTCTCCACCATGACGGTCAGCATCTTGGCCGGGCCGATGCGCGCTGCCGCGGCCGGATCCAGCTTCGTGACCACCGCCACCACGCAGCGCCCAGAACCCCGCGCTCGGCGGTGAGCCCGCTGGCGAGGAACCACAGGAGGACGGCCGGCCCCGCGAGCAGGAAGAAATCGCGCCGCGAGGACCTCCGCCAGGCGGGGCACCTCGGCGCGATCGAGCACGGGCAGCGCCAGGCCGGGTGGCCTCGAAGTGGACCATCACGCCGACCGCGACGAAGTAGAGCACGCCGGGAATGGCGGCGGCCACCGCGATGCTCCAGTACGACATGCCGAGCGTCTCGGCCATGATGAAGGCGGCGGCGCCCATCACCGGCGGGATGAGCTGGCCGCCCATCGACGCGCGTCGCCTCCACGCCGGCGGCGAACTCGGGCGATAGCCGGCGCGTCATCATGAGCGGGATCGTGAAGGCGCCGCGTGGTCACGGCGTTGGCGATGGCGCTGCCGTTGACGGTCCCGAACAGCCCGCTCGAGATGACCGCGACCTTGCCGGCGCCGCCGCGCGTGGTCCCCTGCCACCGCCAGCGCCAGGTCGGTGAAGAATCCGAGCAGGCCGCCGTGCAGCATGACGGCGCCGAAGAGCACGAACAGGAAGATGAAGCTGGTGGACACCAGGGTGGGGATGCCGAAGACGCCCTCGGTCGTCAGCATCTGCTGATCGACGAACTTCAGCCCGGTCACGCCGCCGTGGGACAGGAAGCCCGGCAGCCACGGGCCGGCGAAGGCGTAGACCACGAAGACCAGCGTACAGCACGACCAGCGCGCCGCCGGTGTGACGACGCGAGGCCTCCAGCAGCAGCAGCCGCGAAGACAATCCCACCGACGACATCGATCGCTCCGGCGGATCGTCGACCATGGCCATGCGCGTGGCGAGCAGCCCGTTCCAGAAGATGTAGTGCGGCGGCGCAGGCCAGCGCGGCCACCGCCGCGATCAGGTCGGGCCAGCGCGCGCGGCCGCGCTCGGCCGGCGGGCTCAGGGAAGCCCGAGCGCGGTGGCGAACGGCGACGTGCAGCGGCGAGCTGGATCAGCAGATCGAAGCATCCCGCGGTAGGCGGTCCACAGCTGGAAGGCCGACCAGGCCAGGGCCAGCCACACCCGCGGCGATCGCACGTCAGGCACGCGACTCGAGGCACTCGCTGCCGTGCACCACGGCGCCGCCGACCATCGTGAGGCGCACCGGCATCGCGCGGCAGCTCCTCGAGCGGCAGCGTGAGCGGATCGCCCTCGAGCACGGCGAGATCGGCGCGACGCCCCGGCGCCAGCACGCCCGCGCTCGCGCTCGGTGTGCGTGATCCACGCGCCGCCCACGGTGAGCGCGCGCAGGCCGTCGAGCGCGGCTCAGGCGCTCGGCCGGACCGAGCATCCCGCCCGACGTCATGTCGCGGCGGGCGACGACGGCCACGAACGCGACCCACGGATCGGCCGGCTTGTTGTCGGTGGCCAGCCCGAAGGGATGCGGTGGCGCTGCAGACTCCGGTGCGGCAGCAGCGTGTCGACGGCGCCGCCGAGCCGCGCCACCTCGTCGGCGGCCGAGCGCCAGCAGATACGAGATCGGATTGGTCGTGGCCACGGCGCCGAGGCGCTTGATCCGCGCGAGCTGCGCGGCGTCGGCGCCGTTGAGGTGCACGAGCACCCAGCGCAGGTCGCGGATGGGATGCTGCGCGGCGACCGCCTCCCACACGTCCAGCACCTCGGGCAGGCACCGCGTCACCAGCGTGTTGACGCGCAGGCCGAGCCGCGCGGCCAGCGTCGCCTGCGCAGCACGTACGCCTCCGTGCGCGTTGGCGCTCTCCACGAAGCCCGCCCACCCGGTGTAGGGCTGGCCCGCGTGCAGCAGCGCGCGCGACTTCGGGATCGCCGCCGTAGTGCAGGCAGATGCCGGCCACGCGCAGGCGATCGTCGCCCGAGCCCCGGCCGCCCGCCCACGCGCCACCTCGCGCAGCGCGGTGGCGCCGCCATCGGCACGCGTCCCACGTCGGGCTCAGCGCCAGCGTGGCAGCGCAGGTCGAGCGCGCCGCGCTCGTGAGCCTCGCGATAGACGGCGCAGCACCTCCGGCGCGATGCCGTGCCCCTCGTACACGGCTGGTCACGCCGCGCGCGGCGTAGCGGCGCTGCGGACTCGGCCAGCGCGCGCAGCGCGGTCGGCGTGGGTGAAGCGCGGCACGTCGCGTCATCAGCGTGAACTCGAGCACCTGGATGAGGTTGCGCTCGACGAAGACGCCGGTCGGCTCGCCGGCCGCGTCCTGTCAGGATCTCCACGCCGTGGGGCGGCACCGTGTCGCGCGTCACGCCGGCGCGCCGCAGCGCCACCGCAGTTGGCGACCGAGTAGACCGGCGGCTTGTTCCAGTAGCCCCAGATGCCGCGGAGGTACACGGGATGGTCGGGCGCGGCGGCGTCGAGGTCGGCGCGCGTCGGCCACCGGCCCTCGGCCGAGCACGCCAGGCGCGTCGCAGGTAGAACGGCGGCGCGCCGAGCGGCATCGTGACGATCCACTCGCCGGGCTCGCCGGCGCACCGCGAGCCGGCGCACCAGCATCTGCACGTCGGCGATCGAGCGGCAGCGCGGCCAGCGAGGGATGGATCAGCTTCAGCCCCTCGCGATCCAGGTGGGCGTGCGCGTCGACGAGGCCGGGGATGACGGTGGCGCCGCGGAGATCGATCACGCGGGTGCGGCGGTCGCGCCAGCCGCGCACGTCGCGCGGCGCGCCGACGGCGCTGATGCGCCCGCCCTGCGACGGCCAGCGCGCGCGGCCGTGGGCCGGGCGCGGTCGAGGTGAGGATGCGTCCGTTGGTGAAAACCCAGTCGGCCGCTATTTCATCCACCCCTTCTCGCGATAGGCGCGCTCGGCGCCCGGATGGAGCGGGGCGCCGACGTTCTCGGGCTTCCACGAGGTCGGCGGGCTCGAAGTCGGCGCAGCCCGGCGTGGCCGCGCACCAGGGCCTCCTTGCTCTCGATCACGGTCTTGGTGATCGTGTAGGCGATCGGCTCGGGCAGCGCCGCGTTGGTGATGAGCACGGTCGGGAAGCCCACCGCCAGCACGGGCTGGCTCTGGCCCGTGAACGTGCCGGGCGGCATGGTGGCCGAGGACGTAGCCGAGCGCGCCCAGGCCCCTTCACGCGCTCCGGCTCGAGCGGGATGAACTTGATCTCCGCCGAACGTCGCCATCTCGGTGATCGACGGGTGCTTGGGCGTCACGACGGCGATGAGGAGATCGGCGCGCCCGTCCTTGAAGGCGCGTCCACGATGATCTTGTAGCCCTGATGCGTCGGTGGAGCCGCCCCAGCTCTTGATGTCGTCGTACGTCATCCCGTACTCGCGCAGCAGCTGCTTGGCCCCCAGCTCGCCCAGCGAGCCCGACCGGCAGCGTGTAGAGCTTCAGGGAATCTTGCGGGCCTTCATGTCCCGACAGCGAGGTGACGTCGAGCTTCCTGGTGGCGATGGTGACGAGATAGTAGGTGTCGAGCCCGCCCACCAGGCCGCGGAGGTTGTCGAGCTTGGCGTCGAAGCCCTCCTTGCCCTCCATCGCCCAGCGGTTGGTGACCGTGAACGACAGGCCCAGCGGCGTCTCGTTCTTGGCCACCAGCCGCGGATTGCCCACGCCGCCCGAGAACGGCTTGACGTCGATGTTCGAGCCGGCCGGCAGCGTCTTGCGCAGCAGCTCGGCCATGGTCGCGCCGTACACGTACCAGGCGGTGCCCTGCCCGAGCGTGGAGAAGGCCAGCGTCACCGGCGCCGGCGACGATGGGCGCTCGCCGAGCCGACGACGACCGCGAGGAGAAGAACCGAGCGCGAGGGCCGGCTTCATCGTGCGACGTCTCCCTTCGTGAGTCTCACAGACGCGGGCGCGACCTCGCCCAGGAAGCGCGCCAGCTGGCCGGCCTGGTCCCACGAGGCCAGGCGCAGGGCCATGTGGCCGAGGCCAGCCGCGAAGTAGGCGCGCAGCTGCTCGGCGCACTCCTTGGGGCCGCCGGCCACCGTCCACTGCTCGACGAACTCCGGCGAGAACTTCGCCGTGTAGTAGGCGTCGAGGAACGCCTTGGACTGCGCCAGCGCCGCCTGGCGATCCTCGTTGACGTTGATGTTGTGGTAGAGCGCGCTGCCGAGCGCTCGGGGATCGCGCCCTCCTCGCGCGCCATGCCCTGGATGATCCCGAACTGGCGGCGGAACTCCTGGGGCGAGAGCTTGTTGGTCATCCAGCCGTCGGCGTAGCGCGCCACGCGGCGCAATCCGCGCTCGACCGCGCCGCTGGAGGCGCTGGCTCCGCCCTTCCACGTCAGCGCGGTCGGGTTGGACGCGATCCAGATCGGGCACGGCTGCTGGACGGGTCGCGGCGAGCAGCGCGACCTTGTCGAACTGATAGAAGCGGCCGGCGTGGCTGGCGCTCGCCTCGCCGAAGAGCGTGCGCAGGATGACGATGCCTTCCTCCAGCCGCTCGACGCGCTCGCCGGAGGCGATGCCCATCACCGCGTGCTCGGCGGCCTGCGCGGCGTTGGCGCTGTCGGGACCGCCGAGGCACACCGCGAGCAGCGCGCGGCCCTCGGAGAGCACGTCGAGGCTCGCCCACTGCTGCGCCAGCAGCACGGGATGGCGATGGACGAACGTGGCCATGCAGCCGACGGCCAGGCGCACCCGCCGCGTGACGCCGGCCAGCGCGGACAGCAGCGCGATCGACTCCAGCCGCGGCTTGGCCAGCAGGCTGTCGCCGACCCACACCGAGTCGAACACGCCGCTGGCCTCGGCCTGCTCGGCCTGATCCAGCAGATCGCGCGCCTTGATGGCGCCGAGCACCACCGCGCGGTTGGCGAGGATGAGGCCGAACGATCCCTGCGCCATACCCATCTCCTCCCGGTCACTCCGCCTATCTCCCCTGGTACTTCGGCGGGCGCTTGTCGAGGAACGCACGCACGCCTTCGTCGTAGTCGTGCGTCGAGCGAAGCCACGCGTAGGCCTTGCGCTCCAGCTCGAGCGCGGTCTCCAGCGGCGCGTCGGCGCCGCGATTGAGCACCATCTTCAGCGTGCGCAGCGCCAGCGGCGGCCGCTCGGTCAGCTCCGTGGCCAGCGCGGTGACCGCGGCGTCCAGACCGTCGTCGGGCACCGCCTGGGTGATGAGCCCCCAGGCCTCGGCGCGCGCGGCCGGAATACGCTGGCCCGTCATCATGAACAGCTTGGCGCGCGTCATCCCGATCAGCCGCAGCGCGCGCTGCGTGCCCCCGCTGCCCGGAATCATGCCGAGCCGAATCTCGGGGAACGCGAACTCCGACCGAAGCGTGGCGACGCGAAAGTCGCAGGCCACCGCCAGCTCGAGGCCGGCCCCCATCGTATACCCGTCGATGGCGGCGATGACGGGCTTGCGGCAGCGCTCGGCCGCGGTGAGCGTGTCACCCCACGCCTCCAGATCAGCCGGGGCCAGCGTGAGGAACTCGGCGACGTCGCCGCCCGCGCTGAAGGCCTTGCCGCCGGCGCCGCGGATGACGACGACGCGCACCGCGTCGTCGCGCTCGAGCTCGCCGAAGATGCCCGGGAACTCGTTGCGCATGGCCACGGTCATCGTGTTCATCTTGGGCTGACGATCGATCCAGAGCGTCGCCACGTGACCGGCCCGCTCGACTCGCAGGAACTCACTCATGTCGTGATCTCCGAGTACTGACCATCGCGCAGCAGGCGACGCAGGATTTTGCCTGACGCGGTCTTGGGAATCTCGTGGACCAGCACGACGCGCCGCGGTCGCTTGAAGCCGGCGAGATCGGCGCTGGCCCGGCAGTGGGCGTCGAGCGCCTCGAACGTGAGGTCGCCCCTGGCCGGTACGATGAACGCCACCACGCGCTGGCCCCAGCGCTCGTCGGGCTCGCCCACCACGGCGACGTCGCGCACGCCGGGATGACGCGCGAGAACGTCCTCGACCTCGATCGGATGAATGTTCTCGCCGCCGCTGATGATCATGTCGTCGACCCGCCCGCTCACGTAGAGCTCGCCGTCGGCGTCGAGGTACCCCATGTCACCCGTGAAGTACCAGCCGTCCCGTAACGCCTTCGCATCCGCGTCGGGGCGGCGCCAGTAGCCAGCGAACGCCTCGTCACTGTCCAGGCTGGCGATGATCTCGCCCCGCTCGCCCGGCGCCACGATCTCGTCCGGCCCCACGCGGCGCTCGGGCGAGGCGGTGACGACACGCAGTGCTGCAGTGCAGGCCGGGGCGGCCGGCGCAGCCCGGCTTGAGGTGAACGTCGGGCCGGACCGAGAACGTGTAGATCTCGGTCGAGCCGTAGTGGTTGACGAACACCTGGGGCGAAAACGCCTTCACGCACGCCTCGGTCAGGGGCGCCAGCATCGGCGCGCCGGCATAGGCCAGCTTGGTGACCGACTCGACCGCCTCGCGCGACAGCTCGGGCGCGTGCACGAGATCGTAGAAGAGCGTGGGAATGAGATAGAGCGACGTGATCCGCTCCCGCTGGATGAGCGCGAGCGCCCCGCGCGCGTCCCATTCAGGCTGGCAGACGAAGCACCCGTTGACGGCGACCATCCCGGTGAGCGCGTGGATCCCCATCGTGTGGTAGAGGGGCATGACGCCGAGCGTGCGCTCGCCCCACGCGTACCCGCACTGCAGCGCCTGCGCGACGGCGCCGGCGTAGTGGTTGCGCTGGGTGCGCGGCACACCCTTCGGGCGTCCCGTGGTGCCGGAGGTGTAGAGAATCAGCGAGAGATCGCTCTCCGGTGGGCAGTCGGAGAGCCCTGGCGTCGCTGCGGTCGCTCGTGTCGAGCAGATCGGCGAACGGCACCGTGCCCGCGGGCGCGGCGTCGCGACCAACGAACACGCAGATGCATGTCGCGGCCGGCGGCGGCGGCCAGGACGGCGGGAGCAGTGTCGGCCTCCAGCAGCGCCACGCGAGCGTCGCAGTCCTCGAGCATGTAGCGCATCTCGCCGGCGGCGGCGCGGAAGCTCACCGGCGTGGGCACCGCCGCGATGAGCTGCAGCGCCCAGTAGGCGAGGACGTGCTCGAGGCGGTTGCGCAGCGCGATGAGCACCCGGTCGCCGGGCCCGACGCCACGACGACGGAGCCCGCGGCCGAGGCTCGTGGCCTGCGCCAGGAGTGCCGCGTAGTTCAGACGGCGCGGACCGTCGACGACCGCCTCGGCGGTTGGCCGCCGCGGCGGCCAGCTCCAGCAGGCGCGCCAGGGTCATGGCGCGATCACCGCGGCACCAGCAGGACCTTGCCCTTGTTCTTCCGGTCGAGCACGTGCTGCACCGCATGGCGCGCGTCGGCTAGCGGGAAGGCGCGATCGATGACCGGCTTCAGGCGTCCGTCGACCACGTACTCCAGCAGCGTGCGCAGCTCGAGGATCGAGCCCAGGTTGGTGCCGAGGATTCTCAGGTTCTTGGAGTACACGTGGCGCAGGTCGAGCCGGCCCCAGTGCGTGTCGTGCGAGCCGATCGACACCAGCGTTCCCAGCCGCGGTGAGCGCGTAGGTCGATCGCTCGAACGTCTCGCCGCCGATGTGCTCGACGACGACGTCCACCCCGCGCTTGTTCGTCCACTTCTTCGCCTCTTCGACGAAGTCCTGGGTGCGGTAGTTGACGACCCGCTCGGCGCCGAGCGCTTTGGCGAACTCGATCTTTGTCGTCGCTGCCGACGGTCGTCAGCGACGCGCGCCCCAATCAGCCGCGCGATCTGGATCGCCGCGCTGCCGATGCCACTGCCGGCCGCCTGCACCAGCACCGTCTGACCGGGCTTGAGCTCGGCCTTGACCAGCAGCGCGTGCCACGACGTGAGAAACGCCAGCGGCAGCGCGGCGCCCGCCTCGAAGCTCACCGAATCGTGCAACGGCAGGCAGCTCCCGGCCAGAACCTTCACGCGCTCCGCATACCCGCCGTCCTTGTGCGCGCCGAGATACCCGTAGCGCAAGCACAACGTCCGCTCGCCCCGCAGACAGAACTCGCACGTCCCGCACGAGAATCCCGGAAAGACGATCACCCGCTGCCCAACGCTCACGCCCTTCGCCGCCGCGCCGAGCGTCTCGACGGTGCCCGCCACCTCGCAGCCGTTGACGTGGGGCAAGCCCTCGGGCGGCGGGAAGCGTCCGTCCAGCAGCAGCATGTCGACCCCGTTGAGCGCGCACGCCTTCACGCGAACGACGACCTCGGTCGGCCTCCGGCGCGGGATCCCGATAGTCGCCATAGACGATCTTGTCGCTGCCACCATGCTCCTTGAAGTACGCAGCCTTCACGCAGGACTCTCCCTGGCCGCCGGGTCTAGAACGGCACTTCGGTGCGCTCGTCGGTCACGCGGCGCGCCTTGTGATCCCACCGCGGCAGCGAGCCCGGATCGCCGACCTCCACGCTGACGCGGATGCCGAGACCGAGCTGCAGGTCCTCGGCCAGCGCCTCGCCCAGCCGCGCCCGCTCGCCGAGCGCCAGCGACGGCGAAGGATCGAGCCGCACCAGGATGTCGTCGAGACCGTCGCGACGACGAAAGACGATCTGGAACTCGTCCACGTCGCGATGGGGCCGCACCGAGCTCTTCGATGCGCCGCGGGTAGACGATGATGCCGCGCACCTTCTTCATGTCGTCGAGCCGCGCCAGCACGCCGCCCTCGAATGCCACCAGGGTGCGGCCGCACGGGCAGCGGCGGTCCGCCAGCTGCACGATGTCGCGCGTGCGGTAGCGCAGCAGCGGCATGGCCTTGCGGTAGAGGCTGGTGAACACCAGCTCGCCGCGCTCGCCCGGCTTGACGGGCCGGTCCTGCTCGTCGAGGACCTCGGGATAGACAGTAGTCCTCGTGCACGTGCGTGAGCCCGGCGCGCGCATCGCACTCGAAACCCCACGCGGCGATCTCGGTCAGGCCCGGCAGGTCGTAGGCGCGGACGCCGAAGGCGGTCTCGATCTTCAGCTTGGTGGCCGGGATGGAGGCGCCCGGCTCGCCGGTGTGCCACGTGATCCGCAGCTTGGTGTCCCTGGCGAGATCGATGCCCTTCTTGGCCGCCGCCTCGGCCATGAACAGCGCGTACGACGGCGTGCAGCCGAGCACGGTGATCGGGTACGTCAGCAGCGCGTCGAGCCGCTGCTCGGTGGAGAGCCCGCCCACCGGGTACACGAGGCAGCCGAGGTCCTGCGCCGCGTGGAAACCGCTCCAGTAGCCGATCCACGGCCCGTAGGAGAACGCGGCCATGACCATGTCGGACTTCCGTACGCCGAAGGCGTGGAGCGAGCGGGCGTAGGAGTGATAGAAGCCGTGCCAGTCCGCGGCGGTGTCGAGAAACGCCAGCGGGCCGGCCGGTGGTCGCGGAGGTCAGGTGCACGCGCAGGACGTCGGCGAGCGGCACCGCCAGCAGGTCGCCCCACGGCGGACGCGCGGCCTGGTTTTCCTTCAGCTCGTCCTTGGTGGTGAACGGCAGGCGCCGCAGATCGTCGAGCGAGCGGAGCTTCGCCGGATCGGGCGCACGCCGCGGAGCTTTCGTCGATAGAACGGGCTGTGGCGGGCGGCGTGGGCCACCTGCTCGCGCAGCCGGCGGAGCTGCAGGCGCGTCATCTCGGCGCGGGAGGCGCGCTCCAGCCGGGGTTCGAGATAGCGGGACGCCATCCGGTGGCTAGGCCTGCAGCAGGTCGCTCATGCTCGTGAAGAACTTGTCCGCCATCATCTTGGACACGCCGCCGAGCATGCGCTGCCCCACCGACGCGATCAGCCCGCCGACCTGCACATCGGCGGTATACGCGACCTTCGTACCCGAGCCGCTGTCGGTCAGGGTGATGAGTGTGTCGCTGCGGATGAACCCGGGGCCACCCGAACCCTCGGCGGCCAGCTTGTAGGAGTCCGGCGCCTTCTTGTCGAAGAGCCGCACCTTGCCCTCGAATGTGCCTTTGATACCGCCGACCCCGATCTTCAACGTCGCCTTGTACTCATCGCTGCCGAGGGCCTCGAGCTTCTCGCACCCGGGGATTGCCTTCTGCAACACGTTGGGATCCTGGAACGCGTCCCACACCTTCGAGCGAGGCGCCGGGACCTCGTACTCTCCTTCGAGTTTCATGACCTTTCTCCTTTGCCGCGCGGATCACACGCATTGGTAATGGTTGTCCCGAACCCTGTCAAGGCGGACACGGCGCCGAGCCGCACGTCCGGCTCGCCACGAGCTCACGCGTTGGGAAATCGTTCCCGTCCGATCGCGAGCGCGCTCACGCGCGCGGGATCCAGCGCGGTGTCGATGATCAGCCGTCCCTTGGCGATATCCACCGCGCTGACGCGGCCGAGGCCGAGCGTCCAGCCGTCGCGCCCGTCCAGACCCACCAGCATGCCCACGATATCGACGACCGCCAGGCCTCGCCCCCACGGGACGGAGCGCACCTCGAACTGTGTGAGGTCGAAGGCCGCCGGCACGGCGCCGGCCAGGTGCTCGGCGAGCATGCGCGCGCGGTGGCGGCGCCGCGCCTCGCCGAGCGCGGGGTGGTGGCCGCCGCCGGTAGTCGCACGATCGCCGGACGGCCGGTGCCCGCGTAGGCGCCCAGAATCGCCTCGCACTCGTCCGCGCGCTGCAGCGCGATCACCAGATCCGGCGCGACCCGCGCGATCTTGATGCGCTTGAGCGCGCGGCCCGCGTCACCCTCGACGAGCCCGCAAGTGTCCACCAGCAGGCGGTCGCAGCCGCTGAGGAACGCGTGGGCGCCGAGCCGCGCGGTGGCGTCGGCGGCCTGGTGCATGCAGCGCGCCGGCGAGGTGACACCGAGGAACTCGAGGGCGATGACCTCGGCCTGCGCGAGCCGCTCGATCGGCGCGCGCACCCGGCCGAGGCCGATGGTGGTCGGCGGGCCGATGTCGGACTGGCCGAGATCGGCATCCACGACGCCGATCGTGTGACCGCGCCGGGCGAGATCGGACGCCAGGCGCGCCACCAGCGTGGTCTTGCCGGTGTCGCTGCCGCCGATGACCAGGGTGACCCGGGCGGCCGCCACCGCGGCGAGCGCGGCCGCCGGGATGATGGTCACTGGAGCGTGGCGATCGCCGCGCTCATGCGCGCGAGCCCGTCGCTGATCAGCGCGTCGCTCGTCGCGTAGGACATGCGCACGTGCGCGTCGGAGCCGAAGTCCTTGCCCGGCACGACGGCCACTCGCGCCTCCTCGAGGAGGAAGCTGGTCACGTCGAGCGAGGTCTTCAGCGTGAGCGCGCCCTCACGCCGGCGCCAGGTCCGCCCGAAGAGGCCCGACGACGTTGGCGAAGGCGTAGAACGCGCCCTTCGGCATGATGCAGCGACACGCCGGGGAGCGCGTTGAGCCCCTCGACGATGAGCCTGCGCCGCCGGTCGAACTCGCCGCCATCTTGGCGACCTCGTCCTGCGTGCCCGGCAGCGCCTCCACCGCGGCCCACTGCGCGATCGACGACGGATTCGAGGTCACCTGGCTCTGCACGTCGGTCATCGGCGCGGATCAGCTGTGCGGTCACCGGCCGCGTAGCCGATGCGCCAGCCCGTCATGGCGTAGGCCTTCGAGCAGGTGTTGACGACGATCGTGCGCGCCTTGATCTCCGGACCGAAGCGAGGCGATCGAGACGTGCCGGCCCTCGTAGGTCAGCGCCTCGTAGCACTCGTCGGAGACGACCCAGCAGCGACGCGCTCGACGGCCAGGCGCGCCGACCGCCTGCAGGGCCGCCGGCGAGAAGACCGCGCCGGTCGGGTTGTTCGGGCTGTTGACGCACGATGACCTTGGTCCGCGGCGTGACGGCGGCGCCGCAGCCGCTCGGGATCGAGATCGAAGCCGGTGGCCTCGTCGTGGTCTCCACCGGCACCGGGACGCCGCCCAGCAGCTGCACCTGCTCGGGATACGACACCCAGTACGGGCTCGGGCACCAGCACCTCGTCGCCGGGATTGATCAGCGCCATGACGAGGTTGAAGAGCGTGTGCTTGGCGCCCACCGAGACCAGGATGCTCGGCCGGCTCGTAGTCGAGCCCGTTGTCGCGCTTGAGCTTGCTGCCGCAGATCGCCGCCCGCAGCTCCGGGCACGCCGCCGACCTCGGTGTACTTCGTCTGGCCGCGCGCGCATGGCCTCGCACGCCGGCGTCCTTGATGCGCTGCGGGCGTGTCGAAGTCGGGCTCGCCCGCGCCGAACGAGATGACGTCGACGCCGCGGGCGCGCAGCTCCTTGGCCTTGGCCTGCACGGCGAGGGTCGAGGAGGGGCAAGAGCGTCTTCATGCGATCGGCGAGCAGGGCCACGTCGTAGCTCCTTTGTCGCTGGGGCCGGACGCCCCGGGTCAGCGGGGTAGGTACTTCTCGGTCAGTCGCTTCTCGACGATCGGCGGCACCATGCCCGGCGACCGAGGCGCCGAAGCTGGCCACCTCCTTGATGAGGCGCGAGGAGATGTACGTGTACTTCTCGTGCGGCATGAGAAAGACCGTCTCCACGCGTGCGAGCGCAGCTTGCGGTTCATGAGCGCCATCTGGAACTCGTACTCGAAGTCCGACACCGCGCGGATGCCGCGCACGATGCAGTCGGCCCGCTCGCGCTCGACGAGGTCGATGAGCAGTCCGTCGAAGGCGACGATGCGGAAGTGGGTGCCGAGCCGAGGCCGGCGGTCGCCTCGTCGATCATCTCCAGGCGCTCGGCTCGACGGTGAACAGCGGCTCCTTCGAGGGGTTGGCCACCACCGCCACGATCAGCCTCGTCGAAGATGGCGCAGGCTCGCGCTGGATGACGTCCACGTGGCCGTTGTGGATCGGATCGAACATCCCCGGGTACACGGCGCGCTTGGCCACGGCTCGGCTCTTCGCTCGGCGATCGAACGACGCATCGTAGCCGCCGCCTCCGCACGAAGTCAAGGCGACGCGGCGCGTCAGCCGGCCCGGTAAAACGTCAGCGTCGTCTCGCCGAACCGCGCGCGTCGCGGAAGGCTGCCCAGCCTGCCCGACGATCGCCGCCGGCGCCCGCTTGGTGAAGTGCTGCGCGATCACCAGCGCGTCCGGCAGCAGCGAGCGCCCCCGCCGCCAGCATCGCGAGCGTGGACTCCACGCAGCCCCGCCTCGTACGGCGGATCGAGAAACACGACGTCGAATCGCTCGCCTCGCCGCCGAGCAGTGCCGTCAGCTCGTGCAGCACATCGCCCGGCCGCACGCGCGATGAGCGCAGCGACATCGAGCGTGGTGACGTTCTCGCGGAGCGCGCGCAGATCGCTTTGGCGTCACGCTCGACGACACGGTCGCGTGCGCGGCCCCGCGCGACAGCGCCTCCAGCCCCACGCCCCCGCGCCGGCGAACAGGTCGAGGAACCGCGCGTCGGGCAGGCAGGGCATGAGCGTGTCCATGAGCGTGATGCGCACCTGGTCGGCCGTCGGACGCGTGGTGTCCCCACGCGGCGTGACCGAGTCGCCGGCCCTTCAGAGCACCCGCAAGAATTCGCACCCTAGTGATCCGCGTGAAACGCCGGCCGGCCGGGGTCGGGCGGCCCCCGGCGCCGCCACGGCCCACGAGAGCACTAGCCCACCGACGCCAGCGCGAGCTTGCCGCAGCGGGCGAGCAGCGCTTGCCGCAGCCCACCATGCTCCAGCGCGCGCAGCTCGGGATCGGCCGCGATGATGGCGAGCGCGCTCGCGGCGCGCCTCTTCGAGGATGGCGGCGTCGCGCAACAGGTCCGCCACGCGGAACTCCGGCAGCCCCGACTGCCGCGTGCCGAAGAACTCGCCGGGGCCGCGCAGCTGCAGATCGACCTCGGCGAGCTTGAAGCCGTCGTTGGTCTCGACCATCGCGCCGCACCCGGCGCTCGCGCGTCATCGCCCAGCCGGCCGGCCGCGAGCAGGATGCAGTACGACTTCCACGGCCCGCGCCCGACGCGGCCGCGGAGCTGGTGGAGCTGCGACAGGCCGAACCGCTCGGCGTGCTCGATCAGCATGACGGAAGCGTTGGGGACGTCGATGCCGACCTCGATGACCGTGGTCGAGACGAGGACGTGGATCTCGCCCGCCTTGAAGCGCGCGCATGATCGCGTCCTTCTCCGTCGAACGACAGCCGGCCGTGCAGCAGACCGACGACGAGGTCGGGAAGACCTCGCTGCTGCAGCTGCACCGCCATGTCGGTGGCCGCCTTCAGGTCGATCAGCTCCGACTCCTCGATGAGCGGATAGACGACGTAGATCTGGCGGCCGCCGGCCACCTGCTCGCGCAGGAAGTCGTAGATCTGCTGCCGGCGACTTGTCCGGTGCGGGCCACGGTCGACGATCGGCTTGCGCCCGGGCGGCAGCTCGTCGAGCACGCTGACGTCGAGGTCGCCGTACAGCGTCAGCGCCAGCGTGCGCGGGATCGGCGTGGCGGTCATGACCAGCACGTCGGGGTCGCTCGCCCTTGGCCGCTGAGCGCGCGCGCGCTGGTCGACCCCGAACCGGTGCTGCTCGTCCACCACGGCGAAGCCCAGCCGCTGGAACTCCACGCCGATCCTGGACCAGCGCGTGCGTGCCCGACCACGCAGGCGATCTCGCCGGCCGCGACCGACGCGCGGCGAGCCGTCCGCTCGCGACCCTGAGCGCCGACGGTCAACAGCGTCACCGGCACGCCGAGCGGCTCGAGCAGCGCGCTGGAAGGTCATGCAGGTGCTGCTCGGCCAGGATCTCGGTGGGCGCCATGACCGCCGCCTGGTAGCCCGCCTCGATCGCGGTCAGCACGCGCCAGCGCGGCGACGATCGTCTTGCCCGAGCCGACGTCGCCCTGCAGCAGCCGGTGCATCGGGATGCGGCGCGGCCATGTCGCCGCCGGATCTCGTCCCAGACGCGCTCCTGCGCGCCGGTGAGCGCGCACGGCAACGCGCCGCTGCAGCCGCGCACGAGTCGGCCCGACGGGTTCATCGCGATGCCCCGCGCTGCCCGCGTCGTGCGCGAGCGCAGGATGGCCAAGCCGAGCTGGAGCAGCAGGAAATCCTCGTAGGCGAGCCGACGATGCGCGGCCTCCAGGGCGGCCTGGTCCGCCGGAAAGTGGCGCGGCCCGGAGCGCCTCGGGCAACGCCGCGACGTTGCGCCGGCGCCGGACCGTCTCGGACAGCGTCTCGGAGACGTCGCCCGCGAACGCCTCCACGAGACGCCACATCAGCGCGCGTAGAGCGCGCTGCGGGAGCCCTTCGGTCGTCGAGTAGACGGGCACCAGCGCGCCCGCGTGGATCGGCTCGTCCCTCGCCGGGCCTCGACCAGCTCCCAGTCCTGCACTTGCAGGGTGACCTTGTCGCGGTAGCGCGCGCCGCGGCCGTGCAGGATCAGCTTCTGGCCGCGCTGCAGGACGCGCGTGAGAAAGCCGCGGCCGAAGAGCGTCGCCGTGCCGTAGCCGCTGGCGTCGCGCAAGAGGAGCACGAGGGGGGCGCGCGCCGCCCGGGGGCGGCGGACTGATACCGGCGATGGTCCCCGCGCAGGTCACGACCTGCCCCGGCTGGATGGCGCTGAGCGCGGTGAGGCGCGTGCGGTCCTCGTGGCGCAGCGGAATGAAGAAGAGCGCGTCCTCGACGGTCGTGAGATCCTTCTGCCAGCAGCTTCGCGCGCTGGGGCCCCACGCCCTTGACGTACTGCAGGGCTGTGGCGCAGGCCGGTCGGAGCGCCGCCGGGGACCCGGTTTGGCCTCGCTGGAGTCATTGTGCTATACAGGCGTCCGGCCCCGGGCGTCCTGAATATACCGATCCAAGGAGTCGTGATGGCGCAGCGCTGTGATGTGTGCGGCAAGCATCCCTCGGTGGGCAACACGGTCAGTCACGCCGCACAAGCTCACGCGGCGGCGGTGGCTGCCGAATCTCGTCTCGATGCGGGCATTGATGCACGGGAAGCCCACTCGCGTTCGAGTGTGCACCCGCTGTCTCAAGGCGGGCAAAGTCACGAAGGTCATTTACATACAAACGGGAGGCGGCGCCCCTCCCCGATTGGTAAGGTGGGAGGCCGCCACCCCCCACCGTGCCACGTACGTCCTTACTTCTTCTTCTTCTTGGCCGCCTTCTTCTTCTTCGCCATTCCGGATCTCACCTCCTCCGTACCGCGACGTATGAACCGGTCACCGTGTTACTTCTTCTTCTTCTTGGCCGCCTTCTTCTTCGCCATGGAGTCGTTCACCTCCCTTCGTTTTCGTTGATCAGAAGCCCATCGCTTCGCGTCGCAGATGCTCGGCCTGCTCGGGTCCCCGCCGGTCCCAGTGCATGAGGTCGGCGTAGAGCTGCGGCAGGCACACCACCTTCAAGCCCGCCTTGTCGAGCAGGCTGTAGAAAACTCCGGGGTCTACTACGGTGAGAGCAGATGCAGGGCGCCGTCGGCCTCGCCGTGCCGGATGCAGGCCGAGCGCGGCGGCAATCGGCGCCGGATCGCCCTCCAGATAGCAGTGCACGGCGCCCAGCCGGACCGGGGGCGCCGCTAGCGAGACACCGGCGCCAAGCGTGAACGCGTAGCGCCGGCCTCCGTCGACCGCCGTCCGCGCGAGGTCGGCCATGAGTCGGCGCGTCACACGCTCGGGGACGAAGTACGAGGCCATCTCGTTGCTGCGGTAGGTGTAGGACTCCACCCACCCTCGAGGAGATCGGCCAGCTTGGTGAGTTGGATGCGCTGGAGCGCCGTCGCGCTCCAGCCAGCGCAGGTCTTCCAGACGCTTCACGACGTTGTGCGAGTGCCCCAGGCTGACCTCGGCCGCGCGCCCGAGCTCTTCAAGCCGCCAGCGCCCGACCCGGGTCGGCGAGGAGCGCACGGACCACCCGGGTGGCCTCGCGGGGCGAACAGCGAGCGCAGCGGACGCGTGGACGGCCGGACGTTGCGCTTGCCGGCCCGATCGATGAGCACGTGCTCGAATGCCAGATAGCAGTTGCCCGACAGGTCGACGAATCCGAGGTTGCTGTCCTTGAGAATCCGGGCGCTCTGGGGGCCGATAGACGGAGGCGGCCACGGATAGGCGTGTGGGCAGGGCCCGGCGGGCGTCGGCGAGCTTGGTCACGTGCGGCGCGAATCTGCCGTGGCTGGCCGAGCGGGGTCGACGTCAACCACCATGGTCTGCTCGTGCTCGCCCAGCTTGAAACGGACGAGCAAATCCGCGGTTTGGTTGCCGAGGCGTGACGTCCGGTACTCTCCTCCCAGCCGCGGGCGCGGGGAAACAGCTCCCTGAGGCGCTGGGCCGCCTGTCGCCGAATCTCCGCAGACTTGAGCATGTTTCTCTTGCTCCACGCCTTTCAGCATCTGCTGAAACACTAAAGAATGTTGAAAGCCCCCGTCGCCTAAACTTACGGAGCACACCAGAACAGCAGGTCAGTAGGGCCTGATGACAGAACCGCGCAGGATGGCGGCCAGGCGCGGCGGGGGCTGCGACGGCGTGCGGCACGCGGGCGCGGCGCCGCCGGCCAGCGCGTGCCACGCCCGCAGCGTCTCGGCGACGCTCCACGCCTGCGCCGTGGCAGCCGCGCGGTACGAACGGCGCGTCGCCGTCGAAGATCTCGGCGATCGGAGCCGACGCCGTAGTCGCCGAGATGGTGGCGCATCGGCTCGAGAGCAGCGCCCGCGCCGCCGCGCGATCGCCGTGGACTCGTGCGTGCGCCAGCGCGAACGGTCCGAGCAGCCAGCCCCACACGGTGCCCTGGTGGTACGCGCCACCGCGCGCCAGCTGGGCGCCGCGGCAGGACGCACAGTACGCTCCTATGACTGGGGGCGAGACTCCGGCAACCCGTACGAGGTCAGGAGGTGACGCGCGCAGGCATCGACCACGCGACCGTTGCTGCTCGGGCGCGAGCGGACTTCGGGCAGCGAGGATGGCGAAGATCTGGTTGGGGCGCAGCGCGGCGTCGTCGCCGTCGGGCCCGTCCACCACGTCGAAGCAATGGCCCGCCGTCTCGCACCAGAAGCGGACGAAGCTACGGCGGACACGCTCGGCCGCCGCGTCCCACGGCTCGGGCGGTTGCTCGAGCGCCCGCGCAAAAGCCAGCCATCGCGCACAGCGCGTTGTACCAGAGGGCGTTGATCTCGACCGGCTTGCCGATGCGCGGCGTGACGACCCAGTCACCGACGCGAGCGTCCATCCACGTGAGCTGCACGCCGGGCTCCCCGGCCCGCAGCAGCCCGTCGGCGGGATCTTCCTCGATGCCGTAGCGGGTACCGCGACGGTGCCACTCGACGACGCTCTCGAGCGCCGGCCACAGCTCTTCAGCAGTGAGACATCCCCGGTGGCGGCGTGGGTCGCGCGAATCGCCTCGATCCACCACAGGGTGGCGTCCACCGTGTTGTACTCGGGCGCGCTCACTGCCGTCAGGGGAAAGCGGTTCGGCAGCATGCCGCGATCGATGAAGCGCGCGAAGGTGCGCAGCACGCGCGCGGCCAGCTCGGGACGGCCGGTGGTCAGCGCGAGGCCGGGCAGCGCGATCATCGTGTCGCGACCCCAGTCGCCAAACCACGGATAGCCGGCAATCACGGTCATCCCCGTCGGGCTTCGTCGGGCAGCGGGCGACGGGCCACATGGAACTGATCGGACGCCAGCACCAGATGACGGACCCACGCCGGGGCCTGCCCGACGCCCGGCCAGCTCGCCGTGCACCGCGCCAGGAGATCGGCCTCCGCGCGCCGCGCGGCGGGCCCAGGCGGCCTCGCCGTCGGTGGACGGCGCAGCTTCGGTCGACAGCACGACGGTGAGTGCGGCGCCGGGACGCAGCGTGGCGCGCAGGGTCCCCGCGTGCAGGTGGTCGTCCTCGGCGTCCAGGCCGCGCTCGCGCTCGCGGGCCAGTGCCGAAGCCGCGGTACCAGCTGTGCTCGGCCCTCGCCTCGGCCCCCGGCGCCAGGATCGAGACCGGCCGGGCGGCGGCGGCGAAGGCGACCACGCGGAGCCCACCGGCCACCGCGGCCACGTCCATGCGCCAGCCCTCGCCCCGGGTGGTGGCGTGGTAGTCGCGATAGTTCACGAGGGCGCGCAGCGTGAGGGCCAGCGGGCCCCGCGGCTCGGACGACGCGGTAGGCCACGTAGGTCGCGTTCGCCCCGGCTCCATCCACACGCGCTTTTCCAGCAGGGCGTCGGCGCAGGCGTACGTCCACACCGGCGTGGTGCCGTCGAGGTGAAAGCGCTCGAGATCCCGGTATCCCTGGGGCGACCGTGCCGTCGGCCCAGTGGTTCGTCGCGAGCGGATACATCGCACCACCGTAGTCGACGTCCTCTTCGAGCTTGGCCACGACGAGCGTGCGGCCGAGCGGTGGCTGCAGCGCGGCGACGAGCAGGCCGTGGTAGCGACGGGCCAGGCCGCCCGCCACCGTCCCGGAGGCGAAGCCGCCGAGACCATTCGTGCATAGCCATTCCCGGCGATCGGCCGCTGCCAGATCGCCGCAGACCTCGCGCCCCCAGTCGAGCACGCTAGACCTCGCCGTCCTCGATCCGGTGCATCGTGTCGTCGTCCAGCCCGAAGTAGTGCCCGAGCTCGTGCATCACGGTCTCGCGCACGATCTTTGCCATCTCCCGCGGATCCGCCGCGTCCTCCTCGATCGGCCCCTGATAGATGGTGATGACATCCGGCAGGACGTTCCCGTACGTCGAATCCCGCTGCGTGATGTCCACCCCACGATAGAGACCGTAGAGCGTGTCCGGCGGCTCGATCCCCATCTCCTCCAACGTCTCGTCGTCCGCCCAGTCCTCCACCACCACCGCGATATTGGCAACCCTTGCCCTTGAACGGCGCCGGCAACGTCCGCAGCGCCTTTCGACGAGAACCTCGAACTGCTTGCGCGTCATCTCGAAACCTCACCCATGGTCATGCATTCTGGAGTGGAGGGCAGCCGGGGCGACGAGAACGGCCCAGATCCTAGGCGCCGAAGGGCGCCGACTGAGACGTGGCCCGGCCACGTCGCAGGGAGGCGCAACTGAGGCAACGAACGGAGATGGGCCGTTATCGTCGGCCCGCCGGTCACAAGCCGCGGACGCGCTCCACGTTGATGCAACATCCGGCACTTCTCGTATCGGCGCCCATGATGGCTTGCAGCTGGCCGAGATCGGCGACCTCGACCACGAAGTGATTGATGCCCCGGCGGTCGTCGGTGACCGTGACCTCGGCCTTGGTGATGTTGCCGTGCGCGGGAGGAGATGGCGCCGGTGATCTCGGAGAGCAGCCCCGGACGGTCGCGCCCGATGTAGACCGCGATCCGGACCGGACGCTGTGGCCGGCTCCTCCACGTCCCACTCGACGCTGATGAGCCGCTCGCGGTCGAGCACGCTCTTGACCACGGTCAGGCAATCGCGGGCGTGGACGGTCAGGCCACGGCCCCGCGTGATGAACCCGACGATGGCGTCGCCCGGCAGCGGGTTGCAGCACTTGGCGAAGCGCACCAGCAGGTCGTCCACGCCGCGGATGCGCACGCCCTGCTCGGTGCGCGGCCGCGTGTCGGCCGGCCGGCCGGCGCTCCTGCGGCTCCAGCGGACGGCCGCCGGCGCGAGGCGATTGCAGCAGCTGATGCGCGCGAGGCCTTGCCGTAGCCCACCGCGGCCAGCAGATCGTCGACCGTGGCGTAGCCGAGGTCGGCCGCCGACCTTCTTCAAATCGTCGCCGCCCAGCAGCGTGGCGGGGTTCAGCCGGTACTTCTTGGCCTCGCGCTCGAACATCTCGCGGCCCAGCTCGATCGAGCGGACGCGCTCCTCGACCTTCAGCCACTGGTTGATCTTGGAGCGGGCCCGCGGCGACTTGACGATCTTGAGCCAGTCGCGGCTCGGGTGCTGGTTCGGCGAGGTGACGATCTCGACGATGTCGCCCTGGCGCAGCGCGTGTGCGCAGCGGCACCAGCTTGCCGTTCACCTTGGCGCCACACAGTGTGCTCGCCCACCTCGGTGTGCACGGCGTAGGCGAAGTCGATCGGCGTCGAGCCCTCGGGCAGGGCCTTGACGTCGCCCTTGGGCGTGAAGACGTAGACCTCGTCGGGGAAGAGGTCGACGCGGACGCTGTCGAGGAACTCCGGCCGGGTCGTTGGTGTCCTGCTGGGTCTCGAGGAGCTGGCGCAGCCACACCAGCGAGTCGTCGATGCGGTCCTGCCCGACTTCTTCTCCTTGTAGAGCCAGTGGGCGGCGATGCCTTCCTCGGCGATCCGGTGCATCTCCCAGGTGCGGATCTGGATCTCCACCGGATCGCCCTTGGGCCCGATGACCGTCGTGTGCAGCGACTGGTACATGTTGACCTTGGGCATCGCGATGAAGTCCTTGAAGCGGCCGGGCACCGGCTTCCACAGCGAGTGCGATCACGCCGAGCGCGCCGTAGCAGTCGCGCACGGAGTTGGTGATGACGCGGACGGCGGTGAGATCGTAGATCTCGTCGAACTCGCGGCCCTGATCGTGCATCTTCTTCCAGATCGAGTAGAAGTGCTTGGGGCGGCCGCGGATCTGCGACTCGATGCCCACCTCGGCGAGCTTCTGCTCGAGGATCGCGATGGCGTGATTGATGTCGGCCTCGCGCTCGAGGCGTCGCTTGGCGACCCGGCGCTGCAGCTCGAGATAGTCGTCGGGCGAGAGCGATCGCAGGGCGAGGTCCTCCAGCTCGGCCTTGACCTTGGCCATGCCGAGCCGGTGGGCCAGCGGCGCGTAGATGTCGAGCGTCTCCTGGGCGACCTTGCGCGCCCTGCTCGGTCGGCAGGTAGTCGAGCGTCCGCATGTTGTGCAGCCGGTCGGCGAGCTTGATCATCAGCACGCGCAGGTCGCGCGCCATCGCCACCAGCATCTTGCGGAAGTTCTCGGCCTGGCGCTCCTCGCGCGAGGAGAAGGCCAGCTTGCCGATCTTGGTGACGCCGTCCACCAGCTCGGCGATCTCCTTGCCGAACTCGCGCTCGAGGTCCTGCTTGGTGGCCGCGGTGTCTTCCAGGACGTCGTGGAGCAGGCCGGCCGTCACCGTGGTGACGTCCATCTTGAATCCGACGAGGAGGTTGGCGACCTCGAGGGGATGTGAAAGGTACGGCTCGCCGGACGCCCGCTGCTGACCCTGGTGGGAGACCTCAGAGAATCGGTAGGCGCGCGTCGAGCAGGTCCAGGTCGGCGCCCGGCTGATACTTCGGGATCTCCTCGATGAGCGTGGAAAGCTCGGTCACCCAGGCTAACCCTCTGGGTAATCATATGATTTTACGCGGCCTTCACGCTTTCGCTACCGCTTTTTCCCACGCCGCACGCGCCCGTCGACAGGTAGGCCGTCCAGTCCACCACGATGGCCCCGGCCACGTAGATGGTCGAGTAGGTGCCGGTGATGACCCCGATGAAGAGGACGAACGCGAAGTCCTCGAGCGTCTTGCCGCCGAGGAACAGGAGGATGGCGGTGGACAGGAAGGTGGTCAGCGAGGTGAGGATCGTCCGCGACAGCGTCTGGTTGATCGGCGTCGTTCATCTGCTGCGCGAAGGTCTTGCCCTTGGTGCCGACCTTGCCCCGATTCTCGCGCAGCCGGTCGTAGGCCACGATGGTGTCGTTGACCGAGTAGCCGATGATCGTCAGCAGGGCGGCCAGCACCGGGAGCGAGAACTCGCGGCCCGTGAGGGAGAGCGCCCCCAGACAGACGATGACGTCGTGGAAGACCGCGACCACGGCGGCCACGCCGCCGCGAAGGCTCTTGAAGCCCACGCGATGTACACGAGGATGCCGACCAGTCCGTACAGCACCGCCTGCACGGCCTGCCACTGCAGATCGCGCCCGACCTGGGGTCCGACGAACTCCACGCGGCGGATCTCCGGCTTGCCCAGCGCCGGCTCGGCGGCCAGCGCCTTCTCGATCTTCGGGCCGAGCTCCTCGGTGGAGCCGGTCATGCCCAGCGACAGGCGAATGATGTACTCACGCGAGGTCCCGAACTCCTGGATGATGGCGCTCGCCCAGCCCGATCTTGCTCAGCGCCTGGCGCACCTCGGCGATGGACGGCGTCCGATCGAACCGGCACCTGCACGATCGACCCGCCGGTGAAGTCGATGTCGTACTTGAGGCCGTAGACGCCCAGCGAGACGAGGCCGATGATCAGCGTCACCAGCGAGAACAGGTACGCCCAGCGGCGCTGGCCGATGAAGTTGTAGTTGGGACTCCGGAAGATCTCGATCATATGGAGATCGCCTCGACCTTCCGCCGGCCCCGGTAGACCAGGTCGAAGAGCAGCCGGGTGAAGAAGTAGGCGGTGAAGAGGCTGGCCGGCCAGTCCGACGAAGAGCGAGACGGCGAAGCCCTTCACCGGCCCGGTGCCGAAGTTGTACAGGATGCCGGCCGTGACCATGACGGTCAGGTGGGTGTCGATGATCGTGCGCAGAACGCCCGCGCGAACCCGCCTCGATGGCCGAGCGCACGGTCTTGCCAGCCGGCGCTCCTCGCGGATGCGCTCGAAGATCAGGACGTTGGTGTCCACCGCCATGCCGATGGTCAGCGCGATGCCGGCGATGCCGGGCAGGGTCAGCGTGGCGCCGAAGGCGGCCATGCAGGCCAGCAGGATGACGAGGTTGAGGACCAGCGCCACGTCGGCGATCAGGCCGGACAGCCGGTAGTAGATCAGCATGAACACGAAGACGGCGACCGCGCGAGCCGACGATGGCGATCATGCCCTGGCGGATCGAGTCGGCGCCGAGCGAGGGACCCACGGTGCGCTCCTCCAGGATGGTCACCGGCGCCGGCAGCGCGCCGGCCCGCAGCACGATGGCGAGGTCGCGCGCCTCCTCGACGGTGAACTGGCCGGTGATGACCGCCCGGCCGCCGGGGATGCCGCTCGTTGATGCGGGGGCCGAGTAGAGCGTTGCCGTCCAGGATGATGGCCAGGTGCTTGCCGACGTTGGCCTCGGTGCACCTCGCCGAAGATGCGGGTGCCGGCGGCGTTGAACTCGATGGCCACCTGCCAGTTGCCCGGCGAGTTCGGATCGGCCTGCACCTCGGCCCGGGTCAGCTCGGCGCCCGTCAGCAGCGTGCGCTTCTGCACGACGTACGGGAATCTTGCGCTCGGTCTTCGTCTCCTTGTCGACGCGGCGCTGGTAGAGGATCTCGAGCCTTCGGGCAGTCGGCCGGCCTGCGCCTGCCTCGACCGCAGGTCTGCTCGTCGAGCAGCCGGAACTCCAGCAGCGCGGTCTTGCCGATGAGCGCCTTGGCGCGCTCGGGATCCTGCACGCCCGGGCAGCTGGATCAGGATGCGATCGGTGCCCTGCCGGGTGATGGTGGGCTCGGCCACGCCGAACTGGTCCACGCCGGTTGCGGATCGTCTCCACGCCCTGGCGGACCGCAGTCGTCACGGAGCTGCGGTCACCTCGCCGCTCGCGCATGGCCAGCGTGAACCGCCCGGTCTTCCTCGTCGCGCGTCGCCGCACGTCGAAGCTGGTGAACTCGGCGGCGACCGTGAGGCGCGTCGTTCCAGTTGGTCGGGTTGGCCAGCTGCGACCACGATCGACGACAGCCCGTCGCGGGCCACCCGCTGACCCCGACGCCCTTGCGCTCGAGCGCCGTTCTTGAGGTCCTCGGCCGCCCGCTCGGTCTGGCTGCTGACGTGCCTTGTCGGTCTCCACGCCGAGGACCAGGTGGATGCCGCCCTGCAGGTCGAGACCGAGGTTGATCCGCTGCTTCGGGGGGATACAGGTACCAGAGCGAGATAGCCAGCACGACGGCCGACGAGCGCCGATCCGGAGCCCGACGTTTCTAGGCATCCCTGTCGCCCGTGCCCCTCCACGATGCGACCGATCGCGCTGCGATCGAACTCGAGCTTCACCTGATCGGCCACGCGCAGCGTGACCGTGTGCTCGCTCAGCCCGGTGACGGTCCCGTGCAGGCCGCCGGTGGTGATGACCCGGTCGCCCTGCTTCAGCGCCGTCAGCATGCGCTCGCGGTCGCGACTTCTGGCGCTGCTGGGGCCGGATGACGATGAAGTAGAAGATGGCGAACATCGCGCCGAACAGGAGCAGGGGCTGCAGGAACGCCGTCGGTCCGCCTGCGCCGCCCGGCGGCGCCGAGGCGGCGTACGCCAGGTCGGCGCCGCGTGCGCGAAGCTCATCGGAGGATCAGGCCTCCGACGTTCGGTGTCATCGAGCGGGAACAGGCACGGATGATACTGAATAACGGGCGAAAAATCGAGTCCGGAATGCCTCGAAGGCGCCCGCCGCGATGGCCGCGCGCATCGCGGCCATCAATCGCGGAAGAAGTGCAGGTTGTGCAGCGAGAGGCAGCCGGTAGATCAGCAGCTCGTCGGCCATGAACAGGTGGCGCAGGTAGGCGCGCGAGAAGCGCCGGCAGGCGTAGCACGGGCAATCGTCCTGCAGCGGCGCGGGATCGCGCGCGAAGCGGGCCTGCTTGAGCGTCAGCGGACCGTCGGGCGTGAAGCACTGGCCGTTGCGCGCGTTGCGGGTCGGCAGCACGCAATCGAACATGTCCACCCCGCGCGCGACCGACTCGACCAGGTCCTCCGGCTTGCCGACGCCCATGAGATAGCGTGGCTGCGTCGGCCGGCAGCGCGCGGCCGACCGCCTCGGTGAGGTCGCGCACTGATCGGCTTGGGCTCGCCCACCGGCCATGCCGCCGATCGCGTAGCCCGCGAAGCCCAGCGCCACGGTCTCGGCCACTGCCCGGGCGCGAAGGTCGGGATAGGATCCACCCTGGACGATCCCGAACGAGCGCCTGGCCGCCGGCGAGGGCGCGATGGGCGGTCAGCGAGCGCTGCGCCCAGCGCAGGGTGAGGGCCAGCGAGCGCTCGGTTTGGCTCGTGGGTGGCCGGATAGGCCAGGACACTCGTCGAGCGGGTGCACGATGTCCGACCCCGAGGGCGCACTGGATCTCGATGGGCCCGCTCCGGCGTCAGGAAGTGCGTGGCGCCGTCGGTCGGCGAGCGAAACCCGACGCCGTCCTCGGTCGGCTTTGCGGAGCTTGGACAGGCTGAAGACCTGAAAGCCGCCGGAGTCGGTGAGGATCGGGTCCGTCCCACGCCATGAAGCGATGCAGCCCGCCGAGCTCGCGCACGAGGTCCGGCCCGGGCCGCAGCAGGAGATGGTAGGTGTTGCCGAGGACGATCTGGGCCCGGCCGCCCGCACGTCGTCCGGCTCAGGCTCTTGACCGCGCCGCGCGTGCCGACCGGCATGAACGCCGGCGTGTCCACGACCCCGTGCGGCGTCGTGAGACGGCCGCGGCGGGCCGCGCCGTCGGCGGCGGAGGAGCGCGAAGGCGAACGCGCTCACGTGATCAGGCTGGCGTCGCCGTAGGAATAGAACCGGTAAGCCGGAGGCCAGCGCGTGACGGTAGGCGCGCAGGATCAGCTCGCCGCGTCCGGCGAAGGCGGCGACCAGCACCAGCAGCGACGAGCGCGGCAGGTGGAAGTTGGTCAGCAGCGCGTCGACCACGCGGAAGCGCCGCCCGGGATGCAGGAACGCGGTGGCGGTGCCGTCGAGCGGCGCCACCCGGCCATCGTCGCCGGCCGCGGTCTCGAGCGTCCGCGTCACCGTGGTGCCGACCGGCGACCACGCAGGCGCCCGCCGCGCGGGCGGCGTTGATCGCGTCGGCCGTCGCCGCCGACAGCACCGGCGCGCTCGGGCAGCAGCGGACGTGGTCCTCGATCCGCGGCGTCTTGATGGGCCGGAACGTGGCGGCGCCGACGTGCAGGCGTGATAGGATGGATCTCGACGCCGCACGCCCGGAGGCGCTCGAGCAGCGGCTGGGAGAAGTGCAGCCCGGCGGTGGGGGCGCGCGACCGAGCCCGGGCGCCTGCGCGTAGACCGTCTGGTACCGCTCCCAGTCTTCGGGCTGGGGCTTGGCGTGACGCGCGATGTAGGGCGGCAGCGGCGGCAGGCCGTGCTCGGCGAGCAGGCTCGGCGACCGTGCCGCTCGCTGCGCTCCACCACCACGGGCGCCGTCGGCGGTCACCGCCACCACCGTCAGGCGCGCGTCGCCCACCCAGTGGTCGCTCCCAGCGGCGGCGCGCCGGGCCCGGCCGGACGACCCGCCAGCGCGCCGGCGTCTCGGCGTCGAGGAACAGCAGCTCGACCGGCCGCCCGCTCGAATCCTCGGCCAGCACGCGCGCGGGAATCACCCGCGAGTCGTTCACGACGAGACAGTCGCCCGGGTCGCAGGACGTCCGGCAGCTCGGCGATCCGCCGGTCGGTCAGCGTGCCGTGGGCCCGGTCGATCACGAGCAGGCGCGCGTCCTCACGGGACGGAGGCGGCGCCTGGGCGATCGCCTCGGGCGGCAGGACGTGGTCGAACTCGGCGAGATCCACGCGCGAAAGTGTACAAACCGACGCGCCGGCGGGCGTCCGGAGGGCCGGCGGTGGTAAGGTCAACAGTCCCCAAAAAGTGAGGTTGATGCTGGCGGCTGGTGGTTAGGTATACCTAACCACCGTGATCGTGTGCTTCTGCCGGGGACTCTCCGAGAGCGATCTTCGCGCCGCGTCGGCGGCCGGGCGCCGGGACGGTCGACGATGTGTCGGCCGTGTGCGGAGCCGGCACGGATTGCGGGGCGCTGTCGGATGCGTGGTAGAGGATGTCGTGGCAGAAGCCGGCGGCGCGTCGCTCGCCGATGCTCACCCGGATGAAGGGCCACGATCAGGTCGTTACCGCGCTGAACGACGTGCTGACGGCCGAGCTCACCGCGGTCAACCAGTACTTCGTGCACGCACGGATGTGCGAGAACTGGGGCTACGAGCGGCTGTGGAAGAAGGTGCGGGCCGAGTCGATCGGCGAGATGCGGCACGCCGACACTCCTCATCGAGCGCATCCTCTATCTCGAAGGCATCCCCAACCTGCAGCGCCTGGGCAAGATCAACGTCGGCCAGACCGTCTCCGAGCAGCTGAAGCTGACCTCGAGGTCGAGAAGACCGGCGGTCAAGGCGCTCAACACCGCCATCGAGCTCTGCCGCAGCCTGGGCGACAACGGCAGCCGCGAGTGCTCGAGCGCATGCTCGTCTCCGAGGAAGGGCACGCGAACTGGCTGGAGGCGCAGCTGACGCTCATCGCCGCAGGTGGGCGAGGCCAACTATCTCGCGCAGCAGATCCGGGAAGGCGACGCGTGCAGTGAGGCTTGTCGCCGAGCCGGCGGCGGCGAGCGACCAGCGCCAGGTCTCGAGCACCGCGCTGTTTCACGGGCGCCGCGAGATCGTGATCGTCCATCACGGGCAGGAGTACCGTCTGCGCATCACGAAGACCGACAAGCTCATCCTCACCAAGTAGCTCAGCCGATCTTCGCGCCCGGCGTGACCTCCTGGTCGGGCCGGAGCAGCACCACCTCCCCCGCCTCGTCATACGCGCCCAGCACCAGCACCTCGGACACGAACGGACCGATCTGCTTGGGCGGAAAGTTCACCGACGGCGATCACGCGGCGCCCGACGAGGTCGGCCGGACGATAGTAGCGCGTGACCTGGGCGCTCGAGCGCTTGGTCCCCAGCGGCCCGAAGTCGATCCACAGCTTGTAGGCCGGACGGCGGGCCTCGGCGAACTCCTGGGCGTCGGTCACCACCCCGACGCGCATGTCGACCTTCTCGAGTCGGGGAACTGGATCGACGGCAGGTGCGAGCCTGTCGGCGGCACAGCTCGTCAGCGGGACGCGCGCTCGAGGATGCCCGGCGTCGTGCCCGGGTAGTAGAACTCGAGAATCTGGCGGGCGCGTATCCCTGCTCGGCCAATCGCCTTGGCGCCCCACTGGCACATCCCCACTCCGTGGCCGTAGCCGCGCCCCGGAAGTGCGGCCACCTGGGCGTCCACCGCCACCGCGAGAGCGTGGACTTGAACGTGTCGTAGCCGACCATGCGCCGGAAGTCGTTGCCGCGCAGCCGGACGCCGCCCCGTGTTCCATGGACCGGCGACGGTCGCCGCGCAGCGACGGGTGCGCTCGGTCACCTCGATGGCGGTCACGCCGCCGACGACGGCGACGTCGTTGCGCCGCAGGATCTCGGTGAGATCGGCGAGACGGACGTCGAGCGACCAGTAGTAGTGCGGCGAGCCGGCCGAGAACTCGCAGCGCACCGGCTTCAGCGCGGGCATGTTGCGGGTGGCGAACACGGTGCGCGGGTCCTCGGTGTAGCCGCCGCTCTCGGTGTGATAGAACGCCGGGAACAGATCGCCCTCCCACAGCAGCACCTGCCCGGCCGTCTCGCGCACCGCCCTCCAGATCGGCGACGTGCTGGGGACGCGCCCCGCGTACTGCTGGTTGGCGGTGGACGCCACCAGGTGATAGGCGGCGCGCCGCGGCGATCAGGCGATGGTACGCGGCGTAGGTCCGGGCCACGATGGCCTGGGCCCGCAGCGCCTCCAGCGGCCACTTGCTCGCCGGCCTCGGCGCGCAGCACACCGACGATGTAGTCCTCCAGCGGAGCTCGCTGACGACGGCCAGGCCGCTGCCATTGCGGCACCAGATCGAGCGTGCCGTCGTACTCGCGACCGTTGAACCGGATGGGCGCCGCGCTCGCAGGCGGAAGCCGACGCGCAGCGCGGCGCCGTCGAGCTCGACGCTGCCGCTGCCCGCCGTGGCCCGCACCACCGCCGCGCGGCGCGGGGCCAGGGGCTACCGAGCTCGGCGACCTCGATGTCGGTGCCGCGCAGCTCGACCGATGCGTGCCGCCTCCACCACCGCGACCCGGATCGTCCCCGACGCGGCGGCCGTGGCGGCGACGCCCAGGATCACGAGCAGCGAGAGGACTGAGGCGGCGGTCGCGCGTCTCACCGACGATCCGATCAGCCACAACACCAGCGTGAGGACCACGCTCAGGACGATGGAGGTGCCGAGTGGGAAGTAGAACGCCCAGTGGCCCCGCTGGACCGAGAAGTCGCCGGGCAGCCGGCCTGAGGCCCGGCACGCGGCCGAACACGACCAGCACGACGCCGAGCGCCACCGCCACCACTCCGAGCACGATGAGGAGTCGCCCGAGGTCCATCATCGGCGGCGAGGCCACACGGTCATTCAAACAAGCCTGCCTGACCGCCGGCCGGACGCGGCGGGCGCCGGCTTGCCGAGATGGGCGTACGCCTCGGCGGTCGCGCGGCGTCCACGCGGCTCGCGCGTGAGAAAGCCGATCTTCAGCATATAGGGCTCGACCAGCTCGGTCAGGGTCTCGGCGTCGTCGTTGATGGTCGCGGCTACCGCCTCGATGCCGACCGGCCCGCCGCCGTGAGACGTCCATGATCGCGCCGAGGAATCGGCGATCGAGCCGGTCGAGGCCGCGGGCGTCCACCCTTCGCGATCGAGGGCGTCGCGTGCGATCACCTCGCCGATGCCGCCGCCGCCGCTCACCTGGGCGTAGTCACGGACCCGGCGCAGCAGGCGGTTGACGATGCGCGGCGTGCCCCGCGCGCGACGGGCGATCTCGTGCGGAGCCGGGCGGATCGATGCGTGACGGTCCAGGATGTCGGCCGAGCGCGTGACGATGCGGGTCAGCTCGGCCTGAGTAGAAGTCGAGATGATGGAAGATGCCGAAGCGCCGCGCAGAGGTGCCGACAGCATGCCCGGACGCGTGGTGGCGGCCACCAGGGTGAACGGACGCAGCGGCATACTCGAGCGTCCGCGCGTGCAGCCCCTTGTCGATCACGAAGTTGACGGCGAAGTCCTCCATCGCCGGGTACAGCAGCTCCTCGACCGCCCGCGGCAGCCGGTGGACCTCGTCGATGAACAGCACGTCGTTGGCGGCGAGATTCGTGAGGATCCCATCGAGATCAGCGCCCCGCTCGATGGCGGGGCCGGCGGTGGTGACGCGGTGTCGCGCCCATCTCGTTGGCGAGGATGCCGGCCAGCGTCGTCTTGCCGAGGCCGGGCGGACCGTAGAGCAGCACGTGATCGACGCACTCCCCGCGCTGGCGGGCGGCCTCCACCGACACGCTGGAGACTCGCCACCGCCTGCTCCTGACCGACGTACTCCGCGAAGGTGCGCGGCCGGAGCTGGCGCTCGAACTGCGCCTCCCGGCGCCGGGGCTTGCGCGAGCGTGCGTCCGGGTTCGCGCCCGCGCGGTCATCGCGCTCCCGCACCGCGGCGCCCGGCGTCTGGCCGCGGTAGATCTCGTCGAACAGCGCTTCGGGCGTGAAGATCTCCGGCCGGCGTCGAAGCGCGTCGGTGATGAGCTGGGAGGCCTCCGACGGGCGGTGGCCGAGCTGCTTGACCAGGATCTCCCACGACCATCTCGCGCAGCCCCTCGGCGTCGGGGGCCACCGGCTTGCCGCCACCGGCGCGGCCGGAGCCGCCCTCGCGGGCCAGCGCGAACTTGGCGACCTTGGCCTGCAGCTGGGCCACGATGTTCTTGGCCTTCTGCGGTCCGATGCCCGGCAGCGCGCGCAGGTACTTCTCGTCCTGGCGCGCGATCGCGGCGGCCAGCTCGCCCACCGGCGCGGCCAGCGCGCGCGCGGCGACCATCGGGCCCGATGTCCTTCACCGTGATCAGCTTCTCGAAGAACTCCTTGTCGAGCTCCGACGTGAAGCCGATGAGCACCGGGCGCGGCTGGTCACGCGTCGCGTGGTAGTAGATGACCAGCGACAGCTCGCTGGCCCTGTCACCGCGCCTCGGCGGTGGCGCCCTCGAGGCGCGCAGCGCGATCGGCGGCAGGAACACCTCGCAGCCGATGCCGCCGCACTCCGACGACGACGCGGTCCTCGAGCTTGGCGCCGCAGGCGCCCGGACAGCGTGGCGATCACGCCGAGCCGGCTCCCGCCGGCGCGGACAAGCCCGGTCAGGGCCAGGCGCCAGCGCGTCGGCCACGTGGGACGGGCGCGGCGCCGCCGGCAGCCGCAGGAGCCGCTGCACGTCGGCGCTGGATCTGGGCCTTGGACGGCCGACCGTTGGCCGCGATCGCGCGCGCTTGACCTCGGCGGGCGCCAGCGCCATGACGGCCACGCTCGCGCTGGCGGGCGGCCAGGCAGATCACGCCGCGGGCGTGAGCCATCAGGAGCGCGGTGCGAGGAAACTTGTACTCCATGTAGAGGTCTTCCAGCGCCACCAGGGTCGGCGCGTGCTTGGCCGAGCACGTCCGGTGATCGCGTCGAAGATCTGATGGATACGGACGTCCAGCGGCGAGTCGGCGGTGGTGGCGATGACGCCGGCGTCGACCACGACCGCGCCGGCCCGGGCCCGGCCTCGACGAGCGCCAGCCCGTGCCGACGAGGCCGGGATCGATCGCCCAGGACCCGAGCGCCGGCCGCGGCGCCGGCGTCCGCGAGGCTAAGCAGCCGAGATGGCCTCGAGGACCTCGTCGGGGATGTCGTAGTTGGCGTAGACGTGCTGGACGTCGTCCAGTCCTCCAGCGCCTCGATCAGGCGCAGCACCGATGCTGCGCGTCCTGGCCCTCGACCCGGACGGTGGACTGCGGCACGTACGTCACCTGCGCCTCGAGGATCGGCACGCCCGCCTTCGCCAGCGCCTCGCGCACGGCGTCCATTTCAGCAGGCGCGGTGGTGATCTCGAAAACTTTTTCGACCGGCGCATGACGTCGGAGGCGCCGGCGTCGAGCGCCTTGCCCATCAGATCGTCCTCGCCGATCTTCTCGGCGTCGACCTGGATGACGCCGCGTGCGGTCGAACATCCACGCCACCGCCCCCGACGAGCCCATGCTGCCCGCCGAACTTCTCGAAGGTGTGCCGGAGCTCGGGCGCCGGTGCGGTTGCTGGTTGTCGGTGAGGACCTGGATGAGCACCGCCACGCCGCCGGCGGCGTAGCCCTCGTAGGTGATCTCTTCGCACGACTCGCCGGGCAGCTCGCCGGTGCCCTTCTGGATCGCCCGCTTGATGTTGTCGGCCGGCATGTTCACTTCCTGGCCGACTCCATCGCCGCCTTCAGCCGCATGTTGCCCTTGGGATCGCCGCCGCCGTTCTTGGCGGCGACCGTGATCTCGCGGAGGATCTTGAGAAGAGCTTGCCGCGCTGGACGTCGGCCTTGCCCTTCTTGCGCTTGATCTGCGACCACCGGGAATGCCCTGACATCGTCGTCTCTCTCAGTCCGCGAGTGTAGCCTTGAGCCGCTTCACCCGCTCCAGCCGGCGCTCGTCGCCGCGCCAGCGGCCGCCTGCCATCGGCGCCGCTCGGCCCTCGGTGCCCGGCGTGAAGGGCCGGGCACGGTTGCGGCCGAGATCCGGTCCCCAGATGCACGTAGGTCAGGAACGCCGTGCAGGCGTGCCGGATCTCACCCGTCCAGGGGCTTCTCGGCCAGCACCTTGACGCCCACCTCCAGCGACGAGGTGCCGACGTGGTTCGAGTCCGGCCTTGAACGTGACCACCTCGTGCGTCCAGATCGGCGAGTAGAAGTCCATGGCGTCCAGGCAGGCCGTCATGACGAAGCCCCGGCAGTAACGCATCGACAGGATACCGCCCGCCTCGTCGAGCTCCATCAGCATCTTGCCCGGAAACATCATGTTGCCGAACAGCGCGTCCTCCGGCAGCACCGAGCGCGACGACTCGAACCGCCACGCGACGTCCCTCGTCGACGTCGACGCTCTCGTCGCCGCGGGGCCGGCGGCGCGATCCGCGAAGCGCGCCAGGCGCTGCTGGCGGCGCAGCCGCGCCGCCTCGACCAGCGCGGTCTCGGCGGCATCGCGCGGCTCGATCCGCGCGGCCACCGGGCGCGGCTTGGCGTCCTCGTCCACGCTGACGAAGACCAGGTGCGAGTTCAGCGTCACCGTGCGCTGGCCCGTGATCACGTCCTCGCCCCAGACCCGCACGCCGACCTCGAGCGACGAGGTGCCGACGTACTCGACCTGGGCGCGAAGGATGGCGATCTGGCCGACCTTGACCGGATGCAGGAAGTCGATGTCGTCCAGGGCGCCCAGCACCACGGTGCCATGGGCCACGCGCGGAGGCCGCCATCGTGCCGGCCTGGCAGATCCACTGCATCATGCGCCCGCCATGGATCTGCCCGGCGCGCCCGCGTGCTCCGGGAACACCCACTGGATCAGCTCGGTGACGGTCTCGGCGATCGACGGCATCGGCTCGGGGACGGGACCGCGCGCGATTTCCCGCGACTCCCGCGCCATTTCTAGCACGAGGATACGCCGCCGTGCAACGCGCGCCCAGTCAGCTTCGCGGCCGGCGAAGCGCGCCGGCGCCGGGCCAGCGTCGGGAGCGCGACGCCGGGGACGATGTCGAGGCTGACGCCGCTCAGGCGATGGAAGCCGGTCGGGTGCAGCCGGAGATTGCGGACCTCGGGCCGGGCCACGCCCCACACGAGGCGGACGTAGATCGGCAGCCAGGGCAGGTCGTCGGCCAGCAGGGCCTGAGCGCGCTGGTACAGGCGCGGCGCTCGGGACGGAAGGACAGCTGGCTGGCGCGGACCAGGACGTCGTCGAGCCGAGGGTTCCGAGTGAAGCGAATAGTTCAGCGCCCGGGCGCCCTTGGCGGCGCTCTCGCTGGTCGACAGCGGAGAAGAGGAAGGTGCGGGTCGCCGCCGTACACCGTGGCCTCCGACCAGCGCCATCTCGTGATCCACCAGCCTGCAGCGTCGCTCTGCACGACCTCGGCGGGCTCGATGCGAACCTGGATGGGGATGTCGGAAGATCCCAGCGAGGCCTCCAGGGCGGCGGCCAGCTGCGGCACGTTGACCGGCGAGGTCTCCCGGTCGATGAGCATCGTCGGCCTGTCAGCGTGGCCAGCCGCCGTCCGCGATCAGCGAACGCGACGCCTTCGCGCGTGCCTCCGAGCACCGAGCTCCTCGCGCCGAGCCCAGACCCCGGGCGGCAGGAAGGACAGCAGTGGGACAGCGCCCGGTTCGAGGGCGACGCCGATGGCGGCCGGATCGAACGCCGCGGCAACCGCGTGGCGGATCTTCTTGCGGAGAACGGCTCCTTCTCGGTCTGGAAGGCAAGGTACCCGACCCGTAGTCCAGGAGTGGACAGCGCGCCCGACATCCGGCGGGGCGGCGCGGGGAAACCAGATGTCCAGCGCACGGGCATCGAACTCTGCCTCCGGCGTTCTCATCGGTGGCGACCTCCAGAAAGACGATGCGCTCGGCCCGGGGTGGTGATCCCCAGTGCCCCGCCACCGCCTCCAGCGCCACCCTGCCGGGTGCCGCATCGACGATCCGGTACGGTCCGCTGCCGATGAACCGGGTCGTCCCGTCCGCCTCCCGTTGCCGTGCGCGCGACACCGAGTCCCGGATGCGCCAGGACGGTCAGCAGCGGCGCGTACGGTTGGACCAATACGAACTGCACCGAATGCGCATCTCGACGCACGCACTTCCTTCACGACGCCAGGGCGGCCACGCAGCAATGTCGGCCAGACGTCGCGCCCTCGCGCGCCTGGATCCGCTGGAAGCTCGCCGCCACCTCGGCGGCTGTCACCGGACTGCCGTCGTGGAAACGTGCGCCGTCACGCAGGGTGAAGGTCCAGGTCAGACCATCCCGCGCCACCGCCCAGCGAGTCGCGAGGGCAGGATCCACGTCTGTCGTGCCTTCGCGATAGGCAACGAGGGTCGTCGAAGACCTGCCGAGCGATCAAAGGGCCGGCACCGTCGAGATTGGCGGCCGGATCGAGCGCGGCCGGGATGCCGGCGACTCCGACGCGCAGCTCTTTGCGTGTCTGCGCCGCCGCGTCGGACGGGAGCACGACGAAAAGCGTTAGAAGAAGCACCAAACTCGTCATCGCGCGGCGCACGGCGAGAACCACTGGAACCCATCGCCATCTCTTGACAAGATGGAACCCCCTGCACGCGCTAGCCGTTTCGAGAGCGAGTACGGGAGGTCGATCTCCGGTACGGAACTTGCTGAACGCGAGGACAGTAGGGAGCGACGCGTGAACGCACATTCGACGACGAAACGGCAGGCGCGTGGCGAAACGGATCGGCCCGATTGCTTCCGAAGGGCCTGAGAACCTTGACTTTCTTTTTACAGCCGCCTATACTTCGGAGCCGAGCCAAAAGTCTGGCGGGGCGCTCACGATACGAGCGGCGCACGGGTCAAGTGAGAAGGGATGGGCTATGAAGGAGTTCGACAAGAAGGGTAGCCCGGGTCGCGAAGGGCTCTCCAAGTTCCTCCCCGCCTCGATGTCCGATTCGAGCACGCGCCGCCGGCTGACGGAGTACGAGATCCAGCTGCAAGATCTCCAGGCGTACGTCCGCTCGCTCGAAGCGGAGACCGTGCACCTCCGCAAGAAGCTGGAGGACACGCCGAAGGATTTCATGGTGCTGGAGAACAAGCTGCGCGAGGCGAATCGCCAGCTCGTGCAGGCGTTCAACCAGAACGAGAAGCTGGTCAACGCGCTCTACGAGGCGCGCGAGCAGATCACCTCGCTGAAGGAAGAGGTCGACAAGCTCTGCGCGCCGCCGTCGACGTACGGCGTGTATCTGTCGGCCAACGAGGACGGCACCGTCAACATCCTCGTCCCAGGGTCGCAAGGTGAAGGTCAACCTTCACCCCGCGATCAAGGTCGAGACGCTCAAGCCCGGTCAGGAGCTGATCCTCAACGAGGGCCTCAACGTCGTCGAGGCCGCGGGCTACGAGATCCAGGGCGAGGTGGTCATCCTCAAGGAACAGCTCGATGCCGAGCGCGCGGTGGTCACCCTGCGGGCGGACGAGGATCAGGTCGGCATCATCGCCGATCCGCTGCGTCAGCTGCGTCTCAAGATCGGCGATCACCTCCTGATGGACGCCAAGTCGGGCTACCTGCTCGAGAAGCTGCCCAAGAGCGAGGTCGAGGATCTCTCGCTGGAGGAAGTGCCCGACATCGGCTACGACGACATCGGCGGGCTCGGCACCCAGATCGAGACGATCAAGGACGCCGGTGGAGCTGCCGTACCTCTACGCCGACTACTACAAGGAGCACCAGCTCACGCCGCCCAAGGGCGTGCTGCTCTACGGGCCTCCCGGCTGCGGCAAGACCATGATCGCCAAGGCCGTCGCCAACAACCTCGCCGAGAAGATCTCCGAGAAGCGCGGCGAGAAGATCAAGGGCTACTTCCTCAACATCAAGGGGCCCGGAGCTGCTCAACAAGTACGTGGGCGAGACCGAGCGCAAGATTCGCGAGATCTTCGTCAAGGCCAAGCGAGAAGGCCGGCCGAGGACGTGCCGGTGGTGGTGTTCTTCGACGAGATGGACGCCCTGTTCCGCACCCGCGGCACGGGCATCTCCTCCGACGTCGGAGACCACGATCGTGCCCGCAGCTGCTGGCCGAGATCGACGGCGTCGAAGGCCTCAAGAACGTCATCGTGATCGGCGCCTCCAACCGGCAGGACCTGATCGATCCGGCCATCCTGCGGCCGGGCCGGCTCGACGTGAAGATCAAGATCGAGCGGCCCGACCAGGCAGTCGGCGGCCGACATCTTCCTGCAAGTACCTGACCCCGGAGATCCCGATCGCCGCTCGAGACCCGCCAGCATGCGGGCGACGCCCGCAGCCGCGATCGACGGCATGATCGCCACGACGGTCGAGGCGATGTACGCTCTAGCGAGGAGAACCGGTTCCTCGAGGTCACCTACGCCAACGGCGACAAGGAGGTCCTGTACTTCAAGGACTTCTCGTCCGGGCGCCATGATCGAGTCGGTCGTGCGTCGCGCCAAGAAGCTCGCCCTCAAGCGCTACATCGGCGGCCGGCGACAAGGGCGTGATGACTCGACGACATGCTCATGCGCGGTCCGCGAAGAGTTCAAGGAGAACGAGGACCTGCCCAACACCACCAACCCCGACGACTGGGCGAAGATCGCCGGCAAGAAGGGTGAGCGCATCGTCTACGTCAAGCCGCTGATGGGCGAGACGAAAGAAAAGCAGCGCAGCGTCGAACAGATCGTCAACACCGGGCAGTATCTGTAGAGATCAGGGGCCTTCGAACGGCCCGACCTTTGGACAGTCGGCGCGTCAAACGCCCCATTTCCCGCGCGCCGCGTGACGTCGCGGGGTTCTTTTCACGACGGTTAGCTGAACGCTTCGCGAGGGGACGCATGGCCATCCCGAAAGTCATGGGCATCGAGACCGAGTACGGGATCACCGTCAAGAACCAGCCTGACTTCAACCCGATCCTGTCCTCGCTGCTGCTCATCAACTCCTACGAGACCTACCGGTCCTCCCGCATCCGGTGGGACTACGAGGCGGAGAGCCCGCTGCGCGACGCGCGCGGCTTCGAGTACATGGAGGAGAAGGACGGGCCGTCCAAGGAAGAGTCGCGCCTCATCAACCTCGATCCTGTCCAACGGCGCCCGCTTCTACGTGGACCACGCCCACCCCGAGTACTCGAGCCCGGAGACGACCAATCCGCGCGACCTGCGTCATCTGGGACCGGGCCGGCGAGCGCATCCTCGAACCTGGCGCGCCAGCGCGCCGAGGCGGTGTCGCCGCCCGAGCAGCGCATCCTGATCCACAAGAACAACACCGACCGGCAAGGGCAACTCCTACGGCACCCACGAGAACTACCTGATGGACCGCAAGGTGCCCTTCGCGCGCATCGTGCAGCACATGATGCCGTTCTTCGTCACCCGCCAGATCTTCACGGGCGCCGGGCAAGGTCGGGTGCGAGAACAACGCCGAGGCCGTGCGACTACCAGATCTCCCAGCGCGCGGACTTCCTGGAGACCGAGGTGGGGCTGGAGACCATGCACTCGCGGCCCATCGTGAACACGCGCGACGAGCCCCACGCCGATCCCGAGAAGTACCGCCGCCTGCACGTCATCGTGGGCGACGCCAACATGGCCGAGGTACTCCAACGTACCTCAAGATGGGGACCATGGCCGTCGTGCTCAGTCGATGGTGGAGGACGACGTCATCGAGCGCCGACTTCTGTCGCTCGACGGGCCGGTGGCCGCCTATCGCAGAGGTGTCGCGCGATCTGACGTGCCGCGAGCGCATCCGCCTCAAGGACGGCCGCACGATCAGCGCGATCGATCATCCAGCGCGAGTTCCTGGCCCTGGCCCACCGGTACTACCGCGACCGCGAGCACGAGCCCTGGGTGCGCGAGCTGTCCTGGCCCGCTGGGAGAACACGTCCTCGACCGCCTGGCCGAGGATCCCACGCAGCTCGGCCGCGAGCTGGACTGGGTCATCAAGCACCAGCTCATCGAGAACTACATGTGGCCAAGCACGACGCTGGAGTGGAACGACTCCGCGTGCAGATGATCGACCTCCAGTACCACGACATCCGCCCGGGCAAGGGCCTCTACTACAAGCTGGAGGAGGTCGGACGCGGTGGAGCCGCATGGTCACCGACGACGAGATCGCCGAAGGCCATCTACGATCCGCCCAAGGACACCCGCGCGTACTTCCGGGGCATGTGCCTGCAGCGCTACGCCGACGAGATCGTGTCGGCCAGCTGGGACTCGGTGATCTTCGACCTCAAGGAAGGCCCGCTCAAGAAGATCTTCATGCTGGAGCCGCTGCGCGGCACCGAGGCGCACGTCCGCCAGCTGCTCACGGAGTCGCCCACGGCCAGCGCGACCTCCTGCAGCAACATCGTCCGTCCACGGATGAGCCGCGCCGGACGATGGAGAACGATGACCGACGATCGCCGGCTGCAGCCCGTTTCACGACTATGTCGACGTCCAGCTTCGTCGACGCTGCTGCGCCGCCAGTCCCCGCACCTGCTGCCCGGCGCCGACGTCGCGTCCCCGGCGGGCGCGGACGCGCCGCACGGCACCACGGTGCTGGCGCCATGCGCTACCGCGACGGCGTGATCATGGCGGGCGACCGCCAGGCCACCGCGGGCTTCCAGGTGGCCAGCCGGCGCATGGAGAAGATCTTCAAGTCCGACGACCTGTCCGGGCATGGGCATCGCCGGGCGCGGCCGGGCCCGGCCATGGAGATGGCCAAGCTCTTCCAGACCGAGCTCGAGCACTACGAGAAGGTCGAGGGCGACAACCTCTCGCTCGACGGCAAGGCCAACAAGCCTGGGCCAGATGGTCCGGATGAACCTGCAGGCCGGCCATGCATGGGGCTGGCGCGTGGGTGCCGATCTTCGCCGGCTTCGACGAGAAGACCGGCCTGGGCCGCCTCTTCAAGTACGACATCACGGGCGGCCGCTACGAGGAGACGCGACTACGACGCCGCAGGGCTCGGGCTCCAAAGGACGCGCGCGATTCCCTCAAGAAGCTGTGGCGGCGCGACATGCCGCGCGACGAGGCCGTTCGCGTGCCGCGCCTGGAGGCGCTCATCGACGCCGCCGACGAGGACGTGGGCACCGGGCGGCCCGATCTCGGTGCGCGGCATCTTCCCCACCGTGAAGACCATCACCGCGAGCGGTTCGCCGACGTGGCCGACGACGAGATCCGCCAGCGTGTGCGAGGCCATCCTGGCCGACCGCGCACGACGGCCGGCAACGGGAGCCTGAGCCATGCCGCTGCCCTACTACGTCAGCCCCGAGCAGATGATGAAGGACAAGGCCGAGTATGCCCGCAAGGGCATCGCGCGCGGCCGGTCCATCGTGACCCTCGAATATCAGCGAGGGCATCCTGCTGGCGGCCGAGAACCCCTCCAGCCTCCTGCACAAGGTCTCCGAGATCTACGACCGGATCGCCTTCGCGGGGTGGGCAAGTACAACGAGTTCGAGAACCTGCGGATCGCCGGCATCCGACACGCCGACGTGAAGGGCTATTCGTACAGCCGGGGCGACGTCGACGGCCAAGGCGCTGGCCAACGCCTACTCCCAGGCGCTGGGCAACATCTTCACCCAGGACATCAAGCCCTTCGAGGTCGAGGTGCTGGTGGCCGAGGTGGCGACGACAACGGCAGCAAGAGCGAGATCTACCACATCCTCTACGACGGCACGATCGAGGACGAGAAGAACTACGCGGCCATGGGCGGTCAGGCCGAGGAGATCCGGCGCTTCCTCAAGGACCACTACCAGAGCGGCGACGAACCTGGGCGACGCCCTGCAGCTCGGGGTCCGCGCCCTGATCGGTCACCCAGAACAAGACGCTCACCGAGCGCGACCTGAAGTGGCCGTGCTCGACCGCACCAAGGTGCGGCGCAAGTTCCGCCGCTCTCCCCGAGGCGCTCAGCCAACTCCTCGGCAGCTAAGCGCGTGCTACGCTAGGCGGCACAATGAGCTAGCGCCTGCCCAGGCAGGAGTCCATCCATGAAGCGCGGATCTTCGGGCTCGAGAACGAGTACGGGCCTGACCTGCACGCTCAACGGCCAGCGCCGCCTGTCGCCTCGACAACGTCGCGCGCTACCTCGTTCGAGAAGGTCATCCCCGGCGCGCGCAACGCCAACGTGTTCCTGGAAAACGGCGCCGCGGCTCTACCTCGACACCGGCTTCCACCCGGAGTACGCCACCCCGGAGTGCGACGACGTGGTCGAGC
>ERZ1370068.9849-contig-8598_pt1 | contig 61676 bp, 88 predicted proteins | sample MGYA00561227_ERZ1370068 | MGnify/ENA primary metagenome ERZ1370068 (study PRJEB38410, sample SAMEA6850437) | metagenome | study: Metagenomic assessment of the ecological functions of the soil: analysis of the soil microbiota associated with the...
AAATAGCGGATTCGGTTACGTATTGCTTTCGTAGCTTCACTCGCGAGCTGTCACATGCTCACGTTCCTGTCGATTGCCTGTAAGCAAAAGTTCGTGCTCATTCATTACGAGGACGAGGCAGTCGGCCATATGGAGAAAAACGCTGACGGCTGGCTGGCGTCACTCGAGTTGAGCTACGCCCGAAGATCACATGGAGCGGCACCGAAGACCCAGTGTAGAAGAACTCGATAGATGCATCACGCTGCACATGAGAATTGCTTTGGGCATTGAAGAGTTGGGGGAGGAGTTACAACCGTTCGAGCGTGAAGAGAGCGATCTGGAGGGCGCTACGTTTGCTGTCGACAAACGTTCAGCAACCGCTGTAATCAACGCCACAGGAAATAACAATTCGCTGGGACGAGAAGCGTGCCGCCTGTCTTTTGTTCGAAGAGCGAAATCGGCCAGATCTGCAGCCGCGCCGGGTTGGGCAGGTTTATATCCCCGATGGCGGACGCGCAGAACCATTGATAAGGGCGCGGTTCGCGTAATCTCGGCCAGACCATATCGGCGTTGGTCGGGGATTGATCCTCACGCGCTTTCCAGATCCGGCAGGCATTCATTTCATCCCGGCTACCGCGCCCGTCGTTTTGCAGCGGCTGGATGACAAAGGCTTCTCCACAGGTTGGTTTGTGCATGGGTGCGCTGGGTACCCGGTTATCTAGCGCAACTCAGCACTGTTGCTCCAGACTTTTTACAGCCTTCGCTTCGGTAGGTCGTCATTGAAAGTAATTCAACCCTCTGCAGCTTAATGCCGTGAGTGGCTCGAAAAGCCGCAGTCATCCGATCGCCCTTATGCACGCCGCGACCGCCCGACCTGGACATCGAGCCGCCCGTCCACACCATCGGTCGCCCGGCCGGACCCTACAGAGGTGACGCATGACCACCGTGATCCGACGCAAGCGCGTATCGCGTTGTTCCACGGTCGGCCTTACCGCCGTCATGAATTGTTGACGGGTCGATACGTGTACTTGGTGCAGGGTTATACCGCTGCGGCGACGGCGTCGGCACGGACGACGGCCTTCATCAGCGACGAGATGCGCGCTGACTGGGAAGCCAATTGCGTGGAGCTGATGGCATTCTGGCGGTCGGGCACGGCCGACGTTGCTCAGACGCTCCGTGGTTGTACGTGGGTGGCAGTGCCGACACTCGCTTGGGCGGCGGTGTATCTGGATAGGCGCAAACGCGCCCCATGCATGACGACCTGCAGATCGTGATGGAGACTGCCGCGCAGATTCGGCCGCGCGAGATCGCGACAACTGCGCGACGTCGCCTCGCGGTACTAATCCTTTATTGCTGGATTCAGGCCGCATCTTCGTGGTTGGGGACGGAATTTGGTACTGTCATATAACCCTCCTTTTACAGCGAGGTTGAGAAGGCACCATCACAAAATTTGGCGAAAAACCCAAATTACGGCCTCAACAACAGATCTGGCGCTGCGCGGCGATATCAACGTCACTAAATCCTGTCTCAGGACTCTAACCCGGATGACTCCCGCCCGGCGCTGTCCGGATAACAGCGCTTCAATACGAAGTTGCCAATATGGGTCGGCAGACCAGGGCGAAGCTGCCGCGGAGGCAAGCAGACACATTGCCTCGGCGGCGCAATTCCCAGAATTTAAACGTTGTCCGGAGCCAATGGTCAAATGTTCGAAACGTTGCGGAATCGATTTGGCGTTGCCACAGGGCTGGCAGTCCAGAGCACTTCTTCCAAGCCAAAAGGTAATTCTTTCCGTTTGCGGGTCTTATCCTTGCAGCGGTTGCACTCATTTGGCTGTTCGACAAGATCTTCATCTACCTCTGCCGCCAGATCGTATGTTGAAGAGTTGCCGCCATCGCTCTTAATAAACATTGGCGACTGCATTTGTCTGGGTTGTCTTCGCCCTCACAGCGTTTTTGTTCAGTTGCCTGATCTCATTTCAAAGAGACGCCGCGCTCTAGGATTGGCTGGGCTTCTCATTTTAGTCATCGGGCAAGCTCTCGTTTTGTGCTGGGCTGATAAACCTTCGACGAGAAGGGCGTCGGCGCAAAAAGTGTTGACGTCATGACGCGGGATCCGATCCGCTGCGGCGAACGCGCTGGAATCGATCCCAATACAGGCCTGGAATGCAAGCCCTTAACCCTGAAATCGCGCGGCGGGCGTAGGGCGATACGCAAAGGGAGACAGGCCGAAGCGGTTGGCTGCAAGCGAAATCCCGTTTTCTTTGCCCCGGGCGACGGAAGTCCGATCGTGTGGTACTCTCGCGAGAAGGCATCGGAATCGTCGAAATCTTCGATCTTGATGGGCTATCATCCGCAGACTCGGCGAGGAATTGACTCCGATCGCCAAAGACATTGTGTCTGTTTGGAATGATCAGAACCGGCAAGCCCCGGAGCGCATTTACCCCGACGACGATTATGCACTTTTCAATCCCGTAACGGGTCAATCCAAATGCAGTAGCATCGCCGCAAAGCAGAGACGGGCGATTACGAGTTCTACAATCGTCCCGGATTTTATCCCCCGCACGGGCGAACCTCTTATTGTTGTCGATCTGGCCACCGATTGCCGCATGGAAAAATACCGCGAAGCGCATACCGGCACCCCATGTTACGTTTTGACAAAGGACTGTTCGATATGGGACGCAACCCGGCATCGATGCTGAAACACAGGGCGTCAGTGCAGGCCCTTCTCGGCCGAAATGCTGGCACGCTTGAAGGAATACGAGAAGGGCAATCGGCCGAAGCTGCACGGACGTATCTGAACCGACTTTCTTCGACCTTCGTTCCGGCGAACCGGCTATCTGGTACGCAAAGAACAAGAATGGAAATATCCGAGCTTTTCAGCCTGATGGGTTTCATCCGGACACTGGCGACGAGTTGTTGCCGGTTACTAAAGGAAGTCGTTGCATCCTGGAAGCGATCAGCAGTCCAAACCGAAGCGGGTGCCGCAGAAGGTCATTGATCTGGAGACTTTGTTTTCTTCGACCAACTTACCGGCGAACCCGCGCTTGGCACTGGCATTAGGTCAGATGGACAATACACAGCGAATTCTATGATGGTCCCGGGTTTCATCCGGGAACGGGCAATCTTATTGTTGTCGATCTGGCTACGATTGCGGAATGGAAAAATACCGCGGGAAGCACATACCGGCAGGCGATGTTACGTTTTGACAAAGGTCTCTGTTCGATATGGGACAACCCGGCATCGATGCTGAAACAGGGCGTCAATGCAGGCCCTTCTCAGTTTGAAATGCTGGCACGCTTGAAGGAATACGAAGAGGTGATCGGCCGAAGCGCATAGACATATCTGAACCGACTTTCTTCGACCTTCGTTCCGGCGAACCGGCTATCTGGTACGCAAAAGAACAAGAATGGAAATATCGAGCTTTTTTAGCCTGATGGGGTTTCATCCAGACACCGGCGACGAGCTGTTGCCGGTTACTAAAGAAGTCGTTGCATCCTGGAAGGATCAGACGACGGCTCCGAAGCGGGCGCCGCAGAAGGTTGATCCGAGAAAACTTTGTCTTCTTCGACCAAATTACCGGCAGATCCCGCGCGGTACTGGCGTGGATCAGATGGACAATACGAATTCTATGATGGTCCCGGGTTTCATCCGGCAACGGGCGACCCATTGGTGGTTCTAACGAAGGGGAGCTGGTTGTTAAATTTAAGAAGGACGCCGCAGATGAGGCCAAGAAGGCGGCCGATGTCAAGCCTTTGCAGCTAAAAAGATCGAGGATGCCGCCGCTAATAAAGGCGAGAGGAACTAGACAAGCTAACTCAATCCGAGCAACGCTGCGACTTACTAGCCGCCAATCCCAACGATCAAAATAGGGCAGGAGGGCGCACCGCTGACGCCCTAAAAGTGCGGCAAAAGAAGCAGTCGAAATCTGCGATATGGCCGCTAAACAGAACTGCGCGAACCGCGCTTGCGGCATCAGCCAGCGAGAGCTTTGCAGTTCAGCGACCGCAGAAGCGAGACTTTCGCGCTGTTGCAAGCACTTGTCTCGACCAGACATCCAGCGGCGTTTGATAACATTGGATGGATAGTTCTCGCGGAAAATCCCTCAGGAGGCTGTCAATTATTTTCGCAGGGGGAGTCGATTTAGGTGACTGCTGATTCTATGCTCAGCCTCGCGGAGATGATCGACAGAACTTACGCGTTTCGCGAGAGGACCCGGAGAAACAAAGCTGAGCGCTGTGATCGCCGTGCAGCTCAATTGGGGAATAAAGCCGCCGCCGAATGCAGCGTCCAGGTCGAGCTGCGATAAGCTAGGTCAAGCTTGAAGTAAGCGGGAACCTTCAGGATCAACAGGCTGAGGGTCGCAGGCCAAGTGTTCAACATGATCATCCAAGGCATGGGCCGGAGGTAAATCGTAGTCCGTGGAGAATGACTCTCGCTTGGATTGGATCACTGGTTGCTTGCTTGGTAGTGCTGCTCTGTCAGGTGGGATATTTTTCTTCGCTTCGACACATGGGCACGGCGGTGAGGCGGGCGCGGCATCAACAGACCGGGACTGGAATTCAGCGGTTCGTTGTGGATCGTCCGGCTGTGCGTCCGCCCGACATCATAGATCATCGTCTGATTTCCGGTTAGTCGTCTCGCGGGTCGTGGCCTTGCTACGGAAACCTTGGGCTGCGAAGCAATCGACGCGATTGGACGGAAGGGGGCAGACCTCGGCACGGAAGACTTGGAAAGCGGCGAAATTGCCCCCGATCTCGACTTTGGAAATGTCCCGCATTAGATCTGAGCGAGAACCAGATCACAATCCACTGCCATCCGATCGCAAAACCCGGCGGTAACGAGGAAGTCGACCGCACTGCGCCGGATCAAAAAATCAATTTATACATGGCGTCGAAGCTCTCAGAATCCTTTCCACTGTCGCGGTGCGCCAGTGTCAAAGGATCCGAGCAGCTGGTCAAAGAAGCGCAGGTATTGTCGTGCAAGATGCTGGGCAGCCGCACTCGCTGGGAGAATATAATTCAATAGAGGAGCTAGCCGATAACGCCAGGCTGCATCCGAGAAGTGGTGCGGAGCGAAGCTCCGTCTTGCCTACGTTACTTTAAATCGTGGAGGCAATGTTGAGCGGCGACAGCCGATTAACCTTGCGCAATCTTCGAAGGTAGCGGCTACGAACCTGGCGCAAACAACAAAGCGAACTACATGAAGATAACAATCACTCCCTCCTGATCCTGCCGCAGCTTCAATTGATCAAATTGCTCACCAATTTCCTGTTGTTGGCCTTTCTCCCGATCGGTGTATCAGCGGCCGTTATTGGTCAGCGAGCCCCGAGGCAATTGGCAGACCGCGGACCGCTCCAGCGCCGGGCCAAGGTGGGGCTTAAATGAAACAGCCCACCGGCAACGCTCCATGAAAGGCTTTGATCTTTTCCGTCAGTATCCGTCAATTTGACGATCCCGCCGTGCCAGCACGAATAGGAATGCGCAGATCAGGATCAGTCAGCAGAATTAAGCGCAAAGCTTTCATCAAATCAGCTCTTTCCTCTCCCGTGGCGTCGCCGGTTTAACGTGACAGCCTGGCTGCGAGGCTGCTTTTTGACGCCAGGCTTCCCGCCAAGGCCGGACAGATCAACCCGCCGGACGAGATCCCCCAAGATCAGCTGGATTTTTGTGGCCATCTGGCCCTCCTGATATCAGAGACAGCAGATCGCTGCCACGACACAAGCCCCGAACGGGCGGGGCGAGGAAGGGCGCGCCGAGACTTCAGGGCCCTGGCGACACAGTCGCTGGTTCAATGGCAAATACAACATCGAGGCCGCCTCATGCAAGCGCCCGGCTTCAAGCAGATGAGCTGCTCGATGTCCATTGAGACGGAAATGCCTTCCGCGATGCTGCCCGCGCTCGCGCGGGCAGGCTTTCGCTCAACTGACGGGGACAGTGACGCTCAGGCCGGCGCGAAGTCGAGCAAATCTCGGCGCTAATCTTGCATGGCTCCAGATCACGCCATTGCGATCACGATCGTGCATGTGCCGCGCAGGCGGCGGGTGCACCGAAAAAGCCGCTCGACCGGCCCGCCAAACCGGGCGCTAGCCGGCCGTCGCGCGCAGGCGAGCCTCCGGCAGGTTTTCCCGCCACGAAATCCCGGTGTTCGGCTGCTGACGCGACCAGGCGTCGAGGGCGCGGAGCAATCGCAACAAATTCAACGACGTCAACGCGGCGCCTTCGCCGGGGCTTCGTGGATTGGCTGAGATAAAGATCGCGGCCGGCCAAGCTCTTCGGCCGGGGCCGGCTTCGGCGGGCAGCTCGCGGCATGTCGCGACTGGCGGATGCCGCGACCCGCAACGAGCCGTGCATGGATTCCGGAGATTTGAGGGGACTTTTGCGCGTGCCGCCGGGCTCCCGAGAATCGGCGGTAAGCAATCTGATCCGGGGATCAGGATCATCCCAAAATCCGATACTACTACTGCGATATGTCAGCAAGCTACCGGGACCGTTTCGGGTTCGGCGCGCTGAGACTTCGGTGCCAAAAGGAGCGCATTGCGCGGTGTTGATCATTGTGAGTAATCAAACATGCCCCAGATGCGACCGCAATTCGAAGCAAAATGCTCCCCAAGGCGGCCGTTCGTCTCCGAGATCCGAGCCTGCGGGAGCAGCGCTTAGTCATGCTTCACGCCGCTTGAACTGTTAGCAGCCCGATGCGGCGCGATGGCAGGCGCGATATTCGAGGTGGCTACAAGAGCGAGGTCGAACGACCGCGCAGGATCACGACATTACGGTCCTTGAAGCAAACGGGATCATTCGGCACGTATCCGCCGACGCTCGAATGCTCGGGCAGGAAGTCGGTTGCAGCCCGTTTATTTAAGCCGCATTTTTCGCGGGAAGTTGGTCTGACGATTCCGCAATTCCTGCGCAACGCGCGGATGGAACGCGCCGCCGAGCTGCTCCGCACCGGTCGTTACAACGTCACCGACGGCGACCGGGAAGTCGGTTACTCGAGTCTGAGCCATTTCAGCCAGCTTTTCTGCGAAACGATCGGATGCTGTCCGGTCTTGTATCCGGCTGCAAAACACATCAGATTATCGATCGTTAGGCCGCAAATGAATTCCGCGGCCATCAGCGCCCGAGAGAACAACGCTCGCTTTTCTTTTACCGACTGTGACTATCTGGCAGCGGGAGATCGTGCGCTTCCATCCTGGCAACGCAACCGGATCATTGGTGCCTTGTTGTCGCCGCTCGTTTTCTGGTTCAAATCATCGGCTCCGGCATTGGTCCCTCGTTTCGGGTCGGTTCCGCGCCTAACGGAATGGTTACCTCAGATATTTCTATCCAGGCACGCTTATCCCTGATCATGCTTTTTACCGCCATCTTCTCGACCATCTCGATCATCGAATCGGCGCGAGGTTTCCTGCAATCGGTGCTGGTCGCGCCGATCTCGCCCGGGTATCGTTTGTGGAAGATTCTCGGCGGAACGACGCTCGCCCTTTGCGGGGTTGATCTTCCTCACTCCTCGCGCCCTTCCTGTCCCGGAATTCACATTTCGCCCGAACGCTTGCTCATTTGTCTCGCCACTCTTTCGTCGTCGGTTTTGGCCTGACGGGCCTGGGTTTCGTCGCCACAATAATGGAATCAGCCAAGGCTCACGCGATCATGAGAACGTTTCTCATCCCTCTCTGTGGCTGATGTCCGGCGCGCTCTTCCCCGCAACCAATCCGCACTCGTGGATTTTCTGGGCGGTGCATCTGAATCGGTGACCTACAGGGTCATGCTGATCCTTTTGCCGCGCTTTGTAAAGCGATCCCAAGCGTCCTGAATCTCGGTTACGCCTTGTCGTTAGGCTTGTCGCTCGCTTTTGGACTCGTGATGTGTGGCCGCGTCCATTCATAGTGCGGCAACGCAAATCTTCGTGTGAAAATCCAGCGGGCACTCATCTCCGTTTCCGACAAAACCGGCGTGATCGAGTTCGCGCGCGCGACTCGAGAAGCAGGGCGTGAGATCATCTCCACCGGCGGCACCGCCAAACTGCTGCAGAGAGGAGGAAATCGCCATCGACGAGATCTCCAATTACACCGGTTTCCCGGAAATGATGGACGGCCGCGCTGAAAACAGCTCCACCCAAGGTCCACGGCGGCCTGCTTCATCTGCGCGACAATCCCGGAGCACGTGCGCCCAAGCGCGAGGCCCACGGCATCGAACCCGATCGATCTCGTGGTGGTGAATCTCTATCCCCTTCGAGGCGACCATCGCGAAGCCGCCGAGCGACACTCGAGGAAGCCATCGAGCAGATCGACATCGGCGGTCCCTCGATGCTGCGCAGCGCGGCGAGAATTACCGAGTCGGTCACGGTGGTGCGTCGATCCGGCCGATTACGCGGACGTGCTGGAAGACATGCGCGACAACGAAGGCGAGACCACGCTGCAAACTGCGCGAGCGACTGCGCGATCAAGGCCTTCATCACCACCTCCGATTACGACCGCGCGATCGCGCAATTTCCTGAACAAGGAACAAGCCGACCGACGCGTCGTTCTCCATCTGCGCCTGCCGCTCGTGACCCGGTTGCGTTACGGCGAAAATCCGCACCAGACCGGCTGCGCTCTACGGCGATTTCGACGAGCACTTCGAGAAGCTCCACGGCAAGGAGCTTTCCTTTAACAACATCCTCGATATCACGCGCCGCGGCCAGACCTGATCGCGGAATTCAGCGAGCCGACGGTCGCGATCCTAAAACACACGAATCCCTGCGGCGTGGGGCAGCGATGCCGATCTTGCGTGAGGCGTGGGAGAAAGCGTTTCGCGACCGACAAGCAGGCGCCTTTCGGCGGCATCATCATTTGCAATCGCCCGCGTCGACCGAGGCGCTCGCCAAGGCGATCAGCGAAATTTTCAGCGAAGTCATCATCGCGCCGGAGTTCGAGACCGAGGCGCGGGCGCTTGCTCCAGAAGAAGAAAAACCTGCGCCTGATGCGAGGCTCTCGCGCCCGCACGCCGTGCGGACGAAGACGCAGCATGATATTCGCTCCGTCGCCGGCGGTGCTGCTCGTCAAGACACGGACGTCGGGCCTGAGATGGCAATCTCGCGACCAAAGTCGTCAGCGAGCGCAAGCGCCGACCACGGCACGAAATCGGCCGCGATGATTTTCGGCTGGCGCGTGGTCAAGCACGGTGAAGTCGAACGCGATCGTCTACGCCGCGTGCCGATCGCACCGCTCGGCATCGGCGCCGGGCAGATGTCGCGCGTGGACGCGTCGCGCATCGCGGTCTGGAAAGCGAATGAAGCCGGGCTCTCGTTGCGGAGGTCCGCCGTCGCCAGCGACGCCTTCTTCCCGTTTCCCGACGGCCTTATCGCCGCCGCCGGATGCCGGCGCCACCTGCGCGATCCAGCCCGGCGGTTCAGTCCGCGACGAAGAAGTGTCATCGCCGCCGCGAACGAGCGCGGCATCGCCGATGATCTTTACCGGCGTCCGGCACTTCCGGCGTTGAGCGCTGCGGGCGCGCGCGAGTTGAAAGGTTACCGGTTGACCCGAAGGACGATCGAAGAAAAGCTGCCGTAAAACGGCCCGTCACGTGCACCCGAGTGCGGGCTATGAGATTTTCCTCCTCAACTTCTTTTTTAATTCTTAACTCGCTTATGACCGCCGCGCTCAAACGGGAGGTATTTGCCCAGCTGATCTTCTTCGTGCGAGGCGAAAGTTATGTTGGATGCTGACCTTGCGAAGCTTTTACGGCGTCACCACCAGCGTCTCAACGAGCAGCTTCGGCGGAATCGCGAGCGGTTTCCCGAGGACTTCGCTTTTCAGCTTACCGGTGATGAGGCGGAGTTTTGAAGTCACAAATTGCGACCTCAGAAGTTCACATGGTGGACGCTGATGCCCTCCCTTTGCCTTCACCGAACAAGGCGTTGCCATGCTCTCAAGCGTTTTACGCAGTGCAGGGGCGGTCGAAGTCAGCATCGCGATCATGCGCACCTTCGTGCCGCTTCGGCCGTTTGATGGATACAAACCGCGATCTCGCGCTATCGGAAGATTGGAGCGCTCGAGAAAAATACGACGAGCAATTTGCGGTAGTCTTTGAAAGCCATAAAAGGGAGCTGATCGCCCCGCCTTCGCCGCCGAAGAAACAAATCGGTTTTCCACCCGGAGCGAACGAAGTAGGAGGTAGAAACATCTACCTGCCTTCCCATCCACTCCAGCGCCCACACTCGTTCCGGTGGAATTCCCTTTGCCCCCTCCCCAATCAAATCCCAGAATGGCGTCGGGCTCGGCGTCACCTCTGCCGCCGATTCAGCCACCACCCAAAAAACCTTGCTCAGCGTCGAACAACTGGTCGCCGCGACAGCCAACCCAACGAGGCAGGCAAAATGCAGTAAGAATGAAGAAGGAGGAAATGCCACAGTCGCGTTCGATGCTCGAATCCTCAACATCTTAGCTTTTTCACCGCGCAACGCTTAGTTGAACAGCCAGGGCTTTCAAGCCCGGCGTTGCTTCGCACTCGCTACGGCGGAGGTCAGCGCTCCAACTTCGAGCTTTTCTAGCTGCAGCACGATCCGCAACCACTCCAGGCGACTGGCCGTAAGCGTGTAGGTCTTGCCCGACTACGACGTCGATCCGCGCGTCGACCGGACGCGCCCCCATCCCGGCTCACGACCGGCCAGGTTGTCAGCACATGCAGACCCCGCTGAGATCGGTGCGTTCGTAGCTTCGATTGTAACCGATCTTGTCGACGTCCCGACCGTCAATCTTCAGACCCACAATCGTCGGCCCAGGTTCTGGCGCCGTTTGATCCCGCAGCGTGCCCATGGCCTGCGGAGCCGCCGCCATCGCTGGCATCTCCTTCTTCTGCGCCGCAAACAGTTCCGCCTGACCAACGACAAACCACCCGATCGCCAGGGCAGCGGCGACGAGCGAAAAATTACGAATCTTGTTCATGGGCCACATCTCTGCCTCCCGACGACCCGACGCGTCAACCGGATATTAAGTCATGGGCCTGCGTCCTCGTTAGTCTCATTTCCGCCGGATGCCCCTTGCAAGGTAAACACGCAGTGGAGAGTTGCGTCAAAATGTGATCGCCTTTCGCGCTCGGCGTAGTCAGATCTCATCCGACTGCAGATGAAGATGAAGGAGATTAAGAGAGGAGAATCGTCGCCTTCAGCTCGGATTGCAGGAAAAAGCTTCGCGCGTAGCTGTGGGAAGCTTATTGATGGATCACTAAGTGGCGGGGCGCATGTTCGTAGCTAGGCAAACAGTCCTTGCCCTGACCCAAGAGACAAATTGGTTGCAGCGGTGGCGTCTATACTTTTGATGAAATCTCTTATGCGCGAATTTGTGACCGTAGGCATCGCCGCGAGCAGCTTGTTTTCGCATGAGTGTGACGCTCGCGCCCAGGAGTTGACTCTCGACCAGCTTATTCAGCACAACGTGCAGGCCGTGGGCGGAGGGCGGCAATTGAAGCGGTGCAATCGATCCGGTTCGATCTGCGGATAGTTGGTGCTGGCTTTGAAGCGAACGCGACTTACTACGCGCGCGACCTGGCCGGATGCGGATTGATCTTACCGCGGAAGGCAAAGCGTGTTTATGCCGAAGCGTTCGACGGCAAGCGAGGCCTGGCGGTGGAAGGTAGAGAGCGAACCGATCGAGGAATCGGAGACAGCCTCAGCCGCATTGCGTCATGGGATCGAGTTACCGGCAAACTCTTTGGTTTGCTACGAATTGCAACGGCGTGGCCATAAGCTCGAGTTGGTGGGTCGCGAGCTGGTTGATCAAGTCAATTACCATGTTGTGCGCCTGACGTTTTCGGATGGAGTTACCACGAAATGTTACTTCGACCCAAAGTCATGGCTGATGATCCTCCGACGGGATGTGCGTCCAGCTTCATCCTGATATCGATCCTACCTCCGACTACCATTGAGAACAGGATGAGTGACTTTCGCAAGAGTAGGTAACCTCATCTTCTCATTCGCTTCCACGGATACCGACCTAAAGACAGGCAAGGTGCTCGAGAGACGACGAAGGTGCGGGAGATCAGGTTGAATCCTCCCGGTTGCTACGGACTTCTTTGACCGGCTGGGGAGCCCTCATTGAGATCAGAAGAAGTGAAGCAGGTTAAAAAGTTACATGGGTTAGCAATCGTTACATTGTTGAATCGTTGCAGAAGTTCAGTCCAACCGGTGTTGAACGTAATTCAGCTCTTCAATGCTCCCCACGCTTGTAACCTTGTAACGTTTCAACCTACTGGCCTCTCGGCACTGAAAATGTCTCGTCGCAGGCGGAGACGGTTGCTGAGTCAGCTGAACCTGAATTCCATCACAACGTTTACGTTATTCTCTTAGCCAAAGCGGCGTTGAAGCGATGTATCCGTCCTGCGACGTAACCGGAGGCGCGATCCGCGGGAAACCGGCGGTTTACGTCGGGATGACTGGGTTGCCGGTGGATCATCGATTTGAGAAAATCACAGGAACGGCTACAAATCGGCCCGGTTGGTTAGGAAATATGGCCTGCGCTTGTTGCCCGAAGCTTTACGAATATCTTAACCCGATGCCCTACGAACAGGCGGTACCAGATGGAAAAGGATCTGGCTGACGATTTGCGCACCCAGGGTTATGCCGTGGTCGGGGGGCACCTGAAAGTCATAATTGGTGCTTGAGCGCGCTTCGCCACCGGCCCACTATTCGGCAAATTAAAGTGGAGACTCTCACCATGAAAAAATACTTATCTCATGCAGCGTAATTATCGCGGCCGCGGCGTTCGGTGTTGGCGGCTGAGGAAAATAAGACTGAGACATCGGCGACATCGACCAGCGAGCATCGGGTGATTGAAGCCGTCGGACCTGAAATGGGGGAGACGCGCCTCCGGGCCTGCCGGCCGGTGGCAAAATGACCGTGACGTCAACGGCGATCCGGGTCAGGCTGGGCCTTTCACCGTGCGGTTGAAAGCGCCGGCCAGGTTACAAAATCACGCCGCATGCCATCCCACCGCCGAGCGGCTGACGGTTATCTCCGGCTCATTCAAAGTCGGTATGGGCGAGAAATTCGATGAGTCATCCATGCAGGTAATGACCGCTGGAAGTTATGTTGTCTTACCGGCAGGCATGGCTCACTTCGCGAAGGGTGCCCAGGCGTCGATCATGCAGATCGACAGTGAGGGACCGTTCCAAATTAACTACGTCAATCCGGCCGACGACCCGAGGAATGCGAAAACGCAGTAGCGTTCTTGCGAGTTACAAACGTTACAAGGCTACATCGTTGAATCGCGTGGAGCGCTCCGGTGGGAGCGGCCGCTCCGCGGGCGATTTTTCCGGGAGCGCACGCGCCTCGCGTGGTGGGTTTGGCGTCCTCGCCGGAGACCGGAACTCTGAGGTTGTCTCGCGGCAGGGTGCACCTCAAAATGGGACCGCTGGACGCTGACAGCAGCCCCAACGGCTGCGAAGCAAAAGGCCGCGCTTTCAGAATTTTCTTCCCTCTTAGTTCTTCCTTCTTACCTTATGTCTTCCAATGTCGCGGGTGAAGAAGAGCAAGCGGAAGAGCACGACTCGCCACGACGGCGTCACTCCGTTCCGCGACAATGCTCTGAGGAATTATTCGCCGACCTCGCCAAGGGGATGGATGGCGCCGATGTCGTCCTGCTGCTCTCAAACAGGCCGGGAAGAAATCTGGGCCGTCGGGATCGGGATGACACCTACAGCAACATGAGCCAGACAAGACCAGGACGCCGAACCCATCGGCAACGCCTTCGACATCACCTCTGGCTCACCGGTCGTCTGCATCAAGCTCAAGGAAATGGAGGCAGGGCCGGAGGCCGACGGTGCGGATCAAAGCTTCGCGCTAAAGGCGTCAGCCACGCGTGAGGCGTTAGAAGCGTTAAACTGTTGAAGCGTGATCACTGAAGTCGCGGCGCACAGGCGACAGGTGGCGTGGCCGCAGCGGGGCAAGTCGAATTAGTGAGCCTGATTGTGATCGGTTACCCGCCGAGCAATTGGCTGGAGAGAAAACGCGGTCACAGGCAAATTGGTGACTGCTCTTAACGAGAGTAATGCAATCTCTGGCGCCGACTCGTTAGGCGCTAAAAAGGCAAGCGGAGCGCTTTGCCTTCGGAAGAACTCATTTCGGTGCCTTATCTCGCGAGGACGACATCCTTCGCCGTCCAGTAATGCACTTTTTTGCAATGCTCGCAGGTCACCCGTGCATTGCTGAAACTGGTGGTGGCAAACTCGCTTTCATTGACCGTTAGGCCGGTGTCGTGCAGTTTCGCGGTCGCCGCGCAACGCAGCGAGGATACGCTTGATCCCGGGCTTACCCGATATGTTGGCGGCGCGTCTGGGCATCATTTCAGAAGAGTTAGCCGAGCCGGTAAACAATCCGCGCCTTCTCGGTATCGTAGGGCGACATTTGCAGTCGCACCCGGTCGCCGATCGTCAGGCGGATGAATCGCCGGCGCACTCCGGCCGGAGGCATGGGCAAGCACCAGGTGTTGATTCGCGAGCGCGACCCGGAACATTGTCCCAGGCAACACCGCCATCACCACGCCCTCGATCTCGATCGCTTTCTCACTACGCGCGCATTCTTCGGTTTTTCCGCTAACTAATTTTGGCTATCAGCTTTCAGCGTTTGATTCCCTCAGCATTCAGCTCGGTCATCCGGAAAGCTTCCGGGGCTGATCCGTCTCTGTCGCTCGCCCCGCTCGCTCCAGTCTAGCTTTCTATCGGACCGGCTGGCCCCGCTCCGTAAAGGGAGACCGCACCGGCCCGACAAAATTTTTCCGATTTGAAAAGCCTGGCCATCGTTTCAGATCGCGACGGCACGTCAGCTTCAACGTTTCCTCATCGTCGGTTATCGGCGAACTGGCGCGGACGCTCTTCGCGCGCCGCGGGCTTCGTTCACAGTCAGGGCGCGGGTTATGTAATTCCTTGCCGTTGAGTGCGGTCATTGCCGCCTGGCCAGCGGCGTTGTTTCCATGGTCACAAACCCGAAGCCGCGCGCGACCTGCCGGTCATGCGATCATTGATCAGGTTGACTCTCCTTCACGGGGCCATGTTGTTCAAAAAGATCCTGAAGATCATTTTTCCGTCGTCTCGAAGGCGAGATTGCCTACGTATAGTTTCATAGTGATTTGATTGGAAGGACTGCAGCCTAATGAGCCGTTCCCGGAATCGGGTTTCAAAATCACCACCAGAGCTTTTCTGGCCGAGGATCTACCGTGCAAATAACGAACAGACTAACCAATTAGCGGGGACTATCGCCCGGATTGGGGGAAACTCAACGGGTATTAATCCAACCACGTGGCGAGACCCTATTTACCAGCTGTAATGAGAGGTAGTCTAAATCGGTGCTTATCCATTGCGAACTGCGTGGCTCATTAAGGGGGCGGGTTTCGCGTCCATGTCATCCGCTGCCGTGATGAGCGTCAATTCTCAAAGTGGGATCAAATACGTCGGCAAATTCTCCTGGCACACCAGTCCCCAAGACCTTCACTGTTAAAGTAGCGCCTGGGGCAACGCGACCAAGATGGTGAGATCGCGAGCGCCTGACGGTTCACGATTTGCGAATTATCGCTTCCATCCGACGTCTTCGCCAACGGCGCTGGAGCGGCACGAGCAAAGCCATCGAGAATAAATCCAGCCGCTCCAAGCGAGCTGCTCGATCGGCAAAGTCAGCGCGAACAAAAACGAAATTACCCCAATACCGACGGGCAACCCCCACCCCGTCACTTCCGCGCGTGTCATCAATCTTTCCCGGGCATTCAATCCCAAAGCGGCTCCCGCAATTGCCAGGCGCGCAAGTTGAGCAGCAGGCACTTCAGAGCGATTGCGGCAAATCCGATGGCAAAGAACGCAAAGAGAGCGCGTACTTAGGGAATCGGAATGGGGCCCGAGAACATGGCCAACCCGGCCCTGGCTCAGGAGATACCACATAGCGCCGAAAATCGCCTTGAGCGGGTAAATATAGATCAGGATCGTGGCGATCATCGCCCAGCTAATAAGGATCGAGACGCCATCCTCGAGTCCAAAACGCCGGCTCCATAGCCAGTGTCCCCGCCAAAAGATCCCGATCACGATCACGCCGGCGAGAAAGGCTGGCACATTGGCAAATGCACCCAGGAGAGTCGCGATATCATCCGGGACCTGTTGCGCGGCGATCACCATCATCGTGATGGCAAAAGCAAAGGCGGCATCGATAAACGTTTCGAGTCGCGTCATCTGAATGCCGCGCAAACGAAACCCGCCGAGCCTGCGGCAGCGCATCGAGCTGCGCCGGCATTGCCGAGGCAATCTCTTCATCCCGCTCCCTCATCGGGGCCCTGTCATGCCACAGCCGGCCCCGCGAAGCAACTCAGTTACGTCTGATCTTTGCCTCCGTTCGAGGGTGTCGGGGTCAGGTAACGTGAAAGCAGTTTCGCGCAGTCTAGAGTGCGCGAAGAGGAAAAGAACTGTTTTCATGAACTACGTCGGGATGGACATACACACGAGCTGACAGCGTGCTCTGCGCGCTGGATGAGAGTGGTCGTAAGCTCAGAGAGGGCCGGGTAGAGGCACCGAGGCGAGGGGGGTTGCGGCGTTTTCGCCAGCCCGGAGAGGCCGAGTAAGGCGGTAGTGGAGGTGTTGGAACTGGGGTTTGATCCACGATGAGTTAGAAGACCTCGGAGCAAGTGGAGGAAGTGATCCCGACCCATCCACACAAGACGCGGATCCAGGTATTGACACGTTCAGCGGATTCGAATCAGAGAATGCCCCGTCGTAGACTCAACTTCGAGCGATGGCCTTGGTCTCACCTCGCCCTGGATCGAAGTGGTTAGCTCCCACCGGGGTTTCCTTGCCAGCTTGGCCAAAAGGCGCCAAAGATGTTTTTAGCTTCTTGTGAGCGGTTTGCTGTTTTGATCCATGCTTCCACGCGTTCCTGAAGCAGGTCTAACGGCATCGCTCCGCCGTTCAGCACTTCATCGTGGAAAGCTTTGAGATCGAACTTTGTCTCCGAGCTGCGCCTTGGCTTCGTCGCGCAACTTAAGGATGGTGAGCTGTCCCATCTTGTAAGCGAGCGCTTGACCGGGCCAGGCGATGTATCGGTCGGTCTCGGTTTGCGCGAGCGCGTCGTTCGACGTCGTTGGCGTGCATGTAATCGATCACTTTCTCGCGGCTCCAGTTCTTGTCGTGAATCCCGGTATCGACCACCAGCCTGACCGCGCGAAGCATTTCTGAGTTCAGCCGGCCGTAGTCAGAGACAGGGTTCTTATAGAAACCGATCTCTTTGCCTAGCTCCTCGGAATAAAGCGCCCAGCCTTCGCCATAAGCGGAGTAAGAACCGTGCAGCCGAAACTTCGGTAGATCCTTCCAGCGTTTGGGCGATGCTGATTTGCATGTGATGACCTGGAACGCCCTCGTGGTAAGCAACGGCTTCGTCGTCGATCAGTGTGCGCTTGGTTGGATTTGATACTGCCACCACGACGCGGCCTGGCACGTTTCCCATCCGGCGTGCCCTGGACGTAATGAGTCGCAGCGGCTTTGGCGAAATCGGGAATGGGTTCCACGGTTACGGGCGATTTCGGCAACAATCCGAATAGCTCTGGCAGCTTCGGCTCCATCTGATGGATGTATTTCTGTAAGTCATCCAGAATCTGCTGCTCACTGGTCGGCTTCCACTTCGGATCGTTGTTCACCGCTTCTCGGAAACTGGCCAGGTCTTTGTATCCCCTGCGCTCTGGGCCAGCTTGGTCATCTCGGCCGTGATGCGCTGCCACTTCCTTCTGCCCGATCTCATGAACATCGGCGGGCGAGACATTCAATGGTCGTCATCGTCTTGACCGCTTCGGCATAACGCCGCTTCCCATCGGCCAAACTTTCGATCGAAAGCTCGGCCCGTCCCTTCGGATCGTACTCGGTGCGCAGGAACTCCGCGAACTTCTTGATAGGCGGGAAACGACGTCGTCGTTCACCGCCTTCGTGATCTCGTCGGTCAGGCGCTTCTTGTCTGCGTCGGAAAATTCTGCCGGAAATTTCTTCGTAGGCTCGAGGAACGGGTTCGCGGCGATGATGCCATCGCATTGTCCGGGCAACTTTTCGAGCACGAGCCTGGGCGGCATGAGTCCGTCCTTTGCGCCCTGTCGCATCACCTCGGTGGTCTGTTCCAGCACGCGCGGGATCTGGTGTAACCGGGAGATGTAATCCTGATAATGCGGCACGGAATCGAACGGCATCGCAGTTCGGCAAATCCGCCAGCCGGGTGTGGACGCCGTTTTGCTGGTTCACCGGCATTTCGTAGTTCTTCAGCGCGTAGTTCACGTCTTCGCGTTCGATCTGCTTCTGCAGTATCCGATGGCTTAGGCAGGTCCGTGTCACTCATCCCGTCGGTCGGGATCGCCTTTCAGCCGGGCGCAGAAACTCATCGGCTTCCGCGTGTTGACGTGCGATCTTCCGCGAGCGAATACTGTCCAAGCTGCGAGTTGTATCGGTAGTCGCCGTAGGAAGTGGCTCGCTCCGGCGAATTCTTCAGTCCTGTCTGATAAAATTCTTCGAAGAGCGCGTTCTGCTGCGCCACCCGATCTGCCACCGACGCTATCTGCCCATCAGCCAGTGCACGCCAGCCCCAAAACCAATCCCAACGCAAGATATCGCATATTCGCGCATGTTAGCAGGGCATCGTTCCCGCGCACGGCAAGAATGGTCATCTCTGGAAATTTCGAAGAGTTGGAGGTCTGAGATTTTGAGGGCGACTCGGAGGAGGCGTCCCGGGTTGGAGCTAACTTTTACACCCCAGGAAATCTCAATAACATTTTACAGGGATTAGGCGCCACCCCTGCAAGTTAGGCAGATTTAGAAGGCATTCAGCCGACTAAACCAAAGCGATGGAATAACTTACGCTTTCGAGTGTCGTGTCCTCTACTAACCGTTAGTCTGTCGTATTCGCGCAATTGCGAAGTTGTAACTACGCCAGGCAGACGATGTCTTAGAAGTGGAACCGGCACACCAGCGCCGACCAGGTGCTGCCCCAGGTCGCGAGTCGCGCCGGTTTCGATCTGACTACTTGTGTAATCGAGATAGTGGTACTCGATAAAGGTGCTGAACTTCGGATTCCAATAGTAATCCGCGCCGGCGATTACTTGCCACGCCAGGTCGGTATGGCTTGCACCGCCGCCGCTGCTAAAAGTGCCGCGAGGAGTCGTAATGTCCGTTCCCGCGGATTCTGCATAGTAAACACCAACACCAGCGCCAAAATAGGGTTGGAATCTGTCAAAGGCGAATCTGGCAATGAAGTTCGACATAAAGGCACCGGTGTTGATATAACTCGTCCCGGTGCTGCCCCTTACCACCTCGCCATCCGCCAATGTCACCGTACCATCAGCGCCTCCCTAAACCCATTGTAAAAGAGATCCGCTTCAATCGTTGGACGAAACACCCCGGTCCCAAAAACCCAACCTGCTTTGATGCCACCGTAAAAGCCGACATCATTCTTCGGCGAGAAAGTCAGCGTATCGCCGAACTGGTCGGTAAAGGTTCGATCGCCACCGCGATCCTGATAAACGTTCGCTCCCGCGTCGATCGCCAGATAAGGGCCAGTCCCGTATACTGGTGGAGGAGGTGCTGGCACTACATTTTTGGATTCAACCACCGGTGGGCCGGCGAGAACGGAGGCGGTGGAGAGAAACACCGCAACGAGGGATATTGTCGATGATAGCGTTTTCATATGCTGATAGGTTTCTAGGGGACGTTCCGAGGGGAGAGGAAAGCGAACCAATGGGACCTTGGTCCTAGGTCCCGAACGCAGCGCGGACGAGGCTGGCCTTCTTGCTTAGGAAGTCCGATAGCGCCGCAAAACATGCTTCTCACGCCATCCCCTGCCTGCTATAGATAAGCATATCAGAGCCTTATCGTGAACTGGAACGATCGCGCTTGGTCGGCTGGCCCTCGTTTATTGGGGGTGTCGCCGGGGAATGCTGCGACGGTGGTTGCGGCAACGAGGACATGGTGCACGGAAGGTTACAACTGTGTGACATTTGGAAAGAGGGACGTCCGTTGCTTCAGGCAAAGTCAGCCGTTCGCAGGAGCGGATCAACTGCACTCCCGCGAAATGAGGAGATAAAGATGCAATGAGCAGCACTAGGAACAAAAAGGCGGGAAGATCTGGCTGGATCGTACTCCAGGTTTTTCTAACCGGCGGCGCCTATTACGTGACGACAGAGATTGCGTGGGCCCTTTGCTTTCCCAATAGTAAAGTTTCTCTTCTTTTCCGCCGCACGCTGTTCTGGTCGTTATTCTACTGTTGGTGCCGGTGCGGCACTGGTGGGCGTATACTCTGGCCACGCGTCATTAGCTCATTTCGTGGCCACGCAGCAGGCACACTGGCCGGTGCTTTACGCTTTGCACTGCGAGGCTTTCGACGCCGTGCAAAACGTGTTGGTCGCGGCCGGGATTCGCCTCTTCATCAAGTCGCCTTTGAACGGGATTACGCTGCGCGACGCCATCGTTTTCGTTTTGATTGCCGTGATCATCGTTCCCTTCGGCACGGCGTTCTGGGGCGCGGCCTTTACCATCTCCAACCATTTCGGAACTAATTACTGGGTTGAATGGCGTAACCTGGGAATTTCCAACGGAGTCACCGCGGTCGTGTTAGTCCCGGCACTTTTGCTGGTCGTCAACCGGTTTGTCGGGTCGCGGAGGCAGAGTGACGCCGACACGCATGATCGAGGGAAGTTTGCTGGCGTTGGGGATCGTGATGGTCGGCACGTTTGTTTTCGCCAACTGTGCCGGCCGGACCGGAGACCTCGCCGGCTTTACTCTACGCGCCGATCCCGCTGCTCATTTGGGCAGCGTTGCGTTTCGGACTGAGCGGAATCAGCGCGGCCATGCTGGTGGTCACGTTTCAAGCGATTTGGGGGCGATGCACGGACGTGGTCCGTTTCTGCTCCAGAGTCCGGCGGAAAATGCGCTCGCCTTACAGATGTTTCTCATCGTCACGGGCACTCCGCTCATGTTCCTAAGCGTGCTGCTGGAGGACGATAGGCGGTCACAGCAAGCGCTGCACGAAGTTGAAGAGGACGCACGCCGTCACCGCGAACAAATTAACCTGCTTAGCCGCGTTAGCTTACTCGGTGAGATGACTGCCTCACTCGCCCATGAGCTGAATCAGCCGCTCTCGGCCATCATTAGCAATGCCAATGCCGGCATGCGTTTTATCGACAGAGGCAAGGAAGACCCTGCAGACTTGCGCGATATCCTGGTCGACGTGGAGTCAGACGGGCATCGGGCCCACGACATCATCCAGAACGTGCGCAATACAATTAAGAAAGGAGATCCTACCCGACGCCAGATTGATCTGAATGAGCTGGTCACGAAATGTAGCGCATGTCGTCAGGCCCGATGCGGTGGCCTATTCCTGCGAGGTAGAAACATCGCTGGCCAAGGACCTGCCACTGATCGAGGTGAGATCCGGTCCAGATTCAGCAGGTCCTGGTTAACCTGGTCAGTAATGCCTTTGATGCCATGCGGCAGACACCACCGGGCCAACGCAAGGTAGAGATTAGCACGGCTGGCAATGGCGACGGCGAAGTGCGCTTGAGCGTGCGCGATCATGGCAGCAGGCATTCGCACGGAAGTGCACGACCGCTTGTTCGACCAGTTCTTTACCACCAAGGAGCAGGGACTGGGAATGGGATTGGCGATTGTGCGCTCCGATCGTAGAAGCTCATGGCGGTAAAATCGACGCGGAGAACGTGGCCGATGGCGGCGCGCGCTTCTATTTTACTTTACCGGTAACGAAGCCACCAGGGGTAACTCTCCGGAACGCACCTACTTATTCCAAACACCAGAAAGGCATTAATGTCTGATACATCAGAAACTTTCGCCGGCTTCGAGGATTATCCCCGGGCCGACTCATCTGCGGCATTATCCAGCTCATAATCTCGTTGTCCGGCAGCCGGAAGGTGTCCCTGGATGACAGTCTGCTGGATGAGATTGGTGAATGGGTCTCTACCATCGAAAAGAGCGTCTGCGGAATTTAGGCCGATTTCATTGATTTCAGTCGATTAACGAAGGTGGCCGTTCGCACCAGTCATGTTTTTGAATTTGCGCGAAAGCGGGCAGAACAATTCGCCGGAGTCGCGCCGGTGAAGTCGGCCTTGTTTGGCGAGATTGGATCGGTTTTGGCATTGCCTGCATGGCCGAAGGGCTGATGAAGAGGAACGCCAATCGATGCGCGCGCGTTCGCGACCGCGCGACGGCAGCCACCCGGCTCGACGTGCCGGCGCAGATTTTGCACCTCGAAGATAAGCCGGCGCCGCCCCATTAGGCGGGGCTTCCAACAGTCAAAGAGCGCCATTTCGCGGCAGAGCTGCTATATCCCAGGAGACTCAGCTGCGACGAGCGACGATGGTCTCGCATCAGAGTCATTCGTGAATGCATCCAGTTAACTCTAACCCGGAGCTTCTCGTTTAGTCACTGGCGCGGAGGTTGTCGGTTATTTCTGACAGCCCCCTGCGTTGTCAAGAATGAACGGGATGAGGCGCTTCACCCGCCGCTGGTAAGTCGAATACTCTTCGGGGAACTGCTCTAGCATGAGCTCTTCCTCGGAGCGTAATTTTATCGACAGCTGACCACGATCAGTGGAATCGCGATTATTCCTGCAAGATGTCCGGAGCGCGATCACGGTAGCAAGGAACATGGCGAGCAATCCGGTATAAATTGGATGACGCACCTAACGCGTACGGTCGCGCGTGATCAGCTCGTGTCCTCCTTTCAGCGTGACTACACCGCTCCTGGTCGTCCAAGGGTGAACCTGGCCCAGACCACAGAGAAGCCAGGCCAGCGCACATAAGACAATGACCGGTCCAACCCAAGGCGTCGAGAGGTGGAATGACACGATGGCCCAAGCGGACTCAGGCAGACGCCGGCCACGCCGACCGCAAAGGCCACCGAACTATCGGTATCGTAACGCAGGCGTTGCGCATTGCTTTCCTGATAAACGATCGCTTGGTCCAGAGCGCCGCCAGCAGACCGGATAACAGCAAATGTTATCCAGCAAGCGCGATTGTGTTTTCGGCCAGCGGATAAATCTGCATGAGACTACTTAGAGATTGGGAAAAGAGATGATGGATCGTCGTGAATTTCAACCTGAAGGCGGCGCCACGAAAGCGCCTGCCGCCATATGTGGCAGCCGAGTTGCCTATCGAGAAAGAATACTAATTCTCCGAGCGGTTTCAGCGACGCCTGAGTTCGCAGCGAACGCTTCTGCAATCTTTTCGCGCGCGCAGCCGTAGTCCTGCGCCAGCTCGTCGGCTGATTCACCGGCTTTGAATTGCTGCGGCGATAACCATGCTTGCAACCGCTCCCGCCAACTAGGCGGCTGAAGTGATGTCCGCCTGATCCGCCAGCGATCTCGTGCAGTTGTTCACATGGCGGGGAAATAGCGGGTGGTGAGAGCGTCGTTGACTTGGGTGATGACTACTCCGTCGTGAGTTATGGGCGAGGAGGTTGCGTTGGTTAAACATGTCGATCCATACTTGGACGTCTGTCACGACTTGCCGCGCGGCGGCCTGGCGAAGTACTCTTAGGGTCACTGGAGCGATGCGCAGCCCTGCGTCCTCGAGATATTCCCGCGCCGCTTCCTGCGGCGGTTTCGAGGCAATATTCTGAATCGGCGGATCGCCCCTTCCTTTCCAGGGGACTGAGAGCCTCGGTCCGCGCGTCAACGCGTGGCGCAAGAAGGAAAGACCGCGTGTGGAAGTTCTCTGAGCTAGTTCCTCCAGGCCGGGGCGCTCATGATAGTTCTGCTGAAGCAAGAACGGTGCGAAAAGCTGGAACCGTCGGCGGGTGTTTACGGGCTGGGAGACATAAGCGGCTGCGGAGCAACAGTCGGACTCTTAAAGCGGACAGCTGGCATTGTCTGCCCGCAGCTCAGCACCCCCCAGCTTTCCGACTTCTTTCCTTCGTCTTCTTACTTGCCTGGGGTGCGGGAGCGGCGCTACTTGGCTTCTCCGGCGTAGTATTCGTTGTTTGTTTGGTCCCCGGGTTTGGCTGATTCTTCGCGCGTCTTGCGCGGCAACTGTTCGTCGCTAAATCCCATTTGTTTCATCAGATCAGAGGTCGCCTTGGGGGCTGATTTGGCGGATCTCGCGGCGCGCTTCGGCGTCCACTCTTGTTGCGCTTTTCCCTGGTCCGTGCGGCGAGTCGGGCTTGCGCCTCGGCAGTGGCGGTTGCGGTGCGGTTGGCTTTGGCCTGTTGTCGTGTCTGGGCGCAGTGTCGGCCTCGGTCTCGCAGAGCGCGCTGGTGGAGCTGTTCAACACGCCGCAATGAGCCCGGATGCGCGAGGTGGTATGGATAAATCGGAGTCGGACTTGGCGTGGCCAGAGTCGCTCCGCCCACGCACTGGGGCTGAGGCAGGCGAGTAAAGAAAGCAATGACAATGACTTTCATTTTGAAATGCTGAAAAGCTGAAATTAGACAGCTGCTGTAACGGCTGCGACGCAAGCGCCCGGCTTGGCTGCAACGGAGGCAGAGCGCAATGGCAGGCTTTCAAGGCCCGGTCGCTCTATCAGGCGCTACGGTAAACCTAACATTTTTCCTTCCTGCTTCCTCGTCGTAGTCCCAGCTCAGCGGCCTATTGGATTAGGAGCACCGCACATGCCAGACAGAAGAGAGGGATGAGGGTGGGGAGGGCGGAAGGCGGAAGGCTGAAGCAGGGATGAGGGTGGAGGGACGCTAAGCGTCGGTTGCTTTGCACCTGCTTCCCAATCATCTCTTCCCGGGCGCAAAGTCGCCGAGCTTGTGCTAAGTCGTGAGATGTTCGAGCCGAGGTGATCCCGGATTTCAACTGAATCGATCGCGCGGGCACGCGCGGAAAGATTTGCCGCTCCTGCGGGCGACGACCATGAGCGTGCGCGAGGCGCTCGACACCATCCGGCGGCAAGGGATTGGCGAGCGGGTCATCTATTTTTATGTGCACTGATGAAACGGAGCGACTCTGCGGAGTCATCCCCACGCGCCAGTTGCTGACCGCGTCGCTCGATGCCTCCTGGAAGAAATTAGTGATCCGTCGCGTGGTCGCGCTGCCGGCGACCGCCACCGTCCTGGAAGCTTGCGAACTTTTTGTGCTCACAAGTGTCTTCGCCTTTCCGGTCATCGATGGGGAACGTCGAGTCGTTGGGGTGGTCGATGTCGGTCTGTTTCGACAGGAGATGCTGGAGGCGGAAACTGCTGAAGAATCAGTCGTCAAACCACCAGGCGACGACTTCTTCGAGGCCCTGGTTTCGTCTCGCAGGTGCGCGCGGCGCGTCGCGCTGCGGGTCTTTCGTTATCGTTTTCCTGGCTGCTCGCGGCCGTGGGCAGCGGAACGATCTGCGCGATGCTGACCGGATTTTCGAGACCACTTTGGCGGGCAGTCTGGTGCTCGCCTTTTCCTGACGATGGTGCTGGGCTTGAACGAGAGCGTCGAGCATGCAGTCGATGACCTTTGACCATTCAGGCGCTCGGTTCAACCTCGCCTGACGAAACGCTGGTTTGTGCAGGCTTTGCGGCGCGAAATGGCGAACGCGGCTCTGTTAGGCTGGGCTGCGGCCTGAGCGTGAGTGTGATTGTGTTTGCCTGGCGGCGCGACCCGACCGGCGCCGCGGTCATCGGTGGCAGCATCGCGATTTCTTTGGTGACGGCTTCGCTCTTCGGTCTCTTGGTCCCTTCATTTCTGCATTGGTTGAAGCTCGATCCCAAGATCGCTGCTGGACCAGTCACGCTCGCTTTCACGGATTTCTTCGCGCTTGCTCTTCTATTTCGGGATCGCTGCGATGGTGTTTGGATGACATTGAAAGGAAGAAGTAAGAATTACGAAGGAAGAAATTCATTCGGAACTGCCGGAGGGGGAAGCGAAACAACGACCAGCCTTCAAAGCTGAAATTATCTGGCGGCTCGCCGCACGAGAAGGTGTTCGTAGCGCGGCAAGCGGAGCGCTTGCTTTCTCAATGTTTGTGTTCCTGCTTTCCTGATTGGTTGCCTTCCTAATTCTTATCTGCGCAAGCGGTAAAGGTTACAAGCGCGTTACCAATCGCGGTTTGTCGGGCGCGAAAGGCGGGATGAGAGTCCGCCACCTTGAAAACCTTACTCTCTTACAACCACTCGGCCGCGACGGCATTTGCCAGTCTGCGGCGTAACTTCCTGTCAATCGCCATCACTTTATCGCTGGCGATTTTGCTTTCGGCTGGAAACGCTCCTGCGCAGACCACCTTCCGGACTTTTCCGATCCGTGGTGGTTCTCAACCTTTGCGATCGCGGAAGGGGCTGATGGAAACTTCTGGTTCACACTGGCCAACAGTAAGCAAAGTCGCGCGCATTACTCCACGGGGCAAGATTAGTTACTTCCGCACTCCCAGCCTAAGTAACCCGGCGTTCATCACAGTTGGTCCCGATGGCAATATGTGGTTCGGCGAAGGCTCGACCGGCAAGATCGCTTCTGTCACATCCGCGGGTGACGTGATCGAGAAGCAGTTTTCCTTTTTTGGTGTGAGTGTCGGAATCACGACCGGTCCCGACGACAATATCTGGTTTACCGATCAAACTGACCACGCCGTCTGGCGCTACGAGCTTGCCACAGACACTTTCACCCGCTTCAAGACACCGACCCCGAATTCTTACCCGGGCGATATCACGACTGGAGCTGACGGGAATATGTGGTTTACCGAGCAGGCGGTTGGCAAATTCGCGCGTATCACGCCGAGCGGAGTGATCACTGAGTTCACCGGCGTTGATTCACCTGGCATGATCGCCGCCGGACCTGATGGCAATATTTGGATCAGCGGTGCCTTTGTCCCGCAAATCGCACGAGTGACCCCGTCACTTGAGATTACAATTTTCCGACGCCGGCTACACCCAAGCATCATCCGACCAGGGAATGATAACAACCTTCTCTTCACTGAGTTTAGCGCGAGCAAGATTGCTTCGATCACGACGGATGGAGTCGTGACCGAGTCGGAAGAATTTGTGCATAGCTTTCCGGAACGGAATTGCCGCCGGGCGAGGGAGCCAGGTCTGGTTCCTCGGCTCTGGGACGAATCGCGTTTACACGACGTTTGCGCCTTAAGAGCAAGGTAGAATTTGAGACGTGGGGAGGGCGCGCAACGCTTGAGCGCGCCCTCTTCGTTCGCCCCTACCAGCATTTCTCCCAGGAGCATGAGCATTCCCGACGCTATAGGCAAAGAAGGTAAAGATTTTCAGTGTCAGCCTGCCCGGTGCAGAAAGTAATAGATCGCTACGATCATGCCGGAAGTTGACCGTGATCATCTCGCGCGAACCAGGTCACCTCGTGCTTAGGTGGTTGAGCGCGCGAGATTGAGCAGGTCGAGTTCGGACACGGAAGAAAAGTAAGAATTAAGAACGGAAGAATTATTAAAGAAGATTTGTTCCTTACTTCTTTGTTTGCGCAGTTGTTTCTTCCTTTCCCTCGAGGGCGCTCTTTACTGGGGATGACTTTATCGTAGCGAGCGATTCATCAATGGCTCCTGCACATTGACGTCAATAAGATAGATAGTACTCATGGCGGTCGCTAACCCTTTAAGGTTGTCACCCGACAGACTCGTTGGACTGAAGGCGGAAGCGAGGAAACTGTTTTCCAAGGTCTGGAAAGCGTTTTGCTGGGTGTAGACCTTTGAGATATCGAAAGCTAACTCCGGGTCGAGATGAAGAACAGGCCTGCGGTGGCGAGGGCCAGGTCCCAGGCGGTGTGGTTCAAAGATGACCGGACGCAGTCCTTCAAAATGCACTTCCTTGTTCAGTCGTTCTTCCGTCACGGGCTCGTTGCTGCGAAGGAATTGGTCGAGCTGCTGGGCCAGCTTTTCGTGATAGGTGCGGTTATGCTGGGTCGCGTCGCGGTTGGCTTGCATTTCTTCGATGAAATTGGCGGAGCGCGGCCCGGGCCTGCGCGTGGTGCTCACGGTCTCGTGCCAGTTGTTCGCCCACAACGGCAAGAAAGACGCCGACGGTAATGAGGACGACTTCGAAGAGAAGGCCGAAGAAGGTGCGGCGACGTTCACCATTGCGAAAGCTCATGAAAGGAAAGTAAGAATTAAGAAGGAAGAATTAGGAAAGCGCAACTGGCTGCAGGGAAAAATGCAACGAAGGAAGAAAAATGGGCAGCACGAAGTAGAGTGGAGCCGGGTCGAGTTGAAGGAGGATCTGGCGGCAAAGGACAATTAAGTTTGCATTGGTCATTGTGCGAATGTTTGACCGGCTCCCAAACAAACAGACGCCCACGACCGCGGGAAGCAACTACTTAGGTCTGGCACTTCGCGGTGCATACTTGCACGCTCGATCATCCGCAGGCACTGGCTAACTACCAGGCGAGAGGGATGGTCGTTTACAAGGCGGAAGAGGAAGAATTATGAAAGAAGGTTTGCGACCATCTTAATTGTTCCTTCTGCCTCTTACTTTCTGTCGAAGAGCGGCAAGTAGGACTCGTAGCCTTTGTCCTTCGCTTCTTCCTGGGAATGAAATGGAGGGCGGCGGAGTTGATCGAGTAGCTTTGTCCGGTGGGTGATTTTGTCTGGGAAGAGGTGACCGAGGTGGGCGTCGCTGCGCTCGCCCGCACTTCGGTGCGTTGCATGCCCTTCGGTTGTGTCCGGCCTTTTCGACGATTGAATCTCTGTTGATTGGTTTGCTGAAAGCGGGCACACCGAGGCCGCCATCGTATTTGTCGAGCGAAAGGGAAAAGCGGCTCGTTGGTGATGACATCGACATAGAGACCGGTGCGCCAGTTGTTCCAGAATTCGTTTTGAATGGTGTCTCTGGGTGCCATTCTGGCGAGTAACAAAATATTCCTCGCCCTTCAGTCGCTCTTGCAAAACCGAGATCGCTTGAACGGGGCGGTTCGGGTCGAAACCCTTCATCTCCTGTCGGTGCTTCTGTCCCAGGACGAAGAGGTAGAGAGCGCCCCGGCGGTGAGGGTGACCGCGAAGACGGTGCCGATGTAGGACCTGAGAGTCGACTTTCCTCGAGCGGATGCGGCCGCCGTTCATTCGATTCGGATCTGGTAATAGAAGCAGCCTGGCCGCTTCGTCGTTCATTCTCAGAAACGAGGAAAGGCTGTCGCGGTTCAGGTTCAATTAGAGTTCAAAAGGCGGGGGAGGTCAATCGGAAATTGCGCCGGGACGCAGAGGTTCATGGCTTGAGGGTTGCACGGAGCGAGAGCGGGACGAATGACATAGACGAAGCGGTGCGAGGTAGCGGTGATCGAGCGGGATGCGAGAGCATCAGTGGCTTTACGGTTGACTGGCTGACTGGAGCGACGACTCCCGTGTCATCCGTTTCGGGCCATTCTCGGACGATAGCTTGGCTGTCGGTCCGCCCAAAAGGTGACGGAGCACCAATCGACGCAGACGCGCGGACGGATCGTGTTGTGCCGCGCGTAAGCGTTTAGGACACATTTCGATTCTCGCGCGTCCCTCCTCGGTTACCGCGATACAAGGCGAGGTAGAATTCACAGGGGGTCGGAAGGGAGAAAGGTTGGCGGGACGCTGGCTGGACAATAGATCTTTACGCGGTCCGTTATGCAGCGGTCAGTTGTCAGCTTTGAAATTTCAGCATTTCGCTTAACTGGTATGCGCGCGCCTACATCATCAACCCTGATTCGGCGACGGATCGGTGGGCCTTTGTCGAGCGATCTTTCCAGGTTAGTCAGCCAGAGTTATGCCGGGTCTCGGCGATTCCGGCGAAAGAGCTGTCCTTTCCGCATCCGGATTTTTCGGCAAAATCTACCGTTGGTTCCATGGCCGGACTTACAACCCGCGCGCGAGGTGGCGTGTTACTCAGTCACCTGAAAGCAATCAAATGTTTTTGGCGACCGATGAGAGTCACGGGTTGATCGGTGAGGATGACCTGACGCTGCGCGCGGGATTTCGATCACGCCCCGAGCCGGCGTTAGCTACGCTACATCTTGGAACATCCTGCGACTCACTGGACTTAGATCTGACATGGCGCAAAGGTCGCCAGCCTGGGTCGTCACTTACCTTTGCGTTAATTTTAGTCGGATGAAGGGCGCTGGCGCATATGTGCTCGACCGAACTCGCGGCGAGGGCTTTGGTCGCCGGACTTTTACCGATGCGACTGCCGTTCGATCATGCGTTTGATCGCGAATGGTTCTTCGGTTTACGAGCCGCAACCGTTCTTCCCTCCCCGTGTTCGCAGATCGAGAGTGACTTCCCTCTCGTCGGTCCAACCCGGGACTTATCCGAAACTTTCGGAACGCCGGCGGTTAGTTACCACTTATCCCTACCAGGCGTTTAATGAAACTACGCGCTGGGTGTTTAGAAGCGCAATATCTCCGGGCGAGAATGATGTTGAAAAACTGGAAAGAGCTGAAACTCCAAAGTGCAGGCAGTCGAACGTCACGCAGTCCCACGGGGCGAGGCCGGGCTCTCGAAAACGGAGATTGAAGGGGGACGCGCCTATCATGCCCGAAACCGGACGGTGCCCAGCCCTTTACGCTCGTTATGGCAGTTAGATAATTTCAAATTTGATTCCCTCGCATCCCGCTCGGTCACGGCTACCCTCGCGGCTCTCCGTCTATGTCGCTCGCCCGCTCGCTCCATTGAAAAGCCCAACCTCGCGTCCCGGCCGCGTTACGGCAGCTTTTCTTATCGCGCGCAAAATTGCTTGTGTGGTTCGCACGGGAACCGATAACCTCGTGAAAGATTGCGGGAGCGAAATGTTGTCCTGCGTTAGCTCAAAGAAAACCGATATGAAAACAATTCTCTATTTGATCGTGTGCGCCGATGTCTCGGTCTCGGCTTTATCGGATGCTCGACGCAAAGAGAAACCATGACAACCACGCCCAGCACATCGGCGACTCATTCGGAAACGGAAACCCATCCCGTGAGTCCGCCGCACACCGGAGGCTACGGTTCGGGTGGACCGAGAGGGTATAGGAAAAAGCTGAAATCTGACGGCTGACGGCCGCCGCAACGGATGCGAGGCAACGGCCGGGCATTCAAATTGTCCAGGAAGCGCTGGAAGACTGGAGTTGTAGGCGGGCCGCCTCGCCGGCCATCCTCGTTGTCTATCATGGCAAGCTAATTTTTCGGCTGTTAGTCATCAGCTTTTAGCTGTTACAGATCTCAGTGTTTCAGCTTTTTCTCTATGAAGCGTCCGGTTCTTTTCATTGTCTTGGTGATAATCGTGGTCACCGGTCACGTGTGGAGTGGTTTCCGTTCTACACCCATCGGGCGGCGCATGGGCGAACGAGTGAGGAGCGGCCGCTTATGCCATTGGCGAGAAAGCCGGGAGGGAAGCGTCGCCGGATGCGAAGATGCCGTTTCCGGCCGAGTTAAACATGATGGCCCAGCGGCAATCCAAGCTTCGAGGCTCGGGCGAACAACAGGACTGGGACCTGGCGTTTGAGAATGGTTAGCCGAAGGCTTAAGAAAACGCAATAAATAAGAGGTTGCCGTAACACAGCCGAAAGGCGAGGCGGGCTTTCAAAGGTCGTTTCTCCAAGGTTGCCAGGTGGAGCGCCCGCCCTGGCACAACGCTAGCCAAATTTCAGCGTTTCAGCTCTGAAAGCCTCGCTTCGTCTTTTTGGCTGCGTTAAGGCAGCGTTTCAGCTTTTATATGTGGCTTATGCCACACAAGCGCTTCCCATGGATTGTCTACTGGTTAGTCCTGGCTCTTATCGCCTCGTGGCGCTGGCGCCAATTGTCGGTGGTGTGTTTGCAGCGCAATCGCAAACGCCCATGGCTGCAAGGTCGATGAGGACTCGGTCCATCCCTGCATCATCAACGGTAAGGATTATGGCCAGCTGCTGTATACCCTTTGCGTAATGGATGGCTAATGCTGGTGACTTCTCGGCGGTGCGCTTGCCTTTGTGATCTGGCTGGTCGTCCTCGCGCTTCATCGGGGCGCGATGGCGGAAAAAGCAGGCGCAAAACTAAGAGCTGAATCATGTCGTTGGGCAAGCGTTTGCTAGCCGCCTTACAATTCGAATGGCAGGCAATGCGCCCTGGCCTACAACCCGCGAGAGAAGAGCGCGCCTCGCGCTGCGTAAAGATCTCGCTACCGAAGATTACTTTTAGAAGGGCCCGCATAGCTCTCTCGTTTTTCGAAAGAGGAGCAAGAGCTATGTAGGCAAGCGCCCGCTTGCCGCGCTTCAGCTATCTTTAACCTTAGTAACCCGTCATCCCGTAGGAGTCTCGTCGGTCCCGGTGACGGATGGAAGTGCCGTGAGATTGCCGTCGCTCTGGATGGCGAAGGCGGCGATCCTCGGCAGTTTGCCTTCGAGGACATAGAGATACTTCGCTGTCGCTGCTCACCACGAGATCGAGAAGGAATGCGCCTCGCGGCAGCGCGGCTGTGCGGCCATCGGCGTTGACCAGGAGAGATGGCCATCCGCCGAAATCACATAGCCAGAGATGCTATCGGAGTTGGTATTACTAACGCAACCGTATTGTTGGGGCAGAGTGGGATCGTGCGCGCAAAGCGGCCCAGCAGGCAGCTTTGCCCATGTCTTTGAGTTTGGCGGTAACTGCGTGAACTATTCCGCCCGAGACTGTGGACGAGGAGGCTGCAGCTTTGCGATCTCCGAGCAAAGAGATGTGCCTGGGCATCGAAGGCGAACCCAAACGGTCCAGGGTCGGCTGCAGATTGGATGGTCGGTCCATTCGGCGTTCCATCAACATTCATGGTGTAAGTGTCGATTTTGGTCGTGTCTTTTTCGGTGACGACAAGAGCTGTCCCGTCAGGTGTGACGCTACCTGTGCCGCTCCTGGCAGGCGGCACTAAGCGGGCGGGTGGAGTTGGCGAGGGCGACGAGTGAGCCATTACTCTGAATCGTAAACCCGCTGATATTAGCGGCTGTGCCTTTGCAGTTCAGGACGGAAGAAAATTGCCGTAGGTGGTGACGCTGCTCGGGAAGGTGCCGCCGGAAGCGCATCTTTGCCGAGAGAGGTGAGCCGATCTCGATTTCAGAGCAAAAGCACTAATGTCGTTGCTGCCGGCATTGACCGCGTAAACATATTTGTGATCGGCGGTGATAGCGGATGCTGCTTTCGTGAGGCCAGGCCGCCAGTGCTGCCGTTGCCTCCGGCTAGCACAGGCGAGCGAACAAAAGTCAGCGAGCCGTCGGCGCTGCGGTTATACATCCAGACTTTGTTGTTCGCGGAATTGGCATTCACAAAGAGCGCGCCGACCGTGGCGACCCGGAAGAAACGGTCACGGACCCAACCATCCCCGCAGCACTGTCCGTGGGTGAGCAGTAATAGTTAAAGGTCCCGGCAGTGTTGAAGGTGTAACTGAAAGTGAACCCGCTGTTCTGAACCCCGGAGTCCCATAACCCGTCAGAGATTACCGGGCGTTCCGGAAGTGCTGCTATGACCACTGGCGGCCCAGACCCACTGAATAGTGTCCCCGGCTGAATGGTGATGCTGGCCGGGGTGAATTTCAGACCGCCGGCGCCGACCTGAACCTGGAAGGTGGTGGCGTTGGCGCAAAATAAAGGGAGCAATACCGCGGAACAGAGAACAAGTGCGAGTTTGGCGTGGGATTTTCATAGTCTGCCTTATGGGGAGTTTAGTATTTCTTATAGCACAAGGGAAGCAAATCTTGCCTTTTGTTGGGCGTCACATCGGTGCGGTCGTGAGAACCAGCCGGAATCGACGATCCCGGCTGGAACCATCGTTAGGCAGAGCGCCGGCGGCCGAAGAGGGGCCGCCTGAAAGATGATCCCGCAAATCGTCAAGCCGAGGAAGAGAATCTGTCGTCCCGGTCGAAGGCAGGTGCACATGCCTGACGATCAACCTCGGCTCCGGCAATGGCGGAGAAGAAAAATCAGCGCCCGTAGTCAAAGAGCGCGAGCAGGAGCATCGCGCCGAGAATTCCGCCAATGATAAAAGCAATCCACGTTTGCTGGGGAGGGACGCTGACGAACGCGGCCAGGAGTGCGGTTGCGATGTGGCCGCCGACGAGAAACCGGCGATCGCGATCGCGACCTTTGCAGAATGAAGGCGAGGACGGCGCCGATGAGGCCAAGGACGAGCGCGACGGCGAGAGCGAGCCAGGGCGGTGGATGTTGCACCAGGTGCAGGAAGTGAGCTCGAAACCGATCCAAAAGCCGACCGCAGCGACAAAGAGCCAGAAAAAGGCGACGCCCGAAAAGAAGAATAAGCGCGCTGACCGCGATGCTGGCAAAAGGGAGTGCCGGGTCGGTCATCAGTTATTTCTTTCGCGACATCATTTCGTCCCGCGCGGCTTTAAATTCTGAACCTGTTTTCCAGGATGGGTAAGTGTCGCCATTCGCGATTTCCGCAGCCAACCTCGGAAGAGCAGTTGAGTATCCGCACCGCTCCGGCAGAGATCCCAGGCCGGGTTCACTTCTCATCCGAGATCTGCGGATAATGATGAAGGGTGTAGTCGTCGCTCATCTTCGTCCGAAGTCCGCCGGCTTGCCGACGAAGTCCTTCGGTTTGCTTCCGGGGTAGAGGGAAGGCACGCCTCAACTTTGATAACTCGAACTGTCCGCCGCGCGGAAGAAGCTGCCTTCTTCGCGGGTTCGCTGTTCGGTTTTGCGACCCGGCCTTGTCGTTGGGCGGCCTGCGCGAAAAAGATCGTCGAGGGTGGAATTGCCGTAGCTAATGTCTTCGATGTCGCGGGTTTTTCCCACGGTTTACACGGCGATCGATGTTGATGCGTCGGCAAGGGTCCGATCGAGCTGGGCAGAGCGTGATGTTCGGCATATACTTTGCTCCTAACAATCCGCTTTCTTCGGCGGTGGTGGCGAGGAAGAGAATGCGTGGCGCCGCGGTGGTTGCGGCAGGTTCGCAAAAGCCTGGGCGATTTCGAGAATGCTGGCCACGCCGGAAGCGTTATCGAGCGCGCCATTGTAAATCTGGTCGCCCCGGTAATGGGGTCGCGCCCGAGGTGATCCCAGTGCGCGCTGTAGATGACATACTTCGTCCTTGGTTTGTGGATCGGCGCCGTAGCCAGCTCGACGATGGTGCGTGTGATTTGAGGTGGCGAATCGGTTCTTGAGCGAAAATCGGCGGTTGCGCCTAACGACACCGGCTTGAAGTCCTTCTTCACCGCGGCCGCTTTCAACTGCGCGAAATCCCTTCCCCGCGGCGGCGAAAGCCTGTTGGCCTGCTCGAGTGTGATCCACGCCCGCACCGGCACGGTGCCTGTGTTCTCGTCCGCGGAGTCGAGGGCGAAATTTTCCTGGCGTTGCTGTTCGACACCACCGACCAGGGATAGGCGGCGGGATGGTTTCGTGGACGATGACGAAGTGGCGGCCCCTTTCGCAGCGGCGATCTCATATTTATAAGTCCAGCGTCCGTAGTAAGTCATTGCCTTGCCTTGAAAGATGAGTCATCCAGCTTCGACGGATCGTTAGGCGAAGGGACCGGCGGATCATTGATCAGGAAGATGAGGGTCTTGCCTTTGAGATCGGCCCCTTGAAGTCGTCCCAGCCATACTCCGGGGCGACGACGCCATAGCCGACGAAAACCAGATCGGAACTTTTCACTTCGATGCTGGGGACGAGCTGCTGGTGAAGGCGACAAATTCTTCCGGCGCGTGCAGTCCAACTTTCTTTTTCGCCGACCGCTGATGCTGGCTGCGGGGGTGGTGGAGGATGCCGGCCATCGGACTTCCTGCGTAGGTGCCGTTTGGGTTGCCCGGTTTCAATCCGAGTTTCCGGAATTGCGCGCTGATGGAGCGGACGGAGTTTTCTTCGCCTTTGGACATCGGGGCGCGGCCTTCGAATTGGTCGGAGCTGAGGACTTTGATGTGCTCGAGGAGGCCGGCTGAGTCGATGGCGTTCTCGCTTCTCTTCGGTCGTTAGCGCGGCGCCCGCAAGGAGATCGAGGCAAAGATAAGGAAAGCGAGGCAGACAAGATTTTTCATGATGAGCGTGAACTGCAGCGTAGGAGGTCGTTGGCGTTCACCTGTTGTCGGGACGCGCGGCGCCAAGAACGGCGCGGAAGCCCGGGCGCGAGCCTGCATCGAAAGCCCGCCTTGCCCTTCGGGCTGCGCTCGGGTTACGGGTAGCGCCGCGCGGTCTTTGGGTCGCAGACTGATTACGGTTTGCCGGTGGCTTCTCGCGCTGGGCTGGCTTCCTGCGACGGGCCGCCTTTGCTTCGCTGATTCAATCCCTAACGCTTTCAGGAAGGGCTGGATTGAGCGGTTCGCGCCCGAGGAAAATTCGCGGATCGAGACGATCGATGTCGCGCGAACCGCCGGGCGCGTAGATTTCATTGCGCAATTTCATGCCGGCCGTCTTGTCGAGGAATCCGTTGGGCGATTTTGCTCGAAGACCGTCGCCATGTCGGCCGCGATCGCGTCCGCCCAGGCATAGCCATAATAACCGGCATCGTAACCCGCGAGGTGCCCGAAGCAGGCGACGAAGGCGGTGTTCGGTTCGATCGGGAGCGAAGTCTTCTCAAGGATCGGGTTCGAGATTGCGAACGCAGTCATAGGGCTGACCTTCCGGATGGATCGTCGTGAGAGCGAGATCGATGTCGGCAAAGGCAAACTGCGCGGCGATAGACAACGCCCACCGTGGCGAGCTTGGCTTCCTTCATTTTCGCAATCGTCTCCGCTGGAATTTTCTTGAAGGATCGCGATAATCGCCGCGAAAGTGTCGAGCACGTTCTTGTTCCAGACCCAGTTTTGCAGCATTTGCGAGGGCGCCTCGACGAAATCGGCCGGGACGCTTGTGCACGGAGAAGCGCACTATACTTGCGGTCGTGACGATGGCGTGGAGAGCGTGTCCGAATTCGTGGAAAAGCGTCTCGACATCCTGATGACTGAGGAGCGACGGCTTGTCCTTCTGCGGCGGCGGGAAGTTGCAGATGGAGCGCGACTCGTCGGGCGCTGGTACTTTCCGTCAGGCAAAACTTACCCGGAATGATCCCGAACTCGGCGAAGTGATTGAACTTCCCGTCGCGCGGGAACATGTCGAGATAGAACATGCCCGAGCGGCTGTCCGCTGGCTGCGTCGGTCACCATGTAGAGCTGAAGATCGTCGACCCATTTTTCGGGCGCGATGATCTCGGTAAACTTCAGCCCGAAGATGCTCTTGGTAGATGTTGAACATCCCATCGAGCGTCGCGTTGAAACGGGAAATAGACGCGCAGCGCTTCGGTATCGACAGTGTATTTCTCTTTCTTGAGCTGGTTGGCTGAAATAGCGCCAGTCCCACTTATTGATCTGCGCGTTTGGATCCTTGGTTTCCGCGACCTTGAGTTTGCGCAGTTCCGCGACCTCGGCGTCGAACTTCGGCTGAATGCCGGCGATCGAGATCGTTGATGAACGTTTTCGCCGCGGCTCCGCTCTTCGCCATTTTTGATTTCGGTCTGGAAATCATCCTGATGATTTGTAGCCGAGCTTGAGCGCGATCTGGTTGCGGTGCGCGAGGATGTCGTTCAGCACCGGCACGTTTTTCTCGCGCGAGATTGAACCGCACCTCGTACAAGATGTCTTGCGTCGTCTCTTCCTTCTTCGCGGTTTCTTCGACGGTCGTTGTAGTGGAAAGTCACGTTCGCGAGCATGGTGTGATGGAGTCGTCGCCGGTCTTCACGCCGGGTGATTCGAGGATCGCTGTCCGGCACGCCTTCCGAGCTCCGCTTTGCTGAAAACGACCGGCGCTTTCACCGCCACGATGTTCGCCTGGAAATCGGTCTCGAGCTTGGCCAGTTCCTTGCGCAATTTCTCGACCTCGGCGCGTTTTTCTCGGCGGAAGCGCGAGACCGGCGCGGCGGTAGTCGCGCAGCGTATGCTCGAGCAGGAGCGCGTCCTCACCTTCGAGCTTCGGCTTCGTGTCGGCGTAAGCCTTGACCGCCTTGTAAACGTCCTCGCGGTAATCGACCCCGACCGCCCAATCCTGGAAAACCTTGATCGCTTTCTCGGCCGCATCGCGCATCGGCGGAGTCCTTGTTGGTCTGCTGGACGACGACCGTCTTCTGGATCCCGATGTGGCGCCGTTCTGGATGTCATCGAGCGCGCCGATGGTGCTTCCAGGAACGTGACTTTGCTCAGGTCCTGTTTCCCGATGGTGTCGAGTCTCGGCATTCGCCTTTGAAATTGCGGCGTTGATGTCTGCCCTCTGACTTCCGCGGGCGTCTTTGGCCATTGCGGAATGGTGAGGGCTTCGTTTGCCGTTGCTCCGGCCGCATCTTGGAAATCGGAGAGGCTTTTGGACGTTAGCTCGGCCCCGGAGGAGCAAGTGGCGCGGTCGCAAGCAGGCAAACAAGGCAGAAAGCGTTTCATATGTCGGTTTGCTGAAGCGTTGAAGCGTTACGGTGGCGATGAATAGAGCGCGTTGGTGAGCCGCTTCAACGGTGCAACACTTCAACGCTGCAACCGTTCCGATTGGCAACACCGAAATGATTCCTATTCCGGAGCTGCGTTCCGGAGTTGGAAATTGACCGATCACAATCCAGAGCTGCGCGGGTGCGCGACTTTGCGACGCAAGTTCGATTACCGCCTTATCCCCATCTTCGTCGCGATCAGCGGCGATCGGGATGGTCGCGATTTTCATTGGGCTGGGCGCCAATAGAGCTGAAGCGGCGCAACAGGAAGCGCTCCTCGGACGCGGACCTGCGCTCGCGCATTTCGGTCGGGTTCATGCTTTGGGCAAACTGATTTTCTGCGGCGCTTCGGATTGCGGTCGCGGACTTTCAAGTCGCGGGTGGTTTGATCCTGCTGGTCTTTGCGGTGCGCGATCTCCTCGATGTCAGCGAGGAAAAGAAGCGTGCGCCGGAAGCGATTTGAATCAGCCTTCGGAGATGCCGTTGATCGCGGGCCCGGCGTTGCTGACCGCGCTTCTCGTCCTCATCGATTCGGTCGGCATGGTCTTCACCCTTTTGTCGCTGATTCTCAACCTCGTGATTGTGGCGATCGTTTTCTGCTACGCCGATCGCCTAACGAAATGGATGGGCAAACAGGGAATCAACGGGATTTCAAACTGGTCTCGCTCCTCCTCGCCGCGATTGCGGTCAGCCTGATTCGCGCGGATTGACCGGCCGTTAGGCCGTTGCTGACCTGCAAGGAGCGGCGGTTTATAACCGCCGGGACGCTTCCCAAGCGCCCTTCTTTATTTGGTGCGCCCGATTGCGCAGTGGATTGTGATTGCTAGACCGCTAACGCAAATTCTTGGCGTTTTAGCCATCTCCCAGCTAACGCCGATGATCCACGATTACGGGCCGCTTTCATTTTCCTGAAGTTTTCGTTTCCCAAAACGCGGAAGCGACGGTGGCCTTGAAACCAGCTGCGAGTCCCAAATGGGCTGGTCCGCTTTAGAACAGCCCCGTCTTCAGCATCACGAGGGTGCAGCCTTCGACCACTTCGATCCCGGCACCGCTAGCGGCTTCGGCCAGGGCTTCGTTTTCTGCGCCCGGGTTCATGATGATTCTTTGCGGATTGCGCGGACACGATCTCTTCGATGAGCGGGGTGGAGCGCGCCGGGTTCAGGTAAAGAGTGACCGTATGGAGGCGTTCCCGATCGCGGCCAGGTTCGGAAAGCAGGTTAATCCTTCGACTTCTTCAAACGCCGGGTTTACCGGGATTGGATGATAATCATAGCGGCCGAGAAGCCGCACGGCCTGGTTGGAGTAACGCTCCGGGTTGGGCGAGGCGCCCAAGACAGCGACATTGCGTTTTTCTTCGGAAATCGGCGCCATTCAGAAATAGAATCGCGACGGGAACCTGCCGCAGATGGGTCAGGGCCCCCGGGTCAGTTCCATTGACAGCCATGGGAGGCTCGTTAGTATCCGGCATTTATGAGATTCCCTCTCACGCTGACCTCGAAGATCGCCGGCTACATCGTCGGCCATAAGCTTCCGTGGACGCAAAAATTTGCCACCGTGTTGCAGCTCGGAGCCGCTGCACACCTGTAATCTCACCTGCACCGGCTGCGGCCGGATTCGCGAATATTCCACTTCGATGAAAGATGTGCTGCCGCTCGAGGATTGCCTCGCGGCGGCGGAAGAATGCAATGCGCCGATGGTCTCGATCTGCGGCGGCGAGCCGCTGATCTATCCGCAAATCGAGGCGCTCGTCCGCGGTCTGCATGAGCAGGGCCGGATCATTTACATCTGCACCAACGCGATGTTCATGCGCAAAAAGATGCGCGAATGGATGGCGTCGGAATTCCCCAAGCGCGCCGGCGTTCATCAAGGAAAAGGTCAATGCCTTGCTCGCGGCGGGATTGATGACCGAGAAAGAGGCGGCCGTGATCCAGGAAGGTCCGAAAGATCCGGCGAAACCGACAATTGGTCCGAGCAAATGGATGTACTGGAACGTTCATCTCGATGGCCTTGAGCGGACGCATGATCTGATCGTCGAGCGCGAAGGCGTTTTTCGCGAATGCATACTCGCGATCAAGATGGCGAAGCAACTCGGCTATCAGGTCGCGACCAACACCACCATCTACAAGGAAACGGACATGGATGAGGTCGAGCAGATGCTTGATTTCCTCGAGCGACCTCGGGGTGGATGGCCACACGATCACGCCCGGCTACGAGTACGACGCCGCCAAGAAAGACATGATCAAGCGGCTGAATCTGCAGCCGGAGAATTTCTTCCTCACCCGCGGCCTGACGGTCGAGAAGTTCAACCGGATGGAAGAATGGATGCAGCCGTTACACGTTCTTCGGGACACCGGTGTATTTCGAGTTCCTCGCTGGAAAACGGGACCTCACCTGTTCGGCGTGGGCGATCCCGACCCGGAACATTCGCGGCTGGAAAGCGCCCTGCTATTTCATGACCGACGGTGGATTCAAAGGGCCACTACGATTGCTATGCCGAGCTGCTCGAGCAAGTGTCGACTGGAGCAAATACGGCGTGGTCAACGGCGTGGCTAAAGATCCGCGCTGCGAAAATTGCATGATCCACTGCGGCTACGAGCCGACCGCCAGCCTGGGTTTACAAGCGAAGCCCGGCGATACCTGGAAGACGATCAAATTCAACTTCGGCCCCAAGCCGAAACCCACCGGAAAAGGCAACGAGATCGCGGCCTACAATGGAGTGACGAGCGGGAACGGGCATCTGACCGGAAAGAAGGCGGAGCCGGATGCGGCAGTGGCAGGTTGACAGGATGAAGGTTGACCGGTTGAAAGGAAAGAGCGAGCCGACAAGCTACCTGTATTCCTTCGAGAAGTTGCGAGTATGGAATGAGGCGCGGGAACTGCATAAGAATTTGCATCGCCTAACCAGTGGTTTTCCGCGTGCCGAACTCTACGGCTTTAGGTCGCAAATAAATCGGGCTGCGATTTCGGTCGCGGCCAACCTGGTCGAGGGCTGTTCGCGCAGGAGCCGCAAGGATCAGCGCGCATTTTACAGGATTGCTTATGGCTCGCTGACTGAGTTAGCCTGTCTTTTAATTCTTGCGATGGATGTGGAATTGCTGAGCGCCTCAGGGAGGAGGCAAACCTTCGAAAGCAAATCGATCCGATCTCCCGTCAACTCATCGCCCTCAGAAACGCACATGTTGGCTTCTTGATCCTTTCAACCCGTCAACCTCTTTTCCGCCTTGCCCTTAACCAACGTCATCAACCTTCGCGCCGCTCGCCGCGACGCCGCGCCACCTCGCCTAACGACTAACGAGGAACTGGCGGAAGCCATCCGGCTGGCGCAGAAAATCTCCTGCGCCAGCAAAAGCCGGACGGCCATTGGGTCGGCGAGTTGATGGTCGATAGCACGCTTTGCTCCGACTACGTCCTCTTCATGCATTGGGTCGGCGAGGTCGACGAAACACTGCAGCGCCGCTGCGTCGAAGCATTCTCAAGCGCCAACTCCCCGATGGCGGCTGGAACATTTATTACGGCGGGCCGAGCGAGATCAACGCTTCGGTCAAAGCCTATTTCGCACTCAAGCTCGCCGGCCACAGTCCCGACGCGCCCTTCATGCAGGAAGCGCGTGCCAACATCCTGCGGCTCGGCGGCATTCCGCGGATGAACACCTACAGCAAGCTTTACCTGGCATTGTTAGGCCAGTTTCCCTGGAAATATCTGCCTGCCATCCCGGTGGAGATGGTGCTGCTGCCGAACTGGTGCTTCTTCAACATCTACAGCATGTCGTCTTGGAGCCGGGCGATGCTGATCCGCTCGCGATCATCAATCATTTCAAACCGACCCGCGAGTTGCCCGAAGATCAGCAGCTGCACGAGCTTTACCCGTTAGGCACCGAAGGAAACGACTTCACGCTGCCGCGCGATCAGCGTCTTCTGACCTGGCGGAACTTTTCCTGCGCGCCGATCGCGCGCCTGAAGTTGATCGAGCCGATGCACAGTCGCGCTCTCCGCCGGCGCGCGCGCTCGAGGAAGCGGAGCGCTGGATGGTCGAACGAATCGGGCGAGGAAGCGACGGATTGGCGGCCGTCTTTCCGGCGATGCTCAATTCGATCATCGCCTTGCGCACACTCGATTATCCGAAGGACCATCCGCTTTACCAAAAGGCGCTGGCTGATTTTGCCGGGCTTTTCGTTCATGACCCGGAGGATTTTCGCATTCAGCCCTGCCTCTCGCCGGTTTGGGACACGGCGATCAATGTCATCGCGCTCGCGGAATCGGGATTTCCGGCCCAGCACCCGGCATTGCAGCGCGCGGCGCAATGGCTGGTCGAACAAGGAAGTGCGGGTGCGTTGCGATTGGACGATGAACAATCCGCACTCGGAAGCGAGCGGCTGGGCTTTCGAATACAACAACATTTTTTATCCGGACACGGACGATACCGCGATGGTGCTGATGGCGCTGCGGCTGGTTCGGCCTAACGAACAATCCGAACTCGCGAAGATTTTCGAGCGCGCCCTCGCCTGGCAGCTGAGTTTCCAATGTCGCGACGGCGGCTGGGCGGCGTTCGACAAGGATGTGACTCGCGATTGGCTCGAAGACATGCCGTTTGCGGATCACAATGCCGATTCTCGATCCCACCTGCAGCGATCTGACCGCGCGCACCCTGGAATTGCTCGGCTACATCGGTTATCAATCCGGGGCGGCCGCTGCGTCCGGAAAGCAATCCGTTATTTGCGCCAGACCCAGGAAGACGACGGCTCGTGGTACGGACGCTGGGGCGTGAACTACATTTATGGCACCTGGCAGGTGCTCGCGCGGTTTGCGCGCAATCGGCGAAGACATGACCCAGCAATGGATTCTGCGCGGACGCGATTGGCTCGAGAGCTGCCAGAACGATGATGGCGGCTGGGGCGAAAGTTGCGCCTCCTACGAAAATCCCGACTTGAAAGGCAAAGGCCCGAGCACGGCCTCGCAAACCGCGTGGGCGTTGATGGGTTTGTGCGCCTGCGGCGATCTCTGATCGGCCGAGCGTGCAACGCGGGACTGCGTTATTTGCTTTCGACGCAGCGCGCGCGACGGCGCCTGGGATGAACCGGAAATTACCGGCACCGGTTTCCCGCGGGTTTTCTACCTGAAATACGACATGTATCGGCAGAATTTCCCGCTCCTCGCGCTCGCGACCTACGTCAATTACCGCAGCGGCATTGGCCACTATCAGAGCTTCTACCGCTGGGTGGGTCGTTAGGCGCGATCTTCGTGGCACAGGCTTCCAGCCTGTGGGGCTACCGGGCATCCTGCCCGATCAATAAAACAACGGGTGGGGCCACCGTTGGCCCACGACTCGCCACCGAACGAGTCCGTCCGACTGGCGGGCAAGGATGTCTGTGCCACATCGCGACCCCAGTCGACGCGTTCCCCTAACGATAAGGCAGCAGGGCAAGGGAGGTGATCAGAGCGAACGGCAACTGGGTCCGAAGGTAGATTTCAAGGAACGGCGGTTTGATAACCGCCGCGGCGCTTCCAAAGCGCCGTCCCTTGATCGCCTCAACAGCTGCGGAGGCACGACCGTTACTCTTTTGCGATCTTTCCGCCCCAGGAAAGGATTTTCGCCTTGGTCCCGGCGGCCTTCGGCTTCCTTGATCTGGCCGTTGCGATTGTAAAAGAGCGAAAGACTGGTCCAGCCGATCTGGTCGTTAGGCTTGAGCGCTACCGCCTTTTCTCCGGCTTCGATTGCTTCCGGGAATCGCCCTAGTTTCATCAAGGCCATCCCGAGCGCGTGCCAGCCATCGAAGAATTTTGGATCCAGTTCGACGCAGTGCCGATATTTTTCGACCGCACCCTCGAGGTCGCCGATCGCGAGATCGCCGTTGGCGTCATCGAAAATCTGGTCGACCGATTCCACGAAAGGTGGGCCGAACTCCTAGCCGGGAGCTTCGGGGACAGGCGGTTTTGCGTCCTCCACGCCGGCCACGTGACGTCGTTCCCGGAGCCATTCGTAAAAACCACCATTCCTTTGTTCGTTAGGGCATTTTCTTCCAGAGTCGGGCGCGCTTTTCAAATTGGGCTGGGCCCAGTTCCTCGCGTTTTTCCAGAAACACCACCAGTCCTCCCGAGGGAGTAGGGGAGTAATCGCTCACTTCGCCTGGTTTCAGGCCGTTTGCGGCCTGCCTGATGGAATTGATCGTCGGCGATCTCCTTTTCGGTTCCGGGCTCGGTGCCGGTTTTTCGCCCGGGAGGGTATCGACAAGTGCAAAAGGTGGCACTTTTTTCCACTTTCACGCCCGCGTCGGTCGCAGCCTGCTCGATCGTCTTCCCGCTCTGACAAATCCTCGCGCAGCTTGCGCGTCACTTCACTCCTTTGGCGGCCAGCTGTTGCTGCACTGGCTTGCTTCTTCATCATTTCCAAAATCTTGGGCCTAGCTTCTTCGGCCGTCAGCGGCCGGGCATTCTCCACCTTCAGCAGGTGCAGGATGGTGAATCCCTCCGGAGACTGCACGGCCTCGCTGTTCGGCGCTTCATTTGTTAGGGCAAAGGCCGCCTGAGACAATTGCGGTGCGCTGCCTAACGACGGGTCCGGCTTCAGCTGGGTGAACTCAGTGCTGGTTTTCGGGGTGACTTGAAACTTCGCCGCCACCTGGTCGAAATCCGCGCCCTTCGCCTGAAGCGCGTCGGTAAAGTCATTGGCTTTGTCGGCCAGCTTTTGCAGGGCCTCGATTCGGACTTTGCCGGTCAGCTTCTTTTGTTCGTCGGTCAATCCGGAACTGAACAAATTTGACCTGCCGTTTCTCGTCGGATTTCAGCTCGGCCTTGTGCGCGTCGTAATACTTGGAAATTTGATCATCGGGGATCTGCAAGTCCTTCGCCATCTCCTCGGAATTAAAGCGGACCACGCTCGCTTCCATCTTCGAAAAGTTCTGTTCGAACTCGTGCCGCATTTCTGATTCCGGAATGCTCACCCCGGTGCCGAGAATCTTTCTCACCCGTTTGAGCGCGATCTGGTCGGCAGCCAGTTCTTCGATTTGCGCCTGGGTGAATCCTCTTGGCGCGAGGACGCGATCGACGATTTGATTGTAACGCTCGAGGTCGAATCCTTTTTCGCTATTAAAGGCGGGCAAATCTTTGACTTCGCTCGCAATTTCCGCGGTCGAAGGCTCGATACCGAGTCGGTCGGCTTCGTGACGCAAAATCATCAGATTCCAGGCGAAACTCTTGTATTGCTCTTTTTCGTCTCGCTGAGCACCGAGAGTGAGATACCCCGCCAGCTCCTGCATCCCGAGCTGCCGCGCGAGGTCGAACAGCCGCATATTGCGCTGGAGCTCAACCTGCGAAACGGCGCGTCCGTAAATATTTCCGACCGAGGCGTTGCCCATCTGGGCGAAATCGGTGCGGTTCCAATACCGGGAGAAAGAGATACAGACCAGGGCCGTGATGACGATCATCAGGACCTTATGGTGCTTGCGCATTACATTGATCATGAGCTTGAGGCGGGTTGAGGTGCGGAATCTAAGATTGCGCTAGCGAGCGGCAAGCGATTTCTAGGTGGATACGGGATGCGGGTTCGCGATGCGGATGCAGATGCGCCTATCGCCTACGGCGTATCACGTATCGAGATTCGAAAATCGAAAATCGAAAATCGAAATCCAGTCTTCACGAATCTCGCATTTCGGACCTTCGTCTTTGCCTGACGAATTGCTCGACTTCGTCGATGTAGGTCTGGAACGGGTCGCCCAGTGACGAGGAAATCGTGGCTTTCGCAGGCGATCGAGTCCCAATTGATGACATAGGGTCGTTTATCCCCGCTAAAGGCGTTCACGGCGTGGGCGCGACCGCTGGCGCGGGTATCGGCGTGGCAGCCGGGTGGTGTCCTGCTGGCGAACGAGGCTTGTTCCATTCGCCGATTCGTTTCGCCGGTTGCAAGCCGAAGAAGAGCCCGCGTTCCGGCGAAATGTTGTGATATTCGAGGTCGAGGCTTTGCAACCAGGGATCGTTCCAGGAGAGCTTTCCGCTTCGATGAAGGTTTCGAGCAGCCATCTTTTGCTGATCCAATCGACCCCGCCAAGAAGCGCTTCCGGTTTGTTAGGCAACGCATCCAGCGTGTAGCGCCAGCTTTCGAGCAGCCAGTCGGTTTCATCGTCGCGGCCGCCGAAATAGCGGCTGGCCAGCTCGAGCAGTCTGCCACTGAACATCGAGCGCGCCGATCGTGTTCCCATTCTCCAATTCCACCAGCCAGCGGCGGCTCGGATCACGCGAGATCTCGCGCGTTGCCTGGACGGCATCGAGCAAGGTCAGGTCGTTAGGCAAAAGGCCCGTCCTCGAGCAGGGTGAGGATGCAGGCCGTCGTGCCGATCTTCAGCGCGATTCGCGAACGGACTCATGTTCGAGTCGCCAATGAGGAGGTGGAGCCGGCGATACTTTGCGATAGTCGGCCAGCGGTTCGTCGCGCGCATTGATGATCGCGCGATTGAATTGCACCCACTGATAAATGTCGTTCACGATGTGATCGGCTCGCTGGCTGAGCTGGAAGTCGATCGTCTCTTCGCTCGTCGGAACTTCGAAGTCGAAAGCCAGGGATTCGCCTGTCCGACCCGGCCGGCGCCGGTAAAGATCTGCCGGGTGGCGAGAAAGGCGAGCAGCGCACCAAGCGCCGGCGGCGTGAACTGCGGCTTCTCGCCGCATGAGATAATTTTCGTGGCAGCCGAAAGTCGCCCCGGTGTGGTGATCGATGTTGTTTTTGATGAACGAAACCGTCTCCGCCGCACCTAACGACTCGAGCGCGGATTGAAGGAGCTGATCGCCGGCGAGATCGTAGGCGACCGCGTCCCGCAGCTGGCGGCACTCGGGCGAAGCGTATTCGAGGTGGCCCATGTCGAGATAAATGCCGGCCGCCATTGAGGAGAAACCCGCCATTGCCCGGCGGCTCCTCGTAATCGCGATAATGCAGAGTCGATCACCCCGCGCGCATCTTGCGAAAGAGATGATTCTTCACCCGCACCGGCCAGGCGTCGCCGTTCGGATGCGTCGCCTCGTCTGCTGACCAGGCAGCCATATTCGGTCTCGAGTCCGGCGATCCGATCCATCGCCTCCGAGCATCCGCCACCCGCTGGTAATGGACAAGGGACAATGCGCGGCGCACCTTTCGCGGATGGCGACTTTTCCCGCGCGCAGTCCGACTGAAAAGGTTGGCGGACTGGTTTATTTCGGGCGCATGCTCGACAAGATCCGGGCGCATGATCGCGGCGAGCTGCCGGCGGATTGGTGCCCAATTTGGGAAAGGCTTCGATGGGCGCTGCATTCGATTTCTCGGGCTCGAGTATCCAGGATGTCGTCGATCGAGTTCTGAAGCGGCAGCGGGAACGACGAAGAGATTTTGGCAATGGGCGTTCGAGCGCGGCCGAAAGCCAAGCGACGAGCAGGTCGAAATTTGAATGAATTCATGCGCAAGTGCGGCTGGAACGACGAACTCACGCCCATGCTCGAGCGCAGGAAACGCGAAAGCGATTTCGAAGGCTGCGACGGATCCGACGATGTTCCGAGTACATCGACGCCGACGAAGGTCGCGCGTAGTAGTAGCAGGCAAGGGCGGCGATTTGAAATCGCCGTGGGCGCTTGCCCGTAACGGATGCGAAGCAACGGCCGGGCTTTCAAAGCGCCCCAGAGGGAATGAGACAGGATTAACAGGATTTTGCAGGATTAGGGTTTGTCTCGCGCATCAGAGCGATCTCTCGCCGTGCTGCGCCAGTCACGGGATGACAAGGGAGTGGCCGTTTAGGACGCCGTGGCGCCCGCAAAGCGCCCTTGCTTGCAGCTACCGTGCGGTGGTATTTCTACCGCACCTTCTCCCCGACCTTGTTCGGCGGCGGAGGCGGCTTCTGGCGGTAATCGATCACCCACCACACCGCCAGGACAATGAGAACGACAATGATGGCAGCGACAACCTGCCGCGCCCGGCTGGGACCAGGGGCAGGGAGTTCGTCCGGCATGAAGTTATTCCGAGAGCGTGTCGATCCGTTCAGCGAGACTAAAATCGAGATCTGTCAGCCCGCCCTTGCTGTGAGTGGAGAGAACCAGGCGCACTTTGTTGAACCGAATGTCGATGTCGGGATGGTGTTCCTCCTCCTCGGCCACTTCGGCAACACTGTTCACAAAATCGATTGCGCCTCCGGAAAACTCATCGAGACTCGAAGGTGCGTTCGATGTGTTTCTTCTCCAGCTCCCATTCCGGAATCTTCTTTAGGCGGTTTTTCAGTTCGTCCGCTTTGATGAGATCGGCCATATCGGGAAACACGAGTAACACCCTCTTTTGCTTTTGCAAACGGGGAATCCAAGAGGTTTTTGGCCCGATTTTTACCTCTCAAAGATTGAGGATTTTGCCGATATTTTTGGCCGAATCGAAGACCTCAACCGCACATCGGCGCGCTTCCCGAGCGAGATTCTTCCCCTCGCGCAGAATTCGCCGGGCTGCCTCGGCCGCTTCCGCCGGGCCATTGACGAAGAACATTCCGCTTTCTGGTAGGGAGAAATTTCTCCGCGCCGGAGCTCTCCGTGATCACTGGCCGGCCGAGGGCGAGGAACGCCGCCGCCCGATCGCTGATCCAACCCGTTTGCCAGCTGACGTCCACTCCCTTGATGGCGGTAAACTCGCCCGTCGCCGAGGCGAGATAGCGTCGATAACGCTGCGGGCGTGGCCGCCACGCTTTGTGCGGCGAAGTCAGCCGCCAACCAAGTTTGGTCAACCTGCCGATCTCCGGATCATCGGGCGCGAGATTCATCGCCAGTTCCCAGGTTGCTTCCGGCACGCGGCTCGGCAGATCGAGATAAGGTGCAAAGGCGTGTTTTCGAGAGGTCAGGAACTCGCCAGTTCACCTCCACGCTTCCACCCCAATGCGCATTGGCCGATGGTGGTGAACCTGGCCGCGCGCGGATGGGGCTTTGCCTGCAGAAGTTCGGTGTCGACCAGCGGATAAAAAGTGCGCCAGGGGAGAGGCGATTTCGGCATCCGGCAATCGCTCGCGATCCACGTTGAGCCCGATGGTCCAGAATTCGTGATGATGCTCCTGGCCAAGGTCGAGCTTGGTCATCCAGTAAGAAAATTTCGCTCGGGTCCAGATCGCAAAAGAGCCGCCGTTCGAATTCGAGGAGGAACGGCGGGTGAATTGAGTAAGCCAGGTTTAAGAGAACATTCGGAGCCGGACAACCGGTCGCGCAGGTTCGTCTGCGCGAAATTCCCAGGCAACGAAGCGAATCAAGGTCGTGCTCACTGCCTGGAGTCTGTTGATAAAGGAGCGCATATCGGCCTGCGAGCCCATGGCGCACGGAGTTGACGCTGGAAATTGACGATGCACCTCGCATCGCGCGCCGGGTCACTTACTCGTGGGCGGGATCTCGAGCCAGATCGCGTCCTGCCGCAGCCGCCGCAAACCCAGCAGCCACTGCAGCGGGACGGAAAAGTTGCCGCCGCCCTCGAGATATTTTGCGGCGAACCCGCAGCCGACAAAGATGGTCACAAGGGGAAGAAGAAAATGGAAAGAAGAAAACGTTCAACGTCCAACGCTCAACGTTAAATGCGAAGGCCAGATCTTGCTTCTCTGAATATGGAACGTTAGACGCTGGACGTTCTCCCCATTAAGCGTCCGTAGCTCACCTGGATACAAGCAAGGAACGGCGTTTAAAACCGCCGCAGCGCCTCCCCAGCGCGCTTCCGTTCACACCCGCGCAGCGTGTCTCACGAAAAATTGGACGTTGAACATTGAGCGTTGGAGCGTTAAACGTTCTCCCCTCATTGAGCGCCCGTAGCTCAACTGGATGGAGCATCTGACTACGGAGCAATCAGGCTTCCCAGGTAAAATGGGGCAATGCTACGGGGTTTGCTACTGGATTTCGATTCGCTGCTATTTGGTTGGCTAAGCGCGGTGTGTTGGGCTGGAAGAGCGCAGCCGTCGTTAGGGAGAATCCATTTCGCATTTTCGATCGCGGTAAATAGATTCTGCGCGGTGATGAAATATTTTAACCTGGTCTTCCATATTCCCTGATTGCTAAATCACGGGAAAAAGGACGGCATTATGAATAGTTCCCAGCGGCCAGCTGCGGCGCGCCGCAGACCCAGACGAATCCAACCGGCAGCGATCAGAAAAATTTAGCATTCCAAGCGCCGACGATCAGTCTTCCGCGAAAGGCGGTGGAGTAATTCGCGGCGTCGGAGAGAAAGTTCTCGGCTAATCCAGTAACCGGTACCGGCTCGATGACGCTACCGATCGCGACGAAGCCCTGGCCGCGGTGGCTTCGGACGCAACTCTCACTTTCCTACGACTCAGCGTGCAGGCAGCTGGGTCCTTTCGGTTTCGGCTGGAATCTCTCCATTCCTTCCATCGCTCGCAAAACGGACAAAGGCCTGCCCCGTTATGACGACGCTAACGAGTCTGACGTGTTCATTCTTTCCCGGCGCTGAAGACCTGGTCCCAGTGTATCGACAGGACGCTGATGGATCATGGGTGGCAGCTCACCCGGATTCCACACGAAATCCGGCGATTCCCTGGGTGCTGGATCAGGCGAATCGTCTACTCGTTCAGCAGAGGATGACGTTACGCGCAATTGGAGCAGACATACACTGCCCGCGTTCGACGTTACCGCCCGCGGGTCGAGAGGTCTCTTCGCCGGGATTGAACGTTGGACCGATGGCGGCGAGACCGGAGGATTCACTGGCGTTCCATCTCGGAAGGACAATGTCACAACCTGGTATGGGAAAACCCGGAAAGCAGAGTTACCAGATCCCGCAGACGCCACGCGCATCTTTAGTTGGCTGATTTGCGAAAGCTACGACGATAAAGGCAATGCGGTCGTCTACATCTACGCCTCCGAAAACGATGAAAGTGTTGATCGGTCTCAAGCCAACGAGCGGAACCGGATACGATCAGCCAATCGCCACCTGAAGCGGATTCGATGTGGGAATCGTGTTTCGCGTTTAATCGATTCCGATTTGACGGCGACCGAGTGGCTCTTCGAGGTCGTCTTTGATTACGACGCGAGGGTCACTTCGAGTTACTCCCTCTCGATCCGAATCTGCTGGCCACCGGACAGCACCAGCTTGTCCAGGCCGCGGCCACAAGAGCCGAGCACTGGTCGGTTCGCCCGGACCCATTCTCCAGCTACCGCGCGGGATTCGAGGTCAGAACTTATCGCCGTTGCCGTCGCGTTCTCAGTGTTCCATACACTTCGACGAACTCGGTACCGAACCTTATTTGGTTCGGTCGACCGAGTTTGATCATGCCGCACTTCGATTACACCCAGTCCTTCACGGTCGAAGACGAACTAGCAAATGAAGGCAGCACCCGACTTGCATCCAGTCATCCGGGCCGTGACCCAGTCAGGATTCGTTCGCGACGATAGCCGACCGGCCGAATCCCGGACGGCGCCACCTATATAACACTACGATTAGGAAATCCTGCCGCCTCTCGAGTTCGAGTACCAGCAAGGCCAGCATTCAGGACGATATCCGCGTGTTGGATCCCGACAGCCTGGAGAACCTGCCTGTCGGGCTCGATGGATCAACCTATCAGTGGGTGGATCTCGATGGCGAAGGTATTACCGGCATCTTGACGGAACAGGCCGGCGCCTGGCTCTCACAAGCCGAATCTTGGCAATGGCAGGTTCGGCCCAGTCACAACTGTGGCACCGCTTGCCTTCCGCTCGCAAACCTGAGAGAGGCGGCCACCAGCAGTTGCTCGACTCTGGCCGGTGATGGGCAACTCGACCTGGTCGCCTTTGCGGGTCCGACCCCTGGGCTTCTACGAGCGAACAGACGACAGAAGGTTGGGAGACGTTCCGGTCATTTTCTTCCCTTCCCGACATTCCCTGGGATGCACCAAACCTGCGCTTCGTCGACCTGAACGGCGAGATGGCCACGCGCGACATTCTCATCACCGAAGACGACGGAAGTCCTGACGTGGTATCGCCCTCTCGCGAAGAAGGATTTGATCCGGCTACCTATGTCCGGAAGCCGCTGGATGAAGAGCTCGGCCCACGCCTCGATCTTCGCCGATGGCACACCAATCCATTTATCTGGCCGACATGTGCGGCGATGGATTGACCGATCTGGTGCGAATCCACAATAGCGAGATCTGTTACTGGCCCAACCAGGGCTACGGCCGTTTCGGAGCTAAGGTGACGATGGATGATGCCCCGTGTGTTCGACAATCCGGACCAGTTCAACGAACAGCGCATTCGTTTGGCCGACATCGATGGTTCGGGGACGAGCGATATCATCTTACATCGGCCGCGACGGCGTCAGGTTGTACTTCAACCAAGTCTGGCAACCGCTGGAGCGCGGCCCGCGCGCCTCTCTCAGTTCCTGCAGGTAGACAACCTCTCCTCCATCATGACCGCCGATCTGTTCGGGAACGGCACGCGCCTGTCTGGTTTGGTCCGTCGCCGCTGCCTGGACGGAGCAACGGGCCGAGTGCGCTACATCGATTTGATGGGCGGGCAGAAGCCGCACCTCCCCTGGTCAAGTCGGTCAACAATCTCGGCGCAGAAACTCAGTCTTACCTACGTCGCGTCCACCCAGTTCTACTTTGCGGACGAAGCTGGCCGGGCAAACCGTGGGTCACGAAGCTGCCGTTCCCGGTCCACGTCGTCGAGCGGGTCGAACACGCTGCGACTACATCAGCCGCAACCGCTTCGTTACTCGCTACCGCCTATCACCATGGCTACTTCGATGGCGCGTCGAGCGCGAGTTCCGCGGCTTCGGCATCGTGTATCGAGCAATGGGACACGGAAGGACTCGCGGCGCTCAAAGAGAGCGGCTCTCTTCCCGACCCACGACTAACATCGATCGAGTCGTCCTACGTCCGCGCCGGTCTACACGCAGACGTGAAGTTCCACACGCGGTGCATACTTTGGGCGTACCCACGTCTCCAACTGCTTTCGCCGGGCTGCTGATACGACGGGGACGTAAGGGGAATATGCTCGCGAGCGGGGCTGACCGATGCGCAGGCTCGCGGAGCTGCTGCTCGGCGACACGGTGCTTGCCCCGCGGGTCTGACCGCCGAGGAAGAGGAGGAGCGGGAGGCCTGCCGCGCTCTGAAAGGTTCGATGCTCGGCAGAAGTCTACGCATCGATGGATCTCCCAGGAAACAATCCCCTATACCGTGACCGAGCAGAATTTCACGATTGAGCAGCTGCAACCTCGCGGTTCAAATCAGAACACCGTCTGTTTCGTCCTCAGGCTCTCAGCTATCACTACGAGCGGAACCGTCCTGACCGCGGATCGGCCACACGTTAATTTCTGGCCGTGGACGCATTCGGCAGCATCTTGGCTCCACGATTGGGTAGCCGCCGTCCCGCCTAATCCGAACGCCTCGCGCCGGTGGATCACCTCGCGCCGGCGGATCAGGCAAAGCAGACTTCGATGCTAATCCTACAGTGAGGAACGAGTTCACAACGTGGTTGAATCTGACGATAACCTTATCGAGCACCACTTGCCTGCTGAAACACGCGGGCCTACAGAACTCACCGGCCTGCCCCAAACCAATCGCGCTTTGGCCTCGGTTTGCTGGCCGCAGGAATAGCTACCGCCATCCCTTACGAACAGACTCAACGACTGGAGTGGCTGAAAAGCGTCTGATCGAAAACACACGTTCGCTCTATCTCGGGATGATCACTGGACCCTTTGTCGCTCGGCGTCCTGCAACCGCTGGCACTGTCTTTCGAGAGGATTTACAATGAAACCTACAACCCAGGCTAACTTCAGCTTCAGTTTGGCGGGCGAGTAATGAAACCATACGGCTGGGAAAGCGTTGCGTCCAGCCGAGGCGTCCTCAATTGGTGGATTCACGTCCGGGCGCATCTTTTTTGTTTCTGGAACTACCGGTAGCGCTGGCCGGGAACTTGTGGCGCCTCAACACTTCTTTTGCCACGTCGTTGCCGTGATCCTTCACACCGTCGCTCTCCGACAAGAGAGTCGCACATTACCTATGACGGTTGTTGACTTACTGGCACTAAGCCCGCGATGCGTTGCGTTGGAGGCGAAAATTCTCCACGGCTGGTGAGCATGACTCATCAGGGAACTGCAATCTCACCGTTTCAGCAGTAACGTTACCGTAGCTCCATTGCGCGTTATTAGTGAAATTGGACCCTAACCAGAAGTCCACGAAGTGCTGTGGCGTTCGATGCTCTGGGAATGGTGATTGATACTATCGGCAGGGCCGAAGCCCCCTTCCGGCACGATTTGAAGGTGATTGTGGCTGACTTTGATTCAGTAGCGGCCGGTAGTACCATCCTAGATCACTTAGCCAATCAACTTTTGCTGTTCCCTCAGATTATCCTGCAACACGCTACCACGCGTTTGATGACCTGTTCGCCTGAACGGACGAGGACCAGTCGAACGCAGCCCGGCTGTTGTTTACACCATGGCGCGCGAAACCTACGATAACGACCCCGTCCCGACCGATGGTTGAAGATACCCAGCATTCCTTTTCATTACTCTCGGATGGTTTTGATCCTGGCGAAGTGCAAAGGATTCAGGCCGAGCTGGGCTGGCGCTCGCGCGAGAAGAGTAACGGAGAACTTGTTCTGCCGATTCGAGTGGCCATACCCAGACTGACCCCGAATGATGCTAGTCCGCGCTGGGTGGGCAGCGGCTGGACGGTCTTCAACAACAAGAGCGATCGATTCGCCAGTTCAATTACCTTTCTTTAGTGACACTCGACTTTGGGTTTGATGATAATGCATGCTCAGGTGTCAGCCCTATCTCTTTTCTGCGAGCCCGTCAGAGCGGTCGTCGCCACGTTACATCCCAGTGATCATACCTACAGAAAGGGTATCTTCGGACCGTAGCACGACAGACCCAGTTGGGATGTCAACACGACACGCTACTAACTGGATCCTACGACCAGTTTGGACGTGACGATTTCTGGCCCGACTGCCAGGCGCCGATCTTGCTGACTTCGGTATGATCAGAAGAATGGGCGAGAGCGCGGACTCAAACGAAGTGAAGGCGGCGTCAAGCACGGTGCCACACGCTATTCCAACGGTCGCGCATTTCGATACTTTTAGGGCGAGCCCTTTCTCACCGTCGCCGATAATGGCACAGACCCAAAATATGAGACGCGCGTCGCGCGCTCGATATCAACCAACGCAGCGTGACCGATGCGCTTGATCGCCGTGTCATGCTCTATGACTACGGCTCGGCGGAGCCGGGAAAGGAAGGAGCGCCGTAACGCATCCATCAATCGCGCCATGGAAGCAGGCGAACGCTGGACGCTCAAAGGACATAACCGGGAGGCCAATCCGAGCCTGGGATAGCCGTGGCTTCATGCGCTTCCAGCGTGCTTGACCTACGATCAACTACGGCGCCCGGCGAGGTCGCACGTATGCCGGGGACCGCGCCTGCAGGATCGTGGTCGGTGCGGCTTTGGTGTATGGGGAGAGTCAGCTCACAATCCCGGAGGATAACAACCCTGGCGCGGAAAGGTAGTTCAGCTTGCGATCAGGCCGGGGTGGTGACCACTGGCTCCTGCGTGACTTCAAAGGCTGCGTAACAGTCCTCTGCGAAGCCGGCGCCAGCTGGCGGTGGAATATAAGGTCGCTCCTCGATTGGTCCGGCTCCGTTCCGCTCTCGAAGCCCGAAACCTTCTGTTAGCAGCACTCGCTTTGATGCCTTCAAAACCGCCTTCGGTTGAAATGAAGCCGTCACACCCGATAGCAGCACGGTCCGTTCTGACGCTTTAACGACATAGCGAATCTACTGGACGCGGTGGTAGCAGCGAATCTGCGCGGCGCGACCAACGGCGACTCAGTTTCGTCGCCAACATCGACCACGACGCCGATGGGTCAGCGGAGAAGGATCGAGTACGGCAACGGTGTGGTAATCCGACCACGCTTACGATCGCGGAAGCCTTCCGGCTAACCAATCCTTGCACTTCGACCCGCCCCGCTGGCCTTCCCTGCAGAACGAGCGGATCGTCCAGGAACGCTGAGTTACACCTATGCGATCCGACGGGCAAGCATCCACTCATACCAGGACGACGCCGACATCCAGAACAACGTCATCTTCTTTTCCGCCAGCCAGCGCGTCGAACCGAGCAACGATTACACCTACGACGCGCTTTATCGGTGAATTACCGCGACCGGCCGCGAACACCTCGGCCAGGTCGGCGCCGCACCGACTCAGCCGACCGAGAGCGACTACCCAAGAGTGAACCTCCCGCATCCCGGCGACGGCCTCGCGATGGGTAACAACTATCTCGAGCGCTACCAATACGACGCGGTCGGAAACATTCTGGCCAGCTAGATCCGCTGCCACACCGCGCAGACCGGCGGCTGGACCTCAGGCGCTACGCCTGCCACAACGGTGGAACCCAGTCTGGCTCAGAGCCAACCAAATCCAAGTGGCTCGCCTATGCGGCACAAGCCATTCTCCCGGCGACAATCCCGCCGGCCCCTACAGCGCGCAAATACACCGACGACCACTGACGGCAACATGTCTCAAATGCCGCACCTGAAAGCTTGATGCAATGGGACCATCACGATCAGCTCCAGGCCACCGCGCAACAGGCAAGCAGCGAACTCCGGCACGCCGGAAACAACGCCCCGCACGACATATTACGTCTACGATGCCACCGGCGAGCGCGTGCAGCCAAGAGTAACCGAGAGGTATGCAGCCGTCGGACGGGTGCCGTCGCGCATGACAAGAACGGATTTATCTAGGAGGGTTCTCGAACTCTACCCGCGGGCCACGGGAACGATGGCGCGACAATAACGTTGGAGCGCGCGACGCTGCACCTGATGAATAACAAGCGGCGCATCGCTTTTAGTTGAGACAGCGAAGACGATAGACACCCAGCGCCTCGGCTACCGCGGGAACACCTTCCGCTATCAATTCTGTAACCATCTTGGCTCTAGCAAAAGCCTTGAATTGGACGCGCAATCCTGGTGATATCCTACGAGGGTATTATCCTTTGGGAAGCTCATCATCAGCAGGCCGTCATCCAGCCAAAGTGAAATGCGAAGCAATATCGGTTTACCGGTGAGAACGCGACGTGGAGGCGGGTTGTATTACTCCTTCGCGAGGTATTGCGTCCCATGAACCTGCCGCTTTATTTGAATGTTGACCCCAAGGCACGCTTAGTTCCCCTCTCAATCACCATACAATTATTGTTTTAACAACCCAACTAATCTAACGACCCTGATGGCATGTCGCCGGGGTTTGGGGGAAGATCACCGAAGGCTCATCGAAGCAATCCTATGCGCCCTTTCAGAAGTCGAGGTAGTCGCCACTCGCGCACATATCCATCTGTTTTTGTGTCTACAGGCGCTACATCTTTACCTCGTGCAGACAACATACCCCCGGAACTGACCTCGGGTGCAAAGTGATTTTAAGAAGAGCAGCAACCAGTTTTTTGCTTCGTTTAGAAACGCGAGATGGATGGCGGAGAGTCGGCCGAAGGAAACCTGACGACGAACATATTACTACAGCGCAATTGGTTATCAATGGATAATGGGAACGGGAAAAAGCAGGCACACCTTCCACTGAAAACAAAGTATTTATGGGTAGACAAATGCTTTCGCTACACCGGAGGTGCAAAATGAGATTCAACAAGAATATCAGGAAGCTTGCCGCTTCAGGGCCCCTTCTTCATCGACTACAGATTTTTATCGTTCGGCAGGAAGGAAAATCAGTTTTTATCAATAGGTTTTGTCACAGACCTTCACAATAACGGCTCAGGCTTTCACGGCAGCTTTTCGGTAATATTACATGGCAAACGCTACGAAAGCCTTGCAGACGGGAATAGTTTGCAAAGGCCTTTGGCGACGATTAATCTGAATGATATTCGCCATTTCTGCTACATGTCCCGTTTTTTAATAAGTATGACGAATCAGCACTTGGTTATCCAAAATAATCCTTACGGACCCTGATGGCCAATTCAGAACTATCAATATCAATTACACAATGAAAATTACCATGACCGTTCCAAATTATGCCACAGGCGGGACTGACCTGCAACAACAGGTAAGTACAACTCCTGTGTATGCTCCGCGGCCTGAATCTGTGTTTGTACCTACGCTCAAGCGCTAACGTAAATGATATTGTTAAAGACGATGATAATGTAGATAATTGATTTGTTGTATTATGGTTCTTGAGATCCTTTTAGCGGTCTGGCATTGCAAAAGCTGCGGAGGTTCAGCATTCACGTATCCAATGGCGGTGAGCGCCGATACTTGGCGGTGAATAATCATTCTACAAAGCAAACGATTATGCTAAGGAGCGCGACTGCGCCGAGAAAGTAATGACCGGGGCGTCGCAGTCGAAGGGTATTCCGGCAGAATGATCGCCCAGTTCCCGCTTTGGCGCAATTGAATGAGAGATAGCGGCGAGACCTGGAGGAGACTGACATGCTTGGTCATCTCTGCAGCGCACGTTCAAGTCATGGTAATCGAGAGTTCCATTCGCTTACGTCATACAGAGCAGTTTCATCGGCGAGCAGATCGCATATCTCACCGGGATAGTTGTGCTGAACGTAATTGAGGAAAGTGTAGTCTAACTCATGTTGCAAGGCGCGCACCGCTTTCTTGCAACTTGCCTGACTCGCGAAAGTGTCTTTGCTATTCGGCTTTTGGCCACGTTACCAACATCCCAAAGATCCGTCATCGCATTGTCTGGAAGGGAGGCGCCTGCAAGGGTTGACAACGTGAAGGGGATCGCTTGCGCGGGGTCAAAATTCCCCAAAGAGGTGACGTCGGTCGTTGAATTCGTATTTGTCGGGTCGATGAGTTGAACACTTTGAGTCCATTATTGATCAAATCAATTTTGAAGCCCAAAGGGAAATGTCGCGTTGTGAGATTGAAGGAAGTGCCGCTGGAGAGCTGGCGGTTGCCTGCGTGTTCTTGGGTGGCCCATTCAGTTTGGGAACTCGTGGCGCATCGAGAACAGACGAATTGATCCGGGCGCTTGGGCTTTAATTTTTGTCTTTCAAATTGTCGCGGCCTACTTGGCACTGGCCGCCTTCTCTGCTCCGGTGTAACGGATGTATTGGGGATGACGTCGCTGATGGTGTATGTCAGCAGTCGAACTGGGGCACATCGGAAGGAATGGTTTCAGCTGCCACTGACTAATTGCGCCGGAAGGAATACTCGAAGGGCAGGGTAGCGTTCGTCGCGCAGGTTTGTTTCAGACGCCATGCGCTGTCCATCTGGCGAGCTAGTAACGATTGTCTGGATCGTGCCGTGGTACGTATCCAGGTTCTGTAAAAATCAGAATAGCCGGTGCCTTTATCTGAGGGCTGCTGCGGATGGAGCTGTTCTGCAATGAGAGAGTGCAGTTAACCCCGGTGTATGGACCAGCGATGCAGGGGATACTAACGGCGACCGACTTGATTCGGCGGAAGTAATGGCCCGGGCCATCAAAATCGAATAGCTCTTCCGGCAAGTCAGCGTACGGGTGCCGGTGGCGCAGTTGAATGAGCGACATGGGCGGACCTGGAGCAGGCTGACGTGCTTGGTCATCCTCGTACTCGCGCACGTTCAGATCATGGTAATCGATCTCCATCCGCGATGTCATAGAGCAGTTTCTCGCCGGCGAGCGGGCCTTGCATCCCATGTCCCGAGATAGTTGGGCTGAATATAGTTCAGGAGGTGTTGCCTAACTCATATTACAGGCGCGCTCTGCACCTGCCACAAAGAACACCAGCTGGCGGCTTTGGGTAAAGACTTTCACTCAATTTTTTCATCAGGATGTCGAAGCTGATTTCAATTCTAATTTTTAATCCACCTTATAATCAGGGCTTCACGGGAAGTTTCAGTCCGCCGGAATTGGTCATCTACGTTCCCATAGTTCTGATATTTCAACCATCTTTCTTAAACTGATCTTTCCGGGTACTCCACTTTCTGAGATGTTTCATGATCGGTTGATTCTCAAACACTTTGCTTGGGGTTGCTTTGGAAGTCATTCCTGTTCGCGGCGAAAGTAGGAGCAAAAGCATTTATCGCTGTGACTCGCCAAACTCGGCTGACGGTTTCCTTTCAACGGTATGATTAAAGTGGAATCGGGGAAACGATATCGCCAGTCTATTATGATTCCACCAGTGGCTGATCTTGCCACCATGTTGCGATTGTGTCAATCAAGCACAGCACTAAGACAGCCGCGATTGCATCCTCTCCAGATCGTGAGCAACCTTGTGGGGTTTGCAATGTCATCGGCTTCATGACCACTTAATGTCTCCAGCTCTCTCCCTCGCTCACGGAGGACGAGTTCCCCCTTTGCGATGTCGATTCTGATACTGTCAACACCGATCTCCAGTTCTCGGAAACTCTGAAATTGAGGTTATTTAGTCCTTCTGCCAGAGTCGATTATGGCGCTAGCGCCGGAGATATTGGTTGGCAGGCGCGGTTCTTCCGCAAAAGCCGTTGATAATAGATGTAACGCTGATTGGCATTGGTCAATGATTGCTCTAACAGCTGCCTTGCCCCTTGGTGCATCCTGCTTTTCACATACTTCACCATTTCCGCCAGGTTTAGAATGGTGGCTGTTGCTGGGCTGCAGAAGCGATAGAGGCTACCGCTATCTGCACTTTTCGAAGGCCGAAAGCAGGTTGGCGCCAGAGGCGAAACAACCTCGGCAATTCCGCTGTATGTGGCGACCAACAACTGAAACGAACCAGTGGTAGGGTTGATTCAAACCGCACTAACAATCACCGACATCCAACCCGGCCGCGGCCCACGGGCGGATAATCGGCCCGGATCAAAGGCGGCGACTTTAGAACACCTTGGATGACCAGAACTGTTGTATCTTGAAAGAAGACGGTCCGCGACGGGTATTGTTGCCAACAGGTTCTCGTTTTGCGGGACACAAGTGAGGCTTTGCCCGATACTGTTCAGAGTCTGAGAGGAGCTGAAGAATCTCGGTGATCGGCGACGGCGGTTCGCCGTTGATCTATTCCCGATATCCATTAGGGGGCGTCGCGCTGAAGTCCTTGGGAGGTTTTGAACTGGCATAGGTGTGCAGCGAAAGGGCGCACCGGCACCTCCTACCGGTACAGGGTTTAGGGCCAGAATGTGAGGACATAATAAATCGCAGAATTTGGCCTCGGTGATCGTCTCGATCGTGTATTGCTGGAAAGGCTACCCAGGCGTCAGATTTATCAGGTAGGCCATCACCGTCTTAAGCACGCATGCAGCGGTAGGACGGGACTGAGCGATCAGGAACACGAAAGGGTCTCTCAAGCCAAGGCGTTGATAAAGATGTTAATCGTCCTTTAACTGCGCATCCTGACCACAGGTGGAAGATTGATGATATCGCGAATCAGTTCGGCGTCATCGTATTGGAAGGCGCACCTTCCGAAACCACCTCGCAGGCGTAGGACCAAATCGCTATCATCCTGATGGATCAGATGGTATGGAAACCACTTTTGCGCGTCCTGGAACTGCTGGTTCTGGCTCAGATGAATCACGCGATCATCAGGGCGCATGAGCAATTACGTAAAC